>ERZ835980.366-NODE-366-length-63434-cov-6.228798_pt1 | contig 63434 bp, 55 predicted proteins | sample MGYA00519943_ERZ835980 | MGnify/ENA primary metagenome ERZ835980 (study PRJEB31850, sample SAMEA3708791) | human gut metagenome | biome: human gut; feature: human-associated habitat; material: faeces | place: China | collected 2014 ... | reverse complement strand
CAATCGAAAATGCCCGCAACACAAGTAAAAAAGAGCAAAGAACGGCATAGCCGTTAAGCTATACCGTTCCTTGCTTCAATGTTTTCCTAAGTCACCGCCCCGTCCTGCGTACTCCTTTGTATCCTGCGTACTCTTAGAATATAGCGACAACAGCGCCGTCATAGTTATCGGTGATGAAGTTCTTAACGGTATCGCTGAGGAGAGCATTTTTAAGAGCAACGATCTTATCTTCGTTCTCATTGCCTTCCTTAACGGCGAGGATATTAGCGAAAGTCTGAGCGGCCTCGGAGTCGGGATCTTCGGTTGCGAGAGCTTCGGAAACCTTAAGACCTGCGCTTATAGCGTAGTTGCCGTTAATAACGGCTACGTCAACTTCGGAAAGAACAGAGGGAAGAAGAGCTGCTTCCATTTCAACGATATCGAGGTTCTTGGGGTTATTGGTTATATCCTTTGTGGTAGCGGTAAGACCTGCGCCGTCCTTAAGGGTGATAAGTCCGTTTGCAGCGAGGAGCTGAAGTGCGCGTGCTTCGTTTGTAGCGTCGTTAGGAACTGCAACCTTTGCGCCGTCTGCAAGGTCAAGGCTTGAAGAAGTGCCTGCATAGATTCCGAAAGGCTCATAGTGAACTTTTGCAACGGAAACTATATGAGTGCCGTTTTCTTCGTTAAACTGATCGAGGTAAGGCTGATGCTGGAAGTAGTTAGCGTCAACGTCTCCGCCTTCAACGGCAGTGTTGGGAGTTACGTAGTCGTCCATTACCTTTATCTGGAGGTCATAACCCTCGTCCTTAAGTATATCCTTAATCTGTTCGAGAATTTCTGCATGAGGTGCGCTGCTTGCCGCAACGGTTACGGTCTCAAGCTTTTTGTCATCGGTGGAATTGTCTGCACCGTTAACATTGTCCTGAACATTGCTGTCGTTGTTTTTGTCGTCTGTTGTGGTCTTGTTCTGGCAGCCGGTAAATACAGATACCGAAAGAAGTGCTGCGAGAGCGATTGTGAGAAGCTTTTTCATGGTTTTAGTCTCCTTTTGAAAAAATTATATATTTCTTATACGCTTGTCGCATTTTCTTGCAACGAAGTTTAAAAGCTCCTGCATGATCTGGACAAGAATAATAAGCAAGATGGAAGAAATGTACATTGCGTTTGTCTCGAATCGGTACAGGCCGTACTGGATTGCAAGCTGTCCGAGACCTCCGCCCGCGATAAGGTATGTCATAGGCGTATATCCGAGTATCGTAGTTATTGCTATTGCCGCGCCTATAAGCAGCGACGGCTTTGATTCGGGTATTACGACCTTTGTGATGATCTGAAAATTATTTGAGCCCATTGACTGCGCCGCCTCTATTACACCCGCGTCAACCTCTTTGAACGAGGATTCCACCATTCGCGCAACAAACGGGGCCGCCGCAATGACGAGATAGAATATAAACGCATTATCGCCTATTCTGCTGCCGACTACGACTTTAGCTATCGGCTGCGTCATTACGAGAAGTATGATAAACGGTATTGAACGGAGTATATTTACTACAACTCCGACAACGGTGTTTACCCACTTATTCTGGAATATCGCGCCCTTTGCCGTTCCGTAAAGCAGAACGCCGAGAGGAAGTCCGATTACGTATGCAAGCACCACGCTTATAAGCGTTATCTTAAGCGTTGTTGCGGTTGCCTGCATATAGTCTGCCGGAGAAAGTCTTGTGAAAAGTCCCTGTATAAACTCTGTCATTTTGAACTTACCTCCTCAAACGGTATTTTTCTCGAACCGAGATAATTTTTAACTCTCTCGGACGACGCCTCATCATCGGGAAGCTGAAGCAGCATCTGACCGTATGCCTTGCCGTCTATATTTTTTGTATCTGCGCCGAGAATATTTACCGCGCATCTGCATTCGGTTATGATATTTGAGATTACCGGCTCGAACGCCGACTGTCCGTCGAATACTATTCTTATTACGCGTTCGGAGTTTATGCTCTCAACAGTCTCGTTCTTCGGCAGGATAAGCTCACGCGCCATTTTTGACTTCGGCGATATGAACACCTGCTTGACCTCGCCCGTTTCAACAACGCGTCCGCCGTCTATTACCGCAACTCTGTCGCATATTTGCTCGACGACTCTCATCTCGTGCGTTATAACTATTATGGTTACGCCGAGTTTCTTATTAATGTCCTTCAACAGTGCAAGTATCGAACGCACGGTATTAGGATCAAGCGCGCTTGTCGCCTCGTCGCACAGCAGATATTTCGGGTTTGTCGAAAGCGCTCTTGCTATTGCGACTCTTTGCTTCTGACCTCCCGAAAGCTGTGCCGGATAAGACTTGATTCTGTCGGTAAGTCCTACCATCTCGATAAGCTCTTTTGCTCTTTTTTCAGCCTCGGCTTTTTTTATTCCGGCTATCTCCATGGGATAAAGCACGTTTTTAAGCACGTTGCGCTGCGAAAGAAGATTAAAGCTTTGGAATATCATTCCTATGTTTCTTCTCGTCATGAGAAGCTCTTTTTTGGGTATCTTCACAAGATCCTTGCCGTCGAGTATCACACTGCCGCTTGTAGGTTTTTCAAGCAGGTTGATACAGCGCACAAGCGTGCTCTTGCCGGCTCCCGAAAGTCCGATTATGCCGAATATCTCTCCGTCGTTAATCGTAAGATTAATGTCTTTGAGCGCCTCTATCGGACCTCCCGCGGAACTGAACACCTTGTCAAGATTTTTTATCTCGATCATGTTTCTCTTCCTCTCATAAAAAAAGGACAGGAAAGCAAATACGTCTCCTGCCCAAAAATTTCAGTTTACCGCAACTAAGATTATGCCTCTTTCGGTAAGGGACGTTTATTTTTCTGCGCGCCAAGATACATACACATAGCTGTGTACATATACATATCCATTTCGCACATTCGTCTTGCCGTCATGTCCGTTACCTCGTGTTTTCGGCGTTTGTCCTGCCGTTTCTTGATTACGCTATGTATTTTACCACTCCATGCACTTTTTGTCAATAGCATTTATGCAAACTTTCGCATTTTGTACATACGCGGACAAACACAGGCATTTAAACAATGTGATTTTGTACAAAGCATACATAAATGATAGGTTTTATCGGGTTCCGAAAATCTCAAAATTTGCGTCGGGAGCGCAGGATAGATCATTTTGAGTGTTATGAGCAATATACCACTTCAGCGTTTTTTCTATCCAATAGCAGTAACGCGTACCGAAACCACGGTTTTCGAGAATTTTGAATTTTTCGTACATTTCCACGCCATCGGACGGATCGTGCCATATATCCGCGAACACAAAATCAAAGCCGGAGCTTTTGTTTTTATCCGCCGCAAACTCAAACGCGTCCTCATTTACAATGCGCACCTTATCCTTATCGGGGAACTGCGGAAGAATATACTCTTTAAACAGGCTCACCGCGTCCGCGTCAAGCTCGACAACCGTAACGCTGTTTACATTTTTCTTTAAGGACGCAAGCAGCGTGAAATATCCGAACCCCAAACCGTATGTAAGCACGTTCCCGAAACAGGCGTCAAGCGCAGGCTTTGTGGTGTTTATCTCGTGCGGAGTTACGGTTATCCACTCTCTGCCGTTTTGGAGTACGGCAGGGTACTCAAACTCCTCCGTGAAAAATCCTATGCAGGGTTTGAGAAGTCCGTCGGGACAGACCTGCGTTTCATCATACAGAAAAGCCTCGCAGGGCTTGAATTTCTGTTTTCTGAATTCCCATGCGCCGAGTTTACGTTCGGGAAATTCTATAAGTTTGAAATATTCGTCGTTTTTATATTCCGAAACGTCAAGCAGACGCGGAATTTTTGTAAAACAATCGCGGAAAATCCGCATATCCGCGTCGTCGTCCGTATCAAGCGCGCAGTACGACGAAAGCAGACAGCCGAAAGCATATTCAAGCTGCTCTGCCGACGCGTTTTGCCCCGCAAACTCAAAAAGCTGCTCTTTTGTCACCGCGTCCGGCATTAAATTAAGATACAGCGAAAGTCTGTCGAGAATTCTTGCGTTTATACTGTTTATATCTTTCATATTTTAAGCGGTCTTGAATATTCCGTATCCGTCAGCCGGCCGTCACGTTTTCCGTGTTATCGGAGCTTTGCGCGTTATCCTCGGACTGTGACGGAGTTTCGGAATTCTGTACGGTCTGCGTGTTATCCTGTACAGGCTGTGCGTTTTCCGAAACGGTGACTATTATATGTCCGGCATTATCTCCCGACAGCGTATACGGCTTATTTTTAGGAACTTTTATCTCGGAACCGTCCGACGGAACGCTGAAGGAATACACCTCGTAATTATTGCCGTCGTAATCGGAAATTTTAAGTCTTTCGCTGTCTATCGGGTAAAGCGCAAGTTTTTCGATATATTCCTCAAGGCAGAGATTATTCTCGGTCATATACTTTGCGTGCGGAATTCCGACGTATCTTAAATGCCACGGCTCATAGTCTATCTCGGTAATATTTGTTTTTCCTTCGGGATAACGTATTACAAAGCCGTATTTTGCGCAGTTTTGGGTTATCCACTCATAATCTCCTGTACCGTCGTAATCAAGCTGCTGCGAGTTTATATAAAGGCTGAGATCTATCGCATATCCCGAGTGATGCTCGCTCGCGCCCGGTTCGGTTGCGATAAGTCTGCCCTGTTCTTCGCCGTACTGCGCGATCTTTGCGTCAAGGACTATCTGCTGCGTTTCATAGGAACGGAACGCGTCTACTATAATTATATCCTTATGACCCGTCGCGGCGGCAAAATCGTCGAGAAGTTTATTGAGCGCTTCAATCGCGCTTTGATTGAGAGAGATATTTACATTTTTTACATAGTAATTATCGGTCTTTTTCTGATATATGCTTTCGGGAAGTTCGGTTTCAAAAAGCGTTGCCCTTGCGTCAAAATCGAACAGGTGCTGTTTGTTTACAAGAATAAGCTCGCCGCACTTTGTGTCGTTTTCGGTCGCGGTAAGATTCGTATAATTATTAAGTATATCCTCTTCACGCTGTTTTTTTTCAAGTTCCGCCTTCTGAGCTGCCGTAAGCTCTGTATTCTGCGGTTCGGTATATTCGGCTTTGGGCAGCTTGTCGGTAATTATCTTTGAATATATGCTGTAATTTGCAAACAGCGCAAGCACTATAAGCACTGCGGCAAGAGTAGTATGGTTGGAATTCCTCAACTTTTAAAACACATTCCTTTCGTTATTTTAATAAACGCCAAAAATCAATCGTTTTCAAAAACTATTGTTGAAACGGAGTTCGGCAGCGCCTCAATATACCACCATTTTCCGAATCCGTAATACTGCAACTGGCGTTTTTCGCCGTTAGGATTTGTCACGATCAGCACAAATGTACCGTCGGGATTAGACGCGGCGCACACCTCGGCAAATTTCGCGGAATCCGCAAAGCTGAACAGGCTGTTTGCCTTTCTTGAAGTATCGGCGTTATATATCCGCGCACCGCGCTTTATATATTTTGAATAGTGGCAAAAAGCACGGTACTGACCGCTGTAACTAAGCTCGCCGCTCACACTGTTGCGCGTGGCAAGTCCTCCGCAGAAGAAAGGTCCGATATTCGGTCCGCCGACTTCGTCAAGCATAAGATTCCAGCCGGTAAACGTAGTACAGCCGTGTTTCAGCGACCTTGAAAGAATTGTCGACCACTTGCACCAATCCGCCGCGTAATTGTCATATAGTCTCGGTCCGCCTTCGGTAAAATGCCATTCGAGAGACGGATATTCGCGCATTACGTTATCGGTGTCTTCGGGTGCGCCTTCATAATAATGGAACGCTACGCCGTCGCAGCTTTTCGCAAGTTCCGGATATTTGCCGAGCTGCCAAAGCACCTTCGGCCAGCCGCTGAAATTGTGGTCATGCATCCACACTTTAACGTCAATGCCGCGGCTTACAAGTTTCTTTTTCAATGCGATTATAAACTTTGCCTCAATATCCGGGTGCCAGATACAGGTAGGCATTTTCCCGCACTGATCTGTTTCGGGTTCGTTTTGTGCGGTAAGCGCGTCTACCTTTATTCCGCGCTTTGCGTATTCCTCAATAAAGCGTATGATATAATCGGCGTAGCAGTTTATAAATTCTTCGCGCATAAATCCGCCGCATATCGAGCCGCCGGTTTTCATCCAGCCGGGAGGCGACCATGGAGACGCAAAGACGTACATATCCGGTCTTATAGAAAGTATCTCGTTTATTACGGGCACAATATATCCGTCGTCTCTTTCAACGGAAAAATGTTCGAGAGCCGTATCGGATTCCACGTCGTCATATGTATAAAGCTCTGCGGAATAATCGCTTGAGCCTATGCTGAGCCTGCACACCGAAAGTCCGAGTCCGTCTTCGGAATATATACTTTTCAGAAAAGCGTTTCTGTCCTCCGTCGACATTAAATTAAGGTTATAGCATGAGCTGCCCGTGACCGCGACGCCAAAGCCGCCGAAATTTCCGTCATTCGGAGTTTCCGCCGTATTAATAACGTCAACGCCGCACATTCTGCCTCCGGTGGGCTGCAGAGGATAACTGCGCATAAAAAAGTTCTGCGTTGTTTCAAACTGTGTTACTTTCATTTATAATCCACGACCTTCCTCGTTTGACACCTTTTCCGTCACAAACGGTTTTTTCGATTTATTCTATCACAAACATTCCGAAAAAGCAACACAAAAACCGGTGTATTTTACTACACCGGCTCAGTTTGCCGCAAAAGTCTGTATGACTTTCGTATTTACACAAATATTTCAGTCTGCCGTATCTCCGAGCGCAATTCCGAGAGGAGAAAAATCTTCGTCGAGAAGTATCACCGTATAACGTGAAAACTCCGACGGCGTACTTACCGAAAACGTATGCGATTCATACGCGGCAACCTCTGCAGGCTCCGTGACCGCCGTGCCGCACATTCTGTTATCGCTTGTATAGAACGCAACGTAAGCCGTTACGGTTTTTGCACTGTCCGTGCCGTTATATACCGCAAAGTCAACGTCTGAAGAATTATCAGACTTGCGGCACAGGAAAGCTCCTCCGGTCAGAACCTCGTCCGAAACACTGTACTGATACTTAAAGCTGCCTGAGGTATAAGTTTCCGACGCAAATTTTGATTTATAGCTGTCAAAAACGGTGCTGCCCGTCTTATAGACAAGTTTGCACGACGACGGTATTCCGTAGAAAGCGCCGTCCTTTATCTCACCCGGTGCCGACGCGAAAACTATGCGTTCAAGAGCCGAACAGCCGTAAAGCGCGTCCTCCGACAGCACTTCAACGCCGGGAATTATAAGCGTTTTAAGGTTTTTGCAGTTATAGAACGCCGCTCTGCCGATTTTGGAAAGAGATTGTGACATTATCGCGACGCATTCTATTTTGCTCTGTGCAAAAGTTCCGTCCTCTATGGCGTCGCCACTGCATACAAGGGACTTTATACTGCTGTTTGCAAAGGCAAACGGCTCGATCTTTTCAACGCCCGAAACATTCAGCGTCTTGAGATTCTTTGTTCCCTCAAACGCACCTGCGGCGACAGTCTTTATATCGGACGGAATACCGAAAGTTTCTCTGCCCGCGCCGTCGGCATATGCGATAAGCGTATCTCCGTTTTTATTGCAAAGATATGTTCCGTCGGAGGAGACTTTGAAATAACGGTTTGTTGTGGGCGAGAGAGATATTTTGGTAAGATTTTCGCAGCCTGCAAACGCTCCGCTGCCGATCTCGGCAATATTATATCTCAAAGTTATGCTTTTCAGATCCTTGCAGTAAGCAAAGGCATAAGATTCTATTCCTGTGACCTTATACGACGTACCGCCGAATGCGACCGTCATCGGAATCGAAAGATTTCCGTCCGAAGAAGAATAGCCCGACGTATTATAGTCGCGTTTCAGCCCGCCGACAGAGGCTGTTTTATCGCTTTCATTAAGAGTATAATTAAGTCCGTTTGAATCGGCAAAAAGCCCTGCGGTTTCTGACGGCTCCACGCTCACCTCATATGAAGTTTCGGTTTCGGTTATTTCGGGAATATCCTTTTGCTCCGTTTCATGTGCCTGCTCTGCCGTAAATGCGTCATCTGCGGCAAATGCGCACACACCGGTGCATACTGCGGCGCTCACCGCAATCAATGCGGCTGCAAACAGTCTTGAATGTCTGTTGTTCATGTTCTCTCTCCTAAAAAACAATCGGTATAAGCATTTTATGCTTTAATTTTTGGTATACGTTTTTACTTACCTATATAAATTCTTCCGCGCTTTCCGACAGAACGGAACTGTCCGTAAAATCCGTGTTTCCCGCAGTTTCGTGACTTTCTGCGTTTTCCGCGTTTTCGGGATTTTCCTGACTCTCGGTGTTTTCTGAGAACAGATTTTCGCCGTTCTGCGCATTTTCGGAATTTTCGGAAACTTTCTCAGTGTCCGCAGTTTCCGTGTTTTCCGAATTGTCCGCGTTATCGGAATTTCCGCTATTCTCATTGCCGTCCGCACTGTCCGTGACGTCCGCATTATCGGGCGTTTCAGGCAATGCATTATCTTGAGAATTGTCGGAAGTTTCGCCGTTTTCGGGATTTTCCGGAATTTCGGGCTTTGTTATATTCTCAGGTATTTCCGCATTACTCGGAATTTCGTTATCCGTATTATCTTCGTTATCCGACGTTTCTTCATCAAAGCTGTCCGCAGACGGCTCGGTTATATTAAACGTAATTGTAATGCTCTTTGCGGCAGACGCGCACTTTACGGCGACTTTTACCGTGGTTCTGCCCTTTTTGATACCCTCGGCAATACCGTCGGAGGATACCGAAACGATTGCGGCAGAGGTGCTCTTATACGTAATCTCGCAATAGGTTTGTACGTCAATAACTTCACCGTCGCGCGTCACAGCAGTCAACATCGGAAGTATTTCAACGCTCTGTCCCTCCTCCATGCTTACAACGGTGCTCTGCGCTTTAAGGCTGTAAAGCTCGGGAACAACATTAACGGTTATGCTGTCCGAACCCGTGCCGCACTTTGCGAACGCCGTGAACGTAACGCTGCCGAAATTGTGCGACGCCGTAACTTTGCCGCGCGCGTCAATCGCAGCTATCGACTCATCTGAGCTTTCCCAGATCACTTCGGACGAAACCGGCTTCTGCGAATCTTCTCTGACAGCCGAAGCTTTAAGCGTAAGCGTTTTTCCTGCTGCTAACGACAGCGACGACGGCTTTGTTATTTTAACCGAATCGGCACCCAGTCCGACAGTAAACGTGCATACCGCTCTCTTTCCCGAACCGCTCATTACGGTAATCTTTGCCGTACCCTTTGAATGTGCGGTCACATTTCCGTTTTCGTCAACGTCCGCAACCTCTTTATTTGAGCTTGACCAGGTAAGTATATCGGTATTGTCAAACGGCTGTACCGTGAGAATTTCATAAAGATTAAGCGGATTGTCTCCGACAACCGCACTCTGCCTTGCCGTTGTAAATTTAAGCGACGTTACCGGCACAACAACATTTATAACAATATCGTCATATGCTCTGTTTATGCTTGCCTCGGCATATGCGCGGACAGTTACTGTTCCCACCGCAAGAGCTTTGAGCTTTCCGCTGTCGTCTATTTCGGCAAATTCGTTTCCGCTTATTATTTCATATCTTACAGCGGTGCTTACGGGTCTTTGCTTATCCGCTCTTGAAGCGACAGCCTTGAGTGCAAGCGTTTTTCCGACCGCGGCAGAGGTTATTTTGCTTGTAAATTCTACCATGTCCGCGCCAAGCCCGACAGTTACCGTACAGGTTGCGGTTTTTCCGCTGCCCGTCCTTGCCGTAATCTTTGCCGTACCCTTTGAAAGTGCGGTTACAACGCCGTTTTCGTCAACGTCCGCAATATCGTGATTTGAGCTTTGCCATGTTAAGCTCTCGGTGCTGTTTTCGGGAGAAATCGCTGCTGAAAGTTCAAAATCTTCTCCGCCCGCAACCATGGCAAGCTTTGTGTGTGACATTTTGACCGAGGACGCGGGAATCACTATATCTATTTCAATTACCGTGCTTACCTTATCGAGAGACGTCACAGCCTCTGCCATCATTACGACCTTGCCGGGCTTTAAGCCGTACAGCTTACCGTTAGGCGCGTAATAGCCGTATTCCTCGCCGCTTATCTGCGTAATTACGGCTTTTCTGTTAATCGGGCGCTTACCGTCAATTCTTGAGGCTGACGCTTTTAGCGCCGTATTCTTACCGACAGCAAGAGCAAGCGGTGCAGACGTAAACGAAACTTTATCCGCGCCCAGTCCCACGCTTACCGTAGTATACGCTTTCTTTTTCCCGGAGCTTTCGACATATATCTTTGCGTTTCCGTCGGATACCGCGTGAACCATGCCCTCATCGGATACCGTTGCTACCTTTTCGTTTGAACTGTACCATCTTGCGGTATCGTTATTATCCTCAGGGAACGCCGTGTACGAAAGCTGATAATCGTTTGCACCGACTATAAGACTTATCTTTGATTCGGAAGTTACGAGTTTTGTTATGGGGCGCACCGCATAGACCGTGCAGAATGCCTTTATTCCGTTTCTTGTCTGCGCCGTTATAACGGCAGTGCCTTTGCCGGACGCCTTGATAACGCCGGATTGCGAAACCGTCGCCACGGAATCGTCTGAGCTTGACCAGGTGATCTTTTCGGTATTCTTTGCGGGTGAAAGCGTTACTTTAGGCGTCGCGCTCTTTCCGTATGCAAGTGTGACCTCGGTAATGTTAAGCGTAATTGAATCCGCGTCTATGCGCTTACCGTCCTTCAGCGAAGAATTAAACTTGGTCAGCACGGTGCTTAAATTGCGTGCCGTGGCTTTTGCAACGCTGTCGGCAATCTCGCCGTCGGAAAAGCGTTTAAGAGTATCCGATGCCGAATCCGTCTGTGCGGAAAGCTTGTTAAACTCACTTTCCGTCGTCCAGCGCGTGCCGGGATATATATCGTTTCCGTTCTCCGCACTTACAAATATTCTTATGTTTTTGCCGCCGAGAATTTCCTTTGCCTCCGCTGTTTTTTCATAAAGTTCAAGCGCACCTCCGGTATAATCCGGTCTTTCAAGTGCCTCAACCGTTATATTTACAAAAACGTCTCTGTTATCCGCAGAAAAAGCCGTGAGTACATATGTTCCTGCTTTTTCCGGCACAAAATTTCCGGTTATGACCTTTCCGCCGCACTCGACGACGGCGCTGCTCTCGATCTTATCACCGAAATTATCGGTAAAACCAAAATACAGCTCTGCCGGAGAAAAAACTCCGTCGGTGCCGTGTACCGTAAGCGATGAAACAGCGTTTGTAAGTTCTTCGTCGGTATACGCCTTTATTTCGCACGGAACTCTCTGCGCCCTTTTTACGTTTATTTCCGTACTGTCCGAAAGCTCCGCCGCCTTTGCGGAAACTTCAAACGTCATATCTTTCGCGTATCTGTTTATGACAAGCGCCTTTCTATCCGCCGAAAGGTACGCCGAGCTGTTATCGCCGACGCCCGAAACAAAATATTCAGTCTTTGGCTGTTCAAGGCTCGGATATCCGAAAGAATCATATGTAAGCGCCTCGAGGTTTATTTCAATATCCTCACCGAGACTTCCGTTTACGGTATACACGTCTTCAAGCTCCGAAAATTTAAGTTTTTCGGCGTCAAGCGCACCGTCAGAACGCAATATTGCCGCAACGCGCGGCTTTTCAAGTCCCGTACCTCCTATTATCGCCGTGGAGTCGGAATATGACCTCGGAATAACGTTATCAAAGCTTACAAGTCCGCTTTCATCGGCTGCGGCATATCCGCGGTACATTACGTCGGAATCCGCATACTTTGACAGCAGCGTTTCAAGCTGATCTTCGCCGTAAACGCCCTTTAACACAAGCAGCGTATATTCTCCGAAACTCTCGCCGCGGTATTCTATATTATAAACTCCGCCGTTATCCGGTAAAACATCAACGGCACAGACCGCCGCCGAAAGCGCAATCAATGCAAATACCGCGGATAAAGCAGAAAACAGCCTTTTCATGGAACACTTTCCTTTCAGAATTATACAAAATACACTGATTTTGTCGGGATTTTAAGCAAAAATACAACTATACGTATAAATTATATCACAAAAGATTTATCCTGTCAATTTTTTTAAAAATTAAGTTCTGAAAATATTGATTAAATTATTGCCAAAACCGTTTAACTGTGTTAAACTCTATACAAAGGGGTTGGATATATGCAGAACTTTAAAATATTTCTTACGGCGTTTGTTACGGGACTCATAGTTTTCGGAATTCTTGCCGTTTTGCTTATACATTTCGGTTTCAGAACCATGTCGGGAGAGCATGAATTTGATTTCGGCACCGGTGACGGCACGGATATTTCGGATACATACGCCGAAAACGGCGAAAATCAGCTTTCCTCGGACGGCACGGACATCGGTTTGTCATCTGACGGAAACGGCAGCGGCACTGCGGACAATTCCGAAACGGACGGTACGCAAACAGCGGATTAAGCGAGTATACGCAGCTTTATTTTTCGCGGCGTTTTCAAAATTTTGTATAGAAAAAACAGCTTAGTACGGATTTGAAATTTTTCCGCGCCAAGCTGATTTTTTATGCTAATTTTTCGGTTTATCAAAAAGCGGTTTATGCCTTTTTCAGCACAGTGCCCCGTTTTGCTTTAAGATTTCGCGGAGCTTTACGGTATCAAGGTTTTCCGGCTTTATACCTGTACCCGCACAAAGTGCTGCCGCCGTACCTGCCGCCTCTCCTATTGTGCAGACTATCGGCATTATGCGTATTGACGCCTGTGCGTCATGATCCGCCGAGATACATCTTCCTGCGACAAGCAGATTTGAGACTTTCTGCGGCACAAGGCTGCGGTAAGGTATGGAATAATACTCGCCGGGGCCAAAATAGTAATGGCTGGTTCCGCTGCCCTCGGGATTATGAATATCTATATCGTAGTTTCCGAACGCGATCGAATCCTCAAACTTTGTGCAGTTTTTGAGGTCATCTCCGGTAAGCACATATTTTCCTACTATCATGCGGCTTTCTCTTACGCCGATCTCGTTTGCGGTCATGATAAGCTCTGCATTTTCAAATCCGGGGATATTATTCTTCATGAACAAAAACAGTTCAAGCACCTGTTCGCGCGCCTGTATTTCGGCTTTGGACAGATCCAGCGGATCGGTAGGATTAAGCTTTACCACGCGCGTGGAATTAAAGTGTATACAGCCGTCGACAAAGGTTCTGAACATAAGCACGTCTTCACGCGGATTTTTAATTTTACCATCGCTCTTGAACTTATTATACAGCGCGTTTATATCCTTTACTTTTGACGGAAGAGTTCTGACGGTCTCCCTGTCAACGCCGCCTACACGGAAACACAGCGTCATGGGCTGGCAAAGTCCGTCGTCGCGTCCGAGCCTGAACGGACAGCCCGAAAGATACGCAAGGCTTGCGTCGCCGGTTGCGTCAACAAAGACCTTTGCCGAAAGCTCAAACTTTCCCGAACGTCCGCAAAGCACGGCGGAGGTTATTTTATCACCGTCTTTTTTTACCTCGGAAAGATACGAGTGAAACAACAGTGTAACGCCGTATTTGATTGCAAGTCTGTTAAAGACTATTTTCATATATTCTTCATTATAATTCCAAAGCAGTGCGGGATCTGTTTCTATACCCTCACACTCATGCATGAGCTTGCTTGCCTCTGTGCATATCTCTGCAAAAATTCCTTCGCTGAGCCTTGTGAACTTACCGTCGATAACCGTGCCGTTCTTCATAAACGGCATGACAAGCGCCAAATTCATTGCGCCTCCGAGCGCTCCGCTCTTTTCGACAAGTATCGTTTTTGCGCCCTGTCTGGACGCGGAAACCGCAGCCGCAAGTCCCGCAAATCCGCCGCCTATTACCGCAAGATCATAATTTTCCATATATACAAAGCCTTCCTTTGCAAAAATTATTCTTACGGTTATATATTACATCTGAAAATTGCTTAAAGCAATGCATAAATTACATAATTTATTGCAAAAATTACACTTTTATGGTACAATAAAGGCGCAAGCGCGAAAGAAACGCAATTTATATACCGGGAGTTATATACATGACGCAGTTAAAGGATTTAATCGGATTATTTTGCCAAAACACGCATTTACACATTTCTGTTGCCGACGTTTCGGGAATTATTTCACAGGAACCGCTGCGGCTGCCCGAAGAATACCGCGTACACAGCAAAATTTTCTGCGACATGGCGAAGTCAACCGGCAAAGGCTTTGAAATGTGCATGAGGTGCAAGACGGTATGCAACGAATATGCACGCCATTCGGGTCGAGAATTTGCAGGGTTATGCGCGTTCGGTCTTTACGAGATATGCCGTCCGGTCTTTTCCGGAGGTGAATTATTATGCATAATCTACATAGGAAATCTTGTGAAAAATGCTGATGAAAGCCGCGAAAAGCTGCGCCAAGCCGCTAACATTGCAAAAAGCGACTTTGACGCTATGTACTCGGTAATGAAAGATCTATCAATGCCGTACACGGACAGCCAGTGCCGCATTATTGCAGAGATTATCGAAAACTTTATAAAAAGCCATGCAAAAACTCCGCTGTCACAAAGAAATTCTCTGCACTGGGCAGTTCGCATTGCAAAGGACTGCGTTGCGTCGGATTATTCAAAGCCGCTTACTCTCTCCCTGATCGCACGCACTTATTTTATCAATGAAAAATATCTCGGCAGAATTTTTAAAGAACAGGTCGGCAAAAGCTTTCACGAATATCTCCTTGATTACAGACTCTCCAAAGCTCAAAGCCTCCTCTCCTCCTCCGATCTTTCCTGCGCCCAGATATCTGAGCTCTGCGGTTTCTGCTCCCCCTCTTACTTCTGCAATTCCTACAAAAAATATTTCGGCAAAAACGCAGGGAATACGTAAGAAAACGCAAAAGAAAACGAGAGTACGCGCTTTAGTGGTACGCGCCTTATGGGTACGCGCTTTCTTTTTAAAAAGAAAGCTGCAAAGAAAACAGTAGCCCTTAATTTAGATTAAAACTGTGGGATACTCTCTGCTGCCAGCTTGTTCCGTTCGCAGTCGAACAGCAGGACTGCGAACTCGAATCTGAACAGGTGCGTGAGCAAGCTATGGAAACCAAGAATAAAGGGTAATTTAATAAAAAGATAACTCTGTGCGTTAGATTAAATTTCGCACAGAGTTTTTTACTAAACATACAAGTAACATTCAGCCGTAGTCATCTCGCGTAAGCGAGCTGGTTGGAAAAGTAAGTCCTGTTGACTGTTTGAGTATATTAAGAATAACACTTTTGCCGAAAATGGTTTTACTTCGCCCAGAACCCCATATCGAGCAGTGCGGAGCATCTGCGAGCGAAGATTTAGAACTTCGGAGGAGCAGAAAAGTTTTACCGACGATAGTTTGATGGGTGGAGAGGAAGCCGCGCTTTCGCTGCGGCGTCTGAGCGGCGAACGGATTATCCTCGTAGGAGGACTTTTTCCTCGCAGGGGAGGACTTTTCTCCGTAGAAAAGCGTCAGTATAGAGTTGCAAGCGGAAGTGGATAACCTGTTTCCGCCCAAACCAATCAAAACCAATCAAAAATCAGCCACCCGCAAGTGTACTCTTTGAAGAAAGGAGAGAACCCGTTGGAAACAAAATCAGAAACTCAGCGCGTGCCGCACGCAACCTTTACCGCGGATATGATAAAGGATTATACAATACTTGTCCCCACAATGCTGCCGCGGCATTTTAAAATCATGATAGGAATTATACGCTCATACGGCTATAATATAGAGCTTCTTGAAAATATGGGAGATAATATAATCCGCGACGGACTGAAATATGTCCATAACGATACCTGTTTTCCCGCACAGCTCGTAATCGGTCAGATGATTGACGCCATAGAAAACGGAAAATACGATAAGCATAAAATAGCTCTCATGATTACACAGACAGGCGGCGGCTGCCGTGCGTCGAATTATATACATCTGCTCAGAAAAGCTCTTGCAAAGGCAGGATATGAGTATATTCCGGTAATCTCGCTTAATGTGTCGGGACTTGAGAAGGAGTCGGCGTTTAAGCTCACACTGCCGATGATACATAAGTTTGTGTATGCAATGTGCTACGGCGATCTTCTCATGGAGCTTGTAAATCAGTCTAAGCCGTATGAAATATATAAGGGCGATTCGGAACGCCTTGCCGATAAATGGACGGAACGTCTGACGGACGAAATGAATAAAACGGGTATATCAAGACGTAAGGCGCGTAAGAATTATGACCTTATGATAAAGGATTTCTCGGATATTCCCAAAGAAAAGACCGAGAAGGTAAAAGTAGGTATCGTCGGAGAAATTTTCGTTAAATTCTCGCCTCTCGGCAATAATAATCTCGAACAGTTCCTGCTTTCGGAGGACGCGGAAGTAGTTGTTCCCGGACTTCTCGATTTCTGCCTGTTTGTTATGTACAATCAGCTTGTAGATAAAAAGCTTTACGGTATGCATAGATTTTCGGCGGAAATTTACAGACTTCTCTATAAACTGTTCCTGTCGATACAGAACGATCTTTTCAGAGCCATAAAGAAACAGGGCAGTTTCAGAGCGCCTATGGGATTTGAAGAAGTCCCGAAACTTGCGCAAGGCGTTATAAACCTCGGCGTAAAAATGGGCGAAGGCTGGCTGCTTACGGCTGAAATGATCGAGCTTGTTACGGAGGGCGTGGATAATATCGTGTGTACTCAGCCTTTCGGCTGTCTGCCCAACCACGTTGCCGGCAAGGGCATGATGAAACCTATCAAGGAAAAGTATCCGCAGGCAAATATCGTCGCTATCGACTACGATTCCGGCGCCACAAAGATAAATCAGGAAAACCGCATTAAGCTTATGCTTTCAAACGCGCGTGAAAATATGCAAAAAAAGACGCAGGAGGTTGCTCCGGCGTCCGTGAAATAAGTATACTTTCAAAAGGCGTTTATTTTGAAAACGCGCACGTACATTCGCAGGTTTTCTCGCCTATAATAAACTGCGCGTCACATTCGGGCGACGTTTCATGCATAAGTCCGAATGCCGTGCTTGCGGTTATAAGCATTAGCAAAATTGCCGCAGCAAGTTTTATAATAATGTCTCCGGATCTTACCATGTTATTCCGCCCTTTCATGATGTTAATATAAACTGCAAATTTTATTTACAAAATATATATACCATGTTTTAATACATTTGTCAATACGGTTTTCAAAAAATCTTAACAATTTTCGCAGAATGAAGAAATAACGCGCCGTTTTTTGTAAACAATTACCAAACGTTATTGACTTTAAAAGCACCGCGGAATATAATAACTTCAATGTTCGTGTTGCCCGTATTAAAAAACGTGAATATAATAACAGAGGAGGAACGCATCTTGACTAAGAAAAGCTTTTTGCCGACATATACGCTCGGCGAAGATCTCGCAAACGCAATAAGCCACGGAATAGGCGCGTGCCTTTCGGTAGCGGCGCTTGTGCTGTGTGTTGTTCAGGCGGCACGCCACGGAACCGCGGCAGGAGTTGTGGGAGCGTCTGTTTACGGCGCGACTCTCATAGTGCTTTATACGATGTCAACGCTCTATCATGCGATAACAAATCAGTCTGCGCGCAAAGTGTTTCGCGTGTTTGACCATGTTTCGATATATCTGCTGATAGCCGGAACATACACGCCTATTACGCTTGTAACGATAAGAGGGGCAATGGGCTGGGTGATCTTCGGCGTTGTCTGGGGCATGGCGATTTTAGGTATCGTGTTAAATTCGGTAAGTATAGAAAAATTTAAGAAATTCTCGATAGTAAGTTATATAATGATAGGCTGGGCGGTTGTTATAGGAATGCGCCAGGTCATCGAGAATATGCCGAAAAACGGACTTGTGTTCCTTGTTGTCGGCGGCGTTCTTTACACGGTGGGAATTATATTCTATGCGCTTAAAAAGGTAAAATATATGCACTCGGTATGGCATCTGTTTGTGCTTGCGGGAAGTATAATGCACTTTTTCTGCGTATATCTCTACGTTTTGCCCACAAGATAAAATTTTAAGGCTTTAATAATATACAGCGAGGTTTTTCCAAATGAGCTTAAAGGTAACAAAATTCGGCGGCAGTTCTCTTGCAAGCGCCGAACAGTTTAAAAAGGTTGCGGACATTGTGCTTGCGGACAGAGACAGAAGATACGTTGTTCCGTCTGCACCCGGCAAGCGTTTTCCCGGCGACGATAAGGTTACGGATCTTCTTTACCGCTGCTATGAGGAATTCAGCAGAGGAATGGAGTCCGAGGCGTTTCTCAGAATAAAGCAGAGATACGATTCTATTATCGAAGGGCTCGGAATCGACCTTTCGCTTGAACACGAATACGATCTTTTAAAGCGCAGCTTTATGGGCAGAGCCGGACGCGATTACGCAGCAAGCCGCGGAGAATATCTCAACGGTATTATTCTTGCAAAATATCTCGGTTTTGACTTTATTGACGCTGCGGAGGTAGTATTTTTCCGCAACGACGGCACTTTCGATTCCGAAAAGACAAACGAGGTCATGGCTGCCCGCCTTGAGCAGTCGGAATATGCGGTAATCCCTGGATTTTACGGCATTATGCCTAACGATACTATCCGCACTTTCTCGCGCGGAGGTTCGGATATAACCGGAGCTATCGTCGCAAGAGCCGCGCACGCGGACGAATACGAGAACTGGACGGACGTTTCGGGATTTATGATTGCAGATCCGAGAATCGTCGATAATCCCAAATATATCTCGGTAATTACATACCGCGAACTCAGAGAGCTTTCATATATGGGCGCGACGGTACTTCACGCCGACGCAATTTTCCCTGTTAAAACTTCGGGTATTCCGATAAGAATAAAGAACACCAACGCGCCCGACGATGCAGGAACCATGATAGTGACGCACACCGACAGATCGGATGGCGAGAGCGTTGTCACCGGTATTGCCGGAAAGAAAGACTTTACGGTTCTGACTCTTGAAAAAGACATGATGAACGAGGAAAAGGGCTTCGGCAGACGTCTTTTGCAGGTGCTTGAAAGACACGATATGAGCTTTGAGCATCTTCCCAGCGGCATTGATACAATGAGCGTCGTAGTAAACGACCATGAACTTGCCGGAAAAGAGGACGATATAATTTCCGACCTTATCGAGTCTACAAGCCCCGACAGCATAAGCATAGAAAAGAATATCGCGCTTATCGCAGTCGTAGGACGCGCCATGAAAAACGCAAAAGGTACTGCGGCGGCAATATTCACGTCTCTTGCAAATGCCGGTATCAACATCAGAATGATAGACCAGGGTTCAAGCGAACTTAACGTCATTGTCGGCGTAGATAACAAAGACTTTGAAAAGGCTATAAGAACCATGTATGAGTATTTCCTTGAAACGGGACTTATAAAATAAATTCATATTAAACATAAAAATTACAGCTCGGTACGCATTGCACCGGGCTGTTTTGTTTTTTGTATCAGCTTATCTCAAAAAGCCGTGTTTCGTATTTTTCCATTGTAAATTTTATTGTGTCCGAAACAAATCCGGTGCTTTTTTCGTCGCCGAGAGGAGTTATTTTGCACGCTGACATAAGCTTTAAAGTCTTTTGCCCTGCGTTTGCCGCGTGTATGCAAAGAAGTCCGTTTCCGAAATATATAACGTCGTCGGACGTGCAGTAACAGTGTACGTTTTTGCTTATGAGAATGTCGCGCAGTACCTGTGTGTTTATATCCGACGCGTCAGGCAGCTCGCTTGTTATCACGGCAACGCCGTTCTTGGCGCAGAACTGTTTTAAAAGCCGTGACGATTCGGACAGATATTCGTCCCTGTACGGCAGAATGACAGCTTTGTAAGAGGCGCAGTGCCTGTAATCTTTATCAAGCAGTATATCATACGGCATGCCCGTGTTTCCGAGACAGTCCCTGAACTTTCCGAAAGCCGCGGCTGACGGTTCGGATAATCCCACGCGCCTGTTGTAGCTTTCGTCGGCAATAAGCGCGGTCTGAGATGATGTTACGGCTGAATCCGACTCGGTATATTTCTTTACAAAGTTTAAAAATACTGACATTTCATTCATGATTTCGGGGCAGGCATACCAGCCTCCCCACATATCGAGCCACCACATACCGTTGGCATGGGTTACCTGCCTTGCAAAGGATTTTCTGAGAGCCGAAACCGAGCCTTTGACCGTGTCGGGACCTTTCCATATCGCGCCGCTGTATTTTTTCTCGGGGTCAATTCCTTTGCGGCAGTTGTACGGATAGTCGGACAGATGTGTGCGTATATCGTTTTCGGCAAAGTACAGTTTCCCATGCAGTCTTATGCTTTGCCCGGCTGTCATCTCACTCCAGTCTTTGCCGAGGGCGCGTCCCGACAGATAGGAATTTGGCGAGCATATAAAATCTATATACGGACATTCAAGCAATGCGCCGAGTCCGCTTGAACCTCTGAGAGGGTTTGTCACTTCTGCGATGTAGCCGAAAAACGTGCCGACTATCTGCTTAAAATTTACGCACTGCTTTGCGGTTTTTGCAAAAAACGAAATTGTTTCGGAAATGCTGTTGTTGACAAATGATAGAAAGTTTGCCGCAAGCTCGTCATTTATAAGTCCGCGTTCTGAATATGTGTTTTCGGACGGTATATCGGATAAAGTTTTGTATTTCCCCGGAAAATGCGATGAAAGATATTTGTTAAAGCAATCCTTTGTGCATTGCGATATGCTGCCCTTTGAGTCAAAGTGAAACCATTCCTCGGTATATCCGCCGGAGATTTGATAGCCTATGATGTTGTCGGCGTAGATAGAAGTCTGCACGTGTGAAATAAATTCGCGCAGCATTTGCGCGCCTGTTTCTCTGAAGCTTTCCGAGTAAATCGCCTCTCTCGGAATTCCGTCCGCACCTTTGCAGCACTCGTCCGGGTGTTCGTGCGTCCACCATGACGGCATACTTATACGCACTCTCGGAAATATCTTCGCTGAAGGACAGACGTCGGTTATGCGCTTTACGTTTCTGTCGAACAGGCTATAATCGGGCTTGCCTTTGACGTCGAAAATGCCGCAAAACGGCGAAAAACTCGTGTCTGAATTGAGCGGGAGATCCGAGAACGACGCGCACACCGAGAAAAGCTCATATCCTGCCTTTGCAAAGTCGCCGCAGCATGAACGTTCGTCAAAATATGTTATGTATGCAGCAGCAGGTATTATCTTGCCGTTTACCGAAAGAATCGGCTTTCCGTTTTTTATTATTACCGCGCTTTCAGTCATGACCGTGCTCCTCTTTCAGAACATTGTTTATGTCCCAGCCGTGTTTTTCGAGCAGCAGAGCCGCGTCGCTTTCGTCTGTACCGAGAATATCCGATACAATTCTTACCATGCGGCTTTTGAGCTTCTGATTTACGGGCTTTATGTATATCATATAGTTTTCGTAAACGCGTCCGCACTTTATCATAACGCCGGTAGAGATCATATTGAGAATCATTTTGTGCGCCGTTCCTGCTTTCATGCGCGTAGAGCCTGTCACGATCTCGGCGCCTGTATCTGGAGTTACGGTAATGTCGCATATCTCGTTTATCATGCAGCCGTCATTACAGGTAAGACCCACCGTAAGCGCACCGAGAGACTTTGCGTATTTGAGCGCTCCGATAACGTATTTTGCTTCTCCGGCAACCGAAATTCCGACAACCGAATCAAGCTCTGTTATTCCATATGCCGCAAGGTCATTTTTTCCTGCCGCTGCGTCATCCTCCGCACCTTCGACGGAGTTTCGTATGGCTTTGTCGCCGCCGGCTATGATACCGATTACGGTATTTTGCGATACGCCGTATGTCGGCGGACATTCCGACGCGTCAAGAACGCCGAGACGTCCAGAAGTTCCGCAGCCAATGTAGAATAAACGTCCGCCTTTTTTCATTCGCGCGTATATTTCATCAACAGCTTTTGCAATTTCGGAAAGCACCGCACCGACGGCAGCAGCCGCGTTAAAGTTTTCTCTCTGCATGACTTTCATCATCTCAAGAGATGTCATATTGTCAATATGCGTTGAAAATTCGTTGCGACGTTCGGTTTTAAGCATGGTCATTTCTCCTCAACCTTTTTTGCGCCTGCAAGAAGTACGGCTCCTATTACGGGATCTTTGTCCAGAACCGTAACAGAACTTTTTCGTCCCGACAGAGTTTTCTGATTCAGTGCCGGCAAAAAGCAACTGCTGTAATTTGTTATGCCGCCTGCCAGAACGACGGGGACTTTTTCATGTCCTTCGCAAAAGCTCCCAAGCGCGCAGTTGAGCATATCGGCAAGTTTTTCTGTGTTTCGTCCGAGTATTTCAAGCGCCGCGGCGTCTCCTTTTTTGGCACATTCAAAAAGTATTTCCGCAAAGCCGGCCATGTAGTCCTTGCCGTTTTTGTATATGTCCGCAACGATTTCGGATATTGGTTTTGCCGCCTTTTCAAGCACAGCTGACGTCATTGCGGTGTGTTTTGAACCCGTGTCTATATCGTAAAGAACCGATTCAAGACAGGCGCGCCCGAATTCCGTGCCGGAAAATACGTCTCCGATGAGATGTCCGTATCCGCCTATCTGACGGCGCTCTCCGTCCTCAACTGCAAAGATTACCGAGCCTGTTCCGAGTATGGCTATGATACCGTCGCGGTTTTCGAGGGCTGCGGAAATAATGTTGTCGGCGTCATGGCTCACTTTGAATCGCGAAAAGCCCATATATTTGAACGACGCTTCTATGCTCGCTGCATTCTGTCCGACGCCGCAGCCGGCAATTCCGGCAAAGACCGAGATCTTTCCGTGCGGTATGTTTCCGCATACCTTTTTTATGCCCTCGCGCAGAATGTTTACGGATATGTCAAGTCCCGTGCTTACGGGATTGCACGGACCGAGAGATACGGCTTTTAAGATATTTCCGCCGTCGTCGGTCAGCATGAATTTTGTTTTTGTTCCTCCGCCGTCTATGCCGAGAAAATAGCTTGCCTTTTCGCGAAAGTCAAACAGCGTGTTGAGATCCGTGTCAAGCGCGTTTGCGATTGAGGGCAGAACCTCCGCGGGAGGCAGCACAAGTCCCGACTCCCATTTGCTTACGGCTTTTCCCGTGTATGAGATCTTTTCCGCGAGTTTTACCTGGCTCATGTGAAGTTCCGTTCTTCTGCGCCTTAAATTCTGTGCAAAAAGCTGTCTCTGATTCTGCATTGCAAGATCCCCTTTCATATCAATTATATCACCGCATAATCCGCGTGTAAAGCCATGATTTGTGTACTTATAACGAAAATATCTCTGATTTTGCGATAATTAGACGGCGAAAATGCGGTTTGTTTACAAAATCATGTAGAAATAGGCCTGCTGTATATGGTAAAATCTTCCCATAATAAAGGCGTTGATCGGAAACAAGTAAAAACGAATGGTACGTGCAAAGAGAAACGGCGTTTTGGTGAGAGCCGCGGACGTGCTGCGTTTTGAATACATTTCGGGAGCTGCCGTTTGAAAGACGGGCAGGGCGTTTGAGGTGCTTTGTCTGCCGAGTAGAGCAGGACGTGTTCGCACGTTACAGCGATAGAGTATATGCCGCGGAGAATGAATGTAAGCGGAGCGTACTTGACGAGGCTTTTGACCGTGAGGCAAAGGCAAATTGAGGTGGTACAGCGTTATACACGCCCTCTGTTTAAATACGGAGGGTGTTTTTTTATACCTTTTAGCTCTCCGTCAGTCATAAAATGAAAGGAGTTTTGAAAATGGTATTGAAAATTGTTATGCTTGCGGTATTTTTCGCAGTAATGGCAGGTATCGGACTTTACTGCCGCAGACACGCGGCGGACGTTACGGGCTTTGTGCTCGGCGGAAGAAACGTAGGTCCATGGCTTACGGCTTTTGCTTACGGAACGTCGTATTTCTCGGCGGTTATATTTATAGGCTATGCGGGACAGTTCGGTTGGAAGTTCGGCGTCGCGTCTACCTGGATAGGCATAGGAAACGCTATTCTCGGCTCGCTGCTTGCGTGGGTCGTGCTGGGCAAGAGGACAAGAATAATGTCGCATACGCTTGAAAGCGCGACAATGCCCGAATTTTTCGGCAAAAGATATGACAGCAACGCTCTCAAGATCGGCGCGTCGGTGATTGTATTTATCTTTCTTATCCCGTATACGGCGTCCCTCTATAACGGACTTTCAAGACTTTTCGGCATGGCGTTCAGCATTGACTATACATGGTGCGTTGTCGGAATGGCGGTGCTTACGGGTGTGTACGTAATTGCCGGAGGATATATGGCGACAGCGATAAACGACTTTATTCAGGGACTTATCATGCTTGTCGGAATTTGTGCCGTTATATGGGCGGTGCTTTCCGGACACGGCGGATTTATGGCGTCGCTTAAAGAGCTTGCCGAGGTAAAGGACGCGTCGGTTACGGACATGCCGGGTGCGTTTGCGTCATTCTTCGGACCTGATCCGTTCGGACTGTTGTGCGTTGTGATACTTACGTCTCTCGGCACATGGGGACTGCCGCAGATGGTGCAGAAATTCTATGCCATAAAGGACGCGCGTTCGATAAAGCAGGGAACCGTAATATCCACGGTATTTGCGCTTGTGGTTGCCGGCGGCTGTTATTTTCTCGGCGGATTCGGAAGAATTTCGGGCATTGCGGTAGATCCCGCGTCGGGTATACCTGTCGGAGGATATGACGCCGTTGTTCCGGAAATGTTAGGCTCGCTTAACGACGTGCTTATGGGAATTGTAATAATACTCGTACTTTCGGCGTCCATGTCAACGCTCTCATCTCTTGTTCTTGCATCAAGCTCGACTTTAACGCTTGATTTTATCGACGGCGCCGTCGTGAAGAAGATGTCCGACAAGGCAAAGGTGCTTTGCATGAGAGTTCTTATCGTCGTATTTATCGCGGTAAGCGCGGCTATTGCAATAGTGCAGTACAAATCCGGAGTTACGTTTATCGCACAGCTCATGGGTATTTCATGGGGCGCTCTTGCGGGAGCATTTCTTGCGCCGTTCCTTTACGGCCTGTACTCAAAACGCGTATCAAAAGCTGCGGTATGGGTGTGCTTTGTATTCGGAGCAGGAATTATGGTTCTCAATATGCTTTTCCGTTCTCATTTCCCGTCGGTTTTGCAGTCTCCGATCAACTGCGGAGCCTTTGCAATGATTTCGGGACTTGTAATAATGCCGGTCGTCAGCCTGTTTACAAAAAAGCCCGACAAACAGCTCTTGGATACCGCGTTTATATCACTTTCCGAATAAAATTGTGCGTTTTGTATCCGTAATTTGTACAATTCTATTAATTTGACGAATTTGATACAAAATTGCCGTTTCGTATTGTAGAAAAAGGCGAAAAGTAACAGTTTGGAAACAAAGTATACGCTATATAGACATATATTAATGTTACCATTTCTTTGTAAACAAATCAGTATCTGGAGGAGCTATTATGAAAAAGTACGAGACACCGGAAATAAGCATTTTGGCAGCAGAAGACATAATTTGTGCGTCTACCGAAACTGACGTTATAATAGAAGTAGATACACTGTTCTGATTAACGTCGGGAATTAATTTGTGTCTGTTTGAGAGGACTGAGAGTATCGGTCCTCTTTTGCTGAATGTGCGCATTTGCGTGCACGGTTGAAATATATCGGAAAATAAGGAAAAAATTACAGCTTAGTGCGAAAGTCATACAGGCAATCGTACCAAGCTGTTTTTTTATGCTTTTTTGTAACAAACGTAATGTTGCGTCAGACGGTCTGCGGCTGCTGCATTTCGTAAAACACGCCTTTCTTTGCGACAAGCTCGTCGTATGTGCCTATCTCGCAGCACACGCCTTCTTTTATGACGGCTATTCTGTCGGCGTTGCGGATCGTGGAGAGGCGGTGAGCGACGATAAAGGTGGTCTTGTTTCTCGAAAGATTGTTAATAGCCTCCTGTATTTCCTTTTCGGAAATTGTGTCGAGTGCGCTTGTAGCCTCGTCGAATATGATTACGTCAGGGTTGCGTATGAGCGCACGCGCTATGGACAGTCTCTGACGCTGACCTCCGGAAAGGTTTGCGCCGTGTTCTTCAAGGGGAGTATCGACGCCGAGAGGAAGTCTGCTTATAAAATCCGAGAGCAGAGCCGCGTCAAGAACGTCCTTTAACTGCTTATCGGTAACGGTGTCGAGTCCGTAGGTTATGTTTTCCCTTATAGTGCCTGTAAACAGCACGCTGTTCTGCGGAACTACCGCAAGGTGCTTCCTGTATGAGTGGAGATTTATCTTTGTTATATCGTGTCCGTCAACGGTCACTGTTCCGGAATTGGGGAAGATAAATCCGAGGACGAGATTCATGAGCGTTGATTTGCCCGAACCAGATTCGCCGACTATCGCTATTGTTTCGCCGGCTTTTACGTGAAGATCCAGACCTCTGAGAAGCGGCTGATCCGGCTGATATGCGAAATGTATGTCTTTGAAATCGTATTCTCCGCGCAGCGTTGTAAGCACGGTCTTTCCGCGGTTGTCCTCAATGTCGTTTGCGCCGAGTATTTCGCCTATCGAAGATATTGATTCAAAGCCTTTTGTGATTATCGGCATAAGTCCGATTATTGTGGAAACCTGTGCGGTAAGCGTTGAAAAATACGATTGATACAGCGATATGTCGCCTATCTGAATTTTGCCGTTCAGAGCCATGAAAGACGAGAAAACAAGGCACAGGAGCTGGAAAAGCTGGAATACTACCCATGAGCACGCACCGAACATTGCCTGTATCATGTCGAGCTTGAATCCGGTGTTTGCAACCTGGTTGAGAAGCGTTGTCATCTTGTGCGTTTCGCGGTTTTCAAGCGCGTGTGCGCGTGTTATCTCGGTCATTTCAACCATGTCCATGAGGTTTGCGCTGGTCTGTTCCATATCGCGCCTGAACTGGCTGTTGTTCTTGCGTATCGGCGTTCTGAACGCGCGTACAAGAAGTACGGAGGACGGAATACACAATACAAAGAACATAAATATCGTAAGGTTTCGCGTAAGCACAACGACAAGCGCCGTTATCATGTTTATCGCAACCTGCGGAATTGTCGCAAAGAGCTGTTGGGAAAGCGACTGCACTGTTTCAACGTCGCGCATGAGCTTTGACTGTATTCGTCCGGACTGCATTTCTTTATGGAACGAAATGGAGAGCTGCTGCAGCTTTCTTACGAGCGCGCCGCGAAGTCCGACTTCGACTTTTCTCATAACGCGGCTCTGATACTTTGTACGCAACATATTCGTCGGAATGTTGAGTAACAGCAAAGCAGTGATAAGTCCGAGATTCAATGTAAGGTCGCGGTACAGATTTTCGTTCGGGTACGCGACAAGGTTTATAATGTTCGCGGTTACTATCGGCAGCGTTATGTGAGGGAGTGTTGCTATAATATAGTAGAAAATAGAAATTGCAAGCTGCAGCGGATACCTCTTATACATTATAAGAAGAATTTTAAGCGTGCTTTTTTTGTCGCCGGAATATGCTTCTATAAAGTCGTTTTCGAGAACTTTTGCTTCCTCGTCCGTAAACGTCTGCTTGTGCGACGCGGGAGCTATTTTGTGAAGCGTAAAGGGATTGCCGCGTGAGTTGCTCTGATGTTTCTTTCTCATTGCAATTACCTCCGTGAGGCAGTCTTTTTCCTGCCTTATGCTCATTATACAGATATACGTACCAATGTCAATAGACTTGCGGCAATTAATGGATTTTCGGAACTTGTTACAAAGATTTATGCGCGATATGTATTAAAATCATATTCAAAATCTACAATTATTTAAGAAAATCCGAGTATCCGCGAAGTTTGCCGAGAAATACGGAGGTAAACGTATGCCGCACATCGGTTTTGCGGGTTGACATTTTCGGGCATAAGCATGAAAAAAGCGTCGTGTACACGGCTGACTTGACGCCGTTTTGCGTGCGGTCGGCACGTTTTTGAATATTGCCGCCGCGTTTTGTGCAAACTGACGCACGCAAATGCAATATTACCGCTGTCAAAAAATGAATTTTGTGCAAAATGCCACTTGTAAATTCATAATAATTATTGTATAATATCACACGAACAAAGTGGTTCACAGCAAAATAACAGTGTTGTGAGCCTTTTTGTTTAATTAATCTATTTTTCAAGAAAAAGGGGTAAGAGTTTATGAAAAAGCTACTTACGGTACTTCTTTCTGCAGCGCTTGTTCTTACAATGTTCGCTTCCTGCTCTAAGAAGGATGGCAATGAAAACGGCAACGATAACAACAAAAATGCTTCCGAGACCGATCTCGTTATCGGCGGTATAGGTCCGCTCACCGGAGACTATGCAAACTACGGTAACTCCGTTAAGAACGGCGCTACTCTCGCAGCAAAGGAGATCAACGAGGCTGGCGGCGTAAACGGCTACACATTCGTTGTAAACTTCCAGGACTCTCAGGGCGATCCCGACTCTGCGGTTTCCGCATACGGTAAGCTCATGGACAGCGGAATGAAGGTTTCTCTCGGCGGAGTTCTTTCCGGAGAAACCACATCTGTCGTAGCGGCAGCAAAGGACGACGGAATTCTCGTTCTCACTCCTTCGGGTTCCGCAAAGGCAGCCATTGAAGGCAGCGACACAGCATTCAGAGTATGCTTCAGCGACCCGTCGCAGGGTACCGCGTCCGCAAAGTACATCAATGATAACAATCTTCCTAAGGACGTTGCTGTATTCTATGCAAGCGACGTTGATTACAGCAAGGGTCTTTACGACACCTTCGCGGCAGAAGCAAAGGAACTCGGAATCAACATCAAGGAAGTTCAGACCTTTACCGCTGATTCCAGCACCGACTTCTCAACTCAGATCGCTGCTATCAAAAACTCCGGCGTAAAGCTCATATTCATGCCTATATACGCCGCAGAAGCAGCAACATTCCTTACACAGGCTAAGGCTGCAAAGGCATTCTCCGACGACACTATCTACTACGGCTGCGACGGTCTTGACGGTATACTCCAGAAGATCGACAATCCCGAAAACACCGAGAACGTCATGATGCTTACACCTTATGCGGCAGACGCTCCCGATGAAAAGACTCAGCACTTCGTAAGCACATACAAAGATGCTTACAACGCAGTTCCCGACCAGTTTGCGGCAGACGGCTACGACGCAGTATATGCTATCAAGGCAGCTATCGAAGAAGCAGGTCTTAAGCCCGGTGCCGAAGACGATTTCAATGCAAAGATCGTTGACGCTATGACAAAGATTACTGTTGAAGGCGTTACCGGTACAATGACATGGGGTGCCGACGGCGAAACCAACAAGGCAGCTCTTGCAATGATCATTCACGACGGTGTTGCTTCTCTCTACAATGCAGACGATGCAGAAACTCCGGAAGCAGACGGTGCAGAGGCTGAGGCTGACGCAGAAACAGCTGCTGAATAATTTTAAATATTTTCGGCGCGTATAAGCCGACTTGATTTGTACTTATATTCGCTGCCGCCGTGCGGTTCCGAGGAGCCCTAAGTTTGCGACCTCTCTATCGTACAGCGGCGGCAAATCGCTGTTTTTGCCGTATGTGTTACGGAACGTGCGGCGAAATATAATAATTCACCGGATTCCGCAGAAAAATGCTCTCACGCGGTGTGAAAATGTTCATGGCGCACGCAAAAAATGCGGAATGTGGCTTAAACTTGAAATAATGCGCTGTGCAAGGCGCAGTATCGGAGGATTAATATGATCCAATTCTTACAGGCCCTCATCAGCGGTTTGAGTCTGGGCAGCATCTACGCTCTTATTGCTCTGGGCTATACTATGGTATACGGAATAGCTAAGATGCTTAACTTTGCCCACGGAGATATTATTATGATAGGCGCATACTCCGTAATAGTGTCGCTTACAACGCTTCACCTTCCGGGAATTGCGGCGGTTGTGATAAGTATTGCAGTCTGTGCGCTTCTCGGTATAACAATCGAATTTCTCGCGTATAAGCCGCTTCGTAAGTCGTCGCCTCTTGCGGTGCTTATAACGGCTATCGGAGTCAGCTACTTCCTTCAGAATGTCGCGCTGATTATTTTCGGCTCGACGCAGCTTCCGTTTGACAAGGACAAAAAGCTCTTTGATCTTCCGGTCGTAAAGTTCGGAAAGGTCGAGATCAACGGAATAACGCTGCTCACTCTTATTGTTACCGCGGTTATAATGGTAGGTCTTACGCTTTTCATAAACAAGACGAAAATGGGTAAGGCAATGCGCGCGGTATCTGAGGATAAGGAAGCCGCAGAGCTTATGGGAATAAGCGTAAACAAAACTATTTCCGTAACCTTTGCGATAGGCTCTGCACTTGCGGCAGTCGCAAGTATATTCTACGGCGGAACCTATGTCTACATAAGACCTACAACAGGTTCAATGCCGGGTATCAAAGCTTTCACGGCTGCGGTTTTCGGCGGAATAGGCTCAATTCCGGGTGCAATGCTCGGAGGCATACTCTTGGGTGTAATAGAGCAGTTTGCAAAGACGTATATATCTCCGCAGTGGTCGGACGCAATAGTGTTTGCTGTTCTCGTCGTAGTGCTTGTGGTAAAGCCCACGGGACTTCTCGGCAAGAAGGTCAGCGAAAAAGTCTAATGGCTTTTTTGCAAAATACTTTCGCACAAGTCCTATTACCGGGGCAAATCTTACCGCCGCCCTTACGAAATCGAAAGGAAATGTATGAATAACAACAGTACATTGGATAAATCCTTTAAGCCAAACATATTCAAAAGAATATTTACGCCCAATACCGTGACTATGGCGCTTATCGTAGCGGCATACGTTGCAATTTACTTCTATATAGAATCGGGCAATGCCGGACGTCAGTTTACAAATATGCTGACATCGGTTTCCTGCTACATAGTGCTTGCGGTTTCGCTCAACCTTGTAGTCGGAATGCTCGGAGAGCTTTCTCTCGGTCACGCAGGTTTCATGTCCGCAGGTCTTTTCAGCGGCTGTCTGCTTTCCATTGCGCTTGAACCGGTTCTTCCGCTTGAGGTAAGACTTCCTATTTGCATGGTTGTCGGCGGACTGTTCGCAGCGGTTGTCGGTTTTGTCGTAGGACTTCCGGCACTCCGTCTTAAGGGCGACTATCTTGCAATAGTAACGCTCGGATGCGGCGAAATCATAAAGAACGTAATTACAAACCTCGAATTTACCGGCGGTGCGCTCGGTCTTAACACCATTGCCATCTATAAAAAGGCTGACGTTCTGCTTCCGTTTTCCGCGGTTCTCGTATTCCTTACGGTTCTTGTGGTCATGAACATCAAAAACTCGCGCCACGGCCGCGCTATAATGGCTATACGTGATAACAGAATAGCAGCAGAGGCAACCGGTATCAACGTAACTTACTATAAGCTTATAGTTTTCATAATAGCTGCGTTCTTTGCAGGCATGGCAGGCGTTCTTTACGGTCACAGCCTTGCAAATATCAAGGCTACAACCTTTGACTACAATATGTCTATCGAAGTTCTCGTTATCGTCGTACTCGGCGGCATGGGCAGCATACCCGGCTCGATAATCGCGGCAATCATACTCCGCGCATTGCCCGAGGCTCTCAGAGAGCTTGCCGATTACAGAATGCTTGCGTACTCGATAGTGCTTATCGTACTCATGCTGCTTAACGCAAATCCGAAGTTTGCGGATCTCAAGGGCAGAATGAGCATAAAGAATATAATTGCACGTTCAAAGGAACTCAAAGCACAGAAAAAATCCGGCGAAAATACCGGTGCAAAGGAGGGAAAGTAAGCCATGAACAAGAATGAAGTTCAGACTCCTATCCTTGAAGTAAGCCATATGGGCATTGAATTCGGCGGACTTAAAGCCGTAAATGACTTTTCACTTACAATAGGCAGCTCGGAGATCGTCGGACTTATCGGTCCGAACGGTGCAGGCAAGACTACGGTATTTAACCTGCTTACCGGCGTTTATAAACCCACATCGGGTACTATAAAGCTCTGCGGTCAGGTCATGAACGGCAAAAAGACCTATCAGTTTATCCGTGCGGGTGCTGCGCGTACTTTCCAGAACATAAGTCTGTTTAACCAAATGTCGGTTATAGATAATGTTAAGGTTGCACTCGGAAATAAGTATAAATATGGCTATCTCAGCGCGACTTTCCATCTACCGAAGTACAGAAAAGCCGAAAAAGCGGCTGACGCCGAGGCAAGAGAGCTGCTCAAAATATTCGGTCTTGATAAGAAGGCTGATTTTACCGCGTCAAACCTTCCTTACGGCGAACAGAGAAAGCTCGAAATTGCAAGAGCGCTCGCAACAGGCATGAAGGTGCTGTTTCTCGACGAGCCGGCAGCCGGCATGAACCCGACCGAAACTGCGGAACTTCTCGAATGTATCAGAATCATACGTCAGCGTTTCAATATCGCAATTCTTCTTATAGAGCACGATATGAGCCTTGTTATGAATATCTGCGAGAGAATAATGGTTATAGACTACGGTCAGACCATAGCTCACGGCAAGCCTGAAGAAATAGCAAGCAACAAGCGTGTTATCGAGGCTTATCTCGGTAAAGACGACGAGGAAGAGGATAACGGCGAAGGAGGAAACGCAAATGCTTAAAGTAAAGGATCTGAATGTTTCCTACGGTGCGATTCACGCAATACACGATGTCAGCCTTGAGGTGCGCGACGGTGAAATAGTTTCGCTTATCGGTGCAAACGGCGCAGGCAAGACGACAATTCTTCATACCATAACCGGACTTAAATCCGCGTCAAGCGGCACTATCGAATACGACGGCGTTGATCTCAGAAAAACTCCGGCGCATATAATAGTAACAAAAGGACTTGCGCATATTCCCGAAGGACGTCATGTGTTCACAAGCATGACCGTGTCGGAAAATCTCGAAATGGGCGCATATTCGCGCAAGGACAAGGGAATTGCCGAAAGCCTTGAATTTGTATACAGCAGCTTTCCGCGTCTTAAAGAGCGTTCCAAGCAGCTTGCAGGCACACTTTCCGGCGGTGAACAGCAGATGCTTGCAATGGGCAGAGCAATTATGTCAAAGCCCAAGCTTGTAGTCATGGACGAACCGTCAATGGGACTTTCCCCGCTGCTTGTAAAGGAAGTTTTCCATATCATAAAGAAAATGCATCAGTCGGGCATTACGATACTGCTTGTCGAGCAGAACGCAAAAATGGCGCTGTCCATTGCAGACAGAGCCTACGTCCTCGAAACAGGCAAGATCGTTATGGAAGGCAGCGCAAAAGAGCTTCTCAACGAGCCGAGAGTTAAGAAAGCATATCTCGGTGCGTAAAACAAACGTATATATCAAGTTTACCCTGTCGATTATAATTTCGGCAGGGTATTTATATTTGTCTTTAGGCTTAAAGTTTTGTAATTGTTACCTTGGTTCCGTCTGAGATTTCGGCAAGAGCGTCAAGTCCCGACTCGACTTTTCCGAGCTTTATAAGGTCGTCGGAATAGCTGAACGGTTTGTAGAATATTGCAATGTTTCCCCATGGCGCATATACCGTAACGTCGCCTGACGCGGGTTCGGCGCCTTTGGCAGCGCTGTCCTCGGTGAGTTTGTTGTCAAATCTTATGATTTTTTCGGTACTGTTGTAGTCCTCAATGTTTACTTCAAGCGGCAGACGTGATATAAGATCCTTTGCCGTCAGATTATCGTAAAGCGATATTTCTGCACTTCCGTTGTCCCACGAGAGCAGAATTTTCTGTACTATTCGGAGGTGCTGTCGCTTTTTTCAAAGCCGTTTTGCGCAAACCAGTCGGTGATGACCGAATCCGATGACGAGGACGAACCGCGCAGTCCCGTTCCGATCTTTGCGTCGGGCAGAGCAGAAATGAGAGCCGAAACAGATGCCGATATGCCGCTTCCGCCGCTTGTACAGAACGGAATTACCGTCTTTCCCGAAAAATCATAGCTTTCGGTAAACGTGTTTATGATTTTAGGCATTGTACCCCACCAAATAGGGTAGCCGAGAAAAATAACGTCGTAGTTTTCAAAATTTTCGATTTTTTCCAATATTTTGGGACGTGCGTTTTCGTCATGCTGCTCGGTATTTGCACGGCAGTTGTCGTTGGAATAGTTGATGTCGTCGCTTGTGTAGGGCGTTTCGGGGACTATTTCAAATATGTCTGAACCCGACAGTGCGGCAATTTTTTCGGCAAATGCCTTTGTGTTGCCCTTGACGGAAAAATATGCGACAAGGCTCTTTGTCCCGGTCTGTGTTTCGGAATTATCCGACGGAGATTGTTCGGCATTATTATCGGGAGTAACGGGCGTTTTGTCGGGTTGACCTGAGGTATCGTCTTTTGTGAGAGTGACGGTCTTTGTCGGGTCGTCCCAGCTTACACCGTAACCGAAGCTCTCTGCAATAAAGCGTATCGGCAGCATGGTGCGGTCGTTTATAATCTCGGGCGGAGTGTCAAGAGTATGTTCTTCGCCGTTAAGATAAGCTTTTTCAGAGCCGATAGTCAGTTTTATCTGATTTGTTCCGCAGTCGAGCGTAACGGTGCGCGTTTGACCGTCCCAGCTTACGTCTCCGCCCATCTCGGTTACAACCGCACGCACGGGAAGAAGCGTTCTGCCGTTTACAATGACGGGACAGGTGCCGTTTTCATCAATGGGAGTTTTTGTTCTGTCCGCGCTCATTTCGGGATCGTCTATTGTGAGTTTGATTTCGGACGCGCCGGATTTAAGTGCCGTTTCGTTCTGCACAGGTGCAGAGCACCCTGTAAGCGCAAGTGCTATGCACATCAGAAAACTGAGTGCGGTACAGACAACTTTTTTCATGTTAAAGCCTCCTCTTGTAAAGAAAGTCCGAAGTACGCGGTTTAACCGACGTTTACTTATGCGTTTTTGCTTGCCTCGTATCTTCATTGTATGCCTTTGTGGATTTGATTTCGCCTGTCTGCCATGCTCCTGTGCCGTAGATTATACCTGCCTCTTTTGCGCCGTCAAGGCAGTCCTCGGTAAAGCCGCGGAAGGTTTCAAGCGTGCGTTCGAGGGTTTTTCCTGTTTGTGTCGGCGGCAGTCATGATGAAATAGAAGTCCTTGTCAGCGATTTCCGTGTATCTCGGAACGGTTCTGTCGATAAACGTCTTTATCTGACCGCATACCGAGTAGAAATAAACGGGTGTGGACAGCACTATTACGTCGGCAGAAACCATTTTGTCAAGTATCTGCGCCATGTCGTCCTTCTGCACGCACTTGTGGGCGGTATTGCAGGCACCGCAGCCGCGGCGGTAGTTTAGTTGTAGTCTGCAAGAAAGATTTTTTCCACGCTGTTGCCGGCGTCTTTTGCGCCCTGTGTAAATCTGTCGCAGAGAATGTCTAAATTTCCGTTTCTTCTGGGGCTTGATGAGATAATAAGTATATTTTTCATGTCAATTCTCCTTATATATTTCCTTTGCCAAGTTGAAAGCCGCCCATGCTTTGGGCCAGCCTGCATAAAATGCGGCGTGTGTGATAATCTCGGCTATTTCCTCTTTGGTAACGCCGTAATTTTTTGCGTTCTGGATATGAAATTTCAAAGAGCTGTCGAGAATTCCGCTTGCCATAAGCGCAGTTACCGTTACAATGCTTCTGTCACGCGCCGAGAGCTTGTCCTCTCTTGCCCAGACCTCGCCGAAAAGCACGTCGTCGTTGAGATGTGCAAATTCGGGTGCGAATTCCCCGAGTGCGTCTCTGCCTGCGGTTAATTTTTCCATGATAATTCCTCCTTTAAAACGTTTGTTTCAGAGTGCGCTGTATTCTACGTCGCTTACGGGTTTGCACCACTCGGTTTTACATTCTTCACCCGGAACTTCTATTGCAAGGTGAGAGAACCACGAATCCTTTGCCGCACCATGCCAGTGCTTGACTTCTGCTGGTATGTTTACTACGTCTCCGGGTTTTAATTTTCTTGCCGGTTTGCCATCTTCTCTGTACCAGCCTTCTCCGCTTATTGCTATGAGAATCTGACCGCCGCCTTTCTTTGCGTGGTGTATGTGATAATTGTTGCGGCAGCCGGGTTCAAAAGTTACGTTTGCGATGCCGACCTGCTCGGTTGAAAGCATACCGAGATAGCTGTTTCCGGTAAAGTATTTTGCATATGCGGTGTTGGGCTGTCCGATAGGGAAAATTGTCTGATCTTTCATTGTCTTTCACTCCTTGATCTGTTTTTTGAGTTTATAAATAAGGCAGTCTGTGTTTTCAAGCTGTTTTTCGAGAGTGTGTATCTTGTCAAGAGTGCGCGAACGCTGTTTTTTCAATATTTCAAGGCATTTTTCGCACTTTCCGCCGTCAGAGTACATAAATTTCATATATGCCTTTGCGTGTTCGCTGTCAAGACCTGCGTCCTTTAACGACATCATAAGGCTTATACATTCTATGTCAGAGTCTGCAAAGTCGCATTCGCTGCGACAAAGACCGCAGCTTTTGCATTCGTCGAACATTTCTGACGGTACCGAATATTTTTCGCACAATTCCTTTTTTGTCACGCTTTTCACCTCTTTATACAAAAAAATACAGACATCTTTTCATGACGTCTGTATTATAGCATATTGAATGTGAAATGTAAAATACTTATACTGTATATTATGAAATGCCTTTGATGTATTCCTTTGCGAAATCAATAAAACCGTCGGTGACAGCCGAATGGATCTGATTTTTCTTCCATACCATTACCGAACCGAATTCAAGCTTCGGGTAAAGCGGAATAAATTTCAGATTGTCGAATTTGCTGTCAAGCTCTATCGACAGAACAACGCCCATATTTTTGCCCGCAATTACGGCGGCATTGTACAGAAGGTCGTATATCATGGAAATTTCGAGCTTGTCGTAAAAGTCGCCGAACCATGCTTTAAGCTCGTTCTGAACCATAAGCCGCTGCGGCATGATAAGCGGAACGCTGCAAAGATCCGAAGGCGTTATGAATTCCTTATCGTAAAGTCCCGAATCCATGTGAACGACGGCACCCCATATTTCTCTTTGCGGCAGCCTTAAAAATTCGTATCTGCTTATATCGACGGGATCCGAGAGCAAGCCTATGTCGGCAAGTCCTCTGTCAAGTCTGTCTTTGATATTGTCGCCGTTTGCGCTGTACAGACGGCAGTTTACGCCGGGATTTTTGTCTTTAAAGGCGCAGAGTATATCCGAAAACAGCGAAAAACTTTTGAATTCTCCGCTTGCAATGTCGAGCATTCCGTGAAGTTCGTCTGAACCCGAAAGTTCCTCCGCAGTTTTTTCCGCAAGAGAGATTATTTCTCCGGCACGGCGTTTGAGCAGCAGTCCGTCATCGGTAAGCGTAATGCTGTGGCTGCCGCGTTCAAAAAGCTTTACGCCGAGCTCCTCTTCAAGCTGCATAAGCTGACGCGAAAGGGTAGGCTGGGTTACGTGAAGCAGTGCCGCGGCTTTTGTTATGTTTGCCTCTCGCGCGACGGCAAGAAAATATTTAAGCGTTCGCAGTTCCATGTTTTTTGTCCACTCCGCTGTATGTTTATTATTCGTGGAAAACGGACTTTTCATATCCGTCTTTTATTATGGTATTGCAGTCTTTATCGAGTTCCGCTGCGACTTGCGCGGGAGTTTTTGTGTTGTTGATAAGATCCTGCATATGCCTGTAAAACACTTTTCTTACGCCGAGCCAGTCGGGATTTCCTCCCGTAAAATTAACTCCCGTATCGCTGTTGTTTATATATTTTTCAACGCGCCGGAGCGTGTTCGCATATTTTTTGAAGATCTTATCGCTGCACGGTATTGCGCTTGCGGAATAGTCGAGATAGTCGCTTTCGTAAATGAATTTTACAAAGGCTTTTGCGGCGTCGAGCCTGTCCTTGTCGCCGTTGTCGAAAACCTCGAACCCCGAGAGAAAATTGGTGCTTAATCCTCCTGATACGCACGGAAAGTTTACAAGTCCGTAATCGCACGAAAAGTTCTGAATATTTCCGAGATTTGCAACAAAGAATGCAAGCTGACCGTTTAACCACAGGTCGAAATTGTCAAGTATATCGCGGTATGCGGAGTTATCCGACATATACCCTTTGTCAATGCAGTTTTTTATCCACTCAAGACCTGCTATGCCTTCGGGAGCTTCAAGATTGAAATAACCGTCTTTGTCAAAAAAGCTGCTGCCCTGAGAACGTATATACGTCATTATATGTGTGTCGCCCTGATTGTTTTTAGCATAGAGCGGCAGAGGAAAAGACGTTTCGGGCATGGATTTTCTGAGCTTTTCAAGTATGGTTTCCCATTCTTCCATGCTCCATGTCTGAATAACGTCGTTGTCGGTGATAAATTCATCAAGTCCGGCGTTTTTAAAGATGTCCTTATTGTAGGCGAGTACGTTCTGACGGTAGAGATACGGCAGCATATAAGTTTTGCCGTTTGCCCTACTCTGCGACAGGAAGACTGGAGCGATGTCGTTCTGAATTTCGGGAGTTATAATGTCGTCAAGCGGCACAACTCGTCCCGTATGGATATGCGATTCCATAGTGAAATAGTCGTTGAAAAGTACGTCGGTGCTGTCCGGCGTATCAAAACTTTCCTCGATTGCGGAGAGTTCACGCTCGTTGTCATATTGAATTACGTTAATTATGACATTTGCTTTGTCATATTGTTCGGAAAATGATTCCGCCGCTTTTTCCAAAAACTGTGACGCAGACTGAACGTCGGGATTTATAAACGCTACGTCAAATGTAATCGCAGGAACTTTTACGTTTATTCGGACGGCCTTTTCTGTTTCCGCAAGACCGCAGCCGGAAGAAAATGTGCAGATTGTTATGCAGCAAAGCATAATGCAGAGGTTTTTTGCAAATTTATTAAAACTCATATATGTCTGCTCCTGACAATTTTATTTCTCGCAAGCTTCAAATACTCTCGCAAGCTCTTTTGTAAGGGCTGAAAAATGTATGGGCTTTGCGATATATCCGTTCATTCCGGCGTAGATCGCCTGCTTTTTGTCCTCTTCAAACGCATTTGCGGTCATTGCGACGATGGGGATAAAGGCTTTTGAGGTGTCTTTGAGAGCGCGTATGCGCCTTGCCGCCTCGTAGCCGTCCATAAGAGGCATCTGAATATCCATAAGAATAAGGTCGTATTCGCCGAAAGCCGAGTCTTTTACTTTTTCAACAGCCTCCGTGCCGTCGCTTGCAACATCAACATAAAGCCCCGCTGCGGTAAGCATTTCCATGGCTATTTCGCGGTTAAGCTCGTTGTCCTCGGCAAGCAGAACCTTTTTGCCGCCGAACAGAACCTGAGCCTGTCCTGCCGTTACTTCTCCGGTCGATAATCCGTAAGCGCGGCAGAGAGCCTTTTTAATATCCGACGGGAAAACCGGTTTGCTGACAAATTCGGTAACTCCGGATTGCTTTGCCTCGTCTTGTGCGTCTGTCCAGTCGTAAGCCGTAAGGATTATTACGGGAATATCGTTGCCGATTATCTTTCGTATTCTTCTCGTGGCTTCGATTCCGTTCATATCGGGTATCAGCCAGTCGATTATATATACGCCGAACATATCGTTCATGCCGATGGATTCTTCGGCGCGGACAATAGCCTCTTTTCCCGAAACGCACCATTCGCTGCGCACCCCTATATCGCGCAGCATATCCGAAATGCTGCGGCAGGTGTTCATGTCGTCGTCAACAATAAGCGCGCGCGCGTTTTTCATAAAGCCGGGATCGAATTTTTCCGAGTCGTCGTCCTTTGATACTCTGAAAGGAAGTGTTACGACAAATTCCGTACCTACGTTTTCCTTGCTGTGGCATACAATGCTGCCGTTCATCATATCGACAATGTTTTTGGTTATTGCCATGCCGAGTCCGGTGCCCTGAATTCCGCTGACAGTAGAGTTTTTGGCTCTTGTAAAGGGATCAAACACGGTTTTGAGAAATTCTTCATTCATGCCGATACCGTTGTCCTTTACGGAAAACTCATAGTTTGAGATACCCTTGTCCGAAACTTCTCCCTGCTTTATGCGTATTGAGATCGTACCGCCGTTGCGGGTATATTTTACAGCGTTTGACGTGATGTTCAAGAGTATCTGGTTCAGTCTTAACTTGTCGCAGATAACGTTTTCGTTTTTGATGTTAAGCGTGTCAATGAAAAGCTCAAGGTTTTTGGCGTTGATGTCCGAAATAAGAATATTTCTCAGGCTGTGAAGAATATCCGAGAGATTTTCCTCTTTTTCTTCGATTGCCATTTTACCCGATTCGATTCTGCTCATATCGAGAATGTCGTTTATAAGGCTTAACAGATGGTTTGACGCCTGAGTTATCTTTGAAAGATAGTCGAGAACGGCGTTTTTGTTGTCTATATGTCCTTCGGCAAGTGTGGCAAATCCCATTATTGCGTTCATGGGAGTGCGTATATCGTGGGACATATTGTTGAGAAAGGTGGTTTTGGCTTTGTTTGCCTGTTCGGCCATTTCCAAAGCATGAGTAAGCTCTTTTTTGTGCTCGGCATTCAGCTTTTCACGCTCTTTTATCGCGTTCACGCGGTTCAGAACTATCAGCAGCACCGCAAGCAGCACGGCTAACATTATTGCGGCGAATATCAGAAGTATTTTTCCTGTCTGAAGCGAGAATATGCTTACCGGAACGCGTGAAATATATATCCAGTCAGTGTCTTTGAGCTTTTGGAAATACATAATATATGACTTGTCGTTTACCGACATCTTTACCGTCATACCTGATTTTGCAGAAAATGCGTCGCGTTTAAGCCGGTCGGTATCGGTGTAACCGTCGATCACCGCGTCTTTCAAAAGATCGTCTATATTTTGGCGCTCAAGATAGCTGTCAGAACGGTTGATCTTGATAATATACGCACCTGTGCTGTCTATTACGCTGTTTACTCCTTTTCCGTTGTAGCTCTCGGTTTTGAGTTTATTGTCGAGAGAGCTTATGGACATTCTCTTTGCAGCATATTCTATGGTTTGACCGCCTATTTCAACTCCGCTGAGCTTTACGCCGAGAAGCAGATATTCGCGTCGGTTTTCCAAAATCTTATCATAGATCTTGTCATAACGCGTGACAAACCGGTCGGGCTGATCTTTTATGAACTCCGTAATTTTGTCGCTTTGCTTGACGGTTCCGTTGCTCATATAGACTTTGCCTGTCGATGTTATAAGGTACGACGCCTCGTCCTGTTCTACCTGAGTAAGCATCTGAAAGTTTGAGATCAGCTCGTTTTCGTCCGCTGTTTTAAATGAACGCAGTATTTCGGGAATGTCGGAAAGCGATTCCCATTCGTCGTCGAGAACATTTTCAAGCGCTCTTTCGTCATGCGCGGCAAGATCGCGTATTGTCTCAATATTTGATTTTTCAAGAATGTCGTATACGGTTTTGTAAAGTCCGGCAAATACAATGACTGTTACTATAACCGGAACCAGCATTAAGGAGCCCGGTTTGAATCCCGCCCATTTTTCGGAATTTTCCATGCTGTGTATGACCGCCCGCTTTCATAAAAAATTATTTTAATACGAAAATATGCGCCGCTGCAAAGAGTTCCCGGCGTTAGTGCCGAAAATCAACCGAAATAACATTTTTGCAGAACAAATGTATCAGAGCATATTTCCACAAATACAATATCCTTGTATATTTTACACCGTTTTTAAGATTTTTTCAATATATTTTAGCTTATTTATGTATTTATTTCCAAAAAAGAGAGAGCAGAACCGTGTAAAAACAGGCTCTGCTCACGAAAAGACATTAATTATAGCGGCTATATTATTTTGCAAGCATTTTGCTGCTTAACTTGTTCAGTCCGCACCTATAGCAAAGAAGCATACCGACAACAGCGCCGGTAACTGCCTGAAGAATCTGATACGGAAGTTTGAGCAGAGCGTATTCGGGCGTACTGTAAATATAGGCTCTGCCGAGAGAATATCCGACTACCATTATTACCGCGCCGACCGAAACGCCTATCGCTGACGCAAGTACGTGATGTTTTTTTAACGTGTGATGAGAGATAAGCGAGATTACGACGGCTTGCAGACCGTGTGTGGCGAGCGAAACAAACATAGGCGTGGGATAAAAGAAAAAGTCGCCGAGAAATGCGCCGACACCGCCTACCATAAATGCCGCAAACGGGTCAAGCAGGAGAGCCGCCGTGCAGATGACAATGTCGTTCATGTAGAGATGCCCTCCGGGAACAGGTACTCCGAAAGAACTCATTGCAACGTTGAGCGCCATGAACATTGCCGTAACGCAGAGCCACAGGGTTGTTTTCTTTACCGTATTGCCGTTATTCATTTTAAAAGTCCTCCTTGCATTTTGTACGGCATTATTATATAATATTCATTGATAATATAAAATAGTCAGATACGGAGAAAATAATAGTACCAGATGAAATACATAATTGACAAAAACCAAAGACCTGTTTATCTTCAGATATATAAACAGCTGCGGGACGATATTATAGACGGAGTGTACGGATTCGGCAGCAGACTGCCGTCGAAACGGATTCTTGCACAGGAGCTTGGCGTCAGCACGGTAACGGCGGAGCACGCATATGAGCTTTTGTGCGATGAAGGATATGCGAAAGCGGTAGAGAAAAGCGGATTTTACGTTATTTTCAAAAGTACCGACGGATTTGCCTCTTACGCACATGAAAACACGGTTTACGCGCACAATATCGGCACGGTTTCGCCGTATCCTGTATTTTCGGTTTCGATACTGAGTAAAACCATGCGCCGCGTGCTCTCTGATTACAGGGATATACTTCTTGAAAAGTCGCCGAATTCCGGACGAAGCGAGCTGAGAAACGCGATAAGACTTTATCTTATCCGAAACCGCGGAATAAGCGTCGGCGAGGAGCAGATAATAATAGGCTCCGGCGCGGAATATCTTTACGGACTTATAATAGAACTTCTTGGCAGGGACAAGGTGTATGCGATAGAAAGCCCGTCGTATCATAAGCTTGAGCAGATATATAAGACGCAGAACGCCGCATATGAGCTTCTGCCTCTGTCGGACGACGGAATTGACAGCGCCGCGCTTGCCTCATCAAATGCGGACGTGCTGCATACAACGCCTTACCGCAGTTTTCCCACGGGTATTACCGCAACCGCGTCAAAACGCCACGAGTATATACGCTGGGCTGACAAAAACCAGGGATTTATCATAGAATCCGACTACGGCTCGGAATTTTCCGTTTCGTCGCAGCCTATGGAAACGCTGTTCGCACTGTCAAAGCATGAGAACGTAATATATCTCAACACCTTTTCAAAGACCATATCCCCGTCGATAAGGGTAGGGTATATGGTGCTGCCGAAACCGCTGACCGAGAGGTTTTATCAAAAGCTCGGCTTTTATTCCTGCACCGTGCCGACTTTTGAGCAGCTTGTGCTTGCGGAACTTATAAACGGCGGCGATTTTGAACGCCATATAAATCGTGTAAGGCGGCTCAGGAGAAAAGAAATGCCGGCGACGTAAAAATCACCGGCAAAGTTTTGAATTTATGCAGTTGTATTTTCCGACGGATTAAAAACCGAGTATAAATTCTATTACAAACGCGCTGCTCCAGCTGAACTGAGAGAAGCAAAGTCCTTTTCCCGTTACAGAATCGTAGTTTTCGTACAGTCCGTCGGGATTTTTCTCACACCAGCCGAGTAAGGTTTCCTTAATTGTGTTTGCTGTATTGTCAAAGCCGTAGTTTTTGAGTCCCTTTGCCGCAAAGTATGCGACATTGAGCCAAGTCGGGCCGCGCCAGTAGTCCGTTCCGTGAGCAGGGTTGTCGTATGAAACGGTAGGCATACCCGGCAAGAATTTTTCGTGTGCGGTTTTGTCCATGCGCTCTGCATATTCTTTGGGAGCGATTCCTATATAAAGCGGCATAAAGCTTGCGGGAGACAGAACGTCTGACTTTTCGCCGGTAAAGCGGTTTACATCGACATATGCATTCAGTTTTTCGTTCCACATACGCTCACAGATAAGTTCCGAGAGGGACTTTTCTTTTTGTTTCCACACGGAAATATCATCTGTCTTTCCAAGCTCCGACGCAAGGTACTGCATTGAACGGTAGAACTCGACCATAAAGCAGTTTAAGTCTATCGCCCAGAAATCGCATATCGGTTTATCCCAGCGGACGGCATTATCCCAGCCCGATTCGTAGCGGACATGAAGAAGATAGTCTTCGCTGTCTTTATCAAAGGAGTCGTAATGCAGAAGTCCGTCGTGCATACGGTAATGCGTCCAGAAAACCTCGTTTTTGACGAGCTTTGGGTATATCGTTTCCAAAAATTCTCTGTTCTTTCCGCGGCGGTATACCGTTTCGACAGCCTTTGCGAAGACCGGCGGCTTTGTAAACTGATCTACCTTTCTTCCGTCGGGAAATACGACGTCGGGCAGCATTCCGCGGTTGTCCTGAAACACGAAAAACGCGTTTATCGAGCTTTCGGCAAGCTCTGTGTCAAAGTATGAAACGCCTTCGGCGATAAAAGCCGTGTCCCAGTTCCAGATGCCGTTGAATCCGGGAAGTCCGGGACTTATTCCGAGATACGGATCCCAAGGAAATTTTTGTCCGCGGAAAACATTGTTTTCGAGTATGTGTACGGCGCGTGCAACAAGCTCTGCGTCGCGGACACTCAGAGCCGCACAGGTATCTTTGATCCACTTTTCTGCTCTTTCTGACATTGCTTTCTCTCCTTAAATTCTGTGCCGTTAAAAATTACTATGTTTTTTGAATTTGCGTTCATTAATAAAAATATGCACGCCAAAGGCGAAGTGCAAAAGGCAGTGCATATCTGAAAACAGTTTAAATATTAAACTCAGTTAAACGCTCTGTAAAGGAACGTTGCGATCTGACCTCTGTTGCATACGGTATCGGGCGAGAACTGTGTTGCGGAAGTTCCGCTTGTAATGCCCTCTTCGACTGCCCATGCTACTGCCTGTGCGTAATCCGCGCTCTCGGAAACGTCGTCAAACAGCTCAGATGTGTCTGTTTCGGGCTTATCGGCGAGGATCCAGAGATAGGTTACGGTCGAAGCGCGGGTGCAGGGAGTGTGTGCGGCAAATGTATTTCCGGAAACCATTCCCTTTTCGCTTGCCCAGCGAGCCGCGTTATAATAATAGTCGTTTTCGTTTACGTCGCTGTAAGGATTGAAGTTGGTGGGTTTGGGAGAACCTGCTGCACGCCAGAGGAATGTGATGATCTGCGCTCTTGTGCAGGTTGCTGCGGGCGAGAATGTGGTATTTGAGGTTCCGGCGGTTATGTTCTTTGCGACAGCCCATTTCACTGCATCTGCAAAGTAAGCGTCTTTGGGAACGTCGGTGAAGTTGAGATTGGCGGACGAAGCCGAAGTATTCTCGTCTTTCTTGTCGTCGGTCTTGGTTTCTTCGGGTCTGTTTCCGTTGGCACCGGGAGAAATTATCTTCTTAACTTCAACTTTCTTGATGGAGCCGTTAAGAGTGAGCTTTAAGGTTCCGGTTATAGAACCGACAAGCGTTGTAGTGGATTCAAATTTTTCAAAATCGTTTTCCCATTCGATTGTTGAGCCGTTCTTTATTGCGGGCTTTACGAATTCGAGAATTTCCTCTTCGGTGGTCTGGTTGTAAATTCTTATCGTGTTGAGCTTTGCCTTGATTGCAGCAGCGTCGGCGTCAAGCTTTTCGGTAGTTTCGTTGAGTTTTGCCGCATCTCCCGTTAATTTCGGAAGAGTTACGGTATACATATCCTGTCTTGTGTAAACGTCGCTTGTGAACTTGATGTTCGCAAAAATGCTGCCGTCCTTCTTGCTTGTAGCGTTCCAAATTCTGAAATCCGCTTCCTTTGCGAAAGACAGTTTAACTTCGCTGCCCTCGGGTAAAAGCGTTTCCATCTTTTTAAGGAAAGCTTCGGGGGTTATGTCGTTATAAAGCTCAACGGTGTCTATGCCGTTTCTTATTGCTTTCTTGGCTTTCTCGATTTCGCCGATGTCGTCCTTGGCAAAGCAGGTTGTTGCAAGCGCTGTGAGCATACAGAGCGCTATTGCAATGCCGAATAACTTTTTAAACATTTTTCTTCTTCCTTTCATTGTCGGATTTAATCCGTACATTATTTTATCACAAACATTTAAAAAATTCAATGGTTATGACGGAAAAATTAATATACTTTAAAGTTCTGTAAGTGTATATTTTGACGTACCGAAACCGAGAGCTTCAGCCGCGTCGATAGTGTGCGCTCCGTTTCTCGATTCGATTCTTTCGATAAGGTGATCTCTGCCGGGATCGTCCGATGCATATACAAGGTCAAGGCAGGCGCGGTCTATTGCAATCGGGTCGTCCGACGCAAGTATGCCTATATCTTTCATGCATGGATCTTCCGCAACGGCACAGCAGTCGCAGTCCACAGACATATTTTTCATGACGTTGATATATACGGCGTTTCCTCCGAAGTATTTTACGACAGACGACGCCGCGTCCGCCATTGATTCAAGAAAGCTGTCTTGATCGGCAGTCCAGAGATCTTCGGGCTTGCCTGCACCGTGGATATATGCTTTTCCGTATGAAGAGGCAATTCCGATGGAAAGCTGTTTGAGCGCTCCGCCGTAACCTCCCATAGGGTGACCCTTAAAGTGCGAAAGTACCAGCAGAGAATCATATTTTGCAAGATCCTTGCCGACATAGTTTTTCTTTATGACCTTTCCGTTCGGAATGTCAAGAACCATGTCCGGACCTTGTGCGTCGAGAAGATCGACGTCGAAATTCTTGCTCCAACCGTGTTTTTCAAGCGTAATACGATGCTTTTCAGTCGTATTTCTTGCGCCCTCGTATGCGGTGTTGCATTCGCAGACGGTGCCGCCGACGTGATTTATTACGGGTTTCCAGAAATCCGGACCGAGAAAGTTCTGATTTCCGACTTCTCCGGAATGAAGTTTGATTGCGGTTTTGCCGGAAAGCTGTTTACCTACCGCGTCATAAAGCGCGAGTACGTTTTCGGGGGTTATTTTTCTTGAAAAGTAAACTTTTGCTGACATATCGTTTTTCTCCTGTTCTTTAAGTTTGTTCCGTATATTTCTATTATAGCAAAAAACATAAAAAATACAAGGCAATGGTGTTAATTAAATAACAATGCGGTGAAATATTCGTCGAGTTCTTTCACTGTTCGCTGAAAACGCAATTACAGTTCCGTGAGGCGTTGTATGTTCGGCATATTCGGCTGATATGCAGCAAAAAAACGGGAAATAATCCCGTTTTAAGCACCTATTTTATTTCGGTTTCAACCGCTTTGCAGAGAGGAAAAGCGGTTTCAAGGCTTGCCACAGCATTGCGCACACGCGGTTCCGGCGATGTATCTCGACGATATTTGCCTGCTTTTTGATGTAAAATACGAGAGAGATACCGACAAGAAAAGAATATAATCAAATTTTTATAAAAGCGGCATTGCATAATAATTCTGAATTTACGGTTAATGTAATGAGAGGAAAAAACAATGACAAAAGTAACACTGTTTGGCGGCGCGATACGCCTTATCGGATACGGGAACGCAGTACCGGAGCTTCTCAGCAAGGAATTTGATGTCTTTCAGCCTGCCGACACCCGAGGACGAATATGTAAGCAATATGTCAAGAATTGCGGATATTATGACTGCGCTCTGCGAAAAGGTGAATTTTGCGTAAGCCATTGAAAAATTCGGCAGGATATGATATACTGAAAAAAAACACTGATCGAGGTAAAATTATGAATCTTGTAACTATTATGAATTTTGTTCGCGGCGTAGAACCGCGCAACCCCAATATGGATTTGCTTGAACCTGTTGTAAATCAGATTGCCCTAAACAAAAAGTACGGTTTTGACAACACGTTTTTGCTCCAGTACGACGCGCTGATCGATCCGAAGTTCCGCGACGTGTTTTTGGCTGAGCGCGACGAGCATATGGAGCTTGGAATCTGGATCGAAGTAGTTAAGCCGCTTGTTGAAAAGGTCGGAATAGAGTGGCGCGGCAGACCGGGCTTTGCATGGGATTGGTACGTCGATCCGGGATTTCTGCCGTCATATACGCATGATCAGAAAATTGCAATAATTGACGAATTTATGGAAAGGTTTTGCGAAACCTTCGGCAGTTATCCGAAATCTGTCGGTTCGTGGCTGCTTGACATTGATTCGGTAAAGTATATGACCGAGAAGTATAAAATCGAATATTTCGGAATTTGCCGCGAACAGCTTGCGGTGGACGCATATACACTTTGGGGCGGTCCGTATAACCAGCCGTACTATCCGTCGAAAAACAATATTCTTTGCCCGGCTCAGACAAAGGAAAATCAGGTAAACGCACCTGTGTTCAGACTGCTCGGAATAGAGCCTATCCGCGGCTACAATGAGGCTCGCTACGCAAAAGCTCCCGAATGCGCCGGCTGCGCAACCATGGAGCCGTATTGGAAGTACGGAAAGACAAAGGATTATATGGAGTGGTTCTTTAAAACATATTTTGAAAACGAGAACATGGGAATCGCTTATACGCAGATAGGTCAGGAAAACAGTTTCGGCTGGGCAGGCATAAAAGACGGCTTGGAACTGCAGCTTGAGCTTATCAAAAAATATGCCGATTCGGGCAAAATTCAGGTTGTCAAAACGAGCGAAGCGGGACGCCTGTTCTCCGAAGCAAATAAGCTTACGCCTCCGGCTGCTCTTACGGCAGACACCGATCCTGCGGGCGAACACAAATACAAGTCGTTTTGGTATACAAGCAAAAATTACCGCGCCAACGTCTTTTTCGACGGAGAAAGCTTGTATTTCCGCGACATTCAGAAGTTCAATGAGCTTTACCGCGAACGGTATCTTGACGAGCCGTGCCGCAAATGGGACGCGGTGTACGACAACTTGCCCGTGGCAGACGAACGCATCTGGAGTTCGGAAAAGGATTCGCACGAGGCAGGAGTGGATTTTGACGGGAAATTTGCTTTTGACAGTGTTGAACGCGACGGCAATGCGCTTACTGTAAAGGCACATTCCGATGACTTGAAAAAGAAAGTTCTTATCCGCATGGACGAAGAAAGCATAACGGTTTCAGGCGACGCAAAGCTTATCTGGCGTTTCGGAAAGTTTACGGACTTTAAAGCCGTAAATAACGGCGTTGAATTTGTGCATAACGGTTTTAATTACCGCGTCAGCGTCGTCGGCGATATGGCGGCAAGCGAAAATAAGCTTGTTCTTTCGGGCGAAAAGATCGTTTTTGAAATGGCGGAATAAAAGAAAGTCGATTTGAAAAGGCTGATAACATATCTGATAAAGATGTGCTGTCGGTCTTTTTGGACGTTCATGTATAGATTCGCGCGCCATGCTTGCTTCCTATAACGGAAAAGAGCTTGTGTTTACGGTCGGAAGCGGTTAACGGTCGGGAACAGGATTGGGGGGGCTAACCGATAGCGATTAATGCCGCAAATAACAGGCAGAAAAGGTGTTGAAAATTTATATAATGCTATTGATTTTCTGAAAGGAGAAGGACTGATAAGCTCAAGCTGACAATGGAACAGTTCCGAAATATCAAGGATGAGCAGACAGCTCGTATATTGGAAAGTTATTTAACAAGCAAGTCTTCCTTAAAGGAAAAAAGTGTGAAAGTGCGGACGAGTGGCTTGAAAATGAGGTTTGGCAAAAGGCATGGTTTGAAAAAATTGAGGAATATGCAAAGCGTGGGAGGATTGACCTGATACTTACAAAGTCAATCTCTCGCTTTGCGGGAAATACGGAAGATAAGAACAAATTTCAGCAAACCCAAAACGAAATCAGAAAGCTTGAAGATAGAATCAGCAAGCTCGTTCAGATGAAAATTGATGGGGAAATATCTCAAGAAGATTTTAAGCGTGAATATTCCGCTCTATGTGAGATTAAGAATAAACACATTGAAATCAAGAACAGCTACATCGAAAAGGAAATCGACGATAATGAAAAGCTTCGTCAGGTTTCCATTATCCGTGAGATTATCAACACGAACAGCAATCCGCTCACCGAGTTTGACGATAGTATCTTCAAGGCTATTGTCGATAAGGTTATTGTCCGCACCCCTGTGTCATTCTCTTTCGTTTTGATTAACGGAATGGAATTTGCGATTGACGGCAGAGAATACAGCGATGGTCGCAAGTTCAAGACAAGAGGATACTAAACGCAGAAAACCGCCGAAATGGCGGTTTTCTTTGTATCTGAGTTATTTCCTATCTTCACGACATAGTAGCACGCAACACTCAACGGTATTACCGTTTTCCCACAAAAGTTTCCTTATCTCCCGTCCGTCACGATAAATCGGAAAATTAAACTCTATCGACTTCAAAATCCTGTCTGATGTGCCGTTAGGGTATATCTGAATTTCTTTAATCAGATAGGAAACAAGGCTTTTCTTTTCCTCGTCACTTATTATAGCATAAAGTTTGCTGAAGTTCTCCATAATTCTGTAAACATTCTCAAGCGTGATTGCTTCCATCTCAATAGAGCTTCTTCGCAATTTTGCATCTTCAATTCGTTCTTCCAACTCCACTATTGTGTCATACAGTCCATCAAGTCTTATTGTCATATCGTGGATTTTTCGTTCCCGATATTTTGCATCAGCAGGAAGATTGTCAATTTCCCGTTCCAAACGGGCTTTGTTCAAATCAACCTCTTTCAACTTACTTTCATAATTTTCAAGCTCCTTATCTATTTTGCTCGTATCGGTCTGGACACCAAATCGTTTTTTAATTTCCTTTGCAAAGCTCTTATCACTTACTAACTCTCTAATTGCTTCGATAACAAGCGGCTCTATATCTGTTTTTCTTAGCGATGCTTTGTACTCACAATAATGACCACGCTCCTGCTTATTTCTGCCACAAATATAATAGTACACTTCTTTATATGTGCCGTCCTTATTTGTCCAAGCGTGCTTATTGGTATACATCGGGCTTCCACAAAGAGGGCATTTCAACACACCAGTTAAAAGGTGCGACCTATCCTTACCTGTTTTGGACGGTTGCTTTATTCCCGTAGCTACACGCTTAGCGTGAACTTTTTGCCATAATTCCTCGCTGACAATACCTTCGTGCTGCCCGTCCTCTAATATATAATCTTCGGCGTGTACCTGCTTATATTCATTTTTCGTGCCTTTAACTTTTTCCCTTGTTCTTCTACCATAAGCAATTTTGCCACAATAAACAGGATTGTCTAATATCTGCCTCACCAGATGACCACTCCAATTTTCCAAAGTACCATTCTGTCGGGGTATTTTCTTTATTCCTTGCAAATTAAGATATTTAGCGATACCGCCGTACCCTATATCCGAGCCTGCAAATTTCTCAAATATAATGCGAATAGCCGCCGCTTCACTTTCTTCTATTAAAAGCTGATTGTCTTTCAAATAATATCCATACGGAGCAAATCCGCCATTCCAACCGCCTTGTCTTGCTTTTTCTCTGCGACCATTCATCGTCTGCTCGATAATATTCTCTCTTTCAATTTCAGCAACAGCAGAAAGGACAGATATTAACAGTTTGCCGCTTGTCTGTGATGAGTCAATCCCTTCTTCAATGCAAATCAGATTTACGCCGTAGGATTGCACATACTCTAATGAATTTAATATGTCTGCTGCATTTCTGCCAAATCGGGAAAGTTTATATACCAGAATATAATCTATTTCCAATCCATTCCCAATATCAGAAAGCATTTTCTTAAACGCAGGGCGACCCTCAATAGATTTTCCCGACTTTCCTGCATCCTCATAAATGCCGACAATCTCCATTTCTTCTCGGTCTGCAAATCGTTTTAATCCGTTTTTCTGACCCTCAAGGCTATATCCATCAACCTGCATTTCTGTACTAACTCTTGGATACAGAACGCACTTTTTTCCTTCTCTGTTCATATTGCACCTCCATAATAAATATAGGAAAATGTTTCTATGTAAGGTTGCGTATTTCTACGCAACACAATCTAAATCCTGCAAAACTGACTGCCCGTACTTTTCTACGATTTGCACCATCACATTCATAAATTTGTCAAATCGTTCTTTCTCGTCACATTTTTGTTCAAGTTGGCAATCTGCACCATTAGATACTTTTACATCTTCCATCTGTCTACCTCCGCTAAATTAAAACGGCTGTACCTCAATTATAGAAGTACAGCCATCAAATGACCAATGTGCGAATTTCTATGAAATCATCAATTTGTACCTTTTAGTGTGTTCAGCGAAACGCTAATGGCAAGAGCCTTATCAACTCTTGCCATCTCACTTTCGGAAAGCATACCGATATATTCCTGTAAACGCTTCTTATCAATAGTACGTATCTGTTCAAGCAAAATAATAGAGTCCTTGTTAAGACCCTCAAAATCTCTGATAGCAGTATGGGTGGGCAGCTTTGCCTTTGTGTGTACTCGGCTCGTGATAGCGGCAACGATAACCGTGGGGCTATGCCTGTTTCCTATATCATTAGAAATGATAAGTACAGGGCGTGTACCTCCTTGCTCCGAGCCGATAACGGGGTTAAGTTCTGCGTAGTAAATATCCCCACGCTTAATCGTTTTCTTCATTTGTTTGACCTCCTATCTGAATTTAGGCAAGAGATTTCTGCCTATGTAGGCAGCCAAACACAAGGAAGTATTTAAGGTCGGGAGAGCATAAAACAAAACTCTGTTTCCATAGACCGCCTTGCGTTTGGCTTTATGATAGGAGCATTTCAATTTGTCCTCGACACCCCGAAATGCAATGCGTTATAACACGCAGGGAAGTCGCCAAACGGTCAGCAGCTAACTGACGCCACGGGGGTTCCACCCCAACTGTCGTTCTGACAGAGCCGCCCTCATTGCCTGCGACGGTTTAATCACGCTCGGACTATGACTGGACGGGAGTACCATTATGCTCTTTGTGGGTTATGGCGAAATCGGGAGCTGCCCGATATTTTGAGTCGATAGTTACTCGCTCACCACCTTTCAACGCTTTCTGCTAATCGGCAGGTCTTGGCGTATCGCTACACACGCTTATGCTCATCACAATCACAAAGAGGAAGTATTTGGCGAATGGGTATTCAGTTTTCAAGGTGCAATCCCGTTTTCGCCACACAAAGGAAAACAGGCAAAGGTTTTTATCCCTTCACCTGTTTCCACACTCAGAAGCTATAAGTAGCCCCTAAAAATCAAAAGTTTTTTAATGCAAGGCGAATTTTTTCAATCGCCCTGTCAATAGAACGCTTGATAGGCATTTTCGTACAGCCCTCCATAGCTCCAATCTGCTCATAGGTTAAGCCTAAATCGAAGTGGAGCATAAACCGCCGCTTTTGTATTTCGGGCAGTTCCATAATTGCTCGGTTGAGCCGTTCCATTCGGATATTATCGTTTACCGCATCGTCAACAGGCTTTGGCTTATGTACCGCCCGTCTGCAAAGCGTTTCCTCGGTCAGTTCCGATTGCTCCAAATGCCTTTCATCAGACCTGCGAAGATTACGCTCACGCTTGATAAAGTGGCAAAACTCCATATAAACAGCCTTTGAAACCTCTGTTTCTCGGAAGTTACCCTGCCCATCTGTAAATGCTACAAAGTAGCGTTTTCTGCCGTCCGTTTCCTCGAAACGGATTGTATAGGGATTTGTGTTGTCAAACACTTCTGTTTCCTCCAATCTGAATTGTTTGAAAAATTCAGATTGGCAGGCGGTGAACGGCATCCAACGCCAGAATTAGGCTTGTCCTGCGTTTTTACAAAAAGCGACACGAAAAAATCCGCAAAGGCTGTCAAGCCAATGCGGATATAAGCATAATCACTTCTATTTTGTAGAGATTTGACATCTACTTTCGAGGTATAAGAGTACCACGCCCAAGCAGGGATTTTTTTAACAGGTTATCCTCGCTTATTCGTGATACTATGTAAATAGTTGCCGCTTCTTATAAACAACGGCGTGATGGTATTAGACCAACACATAAAAAATCCCTCCAAACTCAAAACGGGTTTAGAGGGGCATTCATTTAAGCGTGACAATACAGCCCACCAAAAGCACCGTTTTTTTTATTCGGTGGGCTTGTCCTACCTGTGATTATATTAAAACAGAGCCGACAAACTGTGATTTCATTTCACAAGTTCATCGGCTCTGCGTCTTAGCGTCTGGCTCTACAACTGTTATTTTTTGTTTTGTCACATTGATTACACTTTCTTGTTTACACTTCGGACAGAACAAAGGAAAGTTTATCAACTCTGTATCTTTTCGTATTTTAGTTCGAGTTTTATTTTTGCAAATAGGGCAATACACCCATTCCATATACCTCAACCTCCATTCTATTCCAGCGTATCTATATATTCCTCTAAACACATTCCCTGAGAATATATTTCCAAAGCGGCTTCTTTTCCAACATATCTATAATGCCAAGGTTCGTTTATGACACCAGTTATATCTGTTTTATCTGAGGGGTAACGCTTTATAAAGCCATATTTATGAGCATTTTCCGCAAGCCAGCTATATACATCATCATTTGAACTTTTTGTAGTGTCAGCATTTATATCAACCGCAATTCCTAACTGATGTTCACTGGTTCCAGGAATTGCCACCCATTGCTCTGCAAGTTTTTTCGCTTCGGACTTCGATTTTCCTTCATTTTCATACGCTTCTATCTTTTCGTCCAATAGCTGCTGTTGTTCTTCCTGCGTCCTATATCCCTCTCTGACAAATAAACCATACCCTTGCGCCCTTGCGTCATTAAACATTTCCTGCAATTCTGGATAAATTCTGGAATCTACTTTTTCCCCATTTGATAATTCTGTAAGTTCTACTTTATAATCATCAGGAATATAACTATTGCGATTTACAAGAATCAGATTCCAACCATTATCCTCACTGGCAACATGATGTGTTATGTTATCAAGAGGGAGTAATGTAAAATCTGAATTAAGTACCTTGCCTGCCATCATACACAAGATTATTAAAAACAGCAGGCTAAATAATATTTTCACTTTATAGCTTTTTCGTCTTGTATATCGCTTCATTTATTTTATCTCCGTTTTTTTGTAGACCTTATACAGTATAGGTAGAAGAATCAAGCATATCACGGCATATACAGGAACAATAACGGTTGCTATTGTTGTTACTTTACCTCCCAGTGTTACAAGTCCAGCTTCTTTAATATCCAAATAAATTTCTAATAACTGGTCAGGGAAGAAAGAGCATAATCCCGGTAAAGTAATAATTCTGCTTAAAAACGGAAATGCACATAATATAATAAAGGGTACAATGATTGCAGTTGGTGTAGAACGTGTCAGAGCCGAAGCCAGCATTGCTAACATGGAAGCGAACAATGTGCCAATATAACCACCTGCCACAATCAGCAAATATGCCTGTAAAAATGTCACATTATATGCACTTCTCCATAAATCTAACTGAATCGGACAGTTTGCTCCATCTGTTCCCAACACCGAAAGGACAATAAACGTATATAAAAATACAAAAGCTGCATAGAAAGCTGAAACAATCGTAAGACCCGCCCCTATTTTTGATAGAACACCTTTATTTCTTCCTAATCTGGTTGAAAAGAAAATGGAATCCGCTTTTGTCTGAAATTCGTCTGAAAATATTCCAGACACAAAAAAACCTATCACTAATGCCAAAATCAGTATAAATGTTGATATGTTTTGCAGTAATGCTGACCAACCGTCCATATATTCATAATAAAAAGGTGTATCTAAATTTTCATATTGCTGAATCAGAAAACTTTTTTCTTTTTCTGTAAATGTTTCTTCTCCAGAATCAAGATATTCTTTTAAAGTAGAAATTCTTCTTTCATAGACAGTGCTGGCTTCATCATCAGAAATGTTATCAATGGCAAAATCATTATAATCTCTGTATTCGCTAAACGCATAATTGATAACATCTCTGATTGTTGAAATCCCCTGTTTCTTTGCAAATCTCTTATTTTCTTCCTCAATGCTATCTGATGATGCTTCATTGTTAATACTTCTGTTTTCTTCAAGAACGTTTTGGAAAACGTCCTCCGTCAGGTAGCCTGACCATTCGTTTTTGGCTTCTCTAAGGTTTTTTGCTGCCGAAATACCTGTTAAATGATTCCCGCTTTCGTCAACATACTCAACTCTGTTAATCGTTAAAATACTGGTCGCAATAAGTATCACAAGCAAAACTATAATTGTTATCCTGTTTTTAGTTTTAGAAAACACCTTTTTTATTTCAAATCGCAGCATTTTCATCACCTGCCTTCTCTCCAAAATAATATAAGAATACATCTTCTAACGAAGCTTCTACGCTTTGGGCATTTACAAATGGTTTTTCATGGGAAATAATTCTTAAGATAACACCGTCTGCTTCTGATTTCATATTTGAAATTTTATACTTTTTCATAAAATCAGATACCATGTTCTTTTCCACAAAACATTCCCAGACCGTTTCCGTCATAGAATTTATTATTTCGTCTGCGGTTCCTTTGTGCATAAGTTTTCCGTCTTTCATCAACAAAATTTCATTGGCTATATATTCAATATCAGAAACAATATGTGTGGATAATAATACTAATCTGTCCTCTGAAAGTTCGCTAATCAAATTTCGGAATCTAATTCTTTCATTCGGGTCAAGCCCTGCCGTCGGTTCGTCAAGTATCAGAATCTTCGGGTTGTTCAACATAGCCTGTGCAATTCCTGCCCTGCGCTTCATACCGCCAGATAATTTTTTCATTTTTTTATTTGCTACCTTTGAAAGACCAACCTTAGCAATTAACTCTTTTACACGTTTTTTTGCGACAACAGGACGGATTCCTTTCAAGGCTGCAATATAAAGTAAATAGTCCTCTACGGTAAATTCGGGGTAGAATCCAAATTCCTGCGGCAAATATCCCAACAGTTTACGGTATTCGCTATCCATACTAAAAATATCTTTCCCATTACAATATATGGTTCCGCTCGTAGGCTTTAGTAAGGTACACAGCATTCTCATCAAGGTTGTTTTTCCTGCTCCGTTTACGCCTAAAAGACCATATACACCGTTTGTCATAGTAAGGTCTATATGATTTACAGCCGTAAAATCACCAAATTCTTTTGTTAAACCATCAAGTTCTAATTTCATCAAGTGACACCTCCAAATATTGATTACAGTTCTTTAAAATACGGCATACAGTAAGAATAAGAAAAAGTATTGTTGCTCCCAGTAAAGCTAACCAAACAGGAATAGTTACCATTGTATATACATTTTCATTCAAAACAACAAAAAGCCATACTGCACTCCATATAACGCACAGAATAATAGCAACTGTTTCACTGAATGAATATTTACTGCATAAGATTCCAAAACAGATACCAGAAGTAACACAAAGCGGAAAAAGAAATTGAACAACTAATTCTGACAACCCAATGTTCAACCCTGCCGAAGCGGTTCCTAAAAACAGAGTAATCAAAAAAACATCTGTAACGCCAAATAATAACATGCGCGCTGCATATACTTGTTTAAGCGAATAATATGAGGCTGCTTCGATTTCCATGCACTCACATGACCTGTTTTTCCACAATTCGGGAATAATAAGGATTACAAACAGTGCCGCTGCTACACCCATGCTTCTTTTAATATATATTTCATCATGGATAGAACTTAAGGCAATCCATAACGCTACCAGAAGCATAAATTGAAGAACCCACCATCTTTTTTGTATCACACGAAGCTGTGTCCATAAAAATTCGTGGTAAGAAAGCGTTCGTTCTTGTTCTGCCATAAAAAAGGCATTTTTTGATTTACAGATTGTTTCCTGTATTTTTTCTTCTTTAGATTTGACTTGTACAGATTCCTTATACATTTTCATTCTTTCTTCCAAATTCATCATATTCCTCCTTTCTCAAAACTTCCTCCAACTGAATTTTCGCCTTTCGTAAACGATATTTTACCAGAGGAAGTCCTATTTGTAATGTGTCGGAAATCTCTGTAAGTTTTAACTCTTGAAAATAATAAAGTGTAAGTACTTCACATAATTCAACTGGTAATTGCTTTAAAGCCTGCTCTACCAAAATTTTATTCAGAATATTTTCCATTTGGTTTTCTTCCACTATTTCATTTTCTTCCAGAGGTATCTCCTTTATTTTCTTCAAATAATCTTTACACAGATTGCTGGCTATCGTATATAAGTAATTCAAGGTTTTTCCCCTATAATGATAATCAGATAATTTTGAGAAAAAATGTACAAAGGTTTCCTGTGCCAAATCTTCTGCATACGTTTTATCAGAGCAATGATAATGACAATAGTTTAAAATGTCTTGATAATATTTGTGGACAAATAAATCAAGTGCATCATCATCACCTTGTTTCATTTTTCTGATTAGTAGAAAATCATTTTGCACAAAATCCTCCTTTCCCATTATTAGAAGTTCAAAATCTTTATCCCGTTCTATAATGTATAACGATTGAAACACATAAAAGGATAGTCCAAATCAAAATTTTTATTCTCGAATTATGTGAATGAACTCAAACACGTTTTATTATTATAACTATCTGAGCCCATGTCCTCAACTATATAAATATGAATTTTTATCTCTTGAAATAGGATATTTTATCTCTCGTTACAAGAGATTTCGCATCGTTTAATCAGAAGCCGCATCTCTGTAAAATATAAAGGTAAGATTTTCAGAGGATAGGTGGTGAGCTAATGGACGAAAGGAACAATCATTTTGACTTTGATTTCACGCCGATTGGGCAGGCAATTAAAAAAGCCCGTGAAGCCAAAGGGATGACAAGGGAGCAGCTATCTGGCATAATCGGCTATGCTCCCAGACACATTCAATCTATCGAAAACGAGGGGCAGTATCCAAGTATTGAGCTGTTTATCCAGCTTATTACGATGTTCGATGTGTCTGTTGACGAGTACATATTTCCAAATAAAGAAATCGAAAAAAGTTCTGTCCGCAGACGCTTAGACGCACAGCTCAACAAATTAGACGATAAAGAGCTTTCCGTCATGGAAGCAACGGTAAACGGACTATGTAAGGCAAAAGAGCCAGAGGATTAAACCTCTGGTTTTTCTTTTGCCCCTTTTCTTAATAAGCAGGGATACCATAACCATAAATTGAGCTGCTTCCAACACTGTATTGGTTTTGTCTGCAAGCATCTCCTGAGTTACCCTCAACGGTATAAACAACACCGTTCTCACATTTCTCCACAATACCTACATGGTCGGTTTCTCCGTCGTTCTCCCAATCAAAAAAGATGATAGTACCTGCTGTCGGCTCATAGTTTCGGTCTTGCCATTGCCCATTGCCTTTAAACCAATTTGCCCCATCTACGCAGCCTGCAAATTTCGGCACAATGCCGCTGTCCAGATAGCCGCACTGGTCGGCACACCACGATACGAAGCAGGCACACCATTCCACACGCCCGTCAAAGCCGTACCACGACCAATAGGGCTGACCGCCCTCATTACCGAGCTGTGTCAGGGCGACCTCCACGATTGCCTGATTGCCGCCGCTTGTGAACGCCCGTCCATACGGGTAATAGCGTAACACATGGGCGGGATACTGTGTGTCGCCGTAACTTTCCCACCCTAACCGTTGTGCCTGCATGGTGGAAAATTCTACCGCATTTGCATAGGAATAACCGCCGTAGTTGGTTTTCGCCCACGAGATATAGCCGTTTCCAAAATTATAGCCCTGCAAGGCAAGTTTGATATGCTCCATATCAATCGGATTTTCCACTTCCGCAGAGATAAGGGCTGCCTTTAATTCCTGTACGCCGCATTGGATTGAATATTCAGGGTCTTGGATACCATTCGGCTCGTGGGGATAGCGTGTATTAAAACTTCCCTCCGCCGCCTGCATCGGGTCAAGCCCACGCCCGCCGCTTTCCTGCATCATCACCGCCTTAATAAGCTCAACATATTCAGGGATACCGTATTGCTTGGCATATTTCTGTATCAATGGCTCATAGGCTTCCACCTCCGCACTGACAGGCGTATAGGCATTGCTGCCGCCACCACCGCCGAACAGAGAAACGGCACAACCTAAGAGGACAACAATCAAAATTATCACAACAGAAACCCAACCGCCTGCTATCAAAGCAGAGATAAGAGCCTTTGTTCCTGCGATAATCACCTTGACTGCTGCAATCGTGGCTCTGACCGCTGTTTTGGTTGCTTCCGCAGTTGCCTTTGCGGTGGCTTTTGCCGCCTGTGCCGCTTTCTGGGCGGCTTTCGCAGAAGCCTTTGCCGCTTCTTTCGTTGCCTTTGCCGTCTGCTCGGCAGTTTTGATTGTTGCCTTAGAGGTAGCCTGTGCGGTTTTTACACCTCTTTCGGCTGTTTTGACCGAGCCTTTCGCCGTAGACTTTACCGCCTTTTCTGCATTTCGGGCGGTAGTCTTAATGGTTTTCCTGCTTTGCTGACGGGTCTTTATGAGCTGGCTTTTCCCACTCTGGGGCATATCGGGAGCAGCAGAACGGCTTGCAGTTCCGTGACGGATCTGCAAACCGTGTTGTTCTGACATATTCCTTTCCATTCTCTGCTCGGCGGCTTTGGCAGCCCGCTTTTGCTTGAAATCGGCAATCTTGTCCTTTGTCTTTCCGATATTCTCCTGTGTGGTCTGAATACTTTTCTGACCCTGTTTATTGAATTGGTGTACGCCTTCCTCGGTCACACGCTCGGAAGCACAGGAAACTCTGTCGGCAGCGTACTCGGTGGCAGAGCTTTCGTCCGCATAATACCCTTGTTCCGCTTTATCCTTTGTCTTGGCATAAGCGGATTTCATTCGCTCGGAAGCAACGGCGGCTTTGTCTATGGTCTTTATCGTACCTTTGACCGCATCTCTGGTTTTTATATCTGCCATAGAAGCCCTCCTTTCTTACAAGCTCTGGAGCAGTCAGGCAATCTTTTTTGCTACCACCACAAGCCTGCCGTTCTGTGCGGAATATTCGCAGGTGGAAAGAGTAATGAGTTTGTCACCGTATTTGGCGGTCACGCCCGTATCATACAGGGCAAACTCCTTGCACTTGCTTACATACTCGTCAAAGGCTTTCTCGTCCTCGGCATCTACAAAGTCATAGTAGCGGAAGCCCTCGGAGCTGTACGCAACGGTCTTGAACACGGCTACGATTTCATACTCTGCCTGCTCGGTCAGGGTATCAAACTGAATGCTCTTGTGTTCCTCATAAAAGTCCTTGTCCTTGTAGCTCTCCAACGCCCCGAACATCTTTTGCCCTTTGATGTGGTGTCCGTAAATAATAAGATTATCGCTTGCGGCAAGGTCGCAGTCCTCTTGGATATACGGCACTCCCAAATCGCTGTACGCCTTTTCAAAGTTGTGCTTCAGATAAAAGTTGGGGTCATTGGGTGTCTGCATCACGGGATAATTGACTGTCGTGCCGGCAATAGAAATCCAACCGACCATATCCTCGTTTTGCAAATACAACTCCTTATACTTTGCAAGCACATCTTCGCCCTCGCTGACAGGGGTATCATCGGGAACGCCCTCGGTATCTGGGGTCTGCTCCACCAGCTCGGCTATCTGCTCAAAGGCTTCGGTCTGTTCGTCCACCTGTGCATAGTGGTGATACACCTGAAAGCCGCAAAAAACCGCCGCTGCGAAAAGCAGTACGGCGGCAGCTACACAAATCTGCATCTTATATTTTTTCATTGATTGCTCCTTTCTTTGTTCCTGCCCATTTTATGGGCATAATGGTATGCCCGTAGGGTATTTCGTTATCGAACATTGTCTGTCTGCTGCTTTGGTGTGGGAAGTTCCCTGCAATATTCGGGATACCTGACCTTAATGCCCTCCATAAAATACGGGGCAAACTCGCAGCAGAATAATTCCTCTGGCGTGAAAAACCGTTCCCGTCCTTCCTCCGCATATCCGTTCCAGAGATTGAAAGCAAGGTGGCAGACCTTGACCGTTCCGCTTGTCTGCCAACCGCCGTGCATACCCTCTGGCACAATACAGTCGGTCTTAAAGTCAAACATCTGGTTAATGTTTGCCCTCGTTTCCGATGCAATTCCCATTACATAGAAAAATGCCCTGTGATAGCAGTCGTTGACCCTGCTTTTCATCATATTTTCCAGAAAGAAATCACGGTGAGCCGCACTTTTGAATTTAATATCTGCCATACCTTTACACCTCCCCAAACTTGGTCGTCATCAGCCTGTAAAGCTCTGTGTTGCGTGGAAATTTATTGACAAACGGCACAAGGGAACTGCCGACCTTTAGAAGCCCCTGACCTGCACCCACATTCGTGATATAGCTCATCTGAAGGTCGGAGATATTAAGGAGCTTGGCAAGCTCGATACGGTCAGTCGATGCCTGATTGAGCATAATGATAAACTCACTATTGGCAAGCATCGTCCTTGCCGTATGGCTCTGCAAAAGGTCGTCTACATTCTGCGTGATACCCGTACAGTACGCACCGTACTTACGCACACGCTTCCAGAGGGTAAACAGGAAGTTGGCAGAGTATTCGTGCTGAAAGAGCAGATAAATCTCATCAATGAAAATGAAAGTATTTCTGCCTTTGGCTCTGTTCTGCGTGATACGGTTTAAGATGCTGTCAAGCACCACAAGCATACCGATAGGCTGTAACTGCTTGCCCAAATCCAGAATGTCATAGCAGATAAGACGGCTGTGGGTGTCCACATTGGTATGCTTGGCAAAGGTATTCAGAGAGCCGTCTGTAAACAGCTCGATGGCAAGGGCGATTTCCTTTGCTTCTGGCTCATCCTGTTTCAGAAGTTCCTCACGGAAGTCCTGTAAGGTCGGCGGCGTTCCCTGATAGTTGCCCTGCTGATAGTAGCGGTACACACTTGCCGTGCATCGGTCAATGATGGATTTCTGCTTTGCCCCCAGACTTGCCCCGCCGATGAGCTGCTCACAAAGGGATAAAATAAACTCTGATTTTAAGATGACAGGGTTTGCACCGTCACCGTAATCAGAGTTCATATCCATAGCGTTGATATGGTTTTCACTCGTTGCCGAGATGTGGACGACCTCGCCCTGCATTGCCTTTACAAGCGGCGAATACTCACGCTCTGGGTCTATAATGATAACATCGGCGTTGGGGTCGGTCAGAATGATATTCGTCATTTCCTCCTTTGCCGTAAAGGATTTACCTGCACCAGACACACCGAGGATAAAAGAATTACCATTCAGTAAATGGCGGCGGTTGGCGATAATCATATTTTTGCTGATAACATTCTGTCCATAATACACGCCGTCCTTATGGTAGATTTCCTGCACACGGAACGGAATGAACACCGCAAGACTCTCCGTTGTCAGGGTACGCAGGGCATCAATCTTCCTTACGCCAAAAGGCAGAGCCGTGTTCAGCCCGTCCATCTGCTGATATTTCAGCACGGCGAACTGGCAGAGATGTTTTCTGGCTGTCGTGAGCAGGGCTTCCGTATCATTGTCAAGCCGCTCTTTGGTATCGGCGGTATGCACCATTGTCAGCACGGCGAACATCATTCTCTGGTCACGGGTCGTCAAATCGTCCAGAAACTCCTTGCTTTCCTTTCGCTGCTGTTCAAGGTCATAGGGAATGACCGCCGAAAAGTTGTTGTTCTGGTTTTGCTTCCTCTGCCAGTTCGTGATATTGGTTTCCACGCCGAGCAGTCGGTTTTCCACCTCACGCACGGCTTCGTCCGTGGGAACGGGTATAACATCAACCGAGAGCATCATATTACGGTTCAGCTCACAAAGCTCCGCCACC
>ERZ835980.365-NODE-365-length-63520-cov-4.727551_pt1 | contig 63520 bp, 45 predicted proteins | sample MGYA00519943_ERZ835980 | MGnify/ENA primary metagenome ERZ835980 (study PRJEB31850, sample SAMEA3708791) | human gut metagenome | biome: human gut; feature: human-associated habitat; material: faeces | place: China | collected 2014 ... | reverse complement strand
TGGTGACGAGCACCTCTTTAGGCATTGATTCGCAGTAGAAGAATTCCTTCCACTGGTCAGCCAAAGTGCCGCCCAATGCTCCGATTCCTGCTTTTATGAGTCCCATATCAGTCTCTCCTTTGCTGTTTTTTTACGGCTTTTGCAGCCGACAGGGCCTCCTCGCCCGTTACATTGTCATTTTATCATATTCTACGGCAAAATAAAAGAACAAATTATTAATTCGCAGGGAAAATTTCCTCCGCCGCAGAGAAAATTTTTTCTTATGGATTTGCCTGCGGGAAGTTGCTGAATAGTTCAACAACAAACTGTTGCCCGCCTCTTAGGCTCCCTCCTGAGGGAGCTGTCCGTAGGACTGAGGGAGTATTTCTTAAAAAGCACAAAGCCCGCAGCCACCTTCGCCTTCTCCTTGAGGAGAAGGTGTCGAGCCTGCGAGACAGATGAGGTGTGCCGCAGGCGGTACGCACATTATCGCGGCATTAAACTGTTGCCAACACCTTAAAGAAACTGTCGCATAGCGGCTGAGGGAGAGACAATTTTGCAAAACTTCGCCAAGATTCAGTTTGCCATTTTCGTCACGGCTAAAACCGCACTTAAAGCAAAAAGCATATAAAATCAGCAAAGCCGCAGTCCTTGATACGCAAGGAACTGCGGCTTTCAGAATCATGTTGTTCACATTCAATCGTCGCCGAATATTTCATCATATCCGGCCATTTTGTCGACCCAATCAGGGTCATATTTTGAACCGCCCATTTGAGAATTGCAATGCGGGCAAACGGCATACGGCTTGTCATATATCGCCCCGCAAACGGAGCATTCGTATTCGTCCGCCCTGAATAAATGCGAGTGCTCGATCCAATGTGCCTTACTCATTTCTTCACCCCTATATCCGCTTTGTTTCTTACATAGAAATTATACTCCTCACAGTCCAAAAATGCAAGTGAAATTTTAAGCCCGTCATACACTTTTAACGGCCGAATCCGCCGTATTGTTAGAAATCTGTTAGAAAAACAATTATTTAGGCAGGAAAACCGAGTATAAAAAAGACCGCAACTCCTTGATTTACAAGGGATTGAGGTTGGCGCGCTGCAAGGGACTCAGTCGACTGCGCCGCCTTGCGTGCTCGGCGACCGCCGCTCCGCGGCAGTACCCTCCTCACACTTCGCGCCTAAAGTAACTGATGATTAATTCGAAGTTATGCTTATCGGCGAGATGATTTTTCGCCGAAAGCGTTCGAAAGCGCAGTTAATACTGGCTTATGTATTAACGAGCATTTCGGGCGTTAAGCGGCGGGAAAGCAGCCGCCGAGAAGCGTGACGGCGACTAATCAGCGGTTACAATAAAGTCCGCCGGACTGTTTTCTTAACGTCGCTCACCCTCTCAGGGTTCGAGTCCCATTTACCGGCGAGTTAAAAATGAATGTTAGAAATTTGTTAGAAAAGCGGAGGTTTGCGGTGAAAATTTCAGGCATAAAAAAGACCGCAACCCCTTGATTTACAAGGAATTGCGGTTGGCGCGCTGCAAGGGACTCGAACCCCTGACCTTTTGGTTCGTAGCCAAACACTCTATCCAGCTGAGCTAGCAGCGCATATGCAATCATTCCTGATTGCCAAAGTATAGTAACACATTCCGCGGCAAAAATCAATACCTATTTCAAAAAATTTTGAAATTTCGGCAACGGCTGCACAAGTGCCGGGCAAACGATCGGCATTATTTATGATTTTGAACGCTGTCGGCGGTCAGCGGGAGTGCGATATTTATTAAGCAAGGGCAGAAGAATCGTGAAGATAAATATTTTGATTGCATTTCGGTCTGTCTCTCCCTCGGTCTTTCTCGGTTTAATCCTATGAACTTGCGCCGCAGGTGGAATACTTGCTTTCAAGCAAAAACTCCCTCAGTCCTACGGACAGCTCCCTCGAGAGGGAGCCTAAGAGTCGGGCAACAGTTTAATGCTGCGGCATCGTGCAGATTTAGGCGGGCGAAAACAGTTCGCCCCTAACGGTGTTCAATTTACGTTTGCTTGCACTTTTGTATGCCATGTTACCCTTGACAGAGGACGCCGTTCCCTACAATGTCGCTGAAAGATTGCGGCTTCTTTTGCCTTCCGTTACACAAGGGCGCCTTTAAAGTGCGTGGATTTCGGATTTTACGGATACAGCGTGAATAAATTTTGGGCAAAAAGTGCTTTTTGTGTGTAATTCCGTTATTCATAGATAAAGGAAAGACAACAGCATTTGCGCTCGCTGAAATTACCAAAGCTCACGTCTCAAAACATTTTATTGAGTCTCAGTAGCTTATACGGCAATTTACGACGGGATTCTGCGTTTTTCGTGCTCCGGAGCGGTCAAATATGATGATTTCTGATTAATTTTACAAATAAAATGCAAAATTCTTCTTCATTTTGGATTAATTATAGGTTTACAAATAAAAAGAAAAGTGTTAATATATGCAGTGGTGTATTTTATCACTTTTTTACTCAGCACACTATTTTAGGAGGAAAAAGACTATGGCAAGAAAAATGAAGACCATGGACGGCAACAACGCTGCGGCATATGTGTCCTATGCGTTCACGGAAGTTGCCGGTATCTACCCGATAACTCCGTCCAGCCCCATGGCAGACTACGTTGACCAGTGGTCGGCGCAGGGTCTCAAGAATATCTTCGGCACCACCGTTAAGGTTGCCGAGATGCAGTCGGAGGCAGGCGCAGCCGGCACCGTTCACGGTTCGCTCGCAGCCGGTGCTCTCACCACTACTTACACTGCATCCCAGGGCCTTCTGCTCATGATACCCAATATGTATAAGATCGCCGGTGAGCTTCTCCCCAGCGTTTTCCACGTATCGGCTCGCTGCGTTGCTTCCCACGCACTTAACATTTTCGGCGATCATTCCGATGTTTACGCCTGCCGTCAGACCGGCTTTGCAATGCTTGCAGAGACCAACCCGCAGGAAGTTATGGATCTCGGCGCTGTTGCTCACCTTGCAGCGATCAAGGGCAGAGTTCCCTTCATCAACTTCTTCGACGGCTTCCGCACCTCTCACGAGATCCAGAAGATCCAGATCTGGGACTATGAGGATCTCAAGGAAATGTGCGATATGGACGCTGTTGAGGCTTTCCGCAAGAGAGCTCTCAACCCCGAGCGCCCCGTAATGCGCGGCTCTCACGAGAACGGCGATATCTTCTTCCAGCATCGTGAGGCTTGCAACTCCTACTACGACGCTCTGCCCGCAGTCGTTGAGGAATACATGAACAAGGTCAACGCCAAGCTCGGCACCGACTACAAGCTCTTCAACTACTACGGCGCTCCCGACGCTGAGAATGTCATCGTAGCAATGGGCTCCATCTGCGATGTTGCAGAGGAAGTTATCGACTACCTCACCGCTAAGGGCGAGAAGGTCGGCCTTGTCAAGGTTCGCCTTTACAGACCGTTCTCCGCTGAGAAGCTCGTTGAAGCTATCCCCGCGACCTGCAAGAAGCTCGCTGTTCTTGACAGAACCAAAGAGCCCGGCTCACTCGGCGAGCCCCTGTTCCTTGACGTTGTCGCAGCTCTCGCAGCTACCGGCAGAAGCGATATCAAGGTCATCGGCGGCCGCTACGGTCTCGGTTCAAAGGATACTCCGCCCGCAAGCGTATTCGCAGTTTATGACGAGCTTGCCAAGGACGCTCCCAAGGCTCACTTCACCCTCGGCATCAACGACGATGTTACCTATCTCTCACTCGAAGAGAAGGAAGCTCCCAACACCGCAGCCGAAGGCACCATCGAGTGCAAGTTCTGGGGCCTCGGCGGCGACGGCACCGTCGGCGCAAATAAGGACTCCATCAAGATCATCGGCGACCACACCGACAAATACGTTCAGGCTTACTTCCAGTATGACTCCAAGAAGACCGGCGGTATCACCATCTCCCATCTTCGTTTCGGCGACAGCCCGATAAAGAGCCCCTACTATATCAACAAGGCCGACTTCGTTGCCTGCCACAACCCCTCCTATGTTGAGAAAGGCTACAAGATGGTCAACGATGTTAAGCCCGGCGGCGTATTCCTCATCAACTGCCAGTGGGATGCCGACGAGCTGAGCGCAAAGATGCCCGCAGAGGCAAAGCGCTACATCGCAAAGAACAACATCCAGCTCTACACCGTTAACGCTATCGACCTTGCCGCCAAGATCGGCCTCGGCAAGCGTACCAATACCGTCCTTCAGTCCGCATTCTTCTCACTCTCCAAGGTCCTGCCCGAGGCTGAGGCTATCGGCTACATGAAGGAGAAGGCCCAGAAGTTCATGAAGAAGGGCAAAGAGATAGTCGAGATGAACGAGAAGGCTATCGACGCCGGCGCTACCGCATATGTCAAGATCGACGTTCCCTCCGACTGGGCAGACGCAGTTGACGCCCCCGTATCCGTCACCGAGAACGGCCCCGCAAAGCTCGTTAAGATGGTTGACGGCATCATGAAGCCGGTCGGCCTCATGAACGGCGATTCGCTGCCCGTATCCGCATTCGTCGACCACGCAGACGGCACCTTCGAGCAGGGCGCATCAGCCTTCGAGAAGAGAGGCGTTGCAGTCATGGTTCCCGAGTGGGACGGTGCAACCTGCGCTCAGTGTAACCAGTGCTCCTATGTCTGCCCGCACGCCACCATCAGACCTTATGCTCTGACCGAGGAAGAGGCTGCCAACGCCCCCTCCAACGCTATCATCGTTGACAAGAAGGGCAAGGGCAAGGGCGTTTACAAGTACACCCTCGCAGTTTCTCCCCTCGATTGTATGGGATGCGGCGTTTGTATCGGCGTTTGTAAGACCAACTCCCTCAAGATGGTTCCCAGAGAGAGCCAGGACGCTATGCAGCCCGTATTCGACTACATGGTCGAGAACGTCTCCGTCAAGGAAGACCTCGCTGACAACACCGTTATCGGCAGCCAGTTCAAGACTCCGCTGCTTGAGTTCTCCGGCTCCTGCGCCGGCTGCGCCGAGACTTCATATGCTCGCCTTATCACCCAGCTCTTCGGCGACAGAATGTATATCTCCAACGCTACCGGATGCTCCTCCATTTGGGGCGGCCCCGCAGCAACTTCACCCTACACCACCGACAAGAACGGCCACGGCCCCGCATGGGCAAACTCCCTCTTTGAGGATAACGCAGAGCACGGCTTCGGCATGTATCTCGGCCAGAACGCTATCCGCAACAGCCTGATAGCCAAGGTCAAGACCGTCTCCGAGGCAGAGTGCGCCCCCGAGGAGCTCAAGGCTGCCGCCAAGGCATACCTTGACACCGTCAACGACGGCGAAGCAAACGGCGCAGCCACCAAGGCTCTCGTCGCTGCTCTTGAAGGCGTTGACTGCGACACCTGCAAGTCCATCCTTGAGAATAAAGAATACCTTGCCAAGAAGTCCGTATGGATCTTCGGCGGCGACGGCTGGGCATACGATATCGGCTTCGGCGGCGTTGACCATGTCCTTGCTTCCGGCGAAGATGTCAACATCATGGTATTCGATACCGAGGTTTACTCCAACACCGGCGGACAGGCTTCCAAGGCTTCCAACATCGGCCAGGTCGCACAGTTTGCAGCAGCAGGTAAGGCAGTTGCCAAGAAGAGCCTTGCCGAGATCGCAATGAGCTACGGCTATGTCTATGTTGCTCAGATCGCCATGGGCGCCAACATGAACCAGACCATCAAGGCTTTGACCGAGGCTGAGGCTTATCACGGCCCGTCGATCGTCATCGCTTACGCACCCTGCGAGATGCACTCCATCAAGGGCGGCATGACCAACTGCCAGAACGAGATGAAGAAGGCTGTTGACAGCGGCTACTGGAATATGTTCCGCTTCAACCCCGCGCTCAAGGCAAAGGGCGAGAATCCCTTCACCATCGACAGCAAGCCCGCCACCGCGAGCTACAGAGACTTCATCATGAACGAAGCACGTTACTCATCACTCACCCGCTCCTTCCCCGAGAGAGCCGAGAAGCTCTTCACCCTCGCGGAGGAGACCTCAGTTGAGAGATATGAGCACCTGCTCCGCCTCAAGGATCTCTATGCCCCCAAGGCTGACTGATCCCCTGCTGAGTAATCAATAAATAACGCATCCCCTGCCGTCAGCAATGGCGGTAGGGGATGTTTCATTATATAATATGTATTTATCTTTTAAGGCTGTTGATCATTTCGATAAGGTCGATATAAAACGCCTGAGTCTGCGCCGCGTCGGCGTTGAGCCCTATCACCGTGCCGTGGTCGCCGCTCCTTGTGGGCGCGACCTGCCACACTCCCCGCTTGACATCCTTTAGCTGCCGCGGGAATTCGGTGTATTCGGCATAAGGATCGCCGGTCGGGTATTTTGCCGACACCACGCTCACCAAGCCGTCATTCGGCCGCCACGATTCGTCGATGACTATGCCGCCCGCGGTCGTACCCTTGTATGCGCCCATCGCAAGCGCAAACGGGTAAAGTATCGGCAGTGTGCCGGAAACGGGCACCTGGATATTTATCAGCGAGCTGTCAACGGTCGTGCAGTAGGAATACGAGAAATAATAGATATCGTCAACGGTGCGGATGCGTTTATTCAGCTCGGCTGCGCCGTCGGGCGAGAGGTCGTAGGCGGCGTGATCTCTGCCTGACTCCGTGACAGCCTTGATGGCGCTCTCGGCCTCCTTTTCGCTGCCCGCAGCGGAGTTGATGCCGAATTGGTCGAGCTTGAAGTCATAGATACCGTCAACGGGCGAGCTGATATCCGCAGCCCCGAAGCAAAGGCGGGCAAGCATCTCGGTGGTATCCGTTATGCCCACAACGCCGCCGACCGAATCGAGCACCTCGGTGAGCGAGGAGCCGTTATGCGGGGCGCAGAGTGTTATGACGCTGTTGACCCAATCACCCTTGCCGCCGCTGAAAAGGGGCGAAGTCTCGCTGCCGCTCGCCGCCCGCTCTGCCTCGTCGCCGTAGGCAAGCATCGAAGCCAAAAGCCGAACCGTTGCTCCGCCGAAGCTGTGACCGACAAGATTTATCTTAATGCGCTGACCGCCGTTTTTCTTGTCGCCCCAGCCCTCAAACATTGCGCTGTATGACCTGCCGTAGCGGGCGTGGTTATGCTCCGCCGAATGCTCCGCGCCGTAATCGACCGTTGAGCCTGTCAGCATGGCGTACAGCTCGCAGGCTCTGTCCCACGCGCTCGATATCGGGCCGACGCTCGGCATATAGACCTCATAGCCTTGAGCGGTCAGGTACTGTTTCAGGTCAAAGGTGCCGCCTCCCCAATACTGGACGGTCTTGTTTATCCCCTCGCCCTCGCCCCAGCCGCCGAGACCGTGGACAAAAACATAGGGGTACTCCACCTTGCCGCCGTTCAGCGCCCACCACGTCTCACGGAACCCGCCGTAATGCACGGGCACCGCAGCAGCCGCTATAACGATGCATATCGCGAGCACGAGGGCAATAATGCGGGCTGCCTTCTTCGGTTTCTTTTTGCTCTCCTGCGGCGGGGCGGCGGCTCCGTCTGCGGGAGCGGTCACCGGGGCGAAATCGCCCTTGAGCAGGAAATCGGTCGAAATGCCGAAAAGCTCGCTCATCGCTATTATCTTATCGGTATCGGGCAGCACAGCACCCGACTCCCATTTTGAAACGGACTGCCTCGAAACGCCGAGCGCCTCGGCAAGAGCCTCCTGCGACAGACCCTTTTCTCTTCTTAATTTCTGAATTTTTCCTCCTATATCCATATCTTATCCTCCTTGGCGGTTTTTTGAATACAACCGCATTATATCCCGCTTGAGCCGCCGAAGCAACCAACTTTAATATACATTTTGAAAATTATCGCCGATGTAAACCCGAGTTTACATCGTTTTGCGGCGAAAATTGCCGTTTATATTATGATAATAGCATTTTTCAGCCGTGCAGTCAATGGAATTATATCAAAAAAGCGATCGGGAGCATATCCCGACCGCAATGTGACTGTTTACTTTTCGCCTTTTTTCATCACCATGTTGTGCGTGAATGAGAATGTGCCTCTGATGCGGGCGATGGGCGAGGGATTCCACTCCTGCGGCGGGGCGGGCTTGATGCCGAGCCGCTCAAGGTGCGGGGCGTAGATCCTGAATCGGCGCATAAAATCCGCCGCGCTCTTATTCTCCCTGTCCGTCCAGCCCGTCTCGGCGACGGCGGCAAGCCTCGGGAAGAATAATTCACAGAGCCTGTCAAAGTTGTTGATAAACTCCGTCCATATGGGCGTTTCAACACCGATTATATTCTCGGGCTTCTTCAGCTTCTTGGGCGCAGGCTCATAATTATAGGTCTTGATCAGCGGAGTCATGGCGTAGGGGTAGTCGCAGTAGTAGTGGAAGAAGTCGGAGGCTATGACCTTGCCGCCCTTGTCGGCGAAGGCATAGGAGCGCTTCTTTTTATCCATCCACATCTGCACGGTGACGCTGCCGTCGACTATGCCGCTGTTGAGGCTCTCGTTCCAAACTATCGCCTTCCTGCCCTTGGAGGCGAGGAACTCAACGATCTGATTTGTGAACCAGCCCTGCAGCTCCTCCTCGTTTTTGAGTGAATTCTCTTTGATGCGCCTTTGGCAATCGGGGCAGCTCTGCCAATGCTTCTTGGGCGCTTCGTCGCCGCCGATATGGATATATTCGGAGGGGAAGATATCAATGATTTCTGAGAGAATGTCAAACACGACCTGCAAGGTCTCATCCTTGCCGGCGCAGAGGATATCCTCAAAAATGCCCTGGTGGGTCTTGACCTCGACCTCACCGCCGGAGCATGAGAGCTGCGGGCAGGCATGGAGCAGGGCGGAGCAATGGCCGGGCACGTCGAATTCGGGAATGACGGTGATGAAACGCTCGGCGCAGTAATCGACTATCTCGCGCAGCTCGTCCTTGGTGAAGCAGCCGCCGTATTCGCCGTGCTCATCAAGGCTGCCGAAGGCGGAGTCGGGTCTGACAGAGGCTTTCTCGGTTATCTCGGGGTGGGAGTCGAGCGTCAGGCGGAAGCCCTGATCGTCCGTCAGGTGCCAATGCATCCTGTTCATCTTGACCTCTGCGGCAGCGTCGATTATCTTCTTCGTCTGCTCGACGGTAAAGATATGGCGCACGGTGTCGAGCATAAAGCCCCTGTATTTATAAGCGGGTCTGTCCTCAATACGGACTCTGGGGCAGCTTTCGCCGAGCTGAGCGAGGGTCTGCTCGCCGTAGAATTTGCCGCTCGGCGAGCCGTAGCGCAGCTCGATGCCGCTCTTTACGACAGTGAGCACATACGCCTCGTCCGCAAGGGACTTGTCCTCGATATAGGTTATCTCAAGCTCCGACGGATCGACTTCGCCGCCGAGGAACTCGACCTTGTTAGGCTTGGGTATTACGTCAAGTCTTTTCATAATATATACCTCTTTAAAAACAAATATATATTCTAATTTAAAAAGCGGGCTGCATGGGAACAGCCCGCCTAAGTATTAGTCTTTGTCCTTGTCCTTGCCTTTATCCTTATCCTTGTCTTTTGGCTTGGAGTCGCTGTCCTCGTCCTCGTTCTCCTCTTTCGGGAGGATCTCGACCTTGATCTCGCCTATACGGCGATCCTCAAAGTTGAGGACGGTGAAGCGGAGATTATCATATTCGGCGACGGCGGGCTCCGGGTCGCTCTCGGACGGGAGATAACCGAGCAGGCTGATGACGAAGCCGCCGAGGGTGTCGTAATCGCCCTCCGGGAGCTTGGTGCCTACCAGCTCGTCGACCTCGTCGAGGTCGGTGATACCGTCAATGGTAAATGTGGTCTCGTTTATCTGTACTATTTCTTCATCCTCGTCGTCATATTCGTCCTGGATATTGCCTACGATGGATTCGAGCACGTCCTCAAGGGTAACTATGCCGGCGGTGCCGCCGTATTCATCGACCACCACCGCGAACTGCGTGTGGCTGTCGTTCATCGCCTTGAAGAGATCGCCGCAGCTCTGAGTTTCGGGCACATAGAGCGCCTTACGCATGACCTTGGATATAGTCAAATCTGCGGGAATGTTGTGACCGACGTATTTTAACAGATCCTTGGCATAGAGCACGCCGACGATGCTGTCGGGGTCGTCCTCATACACGGGGATCCTGGAGTAACCGTTTTCAATGGCAAGCTCGGCGACCTCCTCGAGCGAGCGGGAGACTTCGATCGCCGTCATGTCGGTGCGGTGGGTCATTATATCGCCTGCGTCAAGGTCGTCGAATTCAAAGATGTTGTCTATCATCTCTTTTTGCGAGTCCTCGATAACGCCTTTTTCGCCGCCGACATCGACCATCATACGGATCTCCTCCTCGGTGACGTTTTCTTCGTCAGCGTTGGGGTCAAATCCGAACAGACGGACCACGCCGTTGGTCGACACGGAGAGCACCTTGACAAATGGCTTGGCTATCTTCGCAATGAACAGCAGGATACCTACCACCTTGAACGACACTTTTTCGGGCACCTGCATCGCGATCCTCTTGGGGGCAAGCTCGCCCAAAACGAGCGAGAAATAAGAGGTGATGATGGTGATAAGCACGACGGAAATGCCGTTTATGACGCTCTCGGGTATGACGTTGACTATCGCGGTGTGTTTAAGTGCATTCACGAGCAGGTCGGCGAAATTCTGTGACGCCGAAGCCGATGCAAGGAAGCCCGCGAGGGTAACGCCTATCTGAATAGTGGAGAGGAACCTGTTGGGGTTCTCGGTGAGCTTAACGATCTGCTTTGCTTTTTTATTGCCCTCCTCGGCGAGCTTCTGCATCTTGGTGTCGTTGAGGGAGATTATCGCTATCTCGCTCATCGCAAAGAATGCGTTGAAGAAGATGAGGACAAAAAGCAGGACTAATTTAAGAATGATATCGAGCGCAGGGCCGGGGTCATCCATGTGGGATTTTCTCCTTTCGGTTTTTGCGGGAATGTAATAATCCCCGAGTATTACTGATTATTTTATCATATGGAACTTTTGTTGTCAACATTCCGTTTTGCATTCTACGGCCTCTCACGCCGAGCAAGACCGCCGCAAAGGGGAAAATCCGCTTGAAACGGGCTTTTACGGTCAAAAATGACTAAAAACCGAAAAATTCGGCTCTGTACCGAAAAGCGGACACAAAGTTGCTGACAAAACGATTAATATATGATATAATTTATCATAACATTTTATCAATAAGGTGAAAGCTATGCTGTATCTGATACTCGCCCGTGCCGGCGGGGGCAAAACCACCCATATCACCGAGCTGATAGACGGCTTCTCCGCCGCAGGCAAAAAAATAACTCTCATCGTGCCCGAGCAGTTCTCATTTATGAGCGAAAAGATAATGCTCGGCAGGATGGGAGCGGAGCGCTTTGCCGGCATCGACGTGCTCAGCTTCACGAGCCTTGCCGAGAAGCTGGTCGGCAAGCCCGCCTTCCACGAGCGCAGGCGGCTCGACGAGCCCGCGAAGGCGGCACTGATGAGCTTCGCACTTGAGGCAGTCAAAGATAAGCTCAACCTTTACTCCGAGCATACCGAGAGAAGCTCCGTGATAGAGGAATTCGTGTCGCTTGCCTCCGAATTCAAGCAGAGCGCCGTGCCGCCCAAGCAGCTGGCTCTCGCCGCGGCGGAGATGGAGGACTGCCTGCTGAAAAGCAAGCTCGCCGATATCTCACTCGCCCTCGAAGCATATAACGCCTTGGTCGGCAGCAGCTATTTTGACCCCGACGACCTGCTCGGCGAGCTGAACGAGCTGCTGCCCGAGAGCGATTATTTCGCCGACAGGCTCGTATTCATCGACAGCTTCAGGGGCTTCACCGCTCAGGAGCACAAGGTCATCGAGCATATGCTTAGGCGCTCGCCCGCCGTCTATGTCACCCTCTGCACCGAGGATCTGAGCAACATGGGCGATGAGACGGATCTCTTTGCCCACACCAAGCGCACCGCCGCAAAGCTCATTGAATCGGCAAAGAGGAACTCCGTGGCGGTCGCAAAGCCGCAGTATCTTTCAAAAAGAAGCAAATTCAATAATTTCCCGCCGCATTTCCGCCGATACGCCGCGCCGGAGCTTGCAGCCCTCGAGCAGGAGCTTTTCTCCCCGTCGCCGAATGTATATGAGGACGACTGCCCCGGGATCACCCTGTGCCGAGCCGAGGATATCTACTCCGAGTGTGAATTCATCGCCTGCACGGCAAAGAAGCTCATGCGTGAAAACGGGCTTCGCAGCAGGGATATAGCCGTTATCGCAACGGACAGCACCGCCTATGAAGCGCCGCTCAGAAGCGCCCTTCGCAAATGCGGCATCTCCGTCTTTGAGGACAGCCGCCGCCCCGTGGACGCTTCGCCGATAGTCGCCCTCGTGCTCAGCGCGGCTCAGATAGCCTGCAAGGGCTTCGACACCGAGGCCGTCATGCGCTACCTTAAAACGGAGCTTGCGGGGCTGAGCGTCGACGAGACCGCCGAGGTCGAGAACTACTGCTACCTCTGGCAGATAAATTACGGCGACTGGCTGCACGAATGGGATAAGAATCCCTCGGGCTTCGGCGAATTCACAGACTCCGACGCCGAGGAATTACAACGCTTCAACGAATTGCGTTTAAGAATAATCTCACCTCTTTGCAGGCTGCGTGACAAGCTCGCCGAGGGTCTGACAGGCGGTGAAGCGGCACAAGCGCTGCTTGGTTTGTTGGAGGGCATAAATGCGCCCGAGAATATCCGCCTGCTTGCCCGCAGGCTCGCCGAGCAGGGCGAGGAGGGCATGGCGCTGGAGCTTGACCGCATCTGGGAGTTGCTCATGGATATGCTCGACAGCCTTGAGACCGTCTCACGCGACCGAGTGCTCTCGCCGAAAAAATTCTTTGACCTGCTCAAGCTGATGCTGAATATCCGCACCGTCGGCAGCCTGCCGCAGGGGCTTGACGAGGTGACCATCGGCTCCGCGGACAGGATAAGGGTGGCTTCGCCCAAGGCCGTATTCATAGCGGGCGCAAATGCGGGCGTTTTCCCCGCCGGCGCTGCCTCGGGCTCCGCTCTGACGGATAACGATCGCCGCAGACTGCTTGAAATGGGCATTGAGCTTGCGAGCTTCGGCGAATATCAGCTCGCAGAGAGCAAGCTGATAGCCTACAGCGCCCTTTGCTGCGCCGGCGAGAGGCTCTATATCTGCTGCCCCGAGCGCGGCTCACAGGGCGAGCAGCTTGCGCCCTCCGAGCTATATGTTAAGATAAAAACGCTCTTCCCCTCCTGCCGTGAAATCAAAACGGACGGAGCGGACGACCTGTATTATATCGAGGGCAGGGAGATTGCGTTCGAGCGCCTTGCCAAGACCTCCGACCCCCGCCTGCGTGCGTCTCTGCTCGAATACTTCGGCAATGACGGCGAATACGCGGGCAGGATATCCGCTCTCGAGAGGGCAGGCGGCATGAGGAACTTTACCGTCGCCGACCGCTCCGCCGCCGAGGCGCTTTTCGGCAGAGACATGAACATCTCCGCCTCACGGGTCGAGAGCTACTATAAATGCCCGTTCTCCTACTTCTGCCGCTACGGGCTCAAAGCCATGCCGCGCAAAATTGCGGAGCTTGACCCGATGCAGAGGGGCAACGTCATCCACCATGTGCTCGAGGAGCTGCTGCGCTCCTATCCTCAATCGGCGCTCTCGGCAATGTGCAGAGACGAGCTTTACAGCATTATATATGCCATAATGGAAGAATACCTTATGCGTGTGCTCGACGGCAAGGGCAGGAGCGAGAGATTCCTTTATCTCTATAAAAAGCTCGCCTCCGCCGTATGCGACGTTGCGGAGCGGCTGATAAAGGAGCTGTCACAGAGCGACTTCCGCCCCGTTGAATTCGAGATGAAGATAGGCCCCGACGGCAAGCTGCCCTCCTATGAGCTGTCCGATCCCGAGGGCAGGATAAGGGTTTTCGGCGCCGTTGACAGGGTCGATGTCGCCGAGATAGACGGCAAGAGGTATTTCAGAATAATCGACTACAAATCCTCGGGCAAGGATTTCCGCCTGAGCGACGTGATACAGGGCCTCAATATGCAGATGTTCATCTATCTGTTCGCTATCTGGCAGTCGGGCAGAGGTGAGCTGAGCGGCGCTATGCCCGCAGGCGTGCTCTATTACCCCGCAAATTCGCCGATGATCTCCGCCCCGAGAGACGAGGACGAGGAGAAAACCGCACTCGATATACAGAAAAAATGCCGTATGCAGGGCATAGTGCTCAGCGACTGCGACGTGGTAATAGCCATGGACAGGAGCGCGAGCGGGCTGTATATCCCCGTGGATTTCAAAAAGGGCGAGATGTCCGGCTCGCTCATCGGGCTTAGCCAGCTTGCGAAGCTCAAGGAGAAAGCGGACGGGCTGCTGCTGCAAATGGCGGAGCAGCTCAGGGGCGGCGAGATATCCGCCCTGCCCGCCGAAGGCAGGAGCTACAAGGAGGTCTGCAAATACTGCGACTACAAAACGGTTTGCGCCTACGAGGACGGCATACCCGTGAGGGCTCTCAGTGACGACAAGCTCGCGGATGTGCTCGCGGCGCTTTCAAAGGGGGATGAAAACGATGAAGTGGACTGAGGATCAGCAAAAGGCGATAGAGGCACGTAAAGGCACTTTACTTGTCAGCGCCGCCGCAGGCTCGGGCAAGACCGCCGTGCTCGTCGAGCGTGTTATTCAGCGGCTTTGCGACGGCGAGGAACCCTGCGGAGTGGAGCAGCTGCTCATCGTGACCTTCACAAACGCCGCCGCGGCGCAGATGAAAGAGAAGATATCCGCCGCGATAGGCGCAAGGATCGCGCTCGACCCGTCAAACAAACGCCTGCGCCGCCAGCAGCTGATGCTGCCGTGCGCAAGCATATGCACGATAGATTCATTCTGCATCGGCCTTGTGCGTGAGAATTTCCACGCGCTCGGCATTTCGCCCGACTTTGAGCTGCTCGACGAGGGCAAGCGCACGATTTTGAGGAATCAGGCGGCGGAGACCGTCGTTGAGGCGAAATACGAGAACGCTTCACCCGATTTCCTGCGCCTTTGCGCCCTGATAAGCAGTGCAAGGGACGATCAGCCGCTAATCGACGCGGTGCTGAAATTATACGAGCTGTCTCAGGCATACCCGTTCCCAGAGCGGTGGCTGAATTCACTATGCGACGAATTCGAGGCCGAGCGACCGATAGAGGAAACGCCCTGGGGCAGGCTGCTGACGGGTGAGGCCGCCCGCTTCCTGAGAAGCGCCTGCGGCGACATCGACCGCTGCCTTGGAATGCTTGCCGAGGAGCCTGAGCTTGAGGCAAAATACGCCCCGACCTTCCTTGACGACAGAGCCATGCTCTCATCGCTGCTCAAAACCGCGGAGGGCGGCGAATGGGACGAGCTTTGCCGCCGCTATGCCGCCGCCGCATTCGGCAAAATGGGCACCGCGCCGAGAGGCTGCGTCTCCTATATCAAGGAGGCCTGCGGCGTTATCCGCAAAAAATACAAGGCGGATTTCGAGAAGCTCGGTGAATTCCTGACCATCAGCGCCGAGGAGCACGCCGCCGACGTCGCCGCCCTTGCGCCCGTCGTGAGGGAGCTTATCGGCACGGTCAACGACTTTGCCGCCGAATTCGCCCGCCTGAAGCTCGGGGAGAACTCCGCGGATTTCTCCGACACGCTGCATTTCGCACTGAAGCTGCTCGTGCGCGAGACCACCGACGGATATGAGAGAACTCCTCTCGCCGCCGCTCTCTCTGAGAATTACGCCGAGATACTCGTTGACGAATATCAGGATGTCAACAAGGCGCAGGATATGATATTCTCCGCCCTTTCGAGGGATGAAAGCAATCTTTTCATGGTCGGCGACGTGAAGCAGAGCATCTACCGCTTCCGCCAGGCGATGCCCGAGATATTCCTCGCAAGGCGCGACAGATACGCCGAATACGAGGGAGGCAGCTACCCCGCAAGGGTCACTCTAGGCAAGAATTTCAGAAGCCGCAGCGGAGTGACCGACATTGTCAACTACATCTTCTCCGCCGTCATGAGCCGCGAGGCGGGCGGGCTTGAATACGATAAAGGCGAGCATCTCGAGGCAGCCGCCTCTTACCCCGAGAGGGAGGGCGCGGACGCCGAGCTTTGCCTTATCGAGAGCGAGGATAACGCCCTGCACGATCAGGCGGTATTCGCCGCTAACTACATTGAGCACGCCGTTGCGGGCGGGCTGCAGGTGACCGAGGGCGGTGCTCTTCGCACAGCGCGGTATAAGGACTTCTGCCTGCTATTCGCAAGCACCAAAAACAGCGCGGGCGAATTCATCGCCGAGCTGAACCGCCGGGGGATACCCGCGAACTGCGAATCGGGCGGCGGATTCCTGACCTCGCCCGAGATATCGTTTATGATATCGCTGCTGAAGGTCATCGACAACCCCGTTGACGATATCCCGCTCACCGCCGTGCTGCTCTCGCCCGTGTTCGGCTTCCTGCCGGACGATCTGGCGCTGATGCGGGCAGCTCACAGAGACGGCTCGATATATCACTGCCTTGTGAACGCCGCCGAGAGCGGCGACGCGAGGGCTGCTGCGTTCCTTGAGCGCCTCGGCGGATTCCGCAGGATCGCCTGCACCGTCAAGGCGGGCGAGCTGGTACGTCGGCTCGTGGAGGAGACGGGCTATGCGGCGATAGTCTGCGCCATGAAGGAGCCCGACACCCGCAGGGCAAACCTCAACCGCTTCATCGACCTTGCCAACAGATTTGAGAGCATGGGCAGCGTTGCGGGGCTGATAAGATATATAGATAAAATAATCAAAAGCGGCGGCGACATTGCCGGCTCGGATTCCTCGGGCGCGGCGGACGCCGTGAGCATAATGACGATACATAAGAGCAAGGGGCTTGAATTCCCCGTCTGCATTCTCGGCGACTGCCAAAAGGCATACAGCGACCGCAGCCTGAGGGACGACCTGATAATAGCCCCCGAGAGCGGGATAGGCATCAAGAATAACAAGGGCAGGGTGAAATTCGACACCCTCCCCCGCCTCGCCGCAAAGCTCGAGACGAAGCGTGCCGAGCGCTCCGAGGCTCTCCGAGTGCTCTATGTGGCTCTGACGAGGGCAAAGGAGAAGCTGATAATGCTCTCCTCCGCCAAGGATTGGGGCAAGAGCCTCGCAGCGATAGCCGCAAAGAGCGGCTGCTCCGAACGCATCGACCGCTACACCGTCGGCGGGTTCACGAGCTACAGCGAGGCTATAATCTCCGCGCTTTTGCGCCATCCGCATGCCAACGCCCTGCGTATGGCGGCGGGCTTGCCGTCGGGCTTCACCGTGCCGTGTGACACGCCGCTGAAAGCCTCGATAATCAAGGCGGGCGAAGCCGAGGAAGCGGCGAAGGAGGCTCCGTCTGCCGCACCCGACCCCGTGCTGCTCGCCGAGATAGAGCAGCGGCTCGGCTACGAATATCCCTTCTCGCAGCTTGAGGGAGTCGTCGCCAAGCGCATAGCCTCGAAGCTCGACCCCACCGAGGCGGGCAGCGAATACTTCGCCTCCCGCAGGCCGTCGTTTGCGGGCAGGGGCAGGCTGACGCCCGCCCAGAGGGGCACGGCGACCCACCGCTTCATGCAGTACGCCGATTATTCGCGGGCGTGCAAGAGCGTTGCCGACGAGCTTACGAGGCTCACCGAGGGCGGAATGCTCACAGCCGAGGAGGCGAACGCCGTGGACGCAATGGCAGTCGCCCGATTCTTTGACAGCGGTCTCTACGCCCGAATGAGCCGCGCGGAGCGGATATATAAGGAATACTCCTTCACCTGCTCCGTGCCCGTGAGCGAGCTGTATCCGCAGCTACCGTGCGGGCTTGCCGACGGCGAAGTGGTGCTGATAGAGGGCGTTGCGGACTGCGCCTTTGTCGAGGGCGGCGAGCTGGTAGTGGTCGATTACAAGACGGATAAGGCATCAAGCGCCGCCGAGCTTGCCGAACGCTACGGAGCGCAGCTCGGAATTTATCGCCGCTGCCTTGCCGAGGTGCTCGGAATGCCAGTAAAAGAGACGGTCATCTATTCATTCCGCCTGAACGAAAGCATAACTCTGTAATAAAACGACCCCGTGTGCGTTCTGCACACGGGGTTTGATGTATACCCGGATCTTACTGCCCGTATTCGTCAATTCGCTTCCATTCGATCTCCACGGGCGTTGCATCGCCGATAGCTTCATCAATGCGGCGGTGATATTCTTCCTCTGTCATTTCGCTTTCATCAATTTCAAGATATATATCATCCGGCATTAAATGAAACAAAAAATCTTTTTGTTTAAGCTCTTGACCGTCGAAGTAAGCGAATATGCAGCTGGGATTTTTCTCAGGCCCCCATGTTGTCATGACAAGTCCGTTTGAGTATAGCACACGGTCATAGATAAATTCAGACCAATACAGACTATCAAAATCCATATACTCAACTTCTCCGTCTTTCAATGTGCAAACAAAATACGGTTTTAATGCCGTCGGCGGATTAGGGTCATCGGTATAATGCCCAACCTTTACCCACTTGCCGAGCAGCATTTCTTCGACACCGTCCCCGTTAAGGTCATACAAAAAATAATGTGTGCAATATCTATTCTTGAAGAAGTCCTCAAAGTCCTCAGCCTCTAACCCTTGCCAACCATCAACAACAGCTTCGCAAGCCTCCTTAATAAACCCCGAATACGGGTCGCTCGGGTCATCTTTGATTTCTTTGGTATAGAACGGGATATCGTCGCTTTTCGCGGACGTTTCAGCCGCACTTGCGTCGATCGGCGTCGTCTCGGCTTCTTTGCCCCCATCCGCTCCGCAGGAGCAGAGGAGGAGCAAAAGTATAACTGTTATTAATAAGACTGCTTTCTTCATTTTGTCCTCCTTATTTTGTTATCAGCAAATCCGTGTATATGCCGCCGTCATTTTTTTGATTACATTTTTATGCGGCAGCCAAATTATGGCTCACCAAAATTATATATGATAATAGATTGAATGTCAATATTTTGTGAATTATTCAGTCTGACTATTGAAACAATACGGCTGTGAAACTATGCGCAAAATCTGCCCGCGGCACACCTCATCCGTCTCGCGGCTCGATGATTTTTACTGTTAGCTTGCAGTCAAGTCGGCTCCCTCTGACGAGGGAGCCGGCGCAGAGCGACTGAGGGAGAGACTCAGCAAGCTGTTGCTTGTTTCTTGGGCTCCATCCTGAAGGGGCTGTCCGTAGGACTGAGGGAGTTTTTTTTCGAAAAAACATCTCGCCGATAAGCATAACTTCGATTTAATCAACGGTCGCTTGCGGAGAAGGCAAATTTTTACTGTCAGCACTGTAATTTTATGCGGGCGAACACAGTTCGCCCCTAACGGTGTTCAATTTCCATTACAGTTTTGTTTGCGGGATGCCGAGGACGTCATCCCCTACGATCGAATTGCGGTTGATTCGTTATATATTCAGCAAGATTTTGACTTAAACAGCTACCGGACAATCCCTCCGTCATGACTTTGTCGTGCCACCTCCCTTTACACAAGGGAGGCAAGGGCAAGTGTAAACATTTGAAAAAATTATATGTGGCGATGTTATCGCCTTCCTACAAATCAAACCGAAATCCGCCGCAAATCTGCAAAAATTCTGCGAAATCGGGGCTACGGGGGCGATATATTGGGCACTATGTCGGTCGGGGGTATCAAAGAGTGAAAAATCGCTGTGAAATCCGCCGAATCTCAAAAAAGGGGTTGACATTTTCGCTTTAGCGTGCTAATATGATAACACAGCAACACGATACAACAACAAATCAAATCGTGATGAAAACAAAAAAGGAGAAATTACCATGAAAAAGCTTACAGCACTCATTCTTGCCGCAGTTATGATGTTTGCGCTCGTTGCTTGCGGCAGCAACGGCGACGATGTTACCACCACCGCAGCGGGCGACGCCGCCGGCACCACCGCCGCAGCGGACAGCGACCTTGCATATGTCAAGAGCAAGGGCACCCTCGTAGTCGGCATCACCGATTTCGCTCCCATGGATTATCAGGAAGCAGGCAGCGACGAATGGATCGGCTTTGACGCGGATATGGCAAAGGCATTCGCAAAGAGCCTCGGCGTTGAGGTCAAGTTCATCCCCATCGACTGGGACTACAAAGTTGCAGAGCTTAACAACAAGTCAATCGACTGCGTTTGGAACGGCATGACCCTCACCGAAGAAGTTACCACAGCTATGAGTTGCTCCGACGCATACTGCAACAACGCTCAGGTCGTTATCGTCCCCGCCGACAAGGCTGATTCCTACAAAACCGCCGAGGATTGCAAGTCCCTTCAGTTCGCAGTTGAAGCAGGCTCCGCAGGTAAGCAGGCCGCTGAAGCAAACGGCTTTACGTTCACCGAGGTCGTCGATCAGGCCACCGCTCTTTCAGAGGTCGCAGCAGGCACCGCAGACGCAGCTATCATCGACTCCCTGATGGCAGCCGCAATGGTCGGCGAAGGCACCAGCTACGCTTCACTCACCTACACTGCCTCCCTCACCACCGAGGAATACGGCGTCGGCTTCCGCCAGGGTTCCGACCTCACCGCCGCCCTCAACGAATTCTTCGCAGCAAGCAAGGCTGACGGCAGCATGGAGAAGACCGCAGAGACCTACGGTGTTCAGGCGGCTCTCATCAAGTAATCAAGTTGCTCACATTATAATAGGAAACAGAGGACGGTAAAACGCCCTCTGTTTTCGCCGTATAAATACAGATTTTAAGGATGTTTTCTAATGAATTTTCAACTCTTTAAGGAGCAATTCCCGATCGTTTTTGACTCGCTGAACGCCGGATTTCTCCAAACAATGAAGCTTTTCACGATTTCTCTTGTCGGCTCCATTCCCCTGGGGCTTATAATCTCATTCGGCTCAATGTCCAAATTCAAGCCGCTTTCACTGCTTGTCAAGACTGTAGTCTGGGTCATCAGAGGCACCCCGCTGATGATACAGCTGCTGATAATTTACTTTTTCCCCGGCCTCGTGATGAAAAACAACATCTGGGGCAGCGGCGAGGAGGGGCGCTTCATAGCCGCCTGCGTCGCGTTCGTCTTTAACTACGCCTGCTATTTCTCCGAGATATACAGGGGCGGCATTCAGGGCGTGCCCAAGGGTCAGCAGGAGGCGGGGCAAGTGCTCGGCCTCTCAAAGAGCCAAATTTTCTTCAAAATCACCCTCATGCAGATGATAAAGCGCATAGTGCCGCCGATGTCAAACGAGATAATCACCCTCGTCAAGGATACCTCCCTCGCCCGCATAATCGCATTTCAGGAGATAATCTGGGCCGGTCAATCCTTTATCAAAGGCTCAAAGGGCATTGCCGGTCAGATGTGGCCGCTGTTTTTCACGGGAGTTTACTATCTCATATTCAGCGGAGTGCTGACTTCGCTTTTTAATAAGATCGAGAAGAAGCTCAGCTACTTCAAGGTCTGAGGAGGTGCGGAGAATGTCAATTTTAGAGGTAAAAAATCTTTCAAAGAGCTTCGGCAGCACCGAAGTGCTCAAGGATATCAGCTTCACGCTTGAGAAGGGCGACGTGCTGAGCATAATCGGCTCCTCCGGCAGCGGCAAAACGACCATCCTGCGCTGCATCAACCAGCTTGAGACCGCCGACAGCGGCTATATCGCCGTGGACGGCGAGGTGTTCTTCGACGGCAAGCCAGCCTATAAGAACGCCGAAGAGAAGCGCAAAAAGCAGCTGCTTGTCGGTCTTGTATTTCAGAATTTCAACCTTTTCCCGCACTACAGCGTACTGGATAACGTAACCCTTGCGGCGAAGCTCCTTGCAAAGGAAAGACCCGATTACAAGAAGAACGCTAAGGCGATAAACGCCGAGATCGAGGATAAAGCAAAGGTGCTGCTCGGCAAGGTCGGCCTCTCGCAGAAGCTCGGCAACTACCCCTGCGAGCTTTCGGGCGGCCAGCAGCAGCGGGTTTCGATAGCCCGCGCGCTGATGCTCGAGCCGAAGATACTCTTCTTTGACGAGCCCACCTCGGCGCTCGACCCCGAGCTGACAGGCGAAATACTCAAGGTCATCAAGGATCTTGCCGCGGAGCACATGACGATGGTCATCGTCACGCACGAGATGGCGTTTGCCCGCGACGTATCGAGCCGCATAATCTTCATGGACGGCGGAGTTATCGTTGAGGACGGCACACCCGAGCAGGTCATCGAGCACCCCACGCAGGAGCGCACAAAGGAATTCCTCAGCCGTTACGGCGACTGATAAGCAAAAGCAAGACCGAACGTGTACTTTTCGTATACGTTCGGTCTTTTGTTATCGCCGCTTAATCGAACAAGGCAACAAAAAAGCTGCATCCGCTTTGAGATGCAGCTTTATAATTATCTTGTTATGCGTTGACTTCTTCTTTTTCTTCCGATGCTTCGGCGGCCTCGGCGACAACCTCTTCGTTGTAGCCCTTCTCCGCCATGGCCTTAGCCATCATCTGATGAATGGTGTCGATATCGGTGCCTGCCGCGACAAGCTCAAAATACTCCTCGGCGGGAATGCCGCCGACATAGCACTGCTTATACTTAACGGCAACGCCCTTCTTGGCGATTATTATGTTGATGGCGAGCAGCAGCACAAGAGTACCGATATAGACATATGCGCCGTACTGGACGGAGCCGGTGACGAACTCGGGGAACACGCCGTGGATATCAGCCGCAAACTTATTGAAGAATATGACCGAAACGACCGCAAGTGCGATATCAAGGCAGTTGAGCGTGATGTTTCTGACGTTGCCCTTAGGGCCGCAAGCCATGGTGAGCAGCACGAGGCTGACTATGACGATTACAAGCGAGAGCAGGACGGAAATAAGGGCGACCGCGTATGCAACGAATGCGGAGCCGACTATCGAGGAGCCTGTCATGGTGAACAGAGCACCGAAATCAATAGAGGAAACGAGATTATAGATCTCGATGGCATTTATGTTCTTTGCGGTCTCCTCAATGAACGGGCCGTTGAATGCGACCTTGCACAGCGGCAGCATGAGGGCTGCTATCGGGAGCACCGAAAGGATTATCCTGACTATGGTGAGCGGCGAGCCGACGAAAGAAGCCTTGAGCCTGTCGAGCTTCTTCTGAAGGTGGGCGTGCTCGGCCTCGGCGGCATCCGCCTCATTCATAAGTCTCTCTTCTCTGCCGTAGTAAACAAGATTCACGCCGCAGCCGGGGCAATTGGGGCGCCAATCAAAAATTGTAAGACGGCGGCCGCACTTCGGACATTTAGCCATATTTTTTCCTCCAAACACTAATTGCGTAATACACTGTAGTATTTTATCATATTACGGAAATTAAATCAATTGTAAACTATAGCCAAAAAGCAAGCCGGTTTTTCGGCAAAATGCCCATCAGGTCATGCCGCCGTCAGCAGTTATGACCTGGGCGGTGACGTAATCCGAGTCGCTGCCCGCAAGGAAAGACACAACGCCGGCTATCTCGCCGGGCAGACCGAAGCGCCCCATCGGTATCTCGTCCGCGAGGGCGGCTCGCTCATCGGAGCTGAGATTTGAATTCATCTTAGTGTCTATCGCCCCGGGGGCAACGCAGTTGACCTGGATATTGCTCGGCGCAAGCTCCCTCGCAAGCGCCTTGGTGAGGCCTATCACGGCCGCCTTGGTCGCGGAATACACCGTCTCGCACGAAGCGCCGTAAACGCCCCACATCGAGGATATATTGATTATCTTGCCGCTCTTTTGATTCACCATGAACGGCACGGCGCACTTGCAGCAGTTGAAAACACCCTTAAAGTTAACGCCGGTGATAAAGTCGAACTCCTCCTCGGTGATATCGGTGAAGAGCTTTTGCTGGGCAACCCCCGCATTGTTGACAAGCACAGAAACGCCGCCGAATTCCTCGGTGGCGTCTGCAAAGACAGTATTCATTTGTGAGTAGTCGGCAACGTCGGCGCGGTATATCTTATACTCCGCTCCGATTACGTCAAGCTCGGCGGCGAGGGAGGCGATGCCCGCCTCGTCGCTCCTGTAGCAGGCCGCTACGGCGAAGCCGTCACGGGCAAGGCGCAGCGCAATGCTGCTGCCTATCCCGCCCGAGGCTCCGGTTATCAATGCACACTTCTTTTTCATAGTCCTTATGTCAAAGCCGAATAGTCAAAGTTCTCGCCCATTATCTTGGTCATATCGAAATAACCCGAGGGTATCTTCATCTTTGACTTGTCTGCGCCCTTCTTGAGGGTGCTTATTTCGATTATTGCAGGCGAACCGTCGGAGGAAATGCTCTCGATCCTCTTGAGATCGCCGTTTGAGTCAAAGTAATACTTTGTGGTATTGCCGTCGGATTCATACACGTCGCAGGTGTATTTCTTGCCGCCCACGGTGACTTCGGCGCTCGAAACATACTTGGAGTTATCGTCGTTTGCGCCGCCCTCGATAAGGTCGGGGTCAAGGATAGTGTCAAGGACATCCTGGGGCACTTCCATATAGCATCTCATCGCGGGGATGACAAGATAGAGCTTGCCGCCCGTAACGACGAACGCAGCTTTAAGGGCGCCCTTGCCCTCAACAGGCATATTGGTCTCGGCATAGAGGTCGTCGCCGCTCCTCATCAGAGTAATGGGCATACGCACGGTGGAGCCGTCGACCTCGGCTTCGATAGTTGCGGAGAGAGTGAAGCTCTCGCTCTTGATTATCTCTTTGAAGTTCTTCTCAAAGGTCTCACGCTGGGGCTTGCCGTCCGCGCCGGTGACAGGCTCGATCTGTTTGAAGCCGTCGTCGGGCACAAGGCCGTCCGCCATATCGAGCTTCGGCTCGGTGACCTTGGTGTCGATCAGCTCGTCAAGAGACGAAGGGTCGTTGAAAGCGTCGAGGAACGACTGCGCCTCGGGTGAGAAGGTGTTGGAGTCGGTGGTCGAGGCAAGCACGCGCTTGGTCTCGATAACAACGTCATCCTTCTTGACAAATATCGTGTTGCCGTCGGAATCAATGTAGAAATACTCTATCTCGCCGTTCTCCTTGATCCTGGTCTGCACGTTTCTGGTAACGCCCTCGTCATCGACGATATAAACCTGCGACTCGATAGTGAACATATCGGTTTTTTCGAGCTGTTTACAGGATGCGAATCCGAATGCCAGCGCGAACACCAGCACTATCGCAATTATGTTCTTCCTCATGTCTAATATTACCTCCGAATGAGTCTTATCAACCGCATAAGGTGCGGGACTATATATAGAATAGCCCATTTTCGCATTTAAATCAAGTATAGAACATAAAATAATATTAGAGAAATTGTAAAGCTTTTGTTGCCGAATTGTAACGTCGCCGAAATTTTTAAACTAAATAGTAAAAAAGACTTGCAAAATTGAAATAAATACTATATAATATGGAGCGTATTTGAAATGCTACTGTGGCTCAGTTGGTAGAGCAGCGCATTCGTAATGCGCAGGTCGTCGGTTCGAGTCCGACCAGTAGCTCCAACAAAACCGCTTCGGCGGTTTTTTGTTTAATATGTATCTGTCGTCGGATATCAATAAAAACAGAGGTGAGACGATGAAGCTGTTACTGCTGTTCGGAGACGCTGCTGTCGGCAAAATGACGGTCGGGCAGGAGCTATGCAAAATTACGGATTTCAGGCTTTTCCATAATCATATGAGCATTGAGCCTGTGCTCGAGGTGTTTGGCGAATTCAACGGAACCGTGATCAGGAAATTCAGAGAAGCCGTATTTGAGGAATTCGCGAAAACAGATAAATACGGATTGATCTTCACCTTTATGTGGGCTTTTGACTGTAAAGAGGATTGGGAATACACCGCGAAAATCGTCGATATATTTAAAGAGTATAACGCAGAGGTGTATTATGTCGAGCTTTTCGCTCCGCAGGAAGTACGGCTGAAGCGAAACGCAACCGAAAACCGTTTGAAAAACAAACCGTCAAAAAGGGATATTGAATTTTCAAACAGGCTGTTGATTAATGACGATAATAATCACCGAATGGTGAGCAATGACGGCGAAATACCGTTTAAAAATTATATTAAAATTGATAATACCGATCTATCTGCTGAGGAAACGGCGCGGATAATTAAAGACCGTTTCGGCTTTTGACGAATACCAAAAACCTTTTTTGCTCAGTTAAATTAAAACAGTCATTTCAAAGCGAAATGGCTGTTTTTCGTTTTGTGGCTTATCACTATTGCTTTCTCTTGTTTGCTTTTGATAATATCTCACGGTCTCTCCCTCGTCGGAGGCCGATTTTTTCGCTTTATCGGCACCGAATTCTAAAAATATGCTGTTGAGATTTGCGCTTTAATGTGTTATAATGACCGATAGATAATGTATAAAAGCGGGTGAAGGCAAATGAAAAGACGGCAGATGATCTCACAGCTCGTGACTGTGGCTGTCGCCGCGCTGCTGCTGCTCGCCGCCTACACCTATATCGTCGGCGACGGCTCGATATTTAAGGGCAAGATGGACGGCGACACTATAAAAGCAAAGGTGATAAGAGTTACCGACGTCAAGACTGCCAACGTCAGCGGCGAAAATGAAATAATCACCGTCACATTCAAGGCAAAGGCGCTCAACACCGAGCTGAGGGGCAAAACCCTCGATGTTATCCAGGAGATCGACCGCTCTTATGCGTTCAGCCCCCGTCAGGTGGAGCAAAACGACACCGTGCTGATAGAGGGCTACCGCGAGAACGGCGAAAGGCTCTATTATTTCGGCGATTTTGTGCGTATCACTCCGCTGCTGTGGCTGCTTGCGATATTCTGCGTGCTGATAGTCGTATTCTCAAGGATGCAGGGCGTCAAAACGATAGTTTCGCTCGGGCTGACCTGCCTCTCGGTATTCTTTGTGCTCATCCCCGCCATTCTCAACGGTCACAACATCTATTTCTGGTCCATCCTCGTGTGCGTTTACATGACGGTGATGACCCTTGCGATAATCAGCGGCTACAACAAAAAGGCTCTGTGCGCCTGCATCGGCTGCATGAGCGGCGTGCTCTGCTCGGGCTTCATCGTATTGATAATGGACCGCTTTCTCAATATGACGGGTATGCTCGAGGAGGAGTCGATCTACCTCTTCCAGCTCTACCCCGACAACCCCATTAACCTCAAGGCGATAATCTTCGCGATGATAATCGTCGGCGCGGTCGGCGCGGTGATGGATGTCTCGATGTCGATATCGTCCTCGCTTTACGAATTAAAGCAGAAATCCCCGCATATCAAGCCGCAGGAGCTTATGCGCTCGGGCTTCACGATAGGCAGGGATATGATGGGCACCATGGCAAACACCCTCGTGCTCGCCTATATCGGCAGCTCGCTGACCTGCGTGCTGCTCATGGTCGCCTACAACGCGAATATCGAGCAGGTCATAAACAAAGAGGTCATCATCGCCGATGTCCTCCAGGCGCTCGCCGGCAGCATGGGCATGCTGCTGACTCTGCCGCTCACCAGCGCGGTATGCGCCGTTATCTATTACAAAAAGGAGGGTTCGGGCAATGCCTCTGACAAAGATGAGCCCGCTGCTGCAAAAAGCGGCGAATGAAGGCTACGCCGTCGGCAGCTTCAGCGTAGCGAATATGGAGATGGTGCTCGGCGTGCTCAAAGCCGTTGAGGAGACCGAAAGCCCCGCCATAATCCAGATAGCCGAGGTGCGCCTCAAGCAGTCCCCGCTCGAGGTGATAGGCCCGCTGATGGTAGCCGCCGCAAAGAGCTGCAAGATGCCCGTGGCAGTCCACTTCGACCACGGCAAGACCGAGGAGAAGATAACCGAGGCTCTTGAGCTCGGCTTCACGAGCGTTATGTTCGACGGCTCGCATCTGCCGTTTGAGCAGAACGCCGCCGAGACCGCAAAGATAAATTCGATAGCCAAGCGCTTTAACGCCGACTGCGAGGGGGAGATAGGCTGCGTCGGCGGCAGCGAGGACGGCAGCGAGAATATCGCCGTCAACTGCACCTCGCCCGTTCAGGCGCTGGAATTCTATAAAGCGACGGGCGTTGACGCCCTCGCCGTTGCGATAGGCAACGCCCACGGCAACTACAAGCAGGCGCCGAAGCTGCGGTTTGATATTCTTGAGGAGACGGCGGGTCTCGTTCCCGTCCCTCTGGTGCTCCACGGCGGCACGGGCATACTGCCCGACGACTTCCGCAAATGCGTGAGCCTCGGCATCAGGAAAATCAACATTGCCACGGCAACCTTTGACAGCGTTGAAGCGAGCGTTCGCTCCGCTTACTCCGGCGGCAAAATCGGCGGATACTATGACTTGCAGGCCGCCGAGGTCGAGGGGGCGTATCGCAACGCCCTGAAGCATATAGAGATATTCGGCTGCGCCGGTAAAGGTAAAAATTAATTGAAAGGTGACATATATATGAGCTACATTGAATTTGACAACTCAAAGCCCCTTGACGTCATCCCCATAGGCAGGATCGCCATCGACTTCAACCCCACCGATATGAATAAGCCGCTCTCCGAGAGCAGCAACTTCAACAAATACGTCGGCGGCTCGCCCGCAAATATAGCTGTCGGCCTTGCAAGGCTCGGCGCAAAGTGCGGCTTCATCGCCCGCGTATCCGACGATCAATTCGGCGACTATGTGGAGAATTATTTCAAGGCTGACGGCATTGACGTCTCTCACGTTTTCCGCTGCGAGCACGGCGAAAACCTCGGCCTTACCTTCACCGAGATACTCAGCCCCACACAGAGCAGCATTCTGATGTATCGCGACGGCGTTGCGGATCTGCAAGTCTGTGTTGACGACGTAGATGAGGATTATATCAAACAGGCAAAGGCCGTTGTCATCTCCGGCACGGCTCTGTGCGCAAGCCCGTCAAGAGAGGCTGCGCTCAAAACGCTCTTCCTCGCAAAGAAAAACGGCGTAGTCGTAATATTCGACATCGACTACAGGAGCTACACCTGGAAAAATAAGGACGAAATATCGCTCTATTACTCCATCGCCGCCAAAAACAGCGACATCATCCTCGGCTCGAGAGAGGAATTCGACCTCACCGAGGCGCTCGAGGGCGGCTGCTCAAGCGACGAGGACTCGGCAGCGCGCTGGTTCGGCTACGGCAACAGGATAGTCATAATCAAGCACGGCAAAGAGGGCTCGGTCGCCTATCTCAGCGACGGCTCGGCGTATAAAGTGAAGCCCTTCCCCGTCAAGATGCTCAAGGGCTTCGGCGGCGGTGACGGCTACGCTTCGGCGTTCATCTATTCGCTGCTTCAGGGCAGGAGCGTGCCCGAGGCACTCGAATTTGCAACGGCCTCCGCCTCCATGCTTGTCTCCGCTCACAGCTGCTCGGCTGCAATGCCCTCGGCTCAGGCGGTGCGTGAATTCATCGACAAGACCAAGCCTGTCTCAGGCGAGGTCATCGAAAAAATAAAATAACTCAACAGGAGAAATACAAAATGAAGAAACTGCTCAGCATTTTCCTTGCAATTGTCACCGTGCTCACCTGCTCGGTATTCGCCTTTGCTGCCGACGGAGCCTCCGGCGCTCTCAGATTCGGCACAGACGGCAAATTTAAGATAATGATGATCAACGACACTCAGGATGTCGGCAAGAATGCCAGGAGTGAGACCGCAAAATTCATCGGCATGGCTCTCGATAAGGAGCAGCCCGACCTTGTGGTATTCGTCGGCGACCAGCTTTCGGATATATATCCAAAGGCCTCCAAGGAGGACTATAAGCTCGCTATCGACCGCATCATCAAGCCTCTCCAGGAGAGAAACATTCCGTTCCTCGTGACCCTCGGCAACCACGACCATGACCGCGCCGACGTGATGAGCGAGGATGAGATGTTTGAAGTCTACGCTTCATACGACAACTGCCTTGCAGTCAGGGGCAGCACCGACCCGTTCACCTACAACGTGCCTATCTATTACTCAAAGGACGGCAGCGTTGCGATGAACATCTACATGATGGACACCAACAACAAGAAGGACGGCGGCTACGAAGGCATCCGCGCAAATCAGCTTGATTGGTACAACACCACCTCCGCCGCTCTCAAAGCGGCAAACGGCGGCGCAGCCGTGCCCTCGATGCTCTTCCAGCACGTCCCCGTCAAGGAAATCTACTCCTTCCTTAAAGAATGCGATTGGAAGGACGACGGCGCTATCTACTCCCGCCGAGACAGCAAATGGTATGTACTCAACACGGAAGTGGCTCAGGGCGACTTCGGCGAAGCTCCCTGCTCCGAGAACTTTGACGTGCAGACCGGCGAATATCAGGCATGGGTCAAGAACGGCGACATAATCGGCGCATTCTTCGCACACGACCACAACAATAACTTTGTCGGCACCTCCGCCGACGGCATCAAGATGGGCTACAACGGCGGCACAGGCTTCCGTGCCTACGGCGCCGATTGCGGCAGGACGATTAGAGTTTTCAACTTCGACGAGAAAGACATCGCAAACTACGAGACTCACCTGCTCTATTATCAGAACGTGACAGGCGAGGAATCCTCCAACTTCTTCTTCGACACCTTCTCCCCCGCCATCCTCAACCCCGTGATGAAGGTCGTCTACTTCCTCTTCGGCTGGGCAATCAAACGCTTCAAATAATCATCATCCAATCATAACCTAACCGCCAACCGCCCCTCTCCGAACGGAGAAGGGCGGTTTTTTCTGAGCAACCAAACAAAAAAACAGCCTCCGTTAAGGGAGGCTGTTGCGTTATCAGACGTTATCCTGCGAATGGGCATAGAAATCGACGGGGAACCAACCTGCGGCGAAGGCGGGCAGGGTGTTCCTTGCCTCGGAGTAGAGCGAGGCGATGCACCTTATCGCCTCACGGTGCTCAAGCTCGATATCGGCGAGCTTGTCGGTCGGCTTGACCGTCACATCGCTGCCGCTGACGGTTATCTCGAGATTCTCGTCGCCGTTGACGCCGTGGATAAGCATCACCAGCGAGCCGTTGCCGAGCTTCATTCGCTGAGCCTTAACGGTGAGAAATGCCTCGATGAACGCAGCGAAATCAAAAATATTTATCATCTCGGAGTGTGTAAGCGAGCAGGAGGCGCAGATCTTTGCCATGTATTCGCAATTCTCCGTGTCATAGGGCGGCAGAGCGAAGCTCACCGAGTCGCGGCCGGAGGTCTCCATGGTGCAGATGATGAGGTCGAGCAGGTCGGTGCCGGGTGCAGCCATTATCTCGGCAATGCCGCCGTCCCTTGAGAGGACGAAATAGCCCGCAAAGCTGCCGTCGGCAAGTGCGACATACGGGGTCGAACGCCAGCTCCTGAGAATATCCATATGCGCTTCGTCGGGGCGCACGGCGTGGAACGGCTGAGTTTCATACAATGCCTTGACCTTTGCAAGCAGCTCGGTATCCGCCTCGGTCAATTCACGGGCGGTGAGCGAGGTCTTGACCTCTCCGCCGAGCACATGGCGGATATTGCGCTTGTTTATCGAGAAGCAAACGCTCACGCCCGCGGGCTCGTAGCCGAAATAGCCGTAGCGCTGCCTGTGACCGCCGAGAGGCGAATAGACCGTGCCGTCGGCTTTCATTATGTCGAGGCAGGCGTTGAGCCTGTCTATCATGTAGCCCTTGCCTCTTGAATCTCTGGTGACTGCGACGTTGCCGATGCCGCCGACCTTCAGCTCCCTGCCCGCGGCGACGAATTTAAGCGGATAGAGACCGATAGCAGCCTTTATATCCTCGCCCTCCATGACTACAAGATTGTTGTAGGCGGGCTCGTATTTGTCCTTATAGAGCTTCGGCAGCAGCGACATGAAGTCACGGCGGGGAGTTTCTTCATCGTCAAAGAAGAAAACGTCGTCGAGCACCTCGATAAGCTGTTTTGTGTATTCCTTTTTTCCTCTTCCCTTGTATATTTCCACGTTAGTTCCTCCGAAATTATTATTTAAGATTTTTAAAGTCGTTGTAGTTGAGCACGCGGAAGCTGCCCGAGCGTTTTGCTTTGACGCGGCGGCTGCGGAGCACCAGCAGCACTATGAGAGCCGCAAGGACCGCGACGGCGGCAATGCGGAATATCCACGAGCCGAAGAGCGCTTGCAGCTCCGTGCCGATGAACGCAAAGAAGCTGCGCTTTATCTGTGAGCGGGAGACAAGGTCGATCTCGCGGATGACCTTGCCGGCGTAAAGCACTCTGCCTTTACAGATGACCTGTCCCTCTTTTATCGGAGCATTGACCGATTCGGGCACGGTGTCGGGTATCGTCTCTATCAGCAGGCTGCCCGAATCCGTCCCCGTCGGCACAAGGCTGTAGACCGTCTCGGCGGGCACGAGGCTGACGAAATCGGTGGTCCTCGCATATTTGACGGGGATCTCCGCGACTATCTTCTCGGGGTCGCAGACCGCAACAAGGCGGATATTCTTAAACGCCCACTCAAACATCTTTTTGCAGTCGAGGAAAGCGCCGTTCTCCTCCACACCGTCACGGTCGACATCCTCAAATATCGAGCGCATCGCAACGCCGATATAGTTGTAGCCGTCGTTGGAGGCGAGGGTCACTACGCAGCGCCCCGCCTGAGAAGTCGTGCCCGTCTTGCCGCCCTTGACATACTTGCAGTAGTAGTCCTTGTATGCGCTGTTGAGCATGAAGTTGGTCGAATGGATGGTGCGCTCACCCTGCATATTGGTGGCGGGCAGAGTGTATGAATTCTTGCCGACTATCTCGGCAAAAGCGGGGAATTCGAGAGCATATTTGAAGAATTTGGCTATATTCTCAGCCGAAACATACTGATCCTCATCGTCAAGGCCGTGAGGGTTGACAAAGTGGCTGTCCGTGCAGCCGAGACGCTCGGCAAGCTCATTCATTTTGGCGATGAACGCCGCCCTGTCGCCGTTCGTGACGTAGTTTGCGAGGGTGGTCGCCGCCTCGTTGGCGCTCTGGAGCAGCAGGCAGCAGAGCATATCATAGAGGCTGAGCGTTTCACCCGCCTTGAGGCCGCCGAGGGAGCTGCCCGTGCCGTCAAGCTCATGCAGGCTCTGCTCCGTCACCGTGACGGGGGCGGTCAGGTCGCTGCAATTCTCGAGCACTACGCAGGCGGTCACTATCTTAGTAAGGCTTGCGGGCGCTGACTGCATCGTTTCGTTCTTTGCGAATATTACCTCGCCGTTGTCGGCGCTCATGAGCAGCAGGCATTCGGAATAAAGCCCCAGCTTCTCCATCTCGGCGTCATAGGCCGCGCCGGCGGGTATGAATACGGAAAGGATCACAGTGACGGCGCATAAAATCGAGCAAATTACTTTTCTCATATGTTATTTCTCACCTATAAAATTATTTATGATACTCCGTTCAGTATATCATATAATGAGGGAAAAATAAACAGTAAAAATGAATTTTTTGTTTCTTCGGCTCTTTATCCTTGATTTTTTCGTCGCATTGCGTTATTATTTAAGGTAGCACATAAAAAAGGAGCTTCCGTATGGTTTACGTTACCGGGGATATGCACGGCGATATAGCCCGCTTTGATTCCCCCGCTTTAAAACGCCTTAAAAAGGGTGATACGCTGATAGTCTGCGGCGATTTCGGCTTCGTTTGGGATAACAGCAAGGCGGAGCAAAAGACGCTGAAGAAACTCGGCTCAAAGAAATATAACATTTGCTTTATCGACGGCACTCACGAGAATTTTGAGCTGTTGAACGCTTACCCCGTCACCGAGTGGTGCGGCGGGAAGGTGCACCATATCTGCGGCAATCTCTATCACCTGATGAGAGGGCAGGTCTTCCGTATAGACAACATGACCTTCTTCACCATGGGCGGCGGCGAAAGCCCCGACATTGATATCCGCTTTGAGGAGAACGCCTGGTCGAGGGAGGAATTCCCCAGCCGCGAGGAGCTGCTTGAGGGTGCGGCCAATCTCGAGAAGCAGAATTGCAGGGTCGATTATATTATCACCCACGAGCCGCCCGTCAAGATAAAGAGCTTCCTGATGCTCAAGGATTCGGAGACGGCGAGCGTCACGGGTCTCAACACCTATCTTGAGGAGCTGTCGGAATCCTGCCGCTTCAGGCGCTGGTTCTTCGGCTCAATGCATCTCGATAAATATATCTCCGCCTCCCACGTTGCGGTGTTCCAAAACGTGATAAACGCGATAACGGGCGAAGTGGCGAGATAAATCTGAACTATTTGTTAAAATTAACCTGCGCCTCTTGACTTTTCGGTCGGGAGGCGTTAAACTTCAAAAGAAAGTTAAACGGTTAACTATTAACCGACTAATTAATTGCCGATAATAATGAAAGGAGCGATAGTCATAGATAAGGAAATGTGCCGCCGCACCGTCCGTGAGCTTTGCAGAGTAGGGCTGCTGCACCGCTACAGGATATCAATGGCGGTGTCGCACCTGCACCTCTACCGCGGGCAGCCGGAGCTGATGGAGTATCTGATAGCACACGGGGACTGCTCACAGGTGGAGCTTTCAGAGGCGCTGGGCGTTTCGCCCGCAAGCGTCGCCACGAGCATAAAGCGCCTTTGCAAGGCAGGCTTCGTCGAGCGGCGTGAGGATGAGAACGACCGCCGCATAAACCGCCTGAGCGTTACCGAGAGCGGCAGACGGGCGTTTATGGCGGGGCGCAAGGAATGCGACAGGATAGACGATATTATGTTTGAGGGCTTCACGGAGCAGGAGACAGAGCAGCTGCTCGCCATGCTCAGCCGTATGGCCCGCAATCTCTCGGTCGGCGAGCTGAGCGATAGAGAAATGATGAAAGATATTATTAAAAAGGAAAAGGAGAGGGATGAAAATGATTAAAGCCATAGTCTCAAAGACCAAGGGCTACAGGCTCGTTTCCGTTCTTTCGCCGCTGATGATACTCATTGAGGTGCTCATGGAGGTGCAGCTCCCATTCGTCATGTCGGATATGGTGAATACCGGCATTCAGGGCGGCGCGGGCATGGATTATATAATCCACCGGGGCGTCAAGATGATCCTCATGGCGGTCGCTTCGCTCGTGAGCGGCTCGCTGGCGGCAAGATTTGCGGCAAAGGCGGGCATGGGCTTCGGCTCCAACATCAGGGAGGCGGTCTTTGCCAAAATTCAGAGCTTCTCATTCTCGAATATCGACCGATTCAGCACCGCTTCGCTCGTGACGAGGATGACCACCGACGTCAACACCATGCAGATGGCGTATACAATGGCCTTGCGTATAGTCCTTAGGGCGCCGCTGCTGTTTGTTATGTCATTTATTTATGCACACAGGATCAATGCCTCCCTCGCAAGGATATTCCTCATAGATATACCGTTCCTGCTGATATTCCTCGGCGTTATGGGCAGCATCGCCCTGCCGAGATTCAAGCGGATGATGAAGAAATTCGACGGGCTGAATTCCTCGGTGCAGGAAAACCTCATAGCCATGAGAGTTATCAAAGCATTTGTCAGAGCGCAGTATGAGAAGGATAAATTCAAGCTCTCCAACGACGAATTAAAGGACGCTTCGATATCCGCCGAGAAGGTGCTTATCCTCGCAAGCCCGCTCATGTCGCTGACGGTCTATGCCTGCATTATCTCGATATTCTGGATAGGCGGTCAGCACGTTATCGAGGGCGTAATGACGGTCGCGGATCTCACGGCGTTCATCACCTATGTCACTCAGATACTCATGTCGCTGATGATGATATCAATGATATTCGTCATGGGCGTTATGTCGAGAGCTTCGCTCACCAGAGTCATTGAGGTGCTAAATGAGCAGCCCGATATCAGCGACGCAGATGCAGACCCCGAGCTTCAAGTCGCCGACGGCAGCATCGACTTCGACGGTGTGAGCTTCAAATACAAAGCGGACGGTCAAAAGAATGTGCTCGACAATATCGACCTGCACATACGCTCGGGCGAGACGATAGGCGTTATAGGCGGCACGGGCTCGGCTAAGACCACCCTCGTGCAGCTTATTCCGAGGCTCTATGACGTGACTGAGGGCGATGTCAAGGTCGGCGGCAGATCCGTCAAGGATTATAAGCTCGACAATCTCCGCAACGTGGTCGCCATGGTGCTGCAAGTCAACGTCCTTTTCAGCGGCACGATAGAAGAAAATCTCCGCTGGGGCAACGAGAACGCCACTATGGAGCAGATAGAGCAGGCTTGCCGCGTCGCTCAGGCACATGACTTCATCACCTCGTTCCCCGACGGCTACAACACCTACCTCGGGCAGGGCGGCACAAATCTCTCTGGCGGTCAGAAGCAGCGAATTTGTATCGCGAGAGCGCTGCTCAAATCCCCCAAGGTGCTCATTCTTGACGACAGCACCAGCGCCGTGGACACCGCAACGGACGCTAAGATCCTCAACGGCTTCAAGGCGAATCACGGCGACGTGACCACAATAATCGTGGCTCAGCGCATCAGCTCCGTTGAGCACGCCGACAGGATAATCGTGCTCGACGACGGCAGGATAAACGCCGTCGGCACCCACGAGGAGCTGCTCGGCACCAACGAGATCTATACCGAAGTCTATAAATCACAGCAGGAAGGGAGCGTGGCATAATGGCACCGCCGAAACACGGATTTCAGAAGCCAAAGAATGTCGGGGCGACCTTTGCAAGGCTGCTCGGCTACCTCGGCAAGTCCAAATTCCTGCTCATTATTGTATTCCTGCTCGTCGCAATGAGCGCGGCAGCGGGAGTGGCGGGCACATATTTCATCAAGAGCATAACGGACGATTACCTGCTCCCGCTCGTCGGCAGCGGCATCACCCGTGAGCTGCTTGCCCCGCTGGCAAAGACTCTCGCCCTCCTTGCGGGCATATATATCGCGGGTGTGCTCAGCTCGTTCGGCTATTCGCGCATAATGCTCCAGGTCTCGCAAAATACGCTGAACACCATCAGAGCCGACCTCTTCAACCATATGCAGGATCTGCCCGTGAGCTTCTTTGACACCCACACCCACGGCGAGCTTATGAGCCGATACACAAACGACGTTGACGCTCTCAGGGAGTGCATCAGCCAGAGCCTCGTGCAGCTTGTCTCCTCCGTCGTGACGGTCATAGGCACATTCGCCATGATGCTGCGGCTCAGCCCGCTGCTCATGCTCGTGGTGCTCGTGATGCTTGTAATGGCGTTCGGCGCTATCAAATTCCTCGGCTCACGCAGCGCAAGATACTTCCGTGAGCAGCAGAAATGCGTCGGCGACGTCAACGGCTATATCGAGGAATTCATCGAGGGCCAAAAGGTGGTCAAGGTATTCTGCCACGAGCAGAGAGCGAATGCCGATTTCAGCGTGATAAACGGCAGGCTGCGCCACGCCTCGACCAACGCTCACACTTTTGCGAGCGTGCTGATGCCGATAATGGGCAATATCTCTTACCTCACCTACGCCGCGGTCGCTATGCTCGGCTCGGTGCTTATCGTCGCTCTGCCGCAAGGCTCGTTCTTTGTCATCACCGTCGGCACTCTGCTGGCGTTCCTCACCTACACCAAGCAATTCTTCCAGCCGATAACACAGATATCGCAGCAGTTTAACAATATCATCATGGCGCTTGCGGGCGCTGAGCGTATATTTGAGATAATCGACACCCCGCCCGAGGCGGACGACGGCTACGTTACCCTCGTCAACGCTAAAAAAGCACCCGACGGCAGCCTGACCGAGTGCAGCGAGAGGACGGGAGTCTGGGCGTGGAAGCATCCGCACGGCGACGGCACGATAACCTATACCGAGTGGAGGGGCGACGTGCGCTTCCACGACGTCAGCTTCAGCTACGACGGCCAAAAGACCGTTTTGAAGCACGTCTCGCTCTATGCGATGCCGGGGCAGAAGATTGCCTTTGTCGGCTCGACGGGCGCGGGCAAGACCACGATCACCAACCTTGTCAACAGATTTTACGATGTCACCGAGGGCAAGATAACCTATGACGGCATCAATATCAAGAAGATAAAGAAGGCCGACCTGCGCCGCTCGATGGGCATGGTGCTCCAGGATACCCACCTCTTCACGGGCACGGTCAGGAACAACATCGCCTACGGCAGGCTTGACGCGACGGATGACGAGATAGTGGCGGCGGCGAAGCTCGCAAACGCCGATTCGTTCATAACCCGCCTGCCCGAGGGCTACAATACGATGATAACCGGCGACGGCGTGAATCTCTCGCAGGGTCAGCGCCAGCTCCTCGCCATTGCGAGAGCGGCGGTAGCCGACCCGCCCGTGCTCATTCTCGACGAAGCGACAAGCTCGATAGACACGAGGACGGAGCGCCTTATCGAGAAGGGCATGGATAAACTCATGGAGGGCAGGACGGTGTTTGTCATAGCCCATCGCCTCTCGACAGTCAGGAATTCCGACGCGATAATGGTGCTCGAGCACGGCGAGATAATCGAGCGCGGCAGCCATGACGACCTTATCGCGCAGCAGGGCAAGTATTATCAGCTCTATACGGGTCAGTTTGAGCTGGATTAAATTAAAAGGAGTACAGCATGAGTATAAATTCTGTCTGCGGCACACTTCATCCGTCTCGCTTTGCTCGATAGTTTTATGCGGGCGAACACAGTTTGCCCCCTACGATGAAATTGCCGATCTGCGATTATATAACTGTCGGCTTGCAGTCAAGTGACTCCCTCTCACAGACAGCCTCTATTTTTCGGCAAGATTCTCAACGCAAAAAGCTGCCGTTCTTCGATGAAGGACGACAGCTTTAATTCTATCATTATATTATATTTTCAGATCACTTCATATAATCCGCGATCGCTTCGATATTATCGGAGCGGAAATACAGTCTCGGCACACGTTTATTGATGCCGCAGAGTATTTCATAATTTATCGTGCCCGTTGCCGCCGCGACCGCGTCAACAGAGAGGGTGCATGCGGGGTCGTCGTCAAGCACGGTGACGGTCATGCCTTCACGCACGCCGTCAACGCCCGAGACATCGAGCATACACTGATCCATACATATCCTGCCTATCACGGGCACGGTCGCGCCGCCCACGCGCATGAACGCCTTGCCCGAGAGCGCTCTCGGGTAGCCGTCCGCATAGCCGACGGGCACTGTGGCGACCGCCGTGTCGCCCTCGCCCGTATAGATCCTGCCGTAGCTGACGGGGGTGCCGTCCGGTATGGTCTTGGTCATGGAGACGACAGTCTTCATTTTCATGGCGGGGATAAGGCTTATCTTGCCGTTAAGGAACTCCGACGGCATAAGCCCATAGAGGATTATGCCGGGGCGCACAAGGTCAAGGTGCATCTCGGGGTAAAGGATCGTTGCCGCCGAGTTGCAGCAATGCCTGAACGGGAAGGTTATGCCCTCGAATTCAAGGCTGCGGATAAGAGTGGTGAAAAGCTCGAACTGGAAGCGGGTGAACACCTCGCCCTCACGCTCGTCGGCACAGGCAAAGTGGGTGAATATTCCCTCGGGATAAAGCCCCGGCAGACGGCAGGCCTCGGCTATCTGAGAGATAGAGCCTGCGTCCGCCACGCTGTCACGGAACGCAAATCCGAGACGGCTCATGCCTGTATCCGCCTTGATGTGAATGCTCACCTGCACGCCGCTCTCCACGGCTTTCTCGGAGAGGCTGCGGGCATATTCGATATTGAACACCGCCTGCGAGATGTTATTCACCGCAAGGGCGGCGGCATATTCAGCGGGGGTGTAGCCGAGAATGAGTATCGAGCAGTCGGCGTTCGCCGAGCGCACCTGCATGGCCTCCTCGAGATTCGACACGGCGAACCAGCGGCAGCCGCACTCGGAGAATTCCCTGACGGTATTCTCGACCCCGTGGCCGTAGGCGTCCGCCTTGACCACGGCGATTATATCGCAGCCGGGCGACAGGGTATTCTTTATCTCGTTGTAATTATGCCGCAGGGCGTCGAGGCTGACCTCGACCCACGTCCTCCTGAAATATTTTTTCATTTCAATGCCTTTCGTGCTTATCAGATAATATCGTTGAATTCAACGACCTTATTCTCTTTGCCGGATTCAAATATCGCCTCGACCAGCTTCAGAAGCCTGCGCTGCTGATCGTGGGTAACGATAATGGGTTCCTCGCCCCTGAGATATGCGAACACATTCTTGTAGTATTCGCCCCAGTCGGCCTTTTGGACGTCGAGAGGATACTCCTTGATGGTGTCGTCCGTCCTCGGCGCCATTGTCTTGGTGATACCTGCGCCCGCAACGATGGGCACGGCGTCCCTGTTTTCCCAATCGGAGACCATGACGGTCTTGCCGCTGCAATCCCAATCGTCAATGACGGAGGTGCCGTTCTCGCCGAGCATATACCAGAGCGGGAGCGAGATGAAGTTGCTCGTGGTGACCTCGACATAGAACGAAAGCCCGTCGTCAAAGATGAGGGTCGCTCTGAAGCCGTCGTCGCAATTCTCGTTGGTGACGTTGGTAAGCTCTGCATAGACGGTCTTGAGCTTGCGGGGCAGGGTCATCATAAGCGCCTGGTCGAGCAGGTGAATGCCCCAGTCAAAGACCATTCCGCCGCCGTGCTGCTTCTGATTGCGCCAGTCGCCGGGAATGCCTCTTGAGCCCTGCACGCGGGATTCGATTCTGAACACCTTGCCCAAAGTGCCGTCGTCAAGCAGCTTCTTCATGGTGAGGTAATCCTCATCCCAGCGTCTGTTCTGATGGACGGTGAAGAGCTTGCCGCACTCATTGGCGCAGGCGATCATCTCCTCAAGGTCGGCGGAGCAGATGGTGACGGGCTTCTCGCTGATAACATTTTTGCCGGCTCTGAGAGCCGCCATGACTATCTCTTTATGGTAATCGTTGGGCGTTGCGACGGTGACAAGGTCGATACGCTCGTCGGCGAGCAGCTCCTCACGGCTTGCGAAAGCGTGAATGCCGTTCTCCTCGGCGACCTTATTCCTTGCAGGGTCGATGTCATATATGCCGATAAGCTCTGCATACTCGCCCATCTCGTTCTTCACCTTGCGGGTATGCCAGCTGCCCATGCCGCCGTAACCGATGACGGCAAATCCGAATTTTCCGTTAATCATAGTATTGCTTCCTTATTTCGCTTTGTAAAAAATTTAATTAAAACCACCGCTGCCCTCGCAGCCGCCGAAACAAGCAGGAACACACCCGCCTGCGCCAGCGCCGCAATGCCGTATTGCGCCTCCCCCGACACTGCGGGGAACAGCCTGAACGAAAACGACAGGTAATATACAAGTATCAATATGCAGGAGAGGGCAAAGCCGAGAATCCCCGCCAAAGTGAGCCTTGCAATGAGCCTGCCGTCAGCATTCTTCGGCAGAGTAAAAAGCAGAACGATCGCAGAGATGACCGCACAAGCGGCGGCAATGAGCCACATCGCCCGCACAGACAGCTCGACCGCATAGGCGGAGACTGAGAATTCGCACAGCAATGAGCAGACGATCCCCATAACGAATCCGTCGATCAGGGACAGCGAAAATCGCTTCTTATCCATAATATACACTCCGATCCTGTCGGATCACACCCACCACATTGCGCCTGTAGGCTCGGTGACAAGCACATCCTTGAGGAACGAAACGGCCTTTGAGAGACCCTCGTTCTGGCTCATGAGCGAATCCTCATGCTCAATGCTGATGGCGTAATCATAGCCGACCATACGCAGGTTGGAGATGATATCCTTCCAATACGAATAGTCGTTGCCGTAGCCGACGGAGCGGAATATCCACGAGCGATTGATCTCGTCCGCATAGGGCTTGGTGTCGAGCACGCCGTTGACGGCGGTGTTGTACTTGTCGATCTTGGTGTCCTTTGCGTGGAAGTGGAATATGGCGTCGCCCATCTTGCGTATGCAGGCGACGGGATCCATGCCCTGCCAGATAAGGTGGCTCGGGTCGAAGTTTGCGCCTATCTCGGGGCCGACGGCCTCGCGCAGCTTGAACAGCGACTCGGTGTTATAGACGCAGAAGCCGGGGTGAAGCTCAAGAGCTATCTTATTGACGCCGTGAGCCTTTGCGAACGCGACAAGGTCTTTCCAATAGGGAATGAGCACCTCGTTCCACTGCCACTCGAGGATCTCGCTGAAGTCATTCGGCCACGGGCAGACAACCCAGTTGGGGTATTTTGCGCCCTCGTGGTCACCGGGGCAGCCGGAGAAGGTGTTTATCTGATGCAGGCCGAGCTTCTCGGCGAGCAGAATGGTGTTTCTGATGGTCTTGTCATACTCAGCGGCAAGCTCCTTGTTGGGGTGGACGGGGTTGCCGTGGCACGAAAGGGCGCTTATCTCCATGCCGTATTCGGCAATGAGCGCCTTGAACTCCTCGAGCTTATGCTCATCGGCGAGCAGGGTCTCGGGGTCGGCATGGGCGTTGCCGGGGTAGCCGCCGCAGCCTATCTCGACCATCTCGATGCCGAGGGATTTGAAGTATTTAAGGGATTCCTCAAGAGAGAGGTTTGAAAGAAGCGTTGTAAAAACTCCGAGTTTCATATTGTCCTCCTTGTCAGATAAGTGATTTGAGATAATTCAGGCTCTCTGTGACAGCGGCCGCATCGTCGTTGTCGTTATCCTCGTTCTCGATGATGAGCCACTCCATGCCCATCTCCTTCGCCGCCTTGACGACGGTGGGGATATCGCACTGACCTCTGCCGATGACTATCGGCTTGCCGTCGATACCGTCCTTGATATGGAGGTGGACTATATTATCCTTGTGAGCCATGAGGAATTCATAGTTATCCATGCCCGCAACGAAGCTCCAATAGGTATCTATCTCGAGCGAGCAGAGGCCGCCGATTATATCTATGGGCATCGAGCCGTCGTCAAACTTTTTGAATTCCTCGGTGTGGTTGTGATAATAGACCTTCATGCCGTATTTATCCATGGCATATTTCTGAGCGTTGCCGAGCACTGTGCCGGTGTGAACGCATTCCTCGACCGTGTCGTGGGGTGCGCCGCCGACGCCTATCGCCTTGACTCCGAGAGTATGCTGAAATTCGATGGTATCGGCGAGCTTGTCGCTCTCAAAATTCTCAATGCCGATATGGCCGCCGACCGCGACGAGACCCAGCTCATCGAGCTTGGCTTTAAGCTCCGCCGCCTCGGCGCCGAAGTAGCCCGCGAATTCAACGCCGTCATAACCCGCGGCCTTGACATCCTCGAGAGCCTTAAAAAGGCTGTCTTTATCGTTTATGTAGTGTCTGAGTGAATAGACCTGAACGGCAATTTTCATCTTGCTTTATCCTTTCTCAGTCAAAATAGACTGGCTTGCCGGTAGCGGCGGATTCATAGATAGCCTCAAGGATCTGAGTGACTACCATAGCCTGCTCGGGCTTTGTCCTGAGCGGAGTGCCGTTGATGACGGAATCATAGAAAGCATGGCATTCGAGATCCTTCGGGTCGTCGGAGGTGCCTTCAAAGAAAGCTACTCCGCCGGTGCTGAAATCAGGCTTCTCGATGACCTGTCTGCCGTTCTTGACGTAATTCAGGCGGAGACCGTCGTGCATATCCGCACCGCCCTTGTCGCCGACAAGGAGGGTCGACGCCTCCTCGGGGTCCGCGATATTGAGCGCCCAGCTTGACTCAACGCTGACCGTTGCGTCGTTCTCCATGACGACGAAGCCGAAGGCGGAATCCTCAACGGTATATTTCTCGGGGTCCCAGTCGCCCCATGCGTTTGCGGTGTTCTTCTGATCGCCGAGCTTCTTATATTTGGTGCCGACGACCATCTTGGGCTTGTAGTTATCCATCATCCAAAGGGTGAGGTCGAGTGCGTGAGTGCCGATGTCGATAAGCGGACCGCCGCCCTGCTCGTATTCATTGAGGAACACGCCCCATGTGGGCACAGCTCTTCTCCTGAGCGCAATGGCTCTTGCGTAATAGATATCGCCCAGCTCGCCGTTCTCGCAGCACTGCTTGAGATAGAGCGCGTCGTCTCTCCAGCGGGACTGATAGCCGATGGTGAGCAGCTTGCCCGTCCTGACGGAGGTCTCATACATCGCCTTTGCCTCGGCATAGGTCTTAGCCATGGGCTTCTCGCACATAACGTGCTTGCCCGCCTCCATAGCGTCTATCGAGATGAAGCTGTGGGAGCGGTTCGGGGTGCAGACATGGACGGTGACTATGCTCTCATCCTTGAGCAGCTCTTTATAGTCGGTGTAGACTTTTGCATCGGGGGTGCCGTATTTCTTGGCGGCCTCAACTGCTCTCTCCTCAATAATGTCGCAGAAAGCAACCATTTCGACCTCTTTAACATTTTTAAGGGCGGGCAGATGCTTGCCGTTGGCGATACCGCCGCAGCCGATAACGCCTACTCTGATTTTCTCCATATTAATTCTTTCTCCTTTGTTGCGAAGGCACACCTCCGCTATTCTATTTAATTATACTAAACCCTAAAAGTAATTCAAGGTTTATACTTTAAAAGAGGTGTAAAATTTGCGGTGAATTTTTTGTTGAAATTGTCCAAAAGCCGTGCGGGCACAAATGTTTTTCAGACAAAGTCCGCTCTTTGACATATTTTATTCTTCCTCCCGCGGAATATGGCGATAAATATAGCTTGACCCTCAATTATATGGTATGATATAATTAGTATACATAATGCCAAAAGGAGGCGGAGGCCTTGAATATCAAAGCGCTCCGAAGAGAGCTTGACAAGCGCTACGGCGGCAGATACGCCGTGACCGAGGGCGACGGAGTCCGCATAATGACGGGTAAAAGCGACGATTGGAAAGAGATAGTCGAAGCCTGCTCGCTCGCAGTCGACAAAAAGCACGGCCTGCACGTCGTTAACAACATAGAATTCACCGGCGCGCCGATACCGCCCATGCGCCTGCCCGAGGTCAACGACTCCTCGCTCGACGGCGCGGAGCCTGATATCCTCATCATCGGCGGCGGCATCTCGGGTGCAAGCATCGCAAGGGAGCTGAGCAAGTGGCAGCTCAATATCCTGCTGGTGGATAAAGAGAGCGACCTCGCCGTTCAGGCATCGGGCAGGAACGACGGCGAAGTTCACCCCGGCATCGACCTCGGCAAAGGCTCGCTCAAGCACAAATACATAATCAAGGGCAATCGTATGTTTGACAAGGTCTGCTCCGACCTCGGCGTGCCCTTCAAGCGCTGCGGGCAGTATGTCTGCTTCACCCAGGTCGCATTGAAGCCGCTGATATACTTATACACCTGGAAGCGAAAATTCATCGACGGCATAGACGATTCGACCGTCATTTCGGGTGCGGAGCTTAAGCGCCGCGAGCCGAAATTTAACAGTGATTTCAAATTCGCCATATACAACCCGATGGCGGGCTGTGTTTGCCCCTACGGGCTGACGATAGCCTACGGCGAGAACGCCGTGATGAACGGCGCTAAGGTGTCGCTTGACACCGCCGTGACGGGCATGGAAGTCAGGGACGGCAAGATAGTCTCCGTCACGACCAACAGGGGCGTTATCCGCCCGAAGATAGTCATCAACGCCGCAGGCGTATTCGCCGAGGATATAGCCAAAATGGCGGGCGACCGTTTCTATTCCATCCACCCGAGGCGCGGCACGAACTCAATTCTCGATAAAAAAGCCGGCTCGCTGATAAGCTCGATAGCTTCCATCAAAAAGCTCGAGAGCAATCCGTCCCATACCAAGGGCGGCGGGCTGCTGAACACCGTCCACGGAAATATCCTCGCCGGCCCCGACGCGGTCGAGACCTACGAGAAAGAGAATTTCGCAACGAACGCCGAGAGCATCGAGACGGTATTCACAAAGCAGCGCGGCACCGCTCCGTCGCTCACCGAGAGAGATATAATCACCTACTTTACCGGCGTGCGCGCGCCGAATTTTGAAGAGGATTTCGTTATAGAGAAAGGGCGCAAAACTACAAATCTCATTCACTGCGCCTGCATTCAATCCCCCGGCCTCACCACCGCCCCCGCGGTTGCGCTTGACATCGAGCGCATGGCGGTCGATATGCTCGGCGGCGAGGGCAAAGTCAAGAGGAATGAGAAATTCGACCCCGTCAGGAAGCCCGTGCCCGTGCTGCGCGAGATGAGCGCCGAGGAGCGGGATAAGCTGATAAAACAGAACCCCGACTACGGCGAGATAGTCTGCCGCTGCGAGGAGATAAGCAAGGGCGAGATAATCGACGCGCTCAACTCCCCGCTCTGCGTGCCGACGGTCGACGGCATCAAAAAGCGCCTGAGGCCCGGCATGGGCAGGTGCCAGGGTGGCTTCTGCTCCCCTCTTGTGACCAAAATAATCGCCGAGCATCAGGGCATACCCCTCTCAGAGGTACGCAAGGGCAGCTCGGATTCGATAATCTGCTACGGCAAAACGAAGGGCGGTGAAGCTCAATGAGATATGACGTTGCAGTCATCGGCGGAGGCCCCGCAGGGCTTGCCGCTGCGATAAAAGCGCACCGCGAGGGTGCAAAGACCGTGCTCATCGAGCGTGAAGCACGGCTCGGCGGCATCCTCAAGCAGTGCATCCACGACGGCTTCGGCCTTGTGCGCTTCGGTAAGAAGCTCTCGGGCCCCGAATACGCCGAAATCTTCATCGACGAATTCAAAAAAGAGAATATCGACGCTCTTACGCTGACATTCGTCACTTCAATAAAAAAGACCGATGACGGATTCGTTATCTCGGCCGTCAACAGGGACGGCGCTCAGACTATCGAGGCAAGGGCTCTCGTGCTCGCCACGGGCTGCCGTGAGCGCACGGCGAAGCAGGTGTCCATCCACGGCACCCGCCCCGCAGGGGTATTCACCGCCGGCACGGCGCAGTATTTCACCAACCTGCTCGGCGAAATGCCTGTCAAAAAGTGCGTTATTCTCGGCTCGGGCGATATCGGGCTTATCATGGCTCGCCGCCTGACCCTCGAGGGTGCCGAGGTGCTCGGAGTTTATGAAGCGAAGCCCACCCCCTCGGGTCTGACGAGGAATATTCATCAGTGCCTCAATGATTACGGCATCCCGCTGCACCTGTCTCACACGGTGACGAGAGTATTCGGCACGGGCAGGCTCACGGCGGTCGAAATTTCACAGGTCGACGATAAAATGAAGCCGATAAAAGGCACCGAGCAGACGGTCGAATGCGATGGGCTCATCCTCTCGGTCGGTCTTATCCCCGAGAATGAGCAGGCGGAGAGCCTCGGGGTGAAGCTCGACCCGAGGACTAAAGGCCCCATCTGCGACGGCAGCCTTATGACAAGCGTTGACGGCGTTTTCTCCTGCGGCAACGCGCTGCACGTCAACGACCTTGTCGATTATGTCTCCGAGAGCGGGGAGCAGGCGGGCTTTGCGGCGGCTCACTATTCGCCGAAGAAACGCGAGACCGCGTTCCTCAACGCAGGCAAGAATATGCTCTATATCGTGCCGCAGCTCATTGACGCTGCCGCCGACCGCCACGAAACGATCGTATATTTCCGCAGCAGCGGGGAATTCGGCAAGAGCAAGCTCGTTATAAAATGCGGCGACAGAGTTATCGCCGAGAAAAAATATCAATTCCTGCGTCCGCCCGAGATGGAGCGCCTGACCGTTGATTTCGGCGGCGTGAGCGGCGGCGAAGAAATAACCGCAGAGATCGAGGTGGAGGAGAAATGAGCAAGCTGGTCTGCATAGTATGCCCCAGGGGCTGCACGATGGAGGTAACCGAGAGCGGCGGCGAATACACCGTCACCGGCAACTTTTGCAAGCGCGGTAGGGATTTCGCAATAGCGGAGCAGACGACGCCGATGAGGACTATCTGCTCGACCGTCGCCACCGTATTCCCCGAGGCGCCCGTGCTCCCCGTGCGGGTCAGCTCGGATATCCCGAAAAGCAGGATATTCGACGTGATGAAAGAGATAAATAAAACCGTTGTGAAGCAGAGACTCGGCAGAGGCGACGCAGTTATAGAGAACGTGCTCGGCCTCGGGGTGGACGTAATAGCAACGAGCGACCTTATTAAGGAGGAAGAGAAATGAGCACTAAACCGTACAAGGGCTTTGAGCCGAAATGGGTCAAGGAGGCAGCGCCCAAGGATTCCTACCGCTCCATATTCCGCTGGGGCGACCCCGACTTTGTCAAATACCCCAAGGAGTCTCTCTATAAGATGATGAAAGAGACCTTCAAGATGACCGACGACGATTTCAAGAGCTATTGCGGCGATATCGGCATGGGCAAGGTGGAGCTGAACATTCCCTCGAAGCTCGACGAGAAGCATATCAAGGCTCTCAAGGAGATCTTCGGCGACGAATTCGTCTCGACCGCCGATTACGACCGTCTCTCGGTCGCCTACGGTCAGACCGCATACGACCTTATGCGTATGCGCCAGCACCGCTACGATTCACTGCCCGACGCTGTCGTTTACCCCGACACGGCGGAGCAGATAGAGAAATGCGTCGCCTACTGCGTTGAGAATAAGATCCCCCTCTATGTCTACGGCGGCGGTTCCTCGGTCACGAGGGGCGTTGAGCCGATAAAGGGCGGCATATCAATGGATATGCGTAAGCGCTACAACAAGGTCATCAGCTTCAACGAGGTCGACCAGACCATCACCGTTCAGACCGGTATGAGCGGCCCCTGCCTTGAGAAAACTCTCAACGAGGCGGTCAAAAATTTCGGCGCGAAGAGAGCCTACACCTGCGGCCACTTCCCGCAGTCGTTTGAATACAGCAGCGTCGGCGGCTGGGTCGTCACGAGAGGCGCGGGTCAAAACAGCACATATTACGGTTGCATTGCCGATATAGTTCTCTCTCAGAAATACGCAACTCCCGTTGGCAAGATCGTCACGAGCCACTACCCCCGCGAGGCGACAGGCCCGAACCTCAACCAGATAATGATGGGCTCGGAGGGCACCTTCGGCGTGCTGACCGAGGTCACCCTCAGAGTATTCCGCTATATGCCAGAGAACAGAAAGCGCTTCTCCTACATATTCAAGGATTGGCAGACCGCAATGGACGCCGCCCGCGAAATGATGCAGTGCGAATGCGGCTATTCCTCGGTATTCCGTCTCTCCGACCCCGAGGAGACCAGCCTTATGCTCCGACTTTATAACGTCGATGAAACTCCGCTGCACCCCATTCTCGACAAGCTCGGCTACAAGGATATGGAGCGCTGCCTCTTCCTCGGCTTCACCGACGGCGAAGCGGGCTTCTCAAAGAACGTGGCGAAGAATATCCGCCGCATAGCGAAGAAGCACGGCGCGATGTCGCTCACCGGCTTTGTCTGCAAGAGCTGGGAGCACGGCAGATTCACCGACCCGTATCTGCGCGACACGATGATGGATTTCGGCGTATGCACCGACACGCTCGAATGCACCGTCAACTGGTCAAACATGGCGCAGGTCCACCGTGACGTCCGCAAGGTCTGCCACGCCCTGCCCAATACGATAGTCACCACCCATATGTCGCACTGCTACCCGCAGGGCGCCAACCTCTATTTCATCTTCATCACCAAGATGAGCGATGCCGACGAATTCAAGGCTTACCACACCACTATCCTCGACGCCATTCAGAAGTCGGGCGCCGCGATAAGCCACCATCACGGCATAGGCAAGATGTTTGCGCCGTGGCTTGAGGGCTATATCGGCAGGCGCGAATACGAGGTATTCAGAGTGCTCAAAAATCACTTTGACCCCGATTACATGATGAATCCGGGCGGCACCATAGGCCTTGACCTGCCCGAAAGCGAAAAGAAATTCCTTTGTGACAGAGGCGAATAAGATTGAAGATATACGGTTCCGCCGCCGAGCTTATCGGCGGCACTCCCCTCGTGCGTTTCTCCGCATTCGGCAAAGCGGCGGGCGCGGGGGCTGAGATACTTGCGAAGCTCGAATACCTGAATCCCGCGGGCAGCGCCAAGGACAGAGTAGGCAAAGAGATGCTCGACGCCGCCCTTAGCTCCGGCAGGATAACCAAAGACTCGCTCATCATCGAGCCGACCAGCGGCAACACGGGCATTGGCATCGCCGCCTACGCAGCCCAGCTCGGCATGAAGGTGATCATAGTCATGCCCGAGACGATGAGCCTTGAACGCAGGAAGCTGATAGCCGCCTACGGCGCAAAGCTCGTGCTCACCGACGGCTCAAAGGGCATGGCGGGCTCCATTGAGAAAGCGAATGAGCTTGCCGCCGCAAACCCCGGCAGCTTTATCCCCGCTCAGTTTGACAACCCAGACAACTGCGCCGCTCACTACAAGACCACAGGCCCCGAGATCTGGGCGGATACCGACGGCACCGTCGATATCTTTGTGGCGGGCATCGGCACGGGCGGCACGATAACGGGCACGGGCAGATATTTAAAGGAGAAAAATCCGAATATCAAGGTCGCTGCCGTCGAGCCGGCGGATTCCCCCTTGCTTTCTCAGGGCAGAGCGGGCGCCCACGGCCTTCAGGGCATCGGAGCAAACTTCGTGCCGAAGATACTCGACACCGATATTTATGACGAAATAATCACCGTCACCACCGAGCAGGCGTATGCCGCAGCAAGGCTGACGGTCAAAACTCAGGGAATACTGATAGGCATCAGCTCCGGCGCAGCTCTGCACGCTGCCGCCGAGCTTGCTAAAAGGCCCGAGAATTCCGGCAAGCGGATAGTCGTGCTCCTGCCCGACGGCGGCGAACGCTACCTCTCCACTTCGCTTTTTGAGGAGGATGAGCAATGACAGGCGTAATTGATGTCGGCGGCGGTCTGCGCGGCATATACGGCGCAGGAGTTTTTGACCGCTGCATTGACGACGGTGTGAAGTTCGACTACTGCATCGGCGTCTCCGCGGGTGCGGCGAATATCGCCTCATACACCGCGGGGCAGAGAGGCAGAAACTATCGCTTCTTCAATGTCTACTCCTTCCACAAGGAATACATGGGGCTTGACTGCCTGAAAAAGACGGGTAATTTTCTGAACCTGAGCTATGTCTATTCTACTCTTGCAAACAGCGACGGTGCGGACCCGTTTGATTTCGAGGCGTTTTGCCGCTTCCCGGGCGAGGTCAAGTCCGTTGCGACCAACGCCCTGACGGGTCAGCCGAAGTATTTTGACCGCAGCGACTATTCGCTCGACGATTATTCAATACTGATGGCCTCCTGCTGCCTGCCGATAGCGTGTAAGCCCGTTGTCATCGACGACGTGCCGTATTTTGACGGCGGCATCTCAGACCCCGTGCCTATCGAAAAGGCGTTTGCCGACGGCTGCGACAGAGTGGTGCTCATTCTTACGAAGCCGCTCGGCGCTCAGCTTGACGACAGGCGCAACGATGCGGCGGCGAAGCTGCTGAAGCACCGTTATCCCCGCACCTCGGAAGCCCTCGCGCACATGAGCGAAAAGTATCATTCGTCGCTTGCCCTTGCCCTTGAGTATGCTGAATGCGGCAAGGCGCTCATCATTGCGCCCTCCGACTGCTGCGGCATGAAAACACTTACCCGTGACCGCATCAAGCTGGACTCGCTCTATCACATGGGCTACGACGACGCGGCGGCAATAAAAGAGTTTATAAGAGAAAAATAAAATGCATCAATCATTTTTACCTGTACTCACAGCCGTTATGACCTTCATAGCGGCAATTTTCAATATCACGCCCGCAGCCGTGCCTGCCAAGGGTGAGCTGCCGCACGAAAGCGAGCCCGCGCAAATCGAGCAGCGGGTGCATGACCGTGCGGACGGCGTTGACGGCTCTGTATACTATATCTCCCGCCCACGTGCAGACGCACTGACGCCCGTGTATGCCGCCGACTTCGGCATGAGCACCGACAGCGAGGATAACTCCGCCGCATTCACGGCTGCTGTCAGCGCCTGCCGCTCAAATCCGGGCTCACGGCTCATAATTCCAAAAGGCACATATTATTTCCGCAGCGAGAGCCGTATGGAGCTGAGAGGGCTTTGCGACACGCTGATAGACGCCGAGGGTGCGACCTTTGTTTTCGGCACGGATAAATATTTCTACATCGCCGACTGCGACTGCGTCGAGATAAACGGCCTGACCGTCGAGTGGGATTACTCCTCCTCCCGCCTCGGCTCGCTCGTCAAGGTCAGGAACGCAAACGCCGACAGCCGCACTGCGGAGCTTGTATTCACCGAGGTCTCGGATATCCCCGAGGATATTCCGCTCGCGGCAATCACTCAATACGATCCGCAGACCCTGACTCCCGGTGCGCCCGGCAGTTCAAAGGAATGCTATATTTATCAAAACCCCGAGTGCATAAAGAATGTTGAAAAAATCGAGGCCAATGCGCTGCGTGTAACGCACGACGGCTCGCTGGATTTCATGACCGACGGCGAAGTCTATATGCTGCGTCACTATGTCTACGGCGATGCGGTATTCAGAGTCGGCAATTCCACGAATGTGACCTTTGACGGCATTAATATATACTCCGCCGCCGGAATGGGCTTCGTTATCTCCGAGCGCACTCAGCGCTTCCAGATACTCAACACCACAATAGGGCTTGCCCCCGGCAGAGAGGATGAATACCGCATCTCCGCCACGGCGGACGCGGTCCACATCGCCGACACAAACGGATACTTCCGCGTCAGCGGCTGCGACTTCAGCTTCATGGGCGACGATTCGCTCAACGTCCACGACAGCCTGATATGCGTCACCGAGCGCACGGGCGCAAACACCGTCAAAGCGACCAATGCTTACACGCTGAGGGCGGGCGACAGGGTCGTATTCTGCAACTCGGACTTCATTGACACGGGCTTCACCGCCACCGTCACCGCCGCCGACAGCTCCTCCGTCACCTTTGACAGCCTGCCCGACGGTGAAACAGCGGGCATGATCCTCTGTAACACCTCGGTAGACAGCGGCAACTATGTGATAACCGACAACTATTTCCACGAGCAGCGCGCGAGAGGCCTGCTCCTACAGAGCAGCAACGGCCTTTGCGAGGGCAACCGCTTCTATAAGACGATGGGCGAGGCGATAAAGGTCGTCTCGGATATCAAGCCCGGCCTGTGGTATGAGGGCACGGGAGTCAATAACCTCTCGATAGTCAATAACAGCTTTGAGCGCTGCGACCTGAGCGCATGGGGCAGCGTGGTCTTCCTCGGCAGCGATGTCGGCGGCTCGGCTGCCAAGCGCACGATGTTCTCAAACATCACCGTCAGCGGCAATTCCTTCGCCGAATTCCCCCGCTACTCGGTCAAGATAGACAATTGCGTCGGCGGCATATCCGTGACCGACAACAGTTTCATCAACTCCGAGCCGCTGAACGGCAGCCGCAACAGAGGCAAAATATATGTCGGCGAGAATTGCTCCGCCGTGACGGTCGAGGGCAACGAGTGGGTCCGCTCCCGCTATTCTCTGCTCTCCCCTTTCCTCGCCTTCAAGAATGCCGAAGCATATTATTCATTTATAAAATAAAGGATGACAACCATGTCTCAACAGCCCGCAAATATCAAAAAAAATTCCGACGCCTGCCCGCTCGCCAAGAAGTGCGGCGGCTGTCAGCTCCAAAATATGAGCTACGACCGACAGCTCCGTTGGAAGCAGGCAAGAGTCGAGATACTGCTGAAAAAATTCTGCAAGGTCGATAAGATAATCGGCATGGACGAGCCGTATCACTACCGCAACAAGGTGCAGGCGGCGTTCGGCAGGACTAAAAGCGGCAAGATAATCTCGGGGGTCTATCAGTCCGGCACCCACCGCATCGTCTCGGTGGACGACTGCATGACCGAGGATTCCATTGCCGACCGCATAATAGTCGATATCCGCAATATGCTGCCGAAATTCAACATTTGGGTCTATGACGAGGATAAGCGCACGGGCTTCCTGCGCCATGTGCTGGTGAAGCGCGGCTTTGCGAGCGGCGAAGTGATGGTCGTTCTCGTGGGTGCGAGCGGATATTTCCCGATGAAGAAGAAGTTCACCGCCGCCCTGCTTGAGAAGCACCCCGAGATAACCACCGTTGTGCTCAACATCAACCCGAAGGACACAAATCTCGTCCTCGGCGAGCGTGAAGAGGTGCTGCACGGCAGCGGATATATTGAGGATACGCTCTGCGGGCGGGTATTCAGGATCTCGCCGCGTTCATTCTATCAGATAAACCCCGTTCAGACCGAGAAGCTCTACAACAAAGCGATGGAGCTTGCGGGGCTTGACAAAAATACAAGCGTCATCGACGCCTACTGCGGCATCGGCACGATAGGGCTTGTCGCCGCCAAGACGGCGGGCAGCGTTATCGGCGTTGAGCTGAACCGCGACGCGGTAAAGGACGCCGTTGCAAACGCCAAACGCAATTCGGCGGAGAATGCGAAATTCTACTGCGCCGACGCGGGCGACTTCATGCAGGAGCTTGCCCTTGCGGGCGAAACAGCGGATGTGGTGTTCATGGACCCGCCGAGAGCCGGCAGCACAAGGAAATTCATCGACTCCCTCGCCGCCATGAGGCCGAAGAAGGTCGTGTATATCTCCTGTAACCCCGAAACTCTCGCCCGCGACCTCGCCCTGCTCACCAAGAAGGGCTACGCCGTGCGCCGTATCTGCCCCGTCGATATGTTCCCCCATACGAATCATATCGAAACCGTAGTTTTTTTGACTCAGGCACATGCAAAATAACGGCACGATCCTCCGACACGGTTTAATAATCATTTCAAAACGCAATATCGGTTCTGCAGCCTGCAAAGCAATAAATATAAAAAATCAGACCTTGCAGCCATTATAAGGCCGCAGGGTCTGATTGCTTTTTATTTAATTACCGCGCATTTCTCAATGCCGTAGTACTTAAAATTCCGAACGACGCATTCATCTATCATCTCGCCGCAGACGGCTATGGGCACGGCGGGCGGGCAGCTTATGGCCGCCGCTGCCGAGACTCTGCCGAGGCTACGGTCGACGGGTATTATCTCGCTCGGAGCGAATATCGCCTCTCGCGGGGTCAGCGCCCACTTCGGCGAAGGCACGGGCGGTGACGTTTCGGTGATCGGCGCTTTTCGCTCGACTGCAAGCAACGCCGCTCTGAGCTTTTCAAGCGTGCCGTCCCCGCAAAGGGGCGAGAGCATGAGCACGAGCATATCGGGGTCGTGAAACTCGGCAAATATCCCGCTTTCACGCAGGATCGCCGCAAGCCCGTCGCCCGTGTAACCGTAGGATTTCGGCGCAACGGTCAGCTTTAACGGCTCCGTACCGACAAGCTCATAGCCGCAGCGGGCTGCATCCCCCTTCAGCCCTTCAACTTTCGGCAGGAATTCGCAAAGGCTGCGTTTGAATTCCGCCATGCGGTCGTTCGCGGCGTCAAGCGACTGAAGTATCAGATACGACGGGCTGCTTGAGCCGAAAAGTGAGAGCGAGGCTTTGGCTCGCTCGGCAAAGAGCAGCGGTGCGGAATTCGATATATGCAGATATGCGCCGCCCGTAATGACGGGCAGGGTCTTATGCGCCGAGTCGCAGCAGATATCGGCTCCGAGGTCAATCGGGTGCAGCGATTCGGGCAGAAATTTTAGATACGCCCCGTGAGCGTTATCCACGGCGAGCGGCACGCCCGCTTTGTGACAGACCTCGGCTATGCCCTTGATATCGAGAATATTGCCGAGGTAATCGGGGCTTGTGAGATAAACTGCGGCGGGCTTTGCGCGGCAGGCGGAGAGAGCCGCCTTGACCGCCTCGGGAGTAACGGCGCAGCGGTGATACGAGCCGCCGGAGGGCGGGAATATCCACCGAATGCCGATGCCGAGCAGCGCCGCGGCGTTGACAAACGCCTTGTGAGCGTTGCGCCCGGCGATTATAAACGGCGCCCCGGCCGAGGAATTCAGCGCCAGCAGGTGAAGCATCGCCTGAATGCATAGGGTAGAGCCGCCCGCGGAATAAAAAGTCCTTGAGCCGAAAATTTCGGAGGCGTTCGCCTCGCTTTCGGCGATTATGCCGTCGGCGGCAAAAAGCTCGTCCGCCCCGTCGATCTCGGTTATATCGAGCGGCTCGAAGCCGAGCAAGGACTGACCCTTGTGACCCGGCATATGCAGCCGCACAGGGTCGGAGGACGAATATTTACGCACGAAGTCGCATATCGGCGTGCTCATTCGGCGTCACCGATCTCTCTTGCCACTGCCACGGCAATGGCGCACTCCATGCGCTTGCGGAAGAGGTCGCAGCCGTATTTGTATATTCCCTTGACCGAGCCGGTCGAGTGGTAGGCGTTTGCGGCGCAGCCGCCCGAGCAATAGAGCTTTGCCCAGCAGTCGCGGCATTCCTCGCGGGCGTAGACGTTGCAGGAAGCGAATTCATCCTGAACGGCAGTGTTGTCAACGCCGTGCCAGATATCGCCGAGCTTGAATTTCTCATCGCCGACGAATTGGTGGCAGGGGTAAAGGTCGCCCCAAGGCGTGACCGCCATGTATTCCGTGCCCGAGCCGCAGCCCGAGATGCGCTTATATATGCACGGACCGCCTTTGAGGTCGATCATATAATGATAGAATGTGAAAGGCTTGCCCTCTTTGTCACGCTCGAGCATCAGCTCGGCGAGCTGCTCATATTGCTTCATAACGATGGGCTTATCCGCCTCGGTGAGGGCGGCGGGGTCGTCGGCGGCGGCAACGACCGGCTCCATGCTCAGCTCCGAGAAGCCGAGATCGAGCATAGTCTTGATATCCTCGAGAAAATCGGGGTTGGCGTGGGTAAACGTGCCGCGCATATAATAATTCTTACCGCCTCTTGCCTCGACGAATCTTTGAAATTTCGGCACTATCTTATCCCAGCTGCCGTTGCCCGCGTAGTCCACGCGGTATCTGTCGTGGACTTCCTTCCTGCCGTCAAGACTGAGCACCACGTTGCTCATCTCTCTGTCGGCGAAGTCGATAACGTCGTCGTCAACGAGCACTCCGTTGGTGGTCAGTGTGAAGCGGAAGTTCTTGCCCTTCTCCTTCTCAATGCTCCTTGCGTATTCGACAAGGCGCTTGACCACGTCAAAATTCATCAGCGGCTCGCCGCCGAAGAAATCGACCTCGAGATTGCGGCGTGAGCCTGAATTTTCAATAAGGAAATCGAGAGCGCGCTTGCCGACCTCGTAGCTCATCAGCGCCCGCTCGCCGTGATATTTGCCCTGACTTGCGAAGCAATAGGAGCAGTTGAGGTTGCAGGTGTGGGCGATATGCAGGCACAGCGCCTTGATAACGCCCGAGGTCTTGGCCTTGAGGGCGCCCGCCATCGGCTCAAAGGTATCCTCGGTGAAGAGCTGACCCTGAGCCTTCAGCTCGGCTATCTGACCGCAGCATTCGGCTATCTCCCCGTCGCTCACGCCCTCGTATTTGCCCGAGAGGGCGGCGACTATGGCAGCGGTGTCGTTTTGCTCAAACATCGAGATGATGTCGTAGGCAAGCTCATCCACGGCGTGAACGGAGCCGGAGCAAATGTCGAGCACAATGTTGTAGCCGAGCAGTTTATATTGATGAATCATAGAATCTCTCCATACTAAAAATGCCGCCCTGATGGACGGCATCATAGCTTTTTTGATTATTTGCTTTCCTTGGCTTCCTTATTCTCGCAAGCCTGGTTTGCGATACCGCAGCTGGTCTTGCAGGCGGACTGGCAGGAAGTCTGGCACTCGCCGCAGCCGCCGTTCTTTGCGCTCTGGCAAAGGTCGCGGGTCTTGATGGTATTTATGTGTTTCATCTGTGTTGCCTCCAAATTGCATTATTTTTTCATATTATAACACACGCTGCGGCGCTTGTCAATTACGCAAAGGTAATTTTTGCGCCGTGTTTGGCATAATGAATAAAATGCAAGTCGTTTTTTCTATATTCCGCCAAGGCAAAAAATGTTGATTATTTCCCGCCGCTCAAGTATAATTAAATAAAGAAGAAATTTGAACGGAGATGATCGGATGTTTAAGAAAATCACGGCGGTGCTTCTGTGCATGCTCTTCGCCGCTCAGGTCTGCGCCGTCGGGGCCTCAGCCGCCGGCGAAAAGGATTATATCATATCGAATCCTTACGCCGAGGTGGACTGGGATTCATGGAAAGCGTATAAGACCCAGCTCCACAGCCACACCAACGCAAGCGACGCCTACCCGACCATTCACGAATATGTGCAGGAGCACTACGACCTCGACTATGATATCGTGGCGCTCACCGACCACGGCACGATAAACAGGGGCTGGAACAAAGCCCCGCAGACCGTGCCCCTAATGAGACTTGTAAAATATGAAAGAACGCACATGGACGATATCATTCCCCTCACCGAGGCGGAGTATCAGTCCTATCTCAACGGCACAGCCGCGTCATCAAGACGCACCCACAAAAACGGTATGCTCGACGTGCCAAAGGGCATCGAACTGAATATGGCCACCCCGATAAGCGACTGCCACCTGACCGGCTACTTTGCCGATTACGGCCAGGGCCTTGCCGGTGTTTACGGCGACTACGAGACCCCTGCGAGGGAGGTCAAGAAGCAGGGCGGCCTCACCATGCTCTCCCACGTCGGCGAATATCTCTATCCCATCGGATTTGAGGACAGCGCCGAGCACGCAGGAAAGCTCAACGACGAATACTATGCCAACAAATTTGCAAGGATATTCATGGAGAATCCCGGCTCCTGCGTCGGCATGGGCATCAACAGCGCCAACGATGAATTCACCCGCTGCGACCGTATCCTCTACGATCAGATACTCCAAAAGACCATCCCGAACGGCGTAACTCCCTGGGCATTCTGCTTCTCGGATTCCCACAAGATAGAGGTCATGGATATCTCCTATACGATGATGTATATGAAGGATCTGAGTATCGACGAATTCAGGCGCAGCATGGAAAGAGGCGAATTCTTCTCCGTCTCCCGCTACTCAAACGGCATCGAGCTTAACGGCATGAAGGAATGGCCGGAATTCGACAACGACAAGGTCGAGACCTACCTCAAGAACCCCATGCCGATGATAACGAGGGTCACCGTCGATCAGAAGAATGACAAGATCTCGATCGAGGGCACGGATTTTGACCGTATAACCTGGGTCTCAAACGGCAATGTCATCAAGCGTGAAGAGAATATCAAGAGCGGCAAAGCTACCCTTGACCTGCACGCCTCCGACCTGCTCGACGAGCCGAGCCTGTATGTCAGATTCTATGTCACCGGCAGCGACGGCATCTGCTATTCCCAGCCCTTCGTGCTCAACGTGGCGGGCGAGGAATTCGACAAGGTCGACGTGCCCGAGACTCACGACCTCTCGACCTTCCTCAGAGCGTTTGTCACCGTGGTCGACGTTATTTTCTTCAAATTCAACCCGATAATCTGGGCGTTCAAATATTTCGCTCTCGGCTATGACCCCATAGCGCAGATCTTTGGCAAATAAGTTGACCGTGCAATCGGCTTTGCACAGTTTTATCCCTCCGCGGGCGGCTCAATGCCGCCCGCTTTTGCATATGCGGGTCGGAATATCCCGGCTCAACAATTCACACAAGCAAAAACTCCGCCCGGTTTGCACCGGACGGAGCTTTAATTATATGCTTTAGATTATGCCTTGTGGCTCTTGATAGCTGCCTGAGCTGCTGCAAGTCTTGCGATGGGAACGCGGAACGGTGAGCAGGAGACATAGTCAAGGCCGATATTGTGGCAGAACTCAACGGAGGTGGGATCGCCGCCGTGCTCGCCGCAGATGCCGCAATGGAGCTTGTCATTGACAGGTCTGCCGAGCTGGAGGGTCATCTTCATGAGCTTGCCGACGCCCTTCTGATCGAGCTTTGCGAACGGATCATTCTCAAAGATCTTGGTGTCATAGTAAGCGTTGAGGAACTTGCCTGCGTCGTCACGGCTGAAGCCGAAGGTCATCTGAGTAAGATCGTTGGTGCCGAAGCAGAAGAAGTCAGCCTCTGCGGCGATCTCATCAGCGGTAAGGCAAGCTCTGGGGATCTCGATCATGGTACCGACTTCGTAGCTGATGTCGCTGCCTGCGGCTGCGATCTCGGCGTCAGCGGTCTCAACGACGATCTTCTTAACGAACTTGAATTCCTTGACGTCGCCGACCAGCGGGATCATGATCTCGGGCTTGATATTCCAATCGGGATGCGCCTTGTTGACGTTGATAGCTGCGCGGATGACAGCCTTGGTCTGCATCTTGGCGATCTCGGGATAGGTTACGGTAAGGCGGCAGCCTCTGTGACCCATCATGGGGTTGAACTCATGGAGAGAAGCGATGAGGGTCTTGATGTCGTCAACGCTCTTCTTCTGAGCAGCTGCAAGAGCTTCGATATCAGCCTCTTCGGTGGGAACGAACTCATGAAGAGGAGGATCAAGGAAGCGGATGGTTACGGGGCAGCCCTCAAGAGCCTCATAGAGAGCCTCGAAGTCACCCTGCTGATAGGGCATGATCTTATCAAGAGCAGCCTCTCTCTCCTCGAGAGTATCTGCGCAGATCATCTCACGGAAAGCAGCGATTCTGTCAGCCTCGAAGAACATGTGCTCGGTGCGGCAAAGGCCGATGCCTTCTGCGCCAAGCTCGCGGGCCTTCTTAGCGTCTCTCGGAGTATCTGCATTGGTGCGAACCTTGAGGGTTCTGTATTTATCAGCCCAGGACATAATCCTGCCGAATTCGCCTGCGATGGAAGCGTCAACGGTGGGGATGATGCCCTTGTAGATGTTACCGGTGGAGCCGTCGATGGAGATGTAGTCGCCCTCAACAAAGGTCTCGCCTGCAAGGACAAACTTCTTATTCTCTTCATCCATAGCTATATCGGAGCAGCCGGAAACGCAGCAGGTGCCCATGCCGCGGGCAACAACGGCTGCGTGAGAGGTCATACCGCCGCGAACGGTCAGGATGCCCTGTGAAGCCTTCATGCCGGTGATATCCTCGGGGGAGGTCTCAAGACGGACAAGGACTACCTTCTCGCCTCTTGCCTTCCAAGCCTCTGCGTCCTCAGCGGTGAAGACGATCTTGCCGCAGGCAGCGCCCGGAGAAGCGCCGAGGCCCTTACCGATGGGGGTAGCGGCCTTGAGTGCCTTAGCGTCAAACTGGGGATGAAGGAGGGTGTCAAGGTTTCTGGGGTCTATCATAAGGACAGCTTCTTCCTCAGTCCTCATGCCCTCGTCAACGAGGTCACAAGCGATCTTGAGAGCGGCCTGAGCGGTTCTCTTACCGTTTCTGGTCTGAAGCATGAAGAGCTTGCCGTGCTCAACGGTGAACTCCATATCCTGCATATCTCTGTAGTGATTCTCGAGGGTCTCGCAGACCTTCTTGAACTCGGCAAACGCCTCGGGGAACTTCTGCTCCATCTCGGCTATCTTCATGGGAGTACGGACGCCCGCAACGACGTCCTCGCCCTGTGCATTGGTAAGGAACTCACCGAAGAGGCCCTTAGCGCCGGTAGCGGGGTCACGGGTAAAAGCAACGCCGGTGCCGCAGTCATCGCCCATGTTGCCGAATGCCATCGACTGGACGTTAACAGCGGTGCCCCATGAATAGGGGATATCGTTATCACGACGGTAGACGTTTGCTCTGGGGTTGTCCCATGAACGGAAAACAGCCTTGATAGCGCCCATGAGCTGCTCTTTGGGATCGGTCGGGAAATCTGCGCCGATCTTTGCCTTATACTCAGCCTTGAACTGGCTTGCAAGCTCTTTAAGGTCGTCAGCGGTAAGCTCAACGTCCTGGGTAACGCCCTTCTTCGCCTTCATGGCGTCGATGAGCTGCTCAAAGTATTTCTTACCAACTTCCATAACGACGTCGGAATACATCTGGATGAATCTTCTGTAGCAGTCCCAAGCCCAACGGGGATTGCCGGATTTCTCAGCGATAGTCTCTACAACGTCCTCGTTGAGGCCGAGGTTAAGGATGGTGTCCATCATGCCGGGCATGGATGCACGGGCGCCGGAACGAACGGAAACGAGGAGAGGATTCTCCTTATCGCCGAACTTCTTGCCGGTGATACCTTCCATCTTGACGATGTATTCGTTGATCTCTGCCATGATCTCGGGGTTGATCTCTCTGCCGTCCTCATAGTACTGAGTGCAGGCCTCGGTGGTGATGGTGAAGCCCTGGGGAACGGGGAGACCGATGTTTGTCATCTCGGCGAGGTTAGCGCCCTTACCGCCGAGCAGCTCTCTCATGTCGGCATTGCCTTCGGAGAACAGGTAAACATACTTGTGAGCCATTAATATACCTCCATATAAAATTATTAACTTCCTAAAGCCGTGCGCCGAGAGACGCACTGAGCCACTGATGATTATATCAGATAATTCTGCAAATTGCTATATGTTTTTAGAAAAAACTGATAGCTTTTTTACTTTTCTTTTTAGTAACTATTAACATATATAGGCGTTTTTATGTATCCGAATGCCGCCCGGGGGTTGAAAATTCGCCCGCCGTGGTGTATACTTGTGGCTGACAAAAATAACAGAGGAGTGCTTTATGGACAGGATAACGAGCTTCACCGTCGATCACGACCTGCTGACCGAGGGCATATATGTTTCACGCATCGACGGCGACATCACCACCTACGATATGCGCACGAGAGTGCCGAATTCGGGCGATTATATGGATACGACCACGGCGCATACCGTGGAGCATATGTTTGCCACATTCGTGAGGAATTCAGAGATCGGCGGCGACGTGATATACTTCGGGCCGATGGGCTGCCGCACGGGCTTCTATCTGCTGGTACGCAACGCCGACAACGCCCGCGTGCTCGCCGTGACGAAGCGCATTCTCGCCGATATCATCGCCTATGACGGCAAGGTTTTCGGCGCGTCAAGAAAGGAATGCGGCAACTATCTCGACCTCGACCTCGAGAAAGCCAAGGCAGAATGCCGCCGCTACCTCAAAGCCCTCGAAAAAGAGCAGACATTTGAGTATAAAAAGTAAAGCAAAAATCAACGGCGGTCATCCCCGCCGTTTTTTTGTTGTCAGATAAGAGTCCGGCGATTAAAAATTGCTGAGTTGACAGCCTCATTCGCCTTCTCCTTGAAGAGAAGGTGTCGAGCAGAGCGAGACGGATGAGGTGTGCCGCAGGCGGAATGCTTTTTTCGGCAATACTCCCTCAGGAGGGAGCCTAAGAGGCGAGCAACAGTTTAATGCTGCGGCAATGTGCAAATTTAGGCGGGCGAACACAGTTCGCCCATACGAGGATAATTCCACATTGTGATTATTTTGTGGGACGTCGAGGACGCCGTCCCACAAAATATGCGCCAAAAAATTGCACTTGCCTCCCCTGTGTAAAGGGAGCCTTTAAAACGCGGGATTCAAGATCCTTATTCGATGCTTATTGTGACGTGCTCGCCGTTTTCGCCGTCAATACTGAGGATATCCGCCGCCGCTGCGGGGTCGTCGAGCAGGGCGCCGATCTTATCCGCGGCATCCCTTTGCAGGCCGAACACATTGCCGACCCGCAGCCCCATTTTCACGACTCCGAACGGTACTTTTACATTTGTTTCCTTGCCGTTCGGCTGTGTGACCTTTATGCGGACATTCCGCTTGCCTCCGCGCACCGCGGCAACATTATTATCGGTCGAGGGCGTGTCGGCGCGCGTTATCTCCTCCGCGCCCGAGCGCAGGAGCGCATCGACCGTGACTCCGAAATAATCCGCAATAACCGTGAGCAGCGAAACGTCGGGGCAGGAGCTGTTATTCTCCCATTTCGAGACCGCCTGAGCCGACACGCCGAGGGCATTTGCAAGCTCCTCCTGCGTTATTCCTTTTTCCTTTCTCAATGCGGCAATATTGCTGCCGATCTTCATCGAGGACACCTCCGTGCTTGTCAATTCTTTTTTGCTGTTAAACAAATTAACTGCCTCCTTTCGTTTTGGCGACTTGATTGTATCACCGCAAAACGGCGGCAGTCAATTATCCGATGGTTGTTCAACTAAACGGTCGGTTGAATTCCGCCTCAACCGGCGGTTGAGAGCGCGTTAATTTTCTGTTGCGCAGAAAGTGAAATGAAATCCACCCACCGCCGCAGCGATTTCACGCGCCGTCAGGCGCAT
>ERZ835980.360-NODE-360-length-63949-cov-4.503428_pt1 | contig 63949 bp, 65 predicted proteins | sample MGYA00519943_ERZ835980 | MGnify/ENA primary metagenome ERZ835980 (study PRJEB31850, sample SAMEA3708791) | human gut metagenome | biome: human gut; feature: human-associated habitat; material: faeces | place: China | collected 2014 ... | reverse complement strand
GGTCGGTGACCGCTATGTACTGGAGATGCTCCAGGAAAAAGGCTGGCGCATCGGTGCGGAAAACTCCGGCCATGTGATCCTGCTGGATAAAACCACCACCGGCGATGGCATTGTCGCCAGCCTGCAGGTGGTCGCGGCGATGGTCCGCAACCACATGAGCCTGCATGACCTGTGCAGCGGGATGAAAATGTTCCCTCAGCTGCTGGTGAATGTCCGCTTTACCGAGGGCAGCGGTAACCCGCTGGAGAATGAGCACGTCAAAGCGGTGACCGCGGAAGTGGAGGCGGCGTTAGGAAAACGCGGCCGTGTCCTGCTGCGTAAATCGGGTACGGAGCCGCTGATCCGCGTGATGGTGGAAGGCGAGCATGAAGAGCAGGTGCACGAGTTTGCGCACCGCATCGCTGAGGCGGTAAAAAGCGTTTAGCTTTGCCGGCTAAGTGGTTAAAAAGGCGGCGCTTGCCGCCTTTTATTTTGCGTATTTGTAATGGCTATAAGAAAGCCTCCCGCAAAAAAGCGGGAGGCTTTCTTATGCAAAAAGAAATAAAACTTATTTCTTCATCTCATCATATACATTTTTGAGTATGGAAGCGGCGAGCAGAGTGCCGATGGCGCAAGCCATGATGGCACGCTTTATGCGGATTCTGCGCATGAGAGCATTATACTGCCCGATAGTATTTGCCGCCTGCTCGCAGACCTCGGAAACTCTGTCCTGCTTTGCCTTGCTTGTGCGGATGCTCTTTAAGTATTTTCTGCATTCGGGGCATTCCTTGAGATGCTCCGCCACAAATTTCATTCCCGCATCAGAGAGCGATTTTTCGTCGTAGAGCAGGATAAGGTCGTGCATTACTTCACATGGTATCATTTTTGATAGCCTCCTTTAAAATTTTTTTGGCTCTGTAAAATATTACTTTTGCCGAATTTTCGGATATGCCGAGGTTTGCGGCGATTTCCGAGAAAGGCAGATCTGCATATATCCGCAGAAAGACCACATCCTTGTAGTTTTTCGGCAGTTCTTTTATAAAACGGTTTACCTTTTCCGCGGCGAGCTTCTTTTCCAGCATTTCATATGGCTGCGCGGCGGAATCGTCATCGCTTGTCACAAGCAGGTCGATATCGACTGTTTCCACCTTGCTTTTGCGCAGATATTTGAAATATACATTTTTCGCTATCGCGGCAAGGTAGGTGAAAATACTGCTGTTTCCCCTGAATTTATGAAATGAAAGATACGCCTGAAAGAAAGTTTCCTGCGTCATTTCCTCGCAGAGGTCGTGATTACGGCAGATTTTATAGAGAAAAGAGTACACGCGCGGATAATATTCTTTATATAGCTTTTCGAAATCGTTCATGCGCCGCTCTCCTTTCCCGTTTTTCTTCATTATAAACCGCAAATATAACTGTGTCGTGTCCGCTTTGTAAATTATTCTCCCGTGTAGAGACTTTTTAAAAGCGAAATCTCGGCGGCATAGCCGTCAAGCTCATTCGGCGTTTCGAGTATAAAAGGAAGTCCCTGCAGGGCGGGATGATTGATGATTCTCGCCAGCGCTTCCGTGCCTATCTTGCCCTCGCCTATCTTGGCGTGCCTGTCCTTATGGGAGAGGAAGCCGTACATGCTGTCGTTGAGATGGACGGCTTTGAGGCGCGAGAGTCCTATCACGCGGTCAAACTCCGCGAGCACGCCGTCGGGATTGCCGACGATATCGTAGCCGCCGTCATAGATATGGCAGGTATCGAGGCAAACGCCGAGCTTGCCGCTTTTTTCCACGCGGTCGATTATCTCGCGCAGTTCCTCAAATCGCCCGCCTACTTCCGAGCCTTTGCCCGCCATCGTTTCGAGCAGGACGGTGGTCGTCTGGGTATCGGTGAGAATCTTATTCAGCATATCGGAAATCTGCGCTATACCGGTTTCCGTCCCTTGCCCCGTATGGGAGCCGGGATGGAAATTGTAGTAGTTTCCGGGGGTGTATTCCATTCTTTTCAGGTCATCGCGCATCGTATTTTCGGCGAAAATACGCGTTGCTTCTGTCGAAGAGCATGGATTGAGCGTATAGGGCGCGTGGGCTACGAGATTTTTTATATCGTGCTCCTCTGCAAAGGCGAGAAAAGCCGCGATATCGCCCTCGTCTATAGCCTTCGCCGCGCCTCCTCTCGGATTTCGCGTGAAGAAGGCAAATGTGCCTGCGCCTATTTTCGCGGCGGTTTTTCCCATTTCGAGATAGCCCGCCGAGGAGGAAAGATGGCATCCTATTCTCAGCATAAATTTTCCTTTCAGCTCATTTTGGACATCTGGCGCTGAGCCATTACGAGATTATAATATATGCCCTTCTTTTCGAGCAGTTCGTTATGTGTGCCGATTTCGGCAATCTTGCCCTTGTCCAGCACGACAAGCTTTGTCGCGTTTCGCAGGGTAGAGAGCCTGTGCGCTATGGCGATTGTTGTGCGGCGCTCCGTGAGCTTCTGCAAGGCATCCTGAATATTCTTTTCCGTTTCGGTATCGAGAGAGGCTGTAGCCTCGTCGAGAATGAGAATTTTCGGATTGTGAAGCATCGCGCGGGCGATGGAAATGCGTTGCTTTTCGCCGCCGGAGAGCGTCTGTCCGCGCTCGCCGATATATGTATTATATCCGTCGGGCAGCTTCATTATAAACTGATGCGCGCCCGAAACCTTTGCCGCCGCGATGACCTCTTCATGCGTGGCATCGGGCTTGGCATATGCGATATTGTCAAAGACGGTACCGTGGAAAAGATAATTTTCCTGAAGCACAACGCCGATATTGCGGCGCAGAGTCTCCTGCGACATATCGCGTATATCAGTGCCGTCTATCTTTATCGAGCCGTCATCGACATCATAGAGACGCATGAGCAGGTTTATCAGAGTGGATTTGCCCGCGCCGCTCTTGCCGACGATGCCTATCATATCGCCCTTGTGTATTTCAAGGCTTACATTGCGCAGAACATCCGCGGAATCCTCATAGCCGAATGAAACATTCTCAAATGAGATATTGCCCTCTATTTCGCTTTTTGCGTTCTTTTCGCCGTCGGTGATATCGCTTGCTTCATCGAGAAGCTCAAATACCTTGGAAACCGAGGTCATGAACGAAACGAGACGGCGCGGTATATTCGTAAACCAGCGCATGCGGGCATAGATTATTGTGATATATGACGAAAACTGCATCATTGTACCGAGTGTCATCTCGCCCGAGAGAATTTTGTTTCCCGCATAGTAGAGCAGGAAAAATTCACCTATACCCATGGCAAAGTTGAGCACCGGCGAGATTATCGAGAAGAAAACATCGTTTTTTATCGAGATTTTGCGGAGTTCGTCCGCGCTTGCGTCATAGCGCTTGGCTTCGCTTCTCTCCATGCCAAAGCTCTTTACCACGCGGATACCGTTGAAAATATCGTGCAGTATGGTGCTTGTATTCGATGCCTTTGTCCACTGCTTGTGATAATTTCTGCGGGTGAAATTCCAGAAAGAATAGAACCCGACGAAAACAAAGGGAAACGGCAGGAATATGAGCAGTCCGAGCTTCCAGTCGAAGCGGAAGATTATCACGGAGACCCATATCATTATCGTCAGCTGATAGATAAGCTCCGGTATCATACCGGTCAGCTGATTCTGAATTTCGCGCGTGTCGCTGTTGACGCGTTCCATCAGCTCGCCCGTCTGCTTCTTTGAAATTTTGCCGTAGGAGAGCGAGGTAATCTTGTCGAAAACGAGGGTACGCAGTCGCTTTGATATATTGGTGCCCGCATAGGCGTTTGTCACGCCGCGAACCATGCGGCAGAGTCTTGCCACCTGATTTGCAAGGAAAAGCCCGAGCACGACAAGCGCAAATGATTGCCATGTTATAGCTGTGGGATTCGGCGATTTGATGTAATCATCGACCATTACGGCATTGAGCCGCGGGATGAGAACACTGAGTCCCGCTGTTGCCAGTATCATGAGGGTGGAGAGCAGGATCTTGTATTTTTCCGATGCCGCCACCTTTAAAAGGCGTCTGATATTTCCCCTTGTATCGGTGCAGTGCGAGCATATTTTTGAGCGGTTTGTATATGGACGCCCGCATTTCGGGCAGACGCTCTCGATATCCTTTTCATCGCGCAAGGATATCTCTTTGCCGCCTATGTGGCGATTCATCTGCTTTGCGATGACGGAGAGCTCATGCAGCTTTGCCATGGTACTGCGGGCAAGAATCCTGTCGTGCCCCTTGTATACGCACTCGAATGTGACACAGCCGAAGTCGGCGGAATATTTGAATTCCGATATATCGGAGAGAGGAAGCTCCTCTTTGCCGCTTTCGTTATATATGGCAAGTATGTCTTCATACATTACGACAAAGCCCTGCTTAAGCTCGGAATCAAAGGTCAGGTCAGTTGCCATTATCAGCTTTATCTTATCCCCGTCGATATCGGGATCGCGCTTGCGGAGCTGTGAAATAAGGCGCTTATTTCTTTTTTCTATATTGCCGGATCCCGCATGAGGCGGATGTCCGGCAGGCATTTTATTATCCTCCAAGGAAAATCATCTCCTTTCCGTGTGAGGCTTTTTACAGATAGATACTGATTATGCGGCGGCTCTTTTTATCGAGCGCATCGACATCCTTTATCTCATATCTGTTTGCGTTTGAATCGGTGAGGAAGATATGCGTGGGCGAGAGGCGTACTATACTGCGGTATGTATCGCGGAAGGTTATTTCCAGCGAGCCCGCGTCGCTCTCTATCTTCCAGTAGGAGAAGCCGAAGCGTTCCTTTATCGAATGAATTTTTGTTATCTGCGGAATGAAATATTTCTTTGCGAGCTCCGCGCGGAAAATGTCCTGCGTTGCTTCGTCAAAATCCGATATTTTCTCTATGATTCCTATTTCCTTATTGTCGCGGTCGAGCACGGAAATATATGAAAAAGGCTCGTCATAAGGGAAGGCTCTGTGCAGGAAAACTCTGTCGTATTCCGCTTTTTCGCCGTTTTCATCGAGAGCGAGCGAAAGTATGCCGCCGCTTTCCGTGAAGTGTGCATTATCCTTATTCAGATAGAAAAGCTCGGCTACATTTTCGAGCGAAAGCTCGTTTGTTTTTGTTTCTGTCGGCATTTTTATCCCTCCTTTTGTCAGCCGTCGACGCCGATATTCTTCAGCGCTTCGAGCTGGAGTCTGTAAAGCTTGTTGTAGATGCCGTCCTTCTTGGCGAGAAGCTCGTTGTGCGTTCCGGATTCGGGCATTTTGCCGTCCTCTATCACTATCAGCTTATCCGCGCCGCGCAGGGTAGAGAGCCTGTGCGCGATGATGACGGTGGTTTTATCCTTTGTGAGCGCGTCGAGCGAATTCTGGATAAGGCGCTCTGTCTGCGTGTCCATCGCCGCTGTGGCTTCATCAAGGATAAGAATCTTCGGGTCCTGAAGTATGGCGCGCGCTATGGAAACTCTCTGGCGCTCGCCGCCCGAGAGATTTTTCTCTCCCTCACCTATCACGGTGCTGTATGCTTCGGGCAATTTCATTATGAAATCATGCGCGCCCGACATTTTAGCCGCGCGGATGACCTCCTCATGAGTTGCATCGGGCTTAGCATATTTGATATTATCGTATATTGTGCCGATGAAAAGATAAGTTTCCTGCGAAACTATGGCGATATTTTTGCGCAGGTCGGCGAAAGCGATATCCTTTATATTTATGCCGTCTATGGTGACTTCGCCCTCCTCGGGGTCGTAGAGACGCACGAGCAGGTTTGCAAGCGTGGATTTTCCCGCGCCCGTATGCCCGACTATGCCGAGCGTCTTGCCTGCCGGAATATCGAAAGAAACGCCGTCGATTATTCTGCGGTTTTTCTCATATGAGAAAACGACATTTTTGAAAGCGACATCGCCGCGCAGATTTTCGAGATGCACGGGATGCTCGCTCTCGCGAACCTCCGGTTCAGCATCCATTATCTCAAAGAGGCGGGAAGCGGCGTTTGTAAATTCCGAGGTGAAGCCGATGATATCCACCATGCCGTCGAGCGGGTTATGTACCATGCCTGTGTACGAAATGAAGAGAGCAAGCGTACCGTATGTCATTTTGCCCTGTATTACCATCCAGCCGCCGACGCCCCATACGAGATATGTGCATATCGTCAGCAGGGAATAGACGCAGGGGTAAACTATGGTGCCGTAGATATTTGCCTTGCGGGTATTTTCCGCGAGGCGTCTGTTTCTTGAATCGAAGCGCTTTACTTCGTCTTTCTCCTTGGAGAATGCTTTCACGAGGCGGAAGCCCGTGATTACATCCGCAAGCAGGGAACTCAGGCTCTTGGAGCTGGAATAGCGCTTGTTATATAGTTTTTCGTCCGTATCGAAAATGCGCTTCAGGCATACGATGAATACGGGTATGAGGAAGAGTGCGCAGACGGAAAGCGATACATTTGTGACAAACATGATTACGATTATCGCAATCATCTGTATTCCGTTTACCAGCACCCACGGCAGTCCGTCCGTGAAGAACCAGTTCATCGAGTTTGCGTCGCTGTTTACCTGCGTCATGAGCCCGCCTGTCTGCCTGTTTGTGAAGAACGAGAGAGAGAGACGTTTTATTGCTCCGAAGATGGTTTTTCGCAGGTCATAAACTATATCTGCGCCGACTATGGACATGATAGCCTGATTTCCGATATCGAAAAGCACGGAAACTATGCGCGATATCACAATCAGTGAGATGACAAGCCCTACCTTACCGTAATACGAGCTGCCGGCGGACTTGTCGAGTACATTATCGTAGAAAAACGCTGATCCTATGTATGTGGAAGCGACGCCGAGCACCGCCATCAGTGCCATGAGAAACACGACGACGGTTATTTTCCATTTATATCGCTTGAAGAAAATTCCCATGCGGAAGATAAGCTTGCGCTTCTCCATGCATTTGGGGCAGATTTTTCTGTTCGGGTCGGGATATATCGTGCCGCATTTCGGGCAGCAGTTGTCCTTTTCCTTTACCTTGAAGCCTTCAAGATTGCCATGTTCTTTAAGCTCCTCTATCGCCTTTTTCATGTCGTAGACATTGTCTTTCGACAGGTTTGAGGAGACTATCAGCGTGGCGTTCCCGCCGCCTGCCGTTCTTGCCGAGAGGCGGACACCCGAGATGAATGTATCTACGCCAAGCTCGGAAATATCGGCGAGAGGGAATACCTCATAGCGTGTCTCACGGAAATCCGAGGCGAGCGCGTGGCGACCCTTTGCCGCGGGATTTGCAGGGGTTATCGCCGTGATTCCCTCGAGAATCTCGAGCCTGTCCTCAAAGAGGAATGCAAATGCCTCGCGTGGCATGCCGTCGCATGAGCGGTCTGTCCCGAGGGCAACGAGTATTGCATCGGTATCAACGCCCTTTTCGCGCAGGAAACCGATGGCGTTTTGTGAAAATTTATTGAGTGAAAGCAATTTTTCACCTCCGTTTTTATCGTGCCGTGCCGCATTATACGATTGCGGTGCAAGGCACACTCAGATGTGAACGGATGAGCCGAAACGGCGCTCACCCTTTGCGTATGAAAGTCGAGTGTATTTTGAGAGACGAGGCACAGCCCGCTTATACATTGAAGCGGATGACGACTATATCTCCGTCCTTGAAAACATAGTCCTTTCCTTCGCTTCGGATAAGACCCTTTTCCTTGGCGGCGTTCATTGAGCCGCAAGCCATGAGGTCATCATATGAGACAACCTCGGCGCGGATGAAACCGCGCTCCATATCGGAATGAATCTTTCCTGCGGCGGCAGGAGCCTTTGTGCCTTTTTTGATAGTCCATGCGCGAACCTCTTTCGGTCCCGCTGTGAGAAAGCTTATCAGACCGAGAAGCTTATAGCTTGCCTTGATGAGACTGTCAAGACCGCTTTCTTTGATTCCGAGATCCTCGAGAAATGCCTTTTTGTCTTCGCCGTCAAGCTCCGCAAGCTCGCTTTCTATTTCGGCGCAGATTGTGATAAATTCTGCGCCCTCGCTGTCCGCATGGGCTTTTATCTGCTTGTATGCGTCTGTTTCCTTAAAGGAATCACCTATCTGATCTTCGCTTATGTTTCCGACATAAATGACAGGCTTCATCGAGAGCAGTTCGACATCCGAGAGGAGCGCCAGTTCTTCGTCCGTATACTCGAGTGCACGCGCGGAAATTCCGTTTTCGAGCGCTTCCTTCACGCGCTTCAGAACAGCTATTTCAGCCGCTGCCGATTTGTCGCCCTTGAGCGCTTTTTCCGCGCGGGCAAGGCGTCTTTCGATGATTTCGATATCGGAGAAGATAAGCTCTAAGTTTATCGTTTCGATATCGCGCATGGGGTTTACATTTCCGTCGACATGGATGATATTCGGGTCCTCAAAGCAACGCACGAGATGCACGATGGCATCGACCTCGCGGATATGAGAGAGAAATTTATTTCCCAGTCCCTCGCCCTTTGAGGCACCGCGTACAAGACCTGCGATATCCACAAATTCGATAACGGCGGGAGTATATTTCTCCGGATTGTACATTTTCGCAAGCTCGTCCAGACGGTAATCCGGAACGGATACGACGCCGACATTCGGCTCTATCGTGCAGAACGGATAGTTTGCAGACTGCGCGCCCGCGTTGGTTATTGCGTTAAAAAGAGTGCTTTTTCCTACATTGGGAAGCCCTACTATTCCAAGTTTCATAATGCTTTGTCCTTTCAGTTTACAAAATACAAAAATATTCGCATACAGAATATATTATATATTATTATCTTATTAAAGTCAACCGAAATCGACCGAAATTTGATGAAAAAATTTACTGCCGCGATTTTTTGCCGCATTTTTCCCGTTTTTTTACAAAGAGTATAAATTTTCGTGAATGGAGAGTGAATAAAATGCAAAATGCCTTTACTTTTTTGCCTTGTCGTGATAAAATGTAGACAAATAAAATCAAAATTCATATGGCATAAAGAAAGGACGGAATAATCATGGCTAATTTAGGTGCAAAAATTCTCGTGATAGACGACGACCCCAATATCTGCGAGGCTGTAAGAGTTTATCTCGCAAACGAGGGCTACGAGGTCATCACGGCAAATGACGGATACGAGGGCGTGGCGTCTTTCAAGGCGTATAATCCCGACCTCGTGCTTCTTGATATAATGATGCCGAAAAAGGACGGCTGGCAGGTCTGCCGCGAAATACGCGAAATTTCCTCCAAGCCGATAATCATGGTCACGGCAAAGGGAGAGGTTTTCGACAAGGTGCTCGGACTGGAGCTCGGCGCGGACGATTTCATGGTGAAGCCCATAGATATGAAGGAACTCTCTGTCCGCATAAAGGCGGTACTTCGCCGCTGTCAGAGCACTGCCGATAAGGACGATGAGGAGTGCGTAAAATATGAAAATCTCGAGGTTTCGCGTCAGAAATACGAGCTGAAAATCAACGGCAAGCCCGTTGACACGCCTCCGAAGGAGCTGGAGCTGCTCTATTTTCTCGCTTCACATCCCAACCATGTTTTTACAAGAAATCAGCTTCTCGACAAGGTATGGGATTTTGATTATCTCGGCGACTCGCGCACGGTGGATGTCCATATCAAGCGTCTGCGCGAAAAGCTGGACGGCGTCAGCGACAAATGGACGATACGAACGGTACACGGAATCGGATACAAATTTGAAGTGCTCTGATAATCACAGCGTGGCTGTGTGCAGTTTTGCTTTCCGCTTTTTCTTTTGAAGAAGCAGGCTCAAAAGAAAAAGCTTAGAAAAAGAAAACGCCGATATGAGGATTGACACATATGCGGAGCATGTGTGTCGGCGTCGCCGAGACGGAGTAATTTCGCGCTCTGCGGAGCGCGACCGTCGCCGTCGACGGCTCACGCCTGCCTTTTAAAAAAGGCAGGAGCGAAAACTTTTGGTTGGCATTACTACGAGCACAAAATTCTAAAAGTGTAATCGGCAGAATCAAGTGGATTCTGCCTTTTGCGGTTAATAAGCAGGGAGAAAAAATTTGAAAAACAGTATTTTTACAAGGTATATTTCAGCTTTTCTCATAATTATTTTCATCAGCTTCACGATACTTGTCACCGTGGTCAGCTCGATGACTATACAGTCCGAAACAAACAGCAAGAAACAGCTCGCCATGACGACCGCCGACTATGTGACGGAATATATCCGCATGGGTATGAACGAGATACCGGCGCCGGTTTCTTTTGAAAGATATGTGGCATATAAATCCGCGGATATTTCAAAAACAGTCAATATTCTTTCGGGTAACACCGAAAAGATGACTGTATTCATTACTACGCTTGACGGCAATGTGCTCATCTCCACAGACGGCAGCTTCTCCGGCAGGATAACCGACGGAAAATCGCTTTCCGTAATTGCGGGAGGCGAGGATTCGCTCATCTACGGCAATATGGGCGGTGTTCTCTCAAAGACGAGCGGGATATATATAAAGCACATCATCACGCCGAGAACAAGCGACGCGGCAGGTGCAGTTGTCGTCTGCTTCTCAACCGGAGAGGCGGAGGCGTTGACCTTCAAGGCAGTGCGTACTATAGTTCTTGTCAGTCTCTGGATAATGATAGTCAGCTTCACGGCAATCTATTTCATCACGGAGCGCACGGTCTCTCCGCTGAAGCAGATGAGTCGCGCGACAAAGCAGTTTGCAAACGGCAAATTCGATGTGCGCATACCCGTTCAGGGAAACGATGAGATAGCCGAGCTTGCCATAGCCTTCAATACCATGGCGGAATCGCTCTCGAAGCAGGAATATATGCGAAGCACATTCCTTGCCAATGTGTCGCATGACCTGCGCACGCCGATGACGACGATATCGGGCTTTATCGACGGCATTCTCGACGGTGCGATACCGCCCGAGAAGCAGGATTATTATCTCGGCATAATCGCGCAGGAGGTAAGGCGCCTTTCGCGACTCGTTTCGTCACTTCTCGACATTTCGAGAATACAGGCGGGCGACCGCAAGTTCACAAAGGCGGATTTCGACATATGCGAAATGGCGCGTCTGATACTGATTTCGTTTGAAGCGAAAATAGATGAAAAGAAACTGGATATAGATTTTGATGCGCCCGATGCGCTCATGGCTTATTCCGATAAAGATGCGGTTTATCAGGTGCTCTACAATATCTGCGATAACGGCATGAAATTCTCGCGCGAGGGCGGCAAATTCCGCATAGCGATAAAAGAGGACAGCGAAAATGTAGCTGTTTCCGTATATAACGAAGGAGTCGGTATATCCGAGGCGGATTTGCCCTATGTATTCGACAGATTCTACAAGAGCGACAAGAGCCGCGGACTGGACAAGACAGGAGTCGGGCTCGGTCTCTATATCTGCAAGACGATAATAGACAGTCTCGGCGGCAAAATATTCGTAAAGAGCGAATACGGCAAATACTGCGAATTTACGATAATACTCGAAAAAGGCGGCAAGAGCTGAAGCGGCAAAACCGCCTATTGACAAATTTCCGTTTCTGTATTATAATAACGCAGGAAAAACAAATTCGATATAAAAAGAGTGCATATGCCGAAGCGACATATGCACAGGGAAGCGCTTATATATAAAGTTGTCCGTATATGCCATGTGCGTATACATCATTTGCTTTGAAATTCCCCGACATATCGGCGACAACGGATTTTCTACTATATAATATGGCGCTTTTTCGACAGTGACAATACGGCAGAATATGCGTTTTTTCGCCTTTTGCGGAAAATGGCGGATTTTGCCGCACGGGCGGCGTTTTTGCACCCGCGCGGCATGGAAAAATATTTTTGCCGCTTGCATGAAAGGAAGATGGAAACTTATGATTAAAATTTCTCCCTCGGTTCTTGCCTGTGATTTTTCAAGGCTCGGCGATGAGGCAAAAAGAGTAGAGGCGGCGGGCGCGGAATGGCTACACCTCGATGTGATGGACGGTATATTCGTGCCGAATATATCATTCGGTCCCTGTGTCATCAAATCCATACGCGGTTCAACGGGCGCATTCTTTGATACGCACCTGATGATAGCAGATCCGATACGCTATGTCGGCGCCTTTGCTTCGGCAGGGGCAGACCTGATAACCATACATTACGAAAGCTGTGAAAACCAGCAGGAAACGCTTGAAAAGATACGCTCGCTCGGCAAAAAGGCTGGCATTTCCATCAAGCCCGCAACGCCTGCGTTCGTGCTTGAGCCGCTCCTTCCTTATGCAGACCTTGTGCTTGTCATGACGGTAGAGCCGGGCTTTGGCGGGCAGAGCTTCAAGGAGGAGACGATGGAGAGCGTGCGCACGGTGCGCGCCATGGTCGATGCCGCAGGACTCGATATAGATATCGAGGTGGACGGCGGTATCAACGCAAAGACGGCGGCTGTCGCCGCGGAAGCGGGTGCAAATGTTTTTGTCGCGGGTTCTTCCGTTTTCGGAGCGGATAATGCGGCAGAGGCTATCGCAGCCATAAGAAGCGCAGCAGAAGGTGCTTTCGGCGCAAAGAAATAAAGCATGATATAATACATAAACGGGACAGATTCCTCTATCGGGAGTTTGTCCCGATTTTTTCTTTTGCGGAATAAAAGCGCGGACAAGTTCATATATTTTAGCAGACAAGGGAGGTGTGGCATATGAGTGGCACGGTAAAGTCGGGGCTTGACACGGCAGGCAGTGTGCCGACGCTTGCGAAAATACTGCGATATCTGCCGGAAAAATTTTCCTCTCCGATAGTAAAATATATCTCGGCAAATCCTGCTGCGGCATCTTTTATCTCTGAAATAAGACTGCGTCTCGGCGCGCTTTTTTCGATAACTGCGGCGGGGAAGAACATATCGATTTTCGGCGGGGAGCGCATATACTGTACGCCCGACGATATGTCGCAGGCGCTCGGACTTCTCTGTGAGGATTCGATACATACCTACGGCGACACGATGCGCGAGGGATATATCCTGCTTGACGGAGGCTACAGAATCGGTATCTGCGGTCATGCGAGATGCGAGGGAAATGCGCTCTCGGGCGTTTACGGTATCACGGCGATATCCGTGCGCATACCGCACGGGGTCTACGGCGTTTGCGATGAGATTCTGCCGCTCATACATGACGGCGGCAGAATAAACAGCACACTGATATATTCGCCGCCGGGTGTCGGTAAGACAACGCTTCTGCGCGATATCGCCGTAAAACTGCGCGGCAGGCGCATTTCGCTTATCGATACGCGCGGCGAGCTTTTCATGGCTGAAAGCATGGCAAATACGCTCATAGATGTGCTCTACGGCTATCCGCGCGCCAAGGGGATAGAGATAGCCACGCGCACGATGTCGGCAGAGGTGATAATCTGCGATGAAATAGGCTCGGCGGAGGAAGCGGGTGCCATTCTCTCGGCGCAGAACAGCGGCGTGCCGCTCATCGCCTCCGCACATGCGGACAGCCTCTCTTCACTTTTCATGCGCCCGAATATAAGACTGCTGCGCGAACACGGGATTTTCCGTTATTATATCGGGCTTTCGCGGGAGGCGGCGGACAGTAATTTCCGCTTTGAAATATACGATGCGGCGGGCGGCGAGCCATGCTGAAATATATCGGTGCGCTTGTCGTTTTTATCTCCTGCACGCTCTCGGGGCTGACTCTCTGCGAGAGGGAAAAGCTGAAACTGCGCCAGTGCGAGGCTTTTCTTTCGCTTTTCGAATATGTGAAAAATCAGATACATTATTTCCTCGCGCCGACGAAGCAGATTTACCGCGGATTTGAAGACCCCGTGCTCGCGAAAGCAGGCTTTCTTGCAAAGTTATGTGAGGAAAGCGGCGGAGTTTACAGAAACAACTGGATAGATGCCTTTGAGGCATGCGGAGAGAACTTTTGCCTTTCTCCCGCGCAGGCGGAGATAGTAAAAACTTTCGGCTCGCATATAGGCAAGAGCAATGAGCCGATGCAGACGAGAAATTTCGAATACTGCATCAAATCCATGGAGGCGGAGATAGCAAAGCAGAGAGCGCTCTGCGAGAAGAACACGAAGCTTTATCGCACGCTCGGCTTCACTCTCGGCGCCATGGCGGCACTTCTGCTCATATGAGCGAAAACAGGTGGTGATTTTATTTGAATACGGAGCTTATTCTGAAAGTGGCAGGTGTCGGTCTGCTTGTGACTGTGGCGCATCAGATACTTTCCAAATCGGGCAGGGACGAGCAGGCACTTTTTGTCACTATAGCCGGCATAGTGATAGTTCTCCTGATGCTTGTCGGTGAGATAGGCGGGCTTTTTGACATGATAAAGGGGATATTCGGCTTATGACGGTGATAAAGCTTTGCGGTATAGCCGTTATCGGCGTCTGTGCCGCGCTCATAATGCGTGCGGCAAAAAGCGAGCTTGCCATGCCTGTCGGAGTGATAACGGGCATCATCATTCTCGCCTCCGCCATATCATCCATGTATCCGATAGTCGCTTTTGCCGAGGGTTTGTCGCGGGAAAATTCTTATTCGCTTTATTTTTCCACGGTTCTGAAGGCTCTCGGCATAGGAATAGCCGCGCAGACCGCCGCAGATATATGCAGAGACAGCGGAGAGGGGGCTGTGGCGTCGAAACTGGAGTTTGCCGCCAAGGTGGGCATACTTCTGCTCGGACTGCCTGTGGTACGCGAAATTTTGTCTCTGACGCAAAAAATACTTGAATGAAAATGAAAAGAATAATAATTATTTTATGTATATTAATTGCAATATTATCGACTACCATATATGCCGATGGCACGGATAAAAGCGAGACGGATTTCGGACAAGGCTCGGTATACGAGGGGCTTCCCGAGGAGATGCGGGAATACATACCGTCCGATTTTTTCACCGGCGGCGCATCGGGACTCTCGGAAAAGCTGAGCATCGGATTTTTCCTGCGGGCGGCGGGAAAAATGCTCTCGTCCGCTTTCCCGCGCGCGGTGAAAAGCTTCGCTTTTCTGCTCGGGATACTCGTCATTTCCTCTGTGCTCGGCGCGCTCGGCGACAGCATAGCGAGCCCGTCGGTGAAGAGCGTATTTTCGTATATATCGTCGGTCTGCATCTGCGCCGCCGTCTATGAGGCGACAGGCTCGCTCTTCTCGCTGACAAAGGATTTTATCCTCGGGCTTTCGGGTTTTGTCACGAAGCTGATGCCTGTGATGACGGCGCTCCTCTATGCGAGCGGCAAGGTCAGCACGGCGGCTGTTTCCGGCGGGATAATAACGGCGACACTGGCTATACTCGAAAATATATGCGCGGGCGTGCTTTTTCCGCTGATACAGATGTGCTTTGCCATCTCGGCGGGCGGCGCCATGTGCGGAAACGCCGGACTCTCGGGGATAACGGCAACGGTGAAAAAAACGGTGACATATCTGCTTTCATTCATCATGCTTCTGCTTTCACTCACGCTCGCTTTTCAGAGCGTCATAACGAAAAGTGCGGATTCGCTGGCACTCAAGGGCGTGAAATTTGCCGTCGGCAGTTTCATTCCGATAGTCGGCGGAGCGATAAACGAGGCACTCACCGCCATAACGGGGAGCATCGGCACGATTCGCTCGGCTGTAGGAATCGCGGGTGCGGCGGCGGTGCTTTTCATGACCGTATCGCCCATAATATGCATACTCATAAACAAGGCACTGCTTGAGCTTTCGGCTTCTTTTGCCGTGATGCTCGGGCTGGAGAGGGAAAGCCGATTTCTCTCCGATACTGCGGGAATAGCGGGCTTTTTCGTTTCGCTCTCGGCGGTGACGGGAGTATTTTTCATCTTTTCGCTTTCCGTACTCGCCGGCATTTCATAGGGTGATATCATGGAAGAAATAAAAAGCTATGTTTATATGCTTGTCTGCGTGCTGGTGGCAAGCGGACTGGCGATAAATCTCTCTCCTGAGGGGGAGATGAAAAAATATATAAGATATATCTGCCTGCTCTGCACGGCGGCGGCAATCTGCATTCCGACGGTGCAGGTGATAGGCGGTATCTCCGGTTATATCGCCGATATCGGCGACGGCACCGCATATGAAACGGGCGAAAATCCAGATGCGGAGGGGATACTCATAGAGCAGACGCGAAAGAATATTGCCGCATCCGTGCGAAATTATATCAGCGAAAAATACGGCATTGCAAAGGAGAGCATCAGCGTCGGGGTTACGCTTGACGAAAGCGACACTTCGTGCGTCGAGATAAAAAAGCTGACGCTGACTCTGCCGAAGAGCGCACCTTCGGAAAAGATAAAAGCGGAGCTTGATGAAATGTTTCTCCACAAAACTGAAATAGAAATTATCTACGGGAGGTGAGGGAATTGAAAACAAAGCTTAAGGATATGCCGCCGAAGCTGAAGCTTGCCATACTTGCCGCGCTCGGTATTTTCGGCGTTTTGCTCGTGATAATAGGTTCATCGGGCGGCAAAAAGACGGTGGCGCAAAAAAATACCGCAGAAAATACGGAAGATAACGCAACTTTGGCATATATAGAGAGCCTCGAGAATAAAATTAGAACCATAACGAGGCAAATAACAGGTTCGGACAATGTGAGCGTTATCGTAACCGTCAGCGACGGAGTGCAGTATGTTTATGTTTCTGATGAAAAGTCGGGCGAGAGCGGCACGGACAGGGAATACATAACCGTGCGCAAGGAAAACGGCTCGGGCACACTCATATTGCAAAAGGAAATATATCCTCCCGTTGAGGGCGTTTCCGTTGCGTGCCGCGGCGGCGATGACCCGGGACTGCAAGCCAAGCTTATCTCGGTCATATCGACGGCGCTGGGACTTCCGAGCAACAGAATCTGTATTGTCGGGGTAAAATAAATTTTTATATTAAGGAGATTTATTATGAGAAACGAAGAGAGAGCCGCTATCAGAGCGGGCATGGCAAATCAGGTAGAGGGAGAGGAAGCCGTACTCAGCCTCCCCGAGGCAAAGGAACACAATTTCAAATTCGGCAGTATTTTCACGGGTGACAGCGTGAAAAAAGGCATCAAAAAATTCGGCGTGCGCAATCTTGTGATTGTTCTTTCCGTACTGCTCATCGGTGCCGCCGTATATGTAAACTGGGCTATCTTCGGCAAGACCGACAAGCCCGATTCCGGAAAAGACCAGCCCTCCGGTAATGTCAATGTAGATGACAAGACGAATACGGAATCAAATTATTTTGCCGCATCGCAGATAGAAAGACAGCGCGCAAGAGACGAGGCTATGGAGGTTCTTCAGGGTGTTGTCGACGATGCAAAAAGCCTTGACGCGGCAAAAGAACAGGCGCTTGCCGATATAGCTGCAATCGCGGCAACTATCGAAAAGGAAGCCAATATCGAGACGCTCATAAAAGCAAAGGGTTTTGATGAATGCGTAGCCGTCATAAACGGCGACAAGGCAAACATTATCGTAAAGAGCGAGGGTCTCAAGCCCAATCAGCTCTCGCAGATACTCGAAATCGTTTATAAGCAGGCAAATATTCTTCCCGCAAATGTGACGATAGCAGAGAAATAAAAAAATAAGGAGCTGCGGCAATTTTGCCGCAGCTCCTTTGGTTGTATTCAGAATTCCAGTTTTTCTTCGATATAGGAAACGAGGTCGTCTGTCTTTATGCGAACCTGCTCCATGGTATCGCGGTCGCGGACGGTTACGCAGCCGTCGTTTTCGGAATCGAAATCATATGTGATGCAGAAAGGCGTGCCTATCTCATCCTCGCGGCGATAGCGCTTGCCGATAGAGCCTGTCTCATCATAATCGACGGGGAAGTGCTTTGCGAGATTATTGTGAATCTCCATAGCCTTATCGCCGAGCTTCTTTGAAAGGGGCAGGACAGCCGCCTTGAAAGGAGCGAGTGCGGGATGGAAATGAAGCACCGTGCGTACATCGCCGCCCTCGAGAGTTTCTTCGTCGTAGGCTTCCGTGAGGAACGCGAGGAACGAACGCTCAACGCCGAGACTGGGCTCCACAACATAGGGAATATAGCGTGTATTCTTGTCGGGGTCAAAGTATGTGAGGTCTTTGCCGGAGGTATTCTGATGCTGAGTGAGGTCATAGTCCGTGCGGTCGGCAACGCCCCAGAGCTCGCCCCAACCGAACGGGAACATGAATTCGAAGTCGGTTGTTGCCTTGGAATAGAAGCAAAGCTCCTCGGGGTCATGGTCGCGCAGGCGGAGATTTTCTTCTTTCATGCCGAGGCTGAGAAGCCAGTTCTTGCAGAAAGAACGCCAGTATGAGAACCACTCAAGGTCGGTATCCGGCTCGCAGAAAAATTCAAGTTCCATCTGCTCAAATTCGCGGACGCGGAAAATGAAGTTTCCGGGGGTTATCTCATTGCGGAAGGACTTGCCTATCTGACCGATACCGAAAGGCAGTTTCTTGCGAGTGGTGCGCTGAACATTGACGAAGTTTACGAAGATACCCTGTGCCGTTTCGGGGCGGAGATAAACCGTGTTCTTGGCGTCTTCTGTTACGCCCTGGAATGTCTTGAACATCAGATTGAACTGACGGATATCCGTGAAATTATGCTTGCCGCAGGAGGGGCAGGGGATATTGTTTTCCTCGATAAAATTTTTCATTTCTTCCTGCGAAAAAGCATCGATGGGCTTTTCGAGAGCTTTGCCTGTCTTTTCGCAGTAATCCTCGATAAGCTTGTCCGCGCGGAAGCGCTCCTTGCATTCGCGACAGTCCATGAGCGGGTCGGAGAAGCCGCCGAGGTGACCGGAAGCAACCCATGTCTGCGGATTCATGAGAATGGCCGCGTCAAGACCTACATTGTAGGGGCTTTCGGTGACGAATTTCTTCCACCATGCTTTCTTGATATTGTTTTTCAGCTCTACGCCGAGAGGACCGTAATCCCATGTATTTGCAAGACCGCCGTAAATTTCGGAGCCGGCAAAAACAAAGCCGCGGTTTTTACAGAGCGCAACGAGCTTATCCATTGTTTTTTCTGTGTTTTTCATCGTCATTTATCCTTCATTTCATTAGATTTTTTATTTTTTATCATGTCCATATAATCCTGCAGGATTATCTGCGCCGCGAGCGAATCGACCGTGGCACGGTGATTTTTTGTTTTGATGCCGGATTCGCGCAGATACATATGCGCCATAACGGTGGTACAGCGCTCGTCATACAGCGTGACGGGAATATCGCAGAGCCCGCCTATCATATCGGCAAAAGCCATGGCGCTCTGCGCCTTTTCTCCGAGAGAGCCGTCCATATTCACGGGCTTGCCGACGACGATGAGGCTGACCGAAAGCTCCTTTGCCTTTTCCGCGATTTCCGCCGCGGCTTTTCCGACATTGTAGCTTTTGATATTTCCTATGCCGTGCGCATACATTCCGAGGTCATCGGAAACGGCAAGTCCCGTTCTTGCTGCGCCGAAATCGACGCCGAGTATTTTTTCTGCCATCTTGCCTCCCGCTCAGAAGCTGTTTCTGTTGAGGCCGATCTTGTTTTCAGCCATGTACTTTTCTATATCGGCTTTGCTCGGGATATATTCGAGATTGCCGTTTGCCGCGCGGGCGAGAAGCGTCACTATCTGCGCATATCTTGCGGCGCGCACGGGATGGCGGCTCTTGAAAAATTCATATGCGTAAGCGCCGATGTATATGGGAGAGAAAAATTCCTTTCCCTCAGCGGCGGTTTTCAGCGTATGCGGCGCCTCTGCATATTCGTAGGTATTTCCGTCATATACAAACGAAGTGCCCTTTCTGTTTATCACATAGAATTTTGCCTTTATCTTTGCGGAGAGCGAAATTATCGCGCGGACAGCCTTATCCGCCGTATCGGGGAAGAAGCCTGTGAGCGCATATATCTCATCCTCGGAGATAATGAGTGTTTTTACATTTTTGAGACTCTCCAGCGGGAGCTTTGCCGTATGCGAATTGTATTCTAAAATCAGGTCGAGTCCCTGCTCGGTTGCGCGGTTCAGCGCATATACCGCGAGATCCTCATATTCTGTGCGCTTTACTATATGCACGCGCTTTTCTTCGGAATCATCCTTTTCCTCCGAGAGATCGTCCTCGATGGAGATTTCCTCTTCAACCTCGTGAGCCACGAGCAAAGGCTCCTGCGGAACTATGAGCGCATCGGGATATGAAGCGAGTGCATTATCAATATCCTCTCTTGAAATAAGCTCGCCGACTCCGCGGGAAACATAATTTGTATGACCGCCGAGATCGTCATAGAGAGTGACGCTCATGCCTGTCTGATAACCCTGAACGGTCTCTGTATTGTCGGTGATGATACCGCACTTTTCGTAGTAACGCATGAGGCGTTCACCGTTTGTATCGGCGCCGAGCTTTGTGCAGAAGGCGCAAGAGCCGCCAAGCTTGGCTATGGAGATTGCCGTGGAAACACTTTTCCCGAAGGCGTGAAAACGATAAGCTCCGCTTTCAACGGTATTTCCTTCTTTTTTCTTCGGATTTATCTTCATGCGCAGGTTCATGTAGCTGTTTCCTATTACGAGAATTTTCTTATCCATAATAATAGCCGTCCTTATTGATTTATAAAATATATTTTATCATAATAAATCGGTCTTGTAAATAGATATTTGATTAAAAAAGCCGATAAATTCGGAAAAAACAAGCTTCAGTCGCGGAAAAGTCTGCGCGAGAGCGGCAGAAGCACGGAGCCGACCATATTTCCGGCTGTTATCACGGCGAGGCGGAGCATGGTTTCGCCGGTTATCATGCGAGCGGCGGCAAAATAAAACATATCCGCTACGCAATGCTCAAATCCGCAGAGGATGAAAAGTGAAATCGAAAGGAAAAGTACTATGTATTTTCCGACATCGTGCTTTATGTTTTTATATCCGTCCACGCCGAAAAACATAAGCAGATTGCAGAATATGCCGAGCACAAAAAGGCTGAGAAGGCTGTCATCAAGGCGCGCAGCCGTAAATGCGGCGGCTGTCTGTGAGACAGACATACGGGTGAGGTTCGTGAGCGCGGCGACAAGCCATGTTCCCGCGAAATTGCCTGTCCATGTTATGAGCAGAATGAGCAGATAAGAAGGCGGGTTTTCGAAGATGTAGCCGTCTTTTCCCGTAAAAAGAAAAAATCCGCAGGTGACTACCATGAAGAGTGCAAAGGTAAAAAGAACGGCACCGAGATTTTTGTCGCTGATGCGGCAGTACATAAATCCCGCGATGCCGACGCAGATTCCGGCGAAAACGGCTTTAATAAATGCAGATAAGTATTTCATTTTTCCTCCAGAGATTTTATATGTATAAAATATTCTATCATGTCGTGCGGGTTTTGTCAATATATGAGGAAAAATGAAAAAGAGCAATTTTATACTTGCAAAAATATAAAATGTGTGATATTATAGAAAAGAACAAAAAATTTTCATCGGAGGCAACATGAAATTTACTATATTTATAAGCGAAAAATTTGATATAAACGGAACACCGATTGAGAGCACTCCTATAACCGAAGGACTTATAAACAGTACATATAAGATATCGACAGACAGCGGGAAGGATTATATTCTCCAGAAAATAAATACGAATGTTTTCAAAAATCCCGACGAGCTGATGCAGAATATAGAAAATGTCTGCAAATACATCTCCGCAAGAGTGGACGACCCCGAGAGAGAGGCGATGACTGTTATCAGGGCAAAGGACGGCAAGCTCTGGTACAGAGCAGAGGACGGCGGTTGCTGGCGCGTATACAAATTTATAGAGGGCGCGAAATCCATTCAGGCGGCGGAAAACGAAATGTCGCTTTACTATGCGGCAAAGGCTTTCGGCAAATTCCAGCGCCTGCTCGGCGATTATGATGCATCTACCCTTTTTGAAACGATACCGAATTTTCACAATACGGTGAGCCGCTTTGCCGACTTCAAGGCGGCTGTGGAGCATGCTTCTCCCGAGAGAAGAGCGGAATGCGAAAAGGAAATAGAGCAGATTTATGCGCTTGAGCCATATGCGCACATGATAGTGGACGGACTCGCAAACGGTAAACTGCCGCTTCGCGTTACGCACAACGATACAAAGCTCAACAATGTCATGCTTGACAATGTAACGGGCGAGGGCGTCTGCGTTATCGACCTCGATACGGTAATGCCCGGCTCGCTTCTCTACGATTTCGGCGATGGCGTGCGCTTTGCCGCCTGCAACAGCGCCGAGGACGAGCGTGACCTATCAAAGGTTTATCACAGACTTGACCTTTTCGAGCAGTATACGCACGGCTTCCTTGACGGTATCGGCGCGAATATAACCGAAAACGAGCGCGATATGCTTCCTGTTTCCGTGGTGATACTCACATATGAGCTTGTGCTCCGTTTTCTCGGGGACTATCTGAATGGCGATGTATATTTCAGAGTAGCCGAGGACAGACCGAAGCACAATCTCGAGCGCGGCAGAGCGCAGCTCAAGCTCACGCTCGACACGATATCCAAGCTTGACGAGATGAAGAAAATCGTGGAGAAATATTCTAAATAAGAGAATAAGCAAAAAAAGGTTGCGGCGATGCCGCAACCTTTTTGCATGCTGTATTTTATCCGTTTATCTCATCCGCAATTCTGCGCGCGACGAAAACACCGCTTGCAGAGGCATGGGAGAGAGAATGTGTGATGCCGGAGCCGTCGCCTATGATATAGAGACCCTTGTACTCCGTTTCGAGATACTCGTTTGTATCCACTTCCATATTGTAGAACTTGACTTCCACGCCATAGAGCAGGGTATCATCGTTTGCTGTTCCGGGGGCAATCTTATCGAGGGCATAAATCATCTCCATTATGCCGTCAAGTATACGCTTCGGAAGCACGAGACTGAGGTCACCGGGAGTTGCCGCGAGGGTAGGTGTGACGAATGATTCTTCTATGCGCTTCTGATTGCTGCGTCTGCCGCGTACAAGGTCGCCGAAGCGCTGGACTATAACGCCGCCGCCGAGCATATTCGAGAGGCGGGCGATGCTTTCGCCATAGCCGTTGCTGTCTTCAAAAGGCTCGGAAAAATGCTTTGAAACAAGCAGAGCGAAGTTTGTGTTCTCCGTCTGCATTTTCGGGTCCTCATAGCTGTGACCGTTTACCGTGACGATGCCGTTTGTATTTTCGTTTACGACGATGCCGTGCGGATTCATGCAGAATGTGCGGACATTATCCTCGAATTTTTCTGTTCTGTATACTATTTTGCTCTCATAAAGCTCGTCTGTGAGATGAGAGAAAACAACTGCGGGAAGCTCTACGCGCACACCGAGATCGACACGGTTGGATTTTGTATGTATGCCCATCTTCTTGCATATTTCTTCCATCCATTTGCTTCCGCTTCTGCCGACGGAAACTATACAGTCGCGGCATTCGAAATCGCCCTTATCCGTAGATATCGCAAAGCCCTCATCTGTCTTGCAGATATCATGCACGGGCGTATCGAAATAGAAATCCATGCGTGTGCGCAGATATTCGTAAAGATTTGTCAGCACGACATAGTTTACATCCGTTCCGAGGTGGCGGACGGAAGCTTCAAGCAGATTGAGCTTATTCTGAATGCATATCTTCTTGAATTTTGAGCCTGCGGTGGTATATAGCTTTGTACCGCTCCCGCCGTATTCCATATTTATTTCATCGACATATTTCATCAGATCGAGCGCCTGCTTTTTTCCTATATGCTCGTAAAGCGTGCCGCCGAAATCATTTGTTATATTATATTTTCCGTCGGAAAAAGCGCCTGCGCCGCCGAAGCCGCTCATTATAGAGCAGGTTTTACAGCCGATGCAGGTTTTAATTTTGTCGCCGTCGATGGGACAGCGGCGCTTGGCAAGAGGATGCCCTGCCTCAAAAACCGCGATTTTCAGTTCCGGTGACTTCTTTGTCAGCTCATATGCGGAAAAGATACCGCCGGGACCCGCACCTATGATAATTACATCGTATTTCATATTATTCACTCCGTTTGCCGCCGTCGCGGCGTGATTTTAGGTCTATCCAAAGACCAACAATATATTATACATGAAGCGCGGCAATAAGTCAAGCGGGAAAATGTAAATAAATACGCAGACTTTATCGCAAAAACACGGGAGAAATCCGATTGAGGATTTCTCCCGTGTTTTTGTCCTGTTATCTTGCTTTTTTGTGCTTGGAAGAGTGGTCGAGCGCCGTCACGGGGACATCATAAATATCCGTATATGCCGCCGCTTCCGCGCCGTTTTCGGGAATATGCTGTGTTATGCCCGTGCATTCGTTTGCGCTGGCTACGGGATTTGAGAGGAAAGCATCCTTTGTGCGGCTGCGCGGGTCGGTCATCGCTTCGCGGCGTTTCGCCTTTGCTTCTTTTCCTGTAATCATTTTTTATCATCTCCATTCGGGATTATTCTTTGCAATTTCTTTGCTTTTATGCTAAAACCATCTTGAATTTATCGCGATTATAATGTATAATATACTATGATTATTTATGGTTGATATAAAGAAGGAGCGGCTTCATGCTTGAAAAGTTAAAGGAAATAGAAGAAAAGTTTATCGGTATAGAGTCGGAGCTTGCAAAGCCCGAGGTTGTCTCGGACAAGGATAAATTCCGCGCGCTCATGAAGGAGCACAAGACACTCCTGCCGATAGTGGAAAAATACAGGGAATACTGTGCCGAGAAAAAGAACGAGGAAGAGGCGGAGGAGATAATCGCCGAAACGCACGATGCGGAGCTTAAGAAAATGGCGCAGGAGGAGAGAGCGGCATCAAAGGAGAAATGCAAGGGCTTCCTTGACGAACTGCAGCTTCTTTTGCTCCCGCACGACCCAAATGACGACAAGAATGTCATTATAGAGATACGCGGCGGTGCGGGCGGCGACGAAGCGGCGCTTTTTGCCTACAATCTTTACCGCATGTATACGATGTATGCGGCTTCTGTAGGTTGGAAAACGGAGATAATAGAGCTGAATGAAACGGAGCTGGGCGGCTTCAAAGAGGTTTCGTTCCTCGTAGAGGGCGAGGGCGCATATTCAAAGCTGAAATTTGAGAGCGGCGTGCATCGCGTTCAGCGCGTACCCGAAACAGAGGCGAGCGGCAGAATCCACACCTCGACTGTCACCGTGGCGGTGCTCCCCGAGGCGGAGGATATAGAGATAGAGATAAATCCCGCCGATATCAAGCTGGAATCCTGCAAGAGCAGCGGCGCGGGCGGTCAGCATGTCAATAAAACCGAGAGCGCAGTACGCCTCACGCATAAGCCGACAGGCATCGTTATCGAATGTCAGGAGGAACGCAGTCAGTTCAAGAACAGGGACAAGGCGATGAAGCTCCTGCGCACGAAGCTCTATGATATGGAGCGTACAAAGCGCGACAGCGAGCTTGCCTCGGCAAGAAAAAGTCAGGTCGGAACGGGCGACAGAAGCGAGAGGATACGCACCTACAATTATCCGCAGGGGCGCATCACCGACCACAGAATAGGGCTTACGGTATATAATTTCGAGAATTTTCTCGCGGGAGATATAGGCGGCATGATAAATGCGCTGATAGCGGCAGACACCGCCGAAAAGCTGAAAGGCGAAAATAATGAGAACAGAGACAGTAAAAATAAATAAAGAGCTGCCGCTTGAGCCGCAGCTTTGCCGCGCCGCAGAGGTGATACGAGGCGGAGGGCTTGTAGCCTTTCCGACGGAGACGGTATATGGGCTGGGCGCAAACGGGCTCGATGAAAAAGCTGCCGCGGCTATCTATGCGGCAAAGGGCAGACCGAGCGACAATCCGCTCATTCTCCATATAGACGAGCCGACGAAAGCGGAGAAGTATGCGTATACCTGCGAAGCCTACTATGCGCTTGCGAGAAAATTCATGCCGGGACCGCTCACCGTGATAATGCCGAAGCGCGATATAGTGCCTATGGCGACGACGGGCGGGCTTGAGACTGTGGCGCTCCGTTGTCCCGAAAACAGGATAGCGAGGGAGCTTATCCGCCTCTGCGACCTGCCGATAGCGGCACCGAGCGCGAATATCTCGGGCAAGCCGAGCCCGACTTGCGCCGCTCATGTGCTCCATGATATGGACGGGCGCATAGATATGGTGATAGACGGCGGAGAATGCGATATCGGCGTGGAATCAACAATAGTTGAGCTTGCCGGCGGTAAAGCAACTCTGCTTCGCCCGGGCGCGATAACGCTCGACATGCTCCGCGAGGTGCTCGGCGAGGTTTCGGAAGACCCGACGATAACACATATCCCCGATGCGGGCATGAGACCGAAAGCACCCGGGATGAAATATCGGCATTATGCACCGAGTGCGCCGACTGTACTGATATGTGACGACGGCACGGCGGATTTTGATATGCGTGCGATAAAATTTCTCTCGGCAAAAAAAGCCGAGGATAAAAAGACAGGCATACTCTGCTTTGAGGAATATATTCCCGAGCTTGCGGGGAAATATACCGTCAGCCTCGGCGAAAAGAGCGATGAGAGCGAGCACGCGCGGCGGCTTTTTGCGGCTCTGCGGCATTTTGACGATCTCGGCGCCGACAGGATATATGCTACTGTTTCAAGCACGGGCGATGCGGGGCTCGCTTTTTACAACAGGATGCTCAAGGCTTCCGGATACAATATAGAAAAGGTTTGATAGTGTTATGATTATCGGAATTACAGGCGGAAGCGGAAGCGGAAAAAGTGCGCTCTCGGCGCTCTTTGCCGCCGACGGCTTTTTTGTGATTGACTGCGACGCGCTCGTACACAGGCTTTACGGCGAGAGCAAATACATAAATGCCGTATGCGCTGCCTTTCCGGAGGTGCGCGCTGAATACGGTATAGACAGAAAAAAGCTCGCCGCAATTGTATTTTCTTGTCCGACAGAGCTGGAAAGGCTGAACAAAACCGTTTTGCCGCTCATTTCAGATGCTGTGATGGCAGAGGCGGAAAACGGACGCGGACATCGCGGTATTATACTTGACGCGCCGACGCTTTTTGAAGCGGGGCTTGATAAGAAATGCGACCTTGTTATCGGAGTTATAGCCGATGAAGATATACGAATAGCGAGAATAGCGGCGCGCGACGGTATCTCCGAGGCGCAGGCGCACGCCCGCATATCATCGCAGAAAAGCGATGAGTTTTACCGCACGCATTGCGATTTCACCGTCTGCAACAACGGTGCACGCGAGCTCTGCGAGGTTTACTCGGAGCTGAGGAAAAAGATAGGAGTCCGTTGATGGCAAAAAGAAACCCTTTACTGATTTATATCAGAATAATTTTGCTTGTTGTGCTCGTTCTCGCGTCTGCACTGCTCACCTTTTCGGAGGCGAAGCGCAGGGAGAGAATGGTCGATTTTGCGGAAGTTTATCCGATAGTGCATAAATATTCGGAGAAATACGGTGTAGAGGAAAACATGATACTTGCCATGATACGCACGGCAAGTAATTTCAATGCCAATGCAGTCTCATCCTCGGGCGCGATAGGACTGATGCAGATATCGCCCGCCACATATACCGGAGATATCAAGCCCCGCCTCGGCTCAAACGAGAGAGAGGGCAGGCTTTATGATCCGGATTTCAATGTTATGTGCGGAGTGTTTTACTTTCGTGTATGGCTTGACTATTTCAATTCGCCCGAGCTTGCCCTTGCTGCCTACAATGCCGGAGCAGGCAATGTGCGGAAGTGGATTTCAAATTCCGAATATGCCGAGGGCGGTGTGCTCAAGCAGGATAAAATCCCCTCTGCCGCCACGGCGGAATATATGAAAACCGTCATGCGCCACTATAATGAATACAACAAGACCTATGGCGAGGCAAAGATAAAGCGAGAGGTGAATATGGATGGAAAGCGCTATATTTCACGCGAGCTATGCTTTGAATTTGCGAAAAAGTATGCGAAAATGTATGATGTCAGTCCGTATCTCGTGATAGCGATAGCAGAGGTGGAAAGCGGCTTCAATGCAAACGCCCTTTCAACCTCGAATGCCATGGGGCTTACGCAGATAAAGCCCGATACATATAAGGTCGATATCGCGGCAAACCTCTGCATAGACGACCCGCCCGAGCGGCTCTATGACCCCGAATTTTCGATAAAATGCTGCGCATACTATGTTTCGTGGATTCAGACGAGATTGCGCAGGGTAGGTACAGGCTCGGATATGCAGGTGGCTGCGGCATACCACGGCGGCATAAACAAGGTTCGCTCATGGCTTTCGGACGGCGAATACAGCAGCGAAGGCGAGCTTCTCTATGATAAGCTTCCCGATGCCGCGACAAAACGCTATGTCGAAAAGGTCATGGCGGCATACGATAACTGGAAAAATAAATAATTTACATAAAGAAAGGAAAAAATCATGGAAGAGACAAATGTAAAAAAGGATGAAAAATCCGTAGCTGACACGCTGAAGGAAGAGCTATTCTTCAAGGGCAAAAATGCTTTTGAAGAGATGAATGAAGAGGAAACAGAGAAGTGCTTTGAATATGCAAAGGGCTATGCAAAATTCCTCGATAACGGCAAGACGGAGCGCGAATGTGTAAAGACAGCTGTCGCTTTGCTTGAGGAAAAGGGATTTATACCCTTTGAATTCGGCATGCAGGTGAACGCGGGCGAAAAGTATTATTACAATAACCGCGGAAAGAGCCTTGCCGCATTCATTGTCGGCAGTGAAAGCCTCGAGAGCGGCGTTTATATGTCTGCCGCACATATCGACTCACCGAGAATAGACCTGAAGCAGCATCCGCTCTATGAAGCGGACGGTTTCGGCTTCTTCAAGACGCATTACTACGGCGGCATCAAGAAATATCAGTGGACAACCATACCGCTTGCCATTCACGGCGTTGTTGCCAAGAAGGACGGAAGCGTGGTCGAGGTTGTTGTCGGCGAAGACGATAATGACCCTGTTTTCTATATCACAGACCTGCTCCCGCATCTCGCAGGCGGTCAGATGGCAAAGACAGGCGGTAATATCATCGCGGGTGAACAGCTCAATATTCTCATCGGTTCGCGCCCCTACAGCGTAAAGACAGGCGACGCGGTAAAGCTCAATATCATGAAGATTCTCAATGATAAATACGGCATCACAGAGGGCGATTTCATGAGTGCGGAGCTTGAAATGGTTCCCGCAAATAAGGCAAGAGATATCGGTTTCGATCGCAGTCTTATCGGCGCTTACGGTCATGACGACAGAGTTTGCGCTTATCCTACGCTGACTGCTCTCATGGAAACCGAAAACCCGAAGCACACGGTAATGGCTATTCTTGCCGACAAGGAAGAGATAGGCAGTGAGGGCAACAGCGGCATGAAGAGCGCCGTTTATTTCGATATCATCGCCGATATGGCAAATACCCTCGGCGTTTCCGATGCGGTTGTCAGAAGAAGCTCCAAGTGCCTCTCATCCGATGTAAATGCGGCTTATGACCCGAATTTTGCCGAGGTTCACGAGAGACGCAACAGCTGCTTTGCAAACGGCGGCGTTGTTATCACCAAATTTACGGGTTCGCGCGGCAAATCCGGTTCAAACGATGCTTCGGCTGAATTTATGGGCTTTGTACGCAGTGTGCTCGATGATGCGGGCGTAGTATGGCAGACCTCCGAGCTTGGCAAGGTTGATGCGGGCGGCGGCGGCACTGTTGCCATGTATATCGCACAGAAGAATGTCGATGTGGTAGACCTCGGCGTTCCGGTGCTTTCCATGCACGCACCCTATGAAGTTGTGGCAAAGACAGATGTTTATATGACACATAAGGCTATCGCGGCTTTCTTTGCGAAATAAGATAGAAATAATTTAGAAGATAATGATAAAACTCCCGTCTGCACCATGCAGGCGGGAGTTTTTGTATGTATGCTGATTAGTCGAATTCTTCGGTTTATTTCAAAAATTCTTTTACTTTTTCGCCTATGGCTTTTGCCATATAGAAGTAGCCCATGCCGTTCGGATGGCAATTATCGGCGGTGCATTCCTCGCGTATATCCGGCGGGAATATCGCCGCACCGTCCACGAGACGGATGTTTTTATCGCCCTCGGCAAGCGCACGGCTGTAATTATCAAAAATCAGTCGGCGCCGCGGCTCGTTGCCCGCGACATCGGGCCTATAATCAACCTTTGTGGCAAAAATTATCGGCAGGTCGGGTTGTGCCTCGCGTATGCGCTTATAGCCTGTGTAATGCGTCTTTTCGAGATGCTCGAAAGTCGGCGCATTGTGGTCATAGTCATAGACAAGCACGCTCATATCAAGCCCCGCGATGTAATTTATCATGGCGTCCTCGCCTCTTGCCGCGCCGGCGAACCCGAGGCTGACAAAATCGCAATCGAGCATTCTCGACACCACGGCGGGATATGCACCGCTTGCAAGCGTTGCGCCCACACCGTGTACTATGGAAGAACCGTAGAAAACGACGGGCTTCTTGTATTTATAATCATCGGGAGGGAGGATTTCCGAGCCCTCGCGCAGAGCGATATAAAGCCTGTCTATCTTTGCAAAAAGAGGAAGATAGAGCGTTATTTCTTTCATGCCCGGCTTGAGGCGCACGCGCCCCTCGGCAAAACCCGTGCAGTCGCCGCCCTGATATGTGAAGAAAATTCCGCCGAATTTCTGAACGCCGCCTTCCTTCACATAGAAATTGAAACCGTGCTTTGCAAGCATGGAAGACTGCGGCTGACCGAATGTATCGGCGGCTGTGATATTTGCCTGCACGATGATATAGTCCGAATCTGTTTTGAAGCGGATTCTTCCGCCTGCCGTCATGGCGCCGAGATTTTCGAGATCACGGCTCGTATTTTTAGCCACATCTTCCGGTACGCGCCTGTACGGCTCGCACAGTCCGTGCATAGAAAACGGTGCTTTCGCCGCATCGAGATACACGGGATTGCCGACGGTCATAGTCTGTCTTTCCGGCTTGAGACCGATATTTTTTGTTACAGTCATTTTTTATTCCTCAAAAATTCGTATGCTCTTTATCAGCGGAACATCGCGTGAGCCTGTGATATAAATTCGTATGCTGTCCGTTTCTTTGCCGATGCGGCATATCTTCTTGTGACCTATTGTCGTATCATCGGCAAAACGGAAGAAAACATTTTTGATATTCTTTGCGGAGAGAGAGAAGCTTGAGATGCGCTGACCGTATGCAATATCCTCGCAAAGCTCGATATATGAGATTTTCTTCACGCCGTCAAAGGTTATATCATAATATTTCTGCGTCTCGGAGGTCGGAACCTCCTTGACATCGGCTTTCGGAAAGAGATCTTTTTCATCGGAAAATGTTGTTTTTATCCAGTTTCCGAATTCGAGCAGGCGCGCGACATCGTTTTCGTCAAATTTACCGTTCGGCATCGGCGGAATATTCAGATTCAGGCAGGTATTATTGCCGACGGAATTGAGATAAACCTGCTTCAGATGTTCAAGAGAATGAGCACACTCCGAGGGATGATAGAACCAGCCCGGACGGATTGAGGTATCGACCTCGGCGGGCGCAAAAACGGGCTTGCGCGAATAAATCATGGATTCGAAATCGCCTATCGTGCCGTAGGTATTGAAAATATACTGCATTGTCCCGGGTACGGGAGAAGCTGTCTGCGGTGCCGCCTGAAGCCTGTGGCAAAGTTCATAGGGAACAACCGCCCATTCCGCATGGCGGCGGGAACCGCTTTCGTTTCCTATCCATCGCACATCGGGGCTGTGATCGTTGTATATGACGGCGTTCGGCTGATATTTGCGGATAAGCTCGAAATATCCGTCGAAATCGTACTCCTGACGCTTGCCGGTCGCTGTTTCGCCGTTTGCCTCGTCAAACCAGACCTCGAAAACCTCGCCGTAGCCTGTCAGCAGCTCTGTCAGCTGTGCCTTGAAGAAATCATTGTATTTATCCGTGCCGTAGTACTCTGAATTTCTGTCCCACGGCGAGAGGTAAAAGCCGAATTTTATTCCGACCTTGCGGCAGGCATCGGAAAGCTCACGCACAATATCGCCCTTGCCGTTTTTGTAAGGGGAATTTTTTATGGAATGCTCGGTGGTTTTTGTCTGCCAGAGGCAGAAACCGTCGTGATGCTTGGCGGTGATGATGGCACCTTTGAGTCCAGCCGCCTTGATGGCGCGTGCCCAACCCTCGCAGTCAAGCTCGGTGGGGTTGAATATGGCGGGGTCTTCCGTGCCGTCGCCCCATTCTTTTCCCGTGTATGTATTCGGGCTGAAATGGATGAATGCGTACATTTCCATATCAAACCAGCGCAGTTGATTTTTATTCGGGCGTACATTGCCCAGTTGCTTCATGTATTCCTTGATTTCCATCTGTTCCTCCGAAAGAGAATTTTGCAAAACATGCGAGATAAATATACCATAAAAAAGGGGCGCTTGTCAATAGCTATCGACATATTGCTGTATAAATCTGTTATCATCGCGCGGAAAAAATTTATCGTATTAGAAAAAGGCTATTGTCAAAGCAAAATCACGGTGATATAATAAAAATGATAACTACTGATGCTGTGACGGGAGGGAAGCGGATATGGAATTTTTTGCCGAATTTTTACTGGAAATATATATGGAGCTGATGTTTCTCATCGTACCAAAGGCAAAGAGAGGCAACAAAAAATATAGAGTAATCGCAACGCTTATTGCGATTGCGGTTTTGCTTGGCGTAGCGGCGCTTGCGCTATGTGGCGCTATACTCATTTCGAAATATAAAAATCCCCTCGGCATCATTCCCATCGCGGTAGCGGCTGTTATTTCTCTCTCTCAGATTCTTGCCGGATTTGTATTGTACGATAAAAACCATTGATAAAAACGGCATATCAAAGAATTGCAGAAACCCTCTTTTCGGGTGCACAGCACCCGAAAAGAGGGATTTTATTATATGATATCACTTTGCGCGAAAAATTTTTAAAATGCTATTGACAAAGGAAAACAGTGGTAGTATAATTAAAAATGACAAAGATATTTGTCATTTAGACAAGTATTTATGTCATAGGAGGTGTTTATGGTACTGCGAAATCGACTAAAGGAACGCAGAGCCGCACTGAATGTCAATCAGCAGGAGATGGGATGCCTGTGCGGCGTATCGAGGCAGACAATCAGCTTAATAGAGCGGGGTGACTATTCGCCGTCCGTCACACTTGCTCTGACGATTGCCAGAATATGCGGCGTCACTGTGGAGGAAATTTTTTACCTGCAGGAGGAAACGGAAAATGAAAAATGATGAAATCAGGCAGGCAAACCGCAAGGCTCTGCCGAAGTTTATTCTGTCTATGACGATATTCATGCTGGTCGGCGGCGCGGCAGGGTATCTCTCTGTGAGATACGGGCTTGACAGGCTGACAGGCGGAATAAAAAGCGCAGGCGAATTTTTCGGCGCGTATATTGCACCATGGCTTATGCTCGCGATAGCTGTCATTATGCCGATAGTCTGCGGCTCAATCCAACGAAGGGTAAAAAGAATGATTGACTCATGGGACGGAGAGGACGAAGATGACTACGGGATAATTGACAGGAAAATTTCACTTGTCGGATGGATTTCCGGCTCGGCGCTTATTGTTTCCGATTTTCTTATGGCGGCATCATATTCAAAGGGCTTTAAGATATTCGAAAGCACGAAAACCACGGCGCTTTTCTTTGTTGCGGTAGCTTCTGTTTTTGCCGTTATAATTGAAATGATGATTATCGGACAGAAATGCGTGGACTTCGCAAAGAGAATGAATCCGGAGAAAAAGGCTTCTTTTTATGATGCGAAATTCTCAAAGAAATGGATGGACACCTGCGATGAAGCCGAGAAAATCATGATAGGAAAATGCGCATTCAAAGCATATTCCGCGACAAATAAGGTGTGCGCAATCTCGGCAGGTGTGCTTACAATCTGCGCTTTGATTTTCAATATCGGCTTTTTGCCATCGCTTGCCGTGTGTCTTGTCTGGATTGTAAATTCGTCGGTATATTGCATCGAAGCGATGAAATATTCGAAGGCGGGAAACAAAATTTCCTGAGAAATCCGAGGTAATTGGAGGAGAAAATGAACGGCAGTTATATTGCGGTGCTTGTCCTTATTTTTGTTGTGATTATCCCTTGGATAAATCGGCAAAAAAGGCTGGCGGTGATAAAACATATTAAAAACAAAAAATATAACAAGGAGAATAACGCTATGAAGGAATTGGCAAAGCAGTTTATCGGAAAAGAGTGCATTATTTATACGGTGACAGGTACGGATTCGGTTATAAAAGGTACCGTCAAAGAGGTAACGGACGGCGGTATTGTTGTGGAAAAGAAAGACGGTACAGAGGCGGTCAATCTGGAATATATCACGCGTATCCGCGAATGGCCGCGCAACTCAAAGGGCAAGAAAAAGCAGATTTTCGAGTGATGAAATCAGCGCAAAAACCCTCTTTTCGGGTGCATAGCATCCGAAAAGAGGGATTTTTTTGTATCGGTATTTCCGTTATTTGAATTCATCCTCGTGCGAGCGGAAAAAGTCACGGTAGACACGGACATTCGGAAGCTCTGTCCAACGCTTATCGCAAACGGGACGGGCATCAAGGTCGTATATTTTCGCGCCTTTCATCGAGAGGATGAAAGGGCTGTGCGTCGCGATGATGAACTGACAGCCGTAAAACCGCGCCGAATCCTCGAGAAACCGCGCAAGCTCAAGCTGATATTCGGCAGAAAGGCTGTTTTCCGGCTCGTCGAGAAGATAGAGCGCATCTTCCTTTATCTCGCTTGTAAAATAGCGGAATGCGCTTTCCCCGTTGGATTTTTCGGTCACATTCTGCGGCAGGCGGCGCTTGGCATACTTGTTTTTCGTCGTGTGACGCGCTTCGTTGTGGCGGCGAAGCTCATCGTATTCCGATAAATCGCGCATGAGAAAGGGCGGCTCATTCGGGTCGTTCAGCTTTTCGTATTCGCTGAAAATCTCCTCGCGGCGCCTGTCCACGCCGTCGTTTATCGCGCGCATGTCGAGCAGAAAATCGAAAACCTCGTCGCTTGTTATGATGCGGCTTTCGCTCGGCAGGTAGCTACGCGTCAGCCCATATCTGCAGTATGAGAGATACTCCTCAAAATACGGCGTGCGGTTGAATGGCGCCTTGCGGATAAGTCCCAGTTTTTCCGCCACGATATTGAGAAATGTCGATTTTCCCGAGCCGTTTCCGCCGTAAAAAACGGTTATCGGCGCAAATTCCGCATGGGAGAAATATTTCTCGGGGAAAATCTTGAAAGGGTAAACGCTTTCGGCAAAGCAGGTCATTTCCACCTTATAATTAAATGAAAGCACATATTCCGCTTCGTCGCGCTCGGAGGCGGGGTCGAAATATTCGAGATATGTCATCTTTTCAGCTTGCCGATGACCTTGCCGAAGCATGTGACGCTCACGGCAGTGTCGAGCGGAATGTCGCTGTAGTCGGGATTGAGTGAGATGAGCCTGTTCCCGCCGTACTGCTTGAAGTAGCTTTCGCCGTCCACGGCAAAGATGCCGAGCTCGCCTATTTCGATATTCTTTCGGTCGGAAACGAGGAGGATATCTCCGTCGCTGTATTTGGGCATCATGCTGTTTCCGCGAACCTTAATCGCGAAATCCGCCATGTCTGTTGTCGGGCTGCTGTATATGGAAATATTAGTATAGTCGCTGTCGGCAAGGTAGGAGCCGGTGCCGGCGGAGGCGGCTGTGGAATAGAGGCGGAGAGTACGTATTTTTCGCGCCGCTTTGATGATGTCGTCTTTCTGCGGCTCGGAATCGCGCTTCGCCGAGGCTTCCTTTGCCTTTTGCAGGCGGCTGTATTCCTTATTTATAATATAGTCGGCGGTCTCCTTGCCGCTCGCGTCAAGCTCGGAATATTTGCGCATGATGTCCGGCAGGGAAGCGCCGCCGCTGTATGAAGAGGTGCCGAGAAGCTCGTCCAGCGTGCAGGAGAAGGCACCCGAAAGCGCGGTCAGTGTAGAGAGCTTGGGATCGTTCGTTGCGCCCGAGAGCAACTTATTGAGAGTGCCGAGCGATATCCCCGAAAGCTCCGAGAGACTTTCATTCGTGAGTTTTCTTTCCTTTTTTATTTTCTTTATGCACTCAAGCCATTCCATATCAAAAAACCTCCGATTACAGAAATATTCCGCCTGTTTATTTCATATTATATTATTGCAAGTATATTCTATCACAAAATTTCGGTTTTGTAAAGAGGTTTTTGAAAATAATTTATATTCAGCGGTAAAAATTTTGAAGAAAATTATAAAAAACTATTGACAAAACGCGAAATGAGTAGTATAATCAAGTTACAAATTATATTTGACGGTAATTTTTATACATAAATATAAATTCGGAGGGCGAAATGATTACTGAAAGCGGATTTGAAATAATAGGCGGCTGCAAGGTGTATGAATACGAGGTTGCCTGCCCGAATTATGCGCAGGAGAAAAAAGCGGGCGGCTTTTTTGCCGCACTGCTCGCGCTCTTTTCCGCATTTTTTGCTTTCCTCGGAAATGCGCTTTGCGCATTCGCCGCAGGCACGGTGACTGTCGGTAAAAAGACTCGCTCCGCCGTGGGCAAAAAGAAGCTCGCGCATGTATTTGTGGGATTCGGAATCTTTGTTCTGTGCGCCGCATGCACTCTCGCGGGAGTCGGTCTTGCCGCTCTGCTGATGTGAAGATGGCTTCGGCATACCGTAAGCGGAAAACAAAATCCAAGTCAAAAATGAGGACTTTGCTTTAAATCGTAGGTTTATACTTAATATATAAAATCGCACTATATAAAACTCATCTGACGAAAAATATCTCCCCCCTGATGAAAGCCCCTGCCGAAGTGGTCATCGGCAGGGGACATGGCAGGCAGCATGAGGGTAATACTGTCGGATAGATATTCATTTCAGGATAGCTTTCCATTCCGCAGTCAGCTTCTCAAGTGAAGCCGAGGCGTTGGCAGGGCTGGTGGACGGAAGCTTAAGCGCGGGGATGCCTGTTTTAGGCAGGAGAAATTTGTCATAGAGGCGTGAGGCAGTGCCGCCGTTTGTGAAAATGCGCGTCACTTTGCTTTTTGCCAGTATTTCCGAGAGGTCGTTCGGCACGGCGTGCTTTATCGAGCTGTCGGAAGAGCCGCTTATCTCGCATGAAGCGATGACATCCCAGAGAGCGATACCATGGCGCAGGAGCATAGCGCGTTTTTCATCGACGCTCCCGGGGACATTTTCGCCGATGACTGCGGCAAGCACGCGCCAGAATCGGTTTTGCGGATGCGCATAGAAAAATTCCGCTTTACGCGATTTTACCGACGGAAAACTGCCGAGGATGAGAACGCACGAGTTTTCATCCCACACGGGTGCTATATTATGTACGGCATGTTCGCTTGCGGGGCAGACGGCACCGCTTGCCATAAGAAGCGCATAATTTACCATGAGATAGATATTGCCCATTCCCGCAAAGTGGGAATTATCCGTGAAATCCGAATCGGTCGGAATCCATTCGAGCCTGTTTTCTTTTCCGAAAACGGGTTTTTCGTTTTTCAGTGTGCCGCTCCAGAATTCGAGAAGCAAATCTTCTTCGCAATATGTGAGGTCTATGAGATGGGAGATGCTTATGTCATCGCGGCTGATGGCGGTTTCTTCGAAAAGCTCGCGATATGCCGCCGCTTCGCTTGATTCGCCATCCTCAATACTGCCGCCGACAAAATTCAGTTTGCCTTTGTGCGGAGCTTTTCTTCGCAGGCACATGAGGATTTTACTTCTGTCGGGTGAAAAGACGAGTATCAGATTGTATTTTTTCATATGCGCTCACTTCCCGTGTCTTCTGTATTCGCCTGTGGTGATGCCTGCGATTTTACGGAATTGGCGGCAAAAATATGCGCAATCGTAGAAACCGAGCAGACTCGAAATATGTTCTATCGTATAGTCCGAGGTATCAAGCAGTAGCTTTGCCTTGCTTATTTTCGCTTTCATTAGGTACTCGGAAAACGAGATTCCGACGGTGGCAGAGAAGAGCCTGCCGAAATAATCGGCGCTGTAGCCGTAGATTTTTGCCGTCTGCGAGAGAGAGCCGATACTCTCGGGCGCGAAATCCATTTGCTCCGTCAGTTTTTTTATCATGGCGTCATGCGGGGCTTCGATTATCGGCGCGGGCGTTTTCGGCGAACCGCCGAAAAACTCCGTCAGGGCGCAGTGCAGAAATTCCGCCGCGCTCTCGTTTTCGCCTTTATTATAATAGAAGATGATGCGACGGAGCAGGCGCGAATAAAATTCCGTATCTGGGATGGTTTTGCAGACGGTTTTCTTCGGGAAAACCGTCATATTTTTCGGCGAAAAATGAACATTGAGCGTGAGCAGGCGGTCGTTTACATCGTGCGATGCATTATACTGCGTATTCGGGCAGAGCAGAAAGCTCTTTCCCGCGGTTATCTCCATTGGTTCGCCGCCGCAGATTATTTTGCCCTTGCCGCGGAGCACCGTCCACAGGTCATAATCCGGAAAACCCCGCCGTATTCCAGCTCCAGTCCGCAGGGCAATCCGATATACCGCAGGAATTTATTCTGATATCGAGTTCATGAAGCGCTTCTTCCATAGCATCCTCCGAAAAAAGTTTCTCATGTCGTAATAATACAATGAATTTTTGCATAAGTCAATAGACAAATCGGTTTTTCTGTGATAAAATAAAAATAAATATCGGAAGCGCCGATTTTTTTGCGTAAAGAGCAAATCTGCCGTCGCATCGCGCGACTAATATAAAAAACAGGAGGCAGAAATAATGATTTTTTTATTTGTCGCCGCTTTGGCGGCGCTTTGTGCAGCGATTTTTTACGGGAGAATTTTATTTAAGCGGCTTTCTTTTGCTTTTCGGGTGAAAAATGCCTGCAGGGAGAGCGGCTACGGCTTTTCGCCGACACACGCGCTCTGGCTACTTGGTTGGACGCGCGGCAAGAAGTGCGATTTTTACATTGAAAAGCCTGAGTGCGTTTATGCCGTCAAGCTTATCGGCGCGGTGTCGCGCACAGCGCTTTTTAATTATATCGACGAGCGGCACTATGCCGTGCGCGATTTGACTTTTCACACGCGCGCTGTCTCTGTGGGAATACCGTATAAGCCAAAAAACAAGAGCAGATATGACTTTTCTGCTTCTTTGCCAAAGGAATGGCGGGGAAAAGAAATAATTCCCGCGATAGTGATGGTTCCCGTTTCGTGCTTTGTCACCTGCTCGCATGGCGGCGAAATGAAACCGATTTCCGACGGGGACAAAATAGCCGAGGGGACTTTTTATACCGGCTCGGGCTTTATAAAGGAGGTTCTCCTCAAAAAATGATAAAGACCTGAATTTTTTCATGAAAACGCCAACCTTTTGATTTTTTCCGCCACTATATAGGCAAACGGCGTCGGAGTAATAAAAAATGGATAAACAGAAAGCGGACAGAATAATAACGGAATATCTCGGGAAAATCTACGGATTTGCCTGCAAAAAGGCTTTTTCCTACGATGAAGCAGAGGAGCTTTCATCGCTTCTCTCGGAAAAGATATATACCTCGCTTCTCGCATACAGTGAGGATATATACAATATCGAGGGCTTCATATGGCGGCTTTGCGAGCATAACTATGCGAAATTTGTAGCCGCAAACAAGCGGTACGAGGGCATTTCCATAGACGGTGCGGATATTCCTTATGACGAGCCTTTTTTCGAGGAGCTTGACGGCGCACATGATGAAATCCTGCGCCTGCGACGGGAAATTGCTTTTCTTTCACGCGACCGCAGAAGGATAGTTTATTCATTTTATTACGAAAACAAGTCCATCGCCTGCATATCGGGCGAGACGGGTATACCCGAAGGCACGGTAAAATGGCATCTGAACAAAGCGAAAAAAGATTTGAAGGAAGGTATTATCATGGAAAGAAAGATAGGAAAACTCGGACTTAATCCCGTAGAGGCGGGAGTAATCGGTCACAGCGGACGCCCCGGAAATCTCGGCTATCCCATGGCACTTCTTGAGGAAAAACTGAATCTGAACATAGTATACAGCGTTTATTTTGAGCCGAAAACGAAAGACGAAATAGCCGAAGAGCTCGGTGTGACGCCTGTTTTCATAGAGGACAAGATAAATGTGCTCGAATCAAACGGCATTCTTGTTCGCAAGGCGGGCGGCAAATATACGACATATGTGAATTTCAAACCGCAGACATATTCAAGAGAATCGGACGACAAGCGCTATATGAAGCAGTATGAGGCGGCGGAAATGCTCGTGCGCGAATATGTGCCGCAGGTGCGTGCCGCAGTGGCTGATTTCAATGATATCTATATCCCGGGCGGAAACAGAGAGCTTTTTGAAGCGTTGGCAATGTTCTACGGCATATGCAGGACATGCATAGATGTGCCGAAAAAGGATATCGGAAGATACCGCATCAAGTCTGCCGATGGCGGCGATGCCGTTGTCTATGTAGAGCTTAGCTCCACTCCTCGCGACCCCGATTACAGCATGAAATTTGAATATAAAGATTACGGTTGCTGCGGAGCAATGACGAGAGGCAGTGATGTATATCCCGTTAATTCTATATCTTGGGATACGAGATACTGCTCGCGTGGTGGCTACTGGAAAAACAACCTCACCGATGATTATGTCTGGCTCTATGAGGCATACACGGGACTTATCAGCGACGACAATGTGAACGGATATAAATTCCTGCGCCTGCGCGAAAGAGATTATCTGACAGACGACGGCAAGGTGAACATAATGGTGGCAAAGGGCTGTCCCGACACGCTTCGCAAGCTGGTACCCGCCGTTTCGGATGGGATAAAGGATAAATTTGCCGCGTTTGCGCTCGAATGCGCTATGCAGGAGGCAAAGGATTATCCGCCGCAGATGCAGGACTATATAGTCGCAAGCTCTGCAAGCGGATTTATCGGAAGCACCGTGGCGCTGATGGTGCTTGATATACTCTATGGCAACGGCACATTCAAGCCGCTTACCGAAAGTGAAAAGACAACAGCACAACTGATAATGTTTGCGGACAAACTGCCGCAGTAAAAAGAGAACAAGACCGACGCCCCCTCCGTCGGTCTTGTTATTTTATCTCGTTTATATTATATAATCGCAGTTTTCGGGAGCTTTTATGAGGTCGGCTATCGTGATACCGTCAAAAAACTCGTCCGTCATCTTCTTATATTCGCGCCACATGGGGAGAGTTCTGCAATATGAAGCGCGCGGACACGGCGCGGCACCGCAGGCAAGGCATGCGACAGGCGCCATATCCCCCTCGGTCAGGCGCAGAATCTCGCCTACGGTATAATCCTCGGGCTCGCGGCAGAGCTTATAGCCGCCGCCCTTGCCGTGGATTCCCTCGATAAGCGCACCTTTGGCAAGCAGAGGTGTGATTTTTTCTATATATTTGAGCGAAATTTCCTGCCGTTCCGCAATTTCTCGAAGCGGTATATAGCCGCTCCTGTGTTCCGCCAGATCTATCATTACTCTTATGGCGTATCTTCCGCGTGTCGATATCATATCTATCTTTTCCTTTAGCTTATTATTTTGCGGAAACTATGGTTCCGCCGCCGAGAACGGTATCGCCGAGATAAAGCACAGCCGCCTGCCCGGGTGTGACGGCGCGCTGCGGCTCGTCAAAGCATATGCGCACGCTCTTTTCGCCTGTAGGATAAACGGTGGCGGGCTGTTCTTTCTGCCTGTAGCGCACCTTGACACCGCATTTTACGGGAGAAGTCGGCACCTCGCCCGAAATCCAGTTGAAATCCTCCGCCGTCGCTTCCGCAAAGTAAAGGTCGCTTTCGCGCCCGAGGACTACGGTATTGTTTTCCGCGCAGATGCGGCATACATAGAGTTTTTCGCCGAAAGAACCGAGCCCCTTGTGCTGACCGACGGTATAATGGATGATTCCTTTGTGCCTGCCGATGATGTTTCCGCTCATATCGACGAAATCTCCGCTTTCGGAGGTTTTACCCGCATGAAGCTCGGCGATAGCCGCATAGTTGCCGTCCGGCACGAAGCAGATATCCTGACTGTCGGGCTTTTTTGCATTGACAAATCCGCTTTTTTCGGCTATCTGCCGCGTTTCGCTTTTGCGGAGATTTCCGAGAGGAAAGAGTGTTTTCGCGAGCTGCTTCTGCGTCATCGCATAGAGAACATAACTCTGGTCTTTTGTCTCGTCAGCGGCTTTTTTCAGCAGAAATCTGCCGCTTTCGCGCTCTATTTTCGCATAGTGACCCGTGGCGATGAAATCGCAATCGAGTATATCTGCGCGGTCGAAGAGCTTCTCGAATTTCATATATCTGTTGCAGTCGATGCATGGATTCGGGGTCACGCCGCGAAAATAGCTTTCGGCAAATTTATCGATGATTTTCTCTTTGAAATCATGCGAAAAATTGAAAACATAATACGGCATTCCGAGCCTGTAGGCTACACTGCGCGCATCCTCCGTATCCTCGAGCGTACAGCAGGTATGAAAGCGGGAAACGCCTGCGTCCTCATTATTATAAAGCTTCATCGTGCAGCCGATGCAGGTATTTCCCTCATCGCGGAGAAGCTTGGCGGCGACGCTCGAATCAACGCCGCCGCTCATTGCCACGAGTATTTTCATCTGTCGGTTCAGTCGGCAAAAAGAGGAGTCGAGAGATAGCGGTCGCCTGTATCGGGGAGGAGAACAACTATCGTTTTGCCCTCGTTTTCGGGCTTCTTTGCCAGTTCTATTGCCGCCCATACAGCCGCACCCGAGGAGATGCCGACGAGCACGCCCTCGCTCTTGCCGATAAGCTTGCCTGTGGCAAAAGCGTCCTCATTTGCAACGGGAATAATCTCGTCATAAATCTTTGTATCGAGAACATCGGGAACAAATCCCGCGCCGATGCCCTGAATCTTATGCGGACCGGCAACGCCTGTCGAAAGCACGGCGGAGGTTGCGGGCTCGACTGCGACAACCTTTACGGAGGGAAGCTTTGATTTCAGATATTTGCCGACGCCTGTTATAGTGCCGCCGGTGCCGACGCCGGCTACGAAATAGTCGATATTGCCGTCGGTATCCTCGTATATTTCGGGTCCCGTGGTATCAAAATGCGCCTGCGGATTTGCGGGGTTTACAAATTGACCGGGAATGAAGCTGTCCGGAATCTCACGCGCCAGCTCCTCCGCCTTGGCGATGGCACCTTTCATGCCCTTTGCGCCATCGGAGAGGACGAGCTCGGCACCGTATGCCTTCATTATCTGACGGCGCTCGACAGACATTGTTTCGGGCATAACGATGATGATACGATAGCCTCGTGCCGCGGCAACGGAGGCAAGACCTATGCCTGTATTTCCCGAGGTCGGCTCGATGATGACGGAGCCTTTTTTGAGGAGTCCTTTCTTTTCCGCATCGTCAATCATAGCCTTTGCCACTCTGTCCTTGACGGAGCCTGCGGGATTGAAATATTCGAGCTTGGCTACGATTTTTGCTTTGAGTCCGAGCTTTTCTTCAATATGAGAAAGCTCAAGAAGCGGAGTTCTGCCGATGAGCTCATCGGCGCTTTTATAGATTTTTGACATGATAATCTCTCCTTTTTTCGTGTATTTATCGATTTGCTATTTACCTACCAACATAGTATGCAGGTATTATAATACTGCCTCTACGATTTGTCAAGGGTTTTACGGAAAAAATATGAAATTTTATGTAAAAATTCACTCATGCGGCTCGGATTTGGCGTTTATCATTGATTTTTGCGTCGAAATATGCTAATATAATTAAAAAAGATATTTCTGCAAACAGAGGGAAAACATGAAAAATCTTATCTTTGTAAACGGGACTATGGGTGCGGGCAAAACGGCGACTTGCACGGCTCTTCGCGATATTATGAAGCCCGCTGTATTTCTCGATGGTGACTGGTGCTGGGATATGCGTCCGTTTACCGTCACGGAGGAGACGAAGCGCATGGTGCTCGACAATATATGCTATCTCCTTGGTAATTTTATCGCCTGCTCTGAATATAAAAACATAATCTTCTGCTGGGTGATGCACGAGCAGAAGATTATATACGATATCCTCGCGCGGCTTGACCTGCGCGATGTGAATTTCCGGCTTTTTACTCTGCAACTCTCTGAGGAGGCGCTCGGGCGGCATTTGAAGTCAGATATAGAGCGCGGGATAAGATGCGCGGATATTTTCGAGAGAAGCCGCGAGAGGCTGCCGCTTTATGAGAATATGAACGGCACAAAGATAGATGTTAGCGATATTTCGGCGCGGGAAGCGGCGGAAAAGATAGCGGGCGAGATGACAAAGCGGGAAAACGAGCCGACTTTTGAAACAGAGCGCCTGTTCATCCGCCCATGGCGGCAGAGCGATGCGGAAAACCTGTATAAATACGCGTGCGACCCCGATGTCGGTCCGTCTGCGGGATGGAAGCCGCATGAGAGCATAGAGGAAAGCAGGGGAATAATCGACCTTGTGCTTTCCGCTCACGGCACCTTTGCCGTAATATTAAAGGAAAGCGGCGAGGCTATCGGCAGCATAGGCATATTTAAGACTGAGGCAAAAGGCGCGGCGGCGGGCGAACCTGAGCTCGGCTTCTGGATAGGGAAGCCATATTGGGGGCAGGGGCTTATTCCAGAGGCGGTGCGTGCGCTTCTCTCATATTGCTTTGATACGCTCGGATGTCGCCGCATATGGTGCGCACATTTCGAAGGAAACGAAAAATCGCGCCGCTGTCAGGAAAAGTGCGGCTTTATCCCGCATCATACCGAGGAAGTTTTTTGGAAGCCCACAGGCGAAAACAAGACGACAAATTTCATGACGCTGACAAAAGAGCGTTTTGATGCAATGCGCAAAAGCTGATTTTCACTATATGATACGGAGATTTTTATGAGCGATACGAAAGAAAAGATACTGCATGAGTCGCTGAGGCTCTTTGCAAGGAACGGCTACGAGGCGGTTTCCTGCAGCGATATTGCGGGCGTGCTCGGAATAACAAAGGGCGCGCTCTACAGGCACTACAAAAACAAGCGCGATATTTTCGGAAGCATTCTCGCAGAGATGGAGCGCAGGGATGCCGTGCGAGCCGCGGCTTTTGACCTGCCTGAGGGAACTCTCTCCGATATGCCCGAGAAATACCGCGCGGCATCGGCAGATAAGCTGACAGATTTCTGTAAGGCACAGTTTGACTACTGGACGGCGGACGATTTTGCCTCGGATTTTCGCCGCATGCTGACTGTCGAGCAGTTTCGCAGTGAGGAGATGGCGGCGCTCTATCGGCAATATCTTTCCGGCGGACCGCTCGGATATGTTGCCGACCTGCTTTCCGCCATGGGATGCACCTGCCCGCAGGAAAAGGCATGGGAGCTCTATGCGCATATGTTTCTCGGTTACAGCCTTTACGATGGGGAAAATGATAAGGAAGGCGTGCGCAGTGCGCTTTTCGCGCGGCTTGACAAAATAAAAAACGAGCTTATACGGTAAGGAGAACAGAATGGAGAAGCTCCTGATAGTCGACGGGCACAATCTGCTTTTTCAGATGTTTTACGGCATGCCCGCGAGGATAATAAACGAAAACGGCGTGTCTATAGGCGGCACGCTTGGCTTTGTCGGCGCTCTGCTCAAAATCATAAGAATGACACAGCCGACGCATGCCGTAGTGCTTTTTGACAGCGAAACGGGGAGCGGACGCGCGGAGCTTGACCCCGAATACAAGGCAAACCGCACCGATTTTTCCGAGATGCCCGAGGAGGAAACGCCTTTTTCGCAGCTTCCGTATATTTATGCGGCGCTGGACAGCATAGGTATGGCTCATGCGGAGGCGGCGGGCTGTGAAGCGGACGATATCACGGCTTCGTATGCCTGCAGATACGGAGGAGACAGCAAGGTGGTAATTTCGTCCTTTGACAGCGACTTTTTCCAGCTGATATCGGAGAATGTATCGGTGCTTCGCTATCGCGGAAGCGGAACGGCGATTTTCACGGAGGAGACGGTGCGCGATAAATACGGCATAGAGCCGTGCAGATATGCCGATTTCAAGGCGATGACGGGCGACAGCGCCGACAATATCCGCGGCGCCGACAAGATAGGACCGAAAACCGCCGCGGAGCTTATTTCGCAGTTCGGCACGCTCGAAAATATCATAGAAAATGCCGGAAGCATACATAAGCCGAGCATCAGGGCGTCGGTTCTCGCAAACGCGCAGAGGCTGAAAATAAACTACAGCATGATAAAACTGGATTCCCATGCCGATATGCCTTTTGCGGAGGAAGAACTCGCTTTCACTGACGGCGGCATGACAACGGGCGAGATTCTGCGGAAAATAGGACTAAAATAAAAGAAGCAGACCGAGAGGTCTGCTTTTTTCATTAAAATAACTCATTTTTTATACGGCTCAGCTCCGCTATGAAAGCCGTGTCGAGGTCGGTGAGCTTGTAATCCTTGCGGCGGATTATCACATCTCTGTATACCTTCTTGTTTTCGTCACAGGTGCGGCAGACAAGAGAATAGCGTTCGAGTGTTTTTTTCGGTATGGGAGAGACCCACATGAAGGTGTCGGTATTTTCCGAAAGCAGCTCATACTGACTGCCGCGCTCAAAAACGAATATGCGTCGTCCGATATCGGGAAGCTCCTCTTTTTTTACAGCCTCCGTCGGCAGCGAAGGCACAAAAGGATCGCCGTGCGCTATCTCTATATGCTCGGCAAGGTCGGCAAATGTTATTTTTTCTTTCTTTGCGAGCGGCGAATTTTTGCTCATGACGAGCGCATATGTAAATTCCGCTATCAGCTCGTGAGAAAGCTCCTTTTCGTCGAGCATCTTCTTATAATATTTGTCGTGGCTTTCCGCATAGCGCACAATGCCGAGCCTGTATTCCTCCTCGAGGATATTCTTTATCGCCCGCAAAGAATTTGTTTCTTTATAGAAAATTTCAATCTCGTTTTCCGATGAAAGATGCTTGGAAAATTCGGTGAATGCCGCCGAGATATATCCGGCTCTCGGAACGGAAACGGAAAAGCGCTTCTTCGGCAAGGCAGTCTTTTTGAACATGCTCTCGAGTGTATTTACCTGATTTAAAATGGTCTTGGCATATATCAGAAAAGCCTCGCCGTCGGGTGTTGGTCGCATGCCTCTTGCCGAGCGCTCAAAAATGGTGACGCCGAGAGATGATTCCAGCTCCTTTATTGAACGGCTTAAATTCGGCTGGTCTATATAGAGCTTTTCCGCCGCTTTGTTTATCGAGCCGCAGGCGGCAACCTCAACGGCATATTTCAGATAGAGAAGATTCATATTTTTTCCTTTCCGTGGTTATTTTGCGTTCTGCTGTCAAGCCCGTATTTTTTCATCACGCGCCTGAGCTTTTCTCCTGTCGGCTTTGCGAGAAGCAGAAGAAAAATCACATTTGACGCGGCATAAATGAGCATGACGACGCCGGATGAGGCGATGGCGGCAAGATAGCGCGAGAGCGAAAATTCCTCCCACCAGAGCACTGTCCATATATCCATGATAAGCGAGTAGAAAACGCCCGCGAGCGCACCGAAAACCGCAAGCGCGATTTTGTTTTTTTTGAGAATACCGCCGAGCAGGGCGGCAAAAAGCCCGATAAGACCCCATGCGAGCATCTGAAAAGGCGTCCACGGACCCTGCCCGAAAAGAATATTTGAGAGGACAGCCGAGAGCGCGCCGCAGAGAAAGCCGGACTGCGCGCCGAGATACATCCCCGTGATTATCACAATAGCCGAAACGGGCTTGAAATGCGGTATCGCCGCGAAAGCAAATCTGCCGAGCACTGAGAGAGCCGTCATCACGGCGAGTATCACGGCGAGCTGAACATTTCCGTTCTTTTTTTCAAAAGCCAAGAAAAACGGCAGGCATGAGAGCAGAGCGATGCATACCGAAACAGGCAGATATGCCTTGCCGCGGAAGGCAAAAACTCCGACGGCGATGCAGAGCGGCACAAGCACAAAGGCTGTGATATAGGGAAAAGCCGATTTGAATTTCATGAGTGAACCTCTCCTTTCGCGAGAAGAACCACATCATCGACTGTGACGGTATTTTCGAATATGCCGCGTGAAATGCGGCTTGCCGCCGTGGTATAGAAATCATTTCCGCTGAAAAAATTTCGCGGCGAAGAGGGCGAAATCACCTCTCCGTCGAAGAAAAGGGCGCATTTGTCCGAGGCGATTGCGGCAAACTCGGTATCGTGAGTGACCGCAATAACGGTGACGCCTTCTCTTTTCAGTGAAAAGAGAATATCGCGCAAAATCAGCTTTGCATGAGCGTCTATGCCTTTGGTCGGCTCATCGAGAAGCAAAATCTTCGGCTCGGAGAGCAGAATCTTTGCAAGAGCGCATTTCTGCGCTTCGCCGCCGGAGAGGTCATACGGATGCTTTCCGAAAAGACGGGAAATGCCGAGTTTTTCGGAAACGGCGGACATCTTTTCATCAGCCTGCACGGCGGAATATCCGAGCACGCGGCACATATCGCGAAGGTCGCTCTCCACCGTATCGCGCAGAAAGACATCGCGTACATTTTGCGGGAGAAGCGCAACATTATGAAAATGAAGCTCATTTCCGCGATAATCCTTTATATTTTTTCCGAGAAGCTTTATTTTTCCGCGATATGGCTTTTCTATGCCGCTGAGAACCTTCAGCACGGTGGTTTTTCCGGCACCGTTTCCGCCGAGCAGAGAAAATATTTCGCCGCGCTTTAAGGAAAGATTTAACCCGCGCAGGATATCCGGCGTATTTCGCTCATAGCGAAACCAGACATTTTTCATTTCCACCGCATTTTCGCTTTCGCCGTCTGACGGTTTGTCGGCGGGTACAGAAGCGCCGCGTCGAATATCGAGAGAAGAGAGAAAACGCCTGCCTTCGCGCACGGTGAGCGGCGATTTTTCGTTATCCGCGAGAGCCGCGGATATTCTTGAGGCGGCAGGAAAGCCCGCGCTTATCGGGCGGCTTCCGAGGGCATTGCAAACGGCTCGCGGACTGTCAAAGGCAATCAGTCTGCTGCACTCCATGACGGCGGCGCGGTCGGCTATCGGGAGAAGTTCCTCGAGCCTGTGTTCGGCTATTATCACCGTTACGCCGAGGTCGCGGTTCAGCCTGTAAATATCGGAAATGAAATTCGATGCCGAGACAGGGTCAAGCTGCGCCGTCGGCTCGTCAAGAAGCAGAAGCCGCGGCGAGAGCGCCATGACCGAAGCGAGCGAGAGCAGTTGCTTTTGCCCGCCCGAGAGAGAAGCCGTATCTGCGCGAAACCATGAGTCTATGCCGAAATAGCCTGCCATTTCTCCTGCGCGAAGGCGTATTTTTTCGCTCTCGAAGCCGAGTCCCTCCATGCCGAAGGCAAGCTCGTGCCAGACCTTGTCCGTGACAATCTGCGTCTCCGGATTCTGCATGACATAGCCTATTTCGGAGGCGGATGCACGCTCGTCGAGTTCGCTCTGCGGCTTGTTGAAAAGCGAAATTTCGCCGCTTATTTTTCCTGCGGGGGCAAACTCGCGCTTGAGCAGACGGAGCAGTGTTGTTTTGCCGCAGCCGGACTCTCCGCAGAGCACGATAAATTCGCCCTCGCTAACGGAAAAAGAAATGTTTTCGAGCGCGGGAGAAGCAGCATCGGGATATGAAAAGCTTAGATTTTTGACCGCAAGTATTTCCATCTGAGAGCCTCCTTTGCTTCGAAAATAAAGGGAAAAAGCGAAAATGCCGCGAGCGCCGCATAAAGGCATATGGCGACGGGCGAAAAGCTTATTTTTTCTACCCTCGGGTAGAAAGAAAAGGTGAAAATTCCGAGCCGGATGCCGAGAACCGAAACCGCAACGAGCGCGGCGGCGCAGAAAGAGAGAACTCCGTCGCCCGCGGTAAAGCGGAACGGCGCGAATTTTGTTCTGCCGCGCAATCCGTAGCCACGCGCCTTCATCGACGCGGCGGTGTCCGCCGTGCCCTCGAGCGCCCATGTCACAAGAGCGGAAAATATGCGCGCATTGCAGGCGATTTTTGATACAAACCCCTTTTCCGAGTAATAGCCCGTCGCTTTCTGTGCGTCGGAAAGCTCTTTATGCCTGCGCCTGAAAAGCGGGATAAAGCGCAGTGCCATCGTCAGCACAAGCGAGATTTTCGGCAGGATGCCGCCGAAAACACAGATCAGCTTATCCGATGTCATAACTGCGGAAAAGCACCTGCACCACACAATCACCGTTATCATTACGGCGGCGATATCCGCGCCGTAGAGTACAGCCTCGAGCGTTACGGGATTGCCGTTCAGAAAGAAAAGCGGTGTCGCACCATTATGCGAAAAGAGAGGATTTGCAAGCGAGAGCAGGATGAAGAGCACAAGATAAAATGCGATATCCGAGAAGAATCTTCTCCCCTGTATCGCGGCGGAAAAAAGCAGGGCGCCGAGGAGCAGAATGCCGACGGCGACAGGATTTGCCATAAAAACCGCGATGACAATCAGCGACATGAGAAAGAGAAACGACGGCACAGGGTGAAATGCACCGAAGGCGATGACTTTTTCATTCATTTCCGTATCCTCCGTTTTCCCCTATATCATGACCGAGGTCACATGAATATACAAACTCAATCACATCACCGTCCGAGAGCGTGTATTCGGCGCAGCTTTGCGAGGGAAAAACGCCGTTTACACGGTACATCCAGCCGGAGAGCGGTCCGCATGAATATTCATAGAGATAGTTTATGCCCGCGACATAGAGCGCACCGGGCGCGGCTTTTTTGCTTCCGCGATATTCCGCCTGAATCTTATTATAGCGCAGGACGCGGTCGAGCACATCATATACAGTGTCGCCGTCGCGCAGGACATATTCCGTCTTTTCGAGTATGATTCCGTTTTGCGGGATATAGTTGCCGTTTTTCAGCGAGGCATCGAGCTTATCGTAATTATCGAAAATGCTGTCGCACCTTATCGAGAGGAAAACCGTCTCCGAATCGGGCTTTATATCGTCGATATGCGAGAGATAATATTCATCTACGGACTGAATTTCTACGCCGCCGATGAGAACGATTATGATAAGCACTGCGGCGACTATTGCGAGAATATCTTTTTTCATTCTGTATCCTCGTTTTCATACATCGCCGCCAGCTCGTCCATTTCACGGCGGCGCCTTGTCATGCGGTGCCTTATGCGCAGGACGATAAAGAGCACGAGAACTACTGCCGCCGCAGAAAGCGACACGGCAAGGACAAGCGTGCGGAAAAGAGTATCGACTTTTGCCTTTGCCGCGGCAAGGCTTTCGGCGCCGACGACAAGCGTTTTGTCGTATTCGGAAAGGGAACCGTATGCCTTTGCCGCCGCGAGAACGGTACCTCTGTCCGAAAGCGAAATCTTATCGGGCGCGGGCAGGGCGTCTATATCTTCATTAAGCGATTTTATCTTGCGCCGTATACCGTCGATTTCGGCTTTGGCGGCGGTAAGCTTCTCTGCATATGCCGCATTTCCCGTGTGCTTTGCCTTATAAAGCAGGGTGACGACGCGCGTGTAATATTCGCCCGTTAGCATATCGGGCAGAGCGTCGACATATGCGGCATCGCTTTCTTCAAAAGAAACTTTTGCGGGTTGCATGTCGCGCAGGTCAAAGAGCGGACTTAAGCCTTTGCAAAAACGGTAAAGCGCCGCCATGGCGCAGAGCGCCTGATAGCTTACCACGCGATTGACGGATGCCTGAGACTCTATTGAATGAATGAAGCCGCCGTCATCGCCGCGATAGCGTATGATGCCGTCCCATACGGAATTTCCGTTTTTTACGAAGCGAGGGTCGGAAAAAGGATCTATGCCGAGCGTACACAGAGCTATCGCAACCTGACAGGTGCTCTCGCAATTGCGCTCGCCGAAAGCGCCGAATGACATGAAATCGCCCGTTTCGCATTGCATTTCCGAAAGAAGAGCAACGGCGCGGTCGACCACTTCGCATACGGCGACACTGCGCACCTCTCCCGACACGGTGACATTGTAGCGCGTTTCGTCATTGTAATAAGGCGCGAGCGCCGTCAACGCCATGGCGGTGATATCGGCATCGGCTTCTTTTCCCAAAAAGCAGAAGCCGCCATCCGGAAGCTCCTCCGACAGAATGCCCGAGATGATACTCTCACGCGTATCATGTGAGCCTTCCGGCACATCATAACCGATGCTGTCCAGTGCGAGAAGCCCCCAGATAAGTCCGTTTATTCCTTGTCTGCCGAGCGGAGCGGTATTCCCTCTGTTGTATACTCCGTCGGAAATGAGATTGATGTTGCCCTTTTCCGTGACTATTGCCGCAGGGTCTCCGCCGCAGGCGAGCAGACAGAGGCTGATGCGATGCCATTCCGTCGCACGGGAGGGGTCAAGTGCGCCGCTTTCGCGATACCTCGCGGCGACATTTTCCTCAGCTGTCGCAATATATGCGATGCGGTCGAAATCAAGTCCCAGCCTTGCCATGGCAAAGGCATACCAGTCCGTCGCCGTGAGTGTGCCCGCTTCGGCGATGAGCTTATCGTCGAGCAGAAAATCGCGCGAACCGCTTGCGGATTTTTCATATTCGATGATACCCTTCGCGATGCCGAGGATTTCTTCACATGAGGGGATATTTTTCGCGCAGAGAGAGGCAGGGAGGAGCATGGCTGCAAAGGTTGCCGCAAAGATTATGGCAAATATGCGCAGAGCAATTTTTTTCATGCCGTTTATCACCTCTTACTTTAAAATAAGCTATATCTGATATATCATCAATAATATTATCACAAATGTCGCAATATGTCAATATTTTGCGACGTTCATGCAATCACTTGTGTGAAAGCCGCAAACCGGAGAAAAAATATAAGAAGATTTTTGAAAAATCCTATTGAAAAAGCAAGGATTTTCTGTTATTATATATTGAAAATGTAATTATAATGGGGATTTATTTTGAAGGGCTTGAAAAGACTGCTCAGCTATGCGCGGCGCGCGGCTGACGATTACTCAATGATAGAAGAGGGCGATAAGATAGCCGTCGGTGTTTCTGCGGGCAAGGATTCGCTTTCGCTCCTCTGGACAATGGCGGAACTCCGCCGCTTTTATCCGAAGAAATTCGAACTGATGGCGATAACGATAGATATGAAATTCGACGACCTCGGCGGGGGACGCAAACCGACGGATTATTCCGAGGTGGAGGAGCTTTGCCGCAGGCTTCATGTGGAATATCGCGTAGTGCCGTCCAATATAGCGAAGATAGTTTTTGATATAAGAAAAGAGAACAATCCCTGCTCGCTCTGCGCCAAGCTTCGCCGCGGAATGCTAAACGATGCGGCAAAATCTTTCGGTTGCAACAAGGTGGCGCTCGGTCATCATTTCGACGATGCGGTGCAGACTTTCATGCTCAATCTTTTCTACGAGGGGAGAATAGGCTGTTTCGCGCCCGTCACATATCTTGACCGCAGTGATATCACGGTTATCCGTCCGCTCGTATACGCGCAGGAAAAGGATATAAAATATTTCGCCCTGCACGCCGATCTGCCTGTGGTGGAAAGCTCATGCCCCGCAAACAAGCACACGGAGCGCGAGGAGATGAAGCAGCTCCTGCTCGGACTGGAAAAGGACAACAGGGGACTGCGCCACAGGATATTCGGTGCAATGCAGAGAGCGGGCGTAGACGGCTTCCGCGAGTCGCGTCTCAAACACTACAGCGATGACGACGGGGAAGAATAAAGAAATTGCCCGACTGACTTGAAAAAACAGAACTCAGGAGGAAAAAGCAATGATTGACAAGACCAAAAAATTCTGGAGAGGCTTTTCTGCCGATGATATTGACGAATATCTTCGCCTGTATTCCGGGTGCGATGATATCGATATCAAGCCGGTCATATGTCACTCGTGCGGAAACGACGCATTTGAAGTGAACCTCGATAATGTGGAAAGCACCGTTCAGATAAAGTGCACGAGATGCGGGGAAGAAAAGATTATCCTTGATTGTGAGGACATATGGGAAGAATCAAGTCCGGAATTTCAGAAGTGCCCCGTATGTAAAGACAGCGGGTCTTTTAACATGAAAGTCGGCTTTATACGCAGAGAAGACGGCGATGTGAAATGGGTTTACATAGGAAACCGTTGCACAAATTGCGGAACGCTCGGCTCATTTACGGATTGGGAAATAAACTTTGCTCCGACAGATGAAATGGAGAAAAATATCTGATATCGGATATAAAATGACTTTTGCGACATAATACCTATATATCAAATATATCAAAAAATTCGGAGGAAATATGTCGGAAAAAAGGAAAGCGGAGCTTACCGCGCACTACTGCCCGAATATAGACGACAATGTTTTTGTCATGTCTACGGTGGACAAAAGCGGTGCACAGAAAAGAAAGTGCCTCTCGGCTCATCTTTGCCGCTCGGACGAGCGCGCCTCATGCGGGCGCACGGACGAAGCGCATGACGGCGACGGCACGGGAATAACTATTTGAAACTAATAATGAAAATTTTTTTCAGAAAGAGGTAATAAAAAATGGCAATCAGATTTTCGGACAAATATCTCGGAGGACTGCTCGGAACAAACGAGCTCAGCTCCATCAAGGAGGAGACGATCCGCGCGGCTGAAACGCTTACAGGGCGCACGGGAGCGGGAAACGATTTTCTCGGCTGGCTTGACCTCCCCGTTACTTATGACAAGGCGAATATCGAACACATAAAGGCTGCGGCGGAGAAGATAAAAAGCTCCTGCGACGTCCTCATAGTCATCGGTATCGGCGGCTCCTATCTCGGAGCACGCGCCGCTATAGAGTTTGTTCACGGCGCCTTCTACAATAATAAGAAAAAGGATACGCCCGATATTTATTTCGTCGGAAATGACATATCTTCCGCGCATCTTCAGGATATACTTTCTATATGCGAAGGAAAAGATATCTGCATAAATGTAATATCAAAATCCGGCACGACGACAGAGCCTGCGATAGCTTTCCGCATATTCCGCGACCTGCTCATAAAGAAATACGGCGAGGACGGAATCAAGGACAGAATTTTTGTTACCACGGATAAGGCAAAGGGCGCGCTCCGCTCTCAGGTAAACGAATTCGGCTATGACAGCTTCGTTGTAGACGACGATATCGGCGGCAGATACTCCGTTCTCAGCGCGGTAGGTCTGCTTCCCATCGCCGTTTCGGGCGCGGATATAGATGAGATGCTTGCTGGTGCGGCAAAGGCTTATGCCGATTTTGCGGGCGAGGACTTTGAAACCAACGACTGCCTCAAGTATGCAGCCGTTCGCAATCTGCTCTATCGCGGAAGCAAATACAGAGGTGCAAAGAGCGTTGAAATCCTTGCGGTAAACGACCCCGCACTCACTATGACCTGCGAATGGTGGAAGCAGCTCTTCGGCGAGAGCGAGGGCAAGGACGGCAAGGGCATTTATCCCTCCTCCGCGACATATTCCACAGACCTTCACTCCATCGGTCAGTTCATTCAGGAGGGCGAGAGAGTGATGTTTGAAACGGTCATCAATATCAATAATGAGGACGGCTTCGTCGTTCCCTCCGACAAGGACGATGCCGACGGGCTCGGCTTCCTCGCGGGCAAATCCGTAAATACCGTAAATCAGAAGGCTTTCCTCGGTACGGTGCTCGCGCATACCGACGGCGGCGTTCCGAATATCGTGCTCGAGCTTGATTCCAGAAGCGCATACGATTTCGGCTATCTCGTATACTTCTTCGAGAAAGCTTGCGCCGTTTCCGGTTACCTGCTCGGTGTAAACCCCTTCAACCAGCCCGGCGTTGAAGCGTACAAGAAAAATATGTTCGCGCTCCTCGGCAAGCCCGGATATGAAGAGAGAAAGGCAGAGCTGGAGAAGAGAATTTCCGAGCTCGGCTGATGCAGATACGAAAGGCAAAATAAACGGAAATGTTAAAGCGTTTTATCAGTTATTATAAGCCGCACAGGAAGCTTTTTGCACTTGACCTGCTCTGCGCGGCACTGCTTGCCGCCTGCGACCTTTTCTACCCGATGATAACGCGCTCCATGCTCAATGACTATATTCCCAATTCAAAGCTGCGTGCGCTTGCCGTCTGGGCTGTCGCCCTGCTTCTGATATACATAGTCAAGGCGGGACTGAAATATTTCATGCAGTATTACGGTCATATGGTGGGCGTTTATATGCAGTCGGATATGAGAAGAGAGGCTTTTGAGCATCTCGAGCGGCTGCCGTTCGGATATTTCGACAATCATAAGACAGGTGCCATCATGTCGCGCATAATAAACGACCTGCAGGAGGTTTCCGAGCTTGCGCATCACGGTCCCGAGGATGTGATACTTGCCATTCTCCTGCTTGTGCCGTCGTTTTTCCTGATGAGCTCGATAAATCTGCCGCTGACGGCGATTATCTTTGCGTTTATTCCGATACTCGTCTGGTATGCGGCGAAAAAGCGGCTGAAAATGAGCGCCGCCTTCAAAGAGACGCGTGCGGAAACGGCGGAAATCAATGCGGCACTGGAGAACAACATAGCGGGCATAAGGGTTTCCAAAGCGTTTACCTGCGAGCCTTACGCACTTGAAAAATTCCGCGAAAACGACGCGAATTTCGTAGAGGCGAAGAGAAAATCATACAAGGCAATGGCGGAATTTTTCTCGGGAAACAACTTCATCATAGATTTTCTCAATATTATCATCTTCGTTTTCGGCGGAATATTCACCTACAAGGGCATGATAACCGTCACCGACTTCGCGACATTCATAATCTTTGTGAATATATTCCTTACGCCGATAAAGAACCTGATAAATTTCATAGAGCAGCTTCAGAACGGCATGAGCGGTTTCACACGCTTCTGCGAGCTTGTCGATACGCCCACGGAGCGAAATTCCGAGAATGCACGCGCGCTGGGCAAGGCGCACGGCGACATAGCTTTTCATGATGTCACGCTCTCATACGGCGACGAAGGCAGGGATGTGCTCTCCGGCATCAGTTTCGATATAAAGAGCGGGGAAACCGTGGCGCTCGTCGGTCCCTCCGGAAGCGGAAAAACGACGATATGCCATGCGATACCGCGATTTTATGAGATAAGCGGCGGAAGCATAACCGTCGACGGCGGCGATATACGCGGCTATACGCTCTCGTCTCTGCGCGGGAACATCGGCATTGTGACGCAGGATGTTTTCCTCTTTACGGGAACGATACGCGAAAATATCCTCTGGGGTCGCCCGAGCGCGACGGAAGCCGAGGTGGAGGAAGCTGCGAAAAACGCAAATATCCATGATTTCATAATCGGCTTGCCGGACGGCTACGATACATTTGTCGGCGAGCGAGGCGTCAAGCTTTCGGGCGGGCAGAAGCAGAGAATATCCATAGCCCGCGCTTTCCTGAAAAATCCGCCGATACTTATCCTCGATGAGGCTACCTCCGCGCTCGACAATGCGACTGAGGCGGCAATACAGCATTCGCTCGACGAGCTTTGCCGCGGAAGAACGACAATAGTTGTGGCGCACAGGCTCTCCACGGTCAAAAATGCCGACAAGATAATCGTCGTCACGCACGATGGTATAAAAGAGAGCGGCACGCACGAGGAGCTTCTCAGGCTCGGCGGCGTATACGCAGGGCTTTACAATTCGCAGTTTGCGGCGGTCTGATTTTCCGCCGCGGGAGGTGGCTTATGAATATAGTCAGATTTGACGCGGGCGACATACTCGAGATGAAGAAAAATCATCCCTGCGGCGACAATCGGCTGAGAGTCGAGCGCACGGGCTCGGATATAAAAGTCACCTGCCTCGGATGCGGCAGAGAGATGATTTTGCCACGCGTAAAGCTGGAAAAGAATATAAAGCGCGTATTGAAACCTTAAATATTGCACGGTATTGTAAATAATACCGATTTTTGGCTTGAAGTTTTGTAAAAACTAAATAAAATTTTATATTTATCTCAAAACATATTGCAAAAATCGCAATTTTATTGTATTATGATAACAGAAGAAAATGCGTGATTATATCCTTAGGACGCTGTGGACGGACAGTGCGGATTACGCAGAATATTTCCGCCCAAGAAAGCAGGTTTATTATGTTGAAAATTATCATCGGCGTAAAAGGTACAGGCAAGACGAAGACACTTGTGGAGATGGTAAATACCACTGCAGAGCAGTCCGAAGGCTCTGTTGTATGTCTCGAAAAAGGCGAAAAACTCCGCTATGATGTAACTTACAAGGCAAGACTTGTAAATACCGACGAATATGCGATATCAGACGGAGAAGAGCTCTACGGCTTTGTTGCCGGAATCCATGCCTCCAACCACGACATCACACATATTTTCATCGATTCCGCCCTCAAGATATGCAGAAACAACCTTGCGGAGCTTGACGGATTTGTCGCTGAAATGGCAGCTCTTTGCGACAGCCATGAGATAGATGTTGTCATGACTTGCTCGCTCGCAGAGTCGGATGCTTCCGAAATTGTGAAGAAGTATTGCTGATAACTGCCGAAAAAATACAGGCAAAAATACAAGCGAAAAGTACGGGCGACCTCGCGTCGCCCGCTTTTTTTGTCGTTTTTTCGCCCCTATGCGCCCGCTTTCTCATATTTCGACGGGGTTTTGCATAATTTCGCCGTATGCGGCATTTTCAAACACAATTTTTCCTCTGCGGCATAAAATGTAGCATGAGAGCAATTTATTTGCAGACTCATTTACATTTTTACTTGGAGGATATTTTTTATGCCCGATAACAGAAACTCATCGCCATGCTTCGGCGGACGCGATACGGTTTATATAGACACAAACAGGATACTCGACAGCTGCCGCGATAAGGACTGCTTTGAGGATGTTCCCGTTTACTTAACAGATGTCGGCAACGAGATAGTTGACCGCAGTTCCAATGCGAGAGTGAAATGCGCGGAGGTTGTTTCCGCATCACTCTCGGTAGACCCTGTTCCTTTCAACAGAGGCTTCTACCATATCAACATGAGAATATATGTCAAAATAGTTGCGGAATGCTGCACATGCATGGGCAGACCGCAGGATGTGGAGGGAATAGCCGTCGTAGATAAGCAGGTTATCCTTTACGGAAGCGAAGGTAATGTCAATATTTTCAAGAGCGACCCCGAAAACAACAGCTTCTGCCCGAGCGGCAGACTCAAGGAAAATATGAGCAGTAATCTGCCCACAGCCGTTCTCGAAGTCGTAGACCCGATAGTTCTCGGCGCGAAGATAATGGAATTCTGCAGATGCAACCCGAATCCCTGCGGTTGCGGCGGCAATTCCGGCTCATGCTGCGGCTCCGTAAGCTCGCAGGCGGCAACCTGTCCCGGAAACAACTGCATCACCGACGGCGATATGCCCGAATCCGTATGCGGCTGCGTATCCGGCAGACTCTGCTTTGAGGAAACAGGCAAGCGACTGCTCGTTTCTCTCGGCTTCTTCTCGGTTGTGAGAATAGAGCGTCCCGGTCAGTTCCTCGTGACAGGAAACGAATACACGGTTCCCGAGAAGGAGTGCATTTCGCCCAATGCGGATAACCCCTGCGATATTTTCAAGCATATCGCATTCCCGGTTGACGAATTTTATCCGCCGGCTCTTTCCAATATACGCGGCGAGAGCGGCGACAGCGGCTGCGGATGCGGCTGCGGCAGAAAATAAGCGATAAAAGCAAAGGCTAAAAACGGCAGATCAAACAGTAAAAGGCGCGGTGATATCCGCGCCTTTTTCATGCAAAACCGCGCAAAAGCAGAAAAAAGCATATAATATATAATTATTTTAAATTTTAATATTGAAATTATCTTTAAAATAGTGTATACTGAATTATAATTATTTCAAAAGAGCCGGAGGTAACGGATATGAAAATAATACTTGATGTCATGGGCGCGGACCATGAGCCTGCCGAAATAATAAAGGGCGCTGTTCTGGCAAGGAGAGAATACGGCACAGACCTCACTCTCGTCGGCGACGGGAAAATAATCGCCGATACGCTTGCCGCGCTCGGAGAAAAGGCGGAGGACTATACCGTGGTCGACGAGCCGTCTTTCATCTCGATGGAGGACAGCCCCATGCTTGCCGCTTCATCCAAGCATAAGTCGTCTATGGCTACGGCGCTTCATCTGCTTGCCGACGGAGAGGGAGGCGCGGTTGTCTCCTGCGGAAATACCGGTGCGCTTTTCACGGGAGCCACGCTTATCGTCCGCAGAATCAAGGGCGTCCGCCGCGCGGCGCTCGGCATGCTCCTTTGCTATGACTCGCCGATACTCCTGCTCGACTGCGGCGCAAATGTCACGGTGACGAGCGAATATCTTCTTCAGTTTGCCTATCTCGGCTCGGCATATATGCAGAAAGTTTACGGCATAGAGCATCCGAGGATAGGACTTCTCAACAACGGCACCGAGGAGCACAAAGGCACGCCGCTTATGGTTGAGACGCACAATCTCCTAAAAGAAGCGCAGGGACTGAATTTCGTCGGCAATGTAGAGGGCAAGGCGATTCCGTTCGGCGCCTGTGATGTGCTTGTCTGCGACGGCTTCACGGGAAATATCATGCTGAAAACGAGCGAGGGCATCGCCAAATTCGCAATGAAAAAGCTGAAAGAGGATGTTTTCGGCAAGGGCTTATCCGCAAAGCTGGCGGGGCTTGCCGTGCGTAAGAGACTTAGAGGACTGCGCAGATTCTTTGACCCGAGAGAGTACGGCGGTGCGCCGTTTCTCGGTCTTTCCAAGCCTGTAATCAAGGCTCACGGAAGCTCGGATGCAAACGCCGTCAAGAATGCTATCCGTCAGGCTTCGGCTTATGCGGAGACAGGCGTTATAGACGAGATAGCAAAGAATGCCGAGAGTTTTTCCGCGGCGATACAGACGGCGGAAAAGAAGCAGGCTTCCGAAAATGCGTAAAACTGCGGACGCAGAGTAATACATAATTTCCAAAAGGACGGATTCCATGAGTAAAACCGAAAAATCCGACTTCCCGCGGGACAGCCGCGAGCTGGAAGCGATAGTCGGATATGAATTCAAAAACAAAGAATGGCTGAAAGAGGCGCTTCGCCACTCGTCATATGTGAACGAGCACAAGGGCAAGCGCGAAATGCAGTCAAACGAACGCCTTGAGTTTCTCGGGGACAGCGTGCTCTCTGTTATAACAAGCGAATACATTTTCTTCGAATACCCGAAGAATCAGGAGGGCGACCTCACATTTATCCGCCGCACGGTGGTGGACGGCGTTTCGCTTTCCGCTTTTGCAACGGAGATTCACCTCGGCGAATTTCTCTGTCTCGGAAACGGGGAGCGTATGCGCGGCGGCATGAGCAAGCCGACGATACTGGAAAACGCTTTTGAGGCGCTTATAGCCGCGATTTATATAGACGGCGGCAAGGAAGCGGCAAAGGCTTTTCTCCTGCCTTTCATCAAGCAGGATATAGAGCAGACGATGAACGGCACCAATATCAAGATGATAGACCCGAAAACCTTCCTTCAGCAGGTAATACAGCAGGGCGACGGAGACAGGCTTCACTATGAGATAGTGGACGAATACGGACCCGAACACGAGAAAACTTTCGTCTGCCGCGTGTTTCTCAATTCAAACGAGATAGGCAGAGGCGAGGGCAGAAGCAAAAAGGAAGCCGAAAAGGCGGCGGCTCGCAAAGGGCTGGAATATTTCGGCGAAAGCATATGAAAAAGCATGTAAATATACCTGTTTTCATCCCGCATCTCGGGTGTCCGAATATGTGCGTTTTCTGCAATCAGCGGAGCATATCGGGAACGGTGCGATACAGCCGCGATGATGTGCGCAAGACGATAGACGAAGCGCTCGCGACGGTTTCTCCGGAGCAGGAGGCGCAGATAGCTTTCTTCGGCGGGAGCTTCACCGGAATAGACCGGGACGAGATGATATATCTGCTCGAAACGGGCTACAGCTATGTAAAAAGCGGGCGTGTCTCATCCATCCGCCTATCTACAAGACCGGATTATATAGACGCGGAGATACTCGATATCCTCTCGCGCTACGGCGTGAAAACGATAGAACTGGGGCTACAAAGCATGAGTGACCGCGTGCTTGCCGCCTGCAAGAGGGGGCACACGGCGGAGCAAGGCAGAGAAGCCTGCCGCATGATAAAGGAGCGCGATTTTGAACTTATCGGGCAGATGATGATAGGTTTACCATGCTCGACGGAAGAGGACGAAATATACACGGCGCGCGAGATATGCGCACTCGGAGCGGACGGCGCGAGGATATATCCGACGGTGATTTTTCTCGATACGGAGCTTGCCGATATGGCGGAGCGGGGAGAATATACGCCGCTTTCCGTGGAAGAGGCGGCGGGGCGCAGTGCATCGGTACTTGATGTATTTGCCCGCACGGGTGTCCGCGTGATACGAATAGGACTTCAGGCAAGCGAGGCGCTTGTCTCCGGTAAGGGAATATACGGCGCGAGCAAGTACCATGAGGCGATAGGTGAGCTTTGCTACGGCGAGCTTTTCCGCAGGCGGATAGATGCGGCGATGCAGGGCGGCGACTACCGCGGAAAAAGAATAAAAATATCGGTTTCGCCGAGAAGCGTCTCGCGCGCGGTGGGACTGAGAGCGGCAAATAAAGATTATTTTATGCAAAAATACGGTCTGCGCGGTATAAAAATATCGGCAGATGCGGAAAAAACGGAATTTGACTTCGGGATATCGCTCGAAGAGGGAGAATAAATATGCGTTTGAAGAAGCTGGAGCTACAGGGCTTCAAGTCGTTTCCTGACAAGACGACGGTTAATTTCGACAAGGGGCTGACCGTTATAGTCGGTCCGAACGGAAGCGGAAAATCCAATATATCCGATGCGATGCGCTGGGTTCTCGGCGAGATGTCTACGAAAAACATCCGCGGCACAAAGATGGAGGATGTTATATTTGCCGGCTCGCAGAAGCGCAGTCCGATGAGCTTCGCCGAGGTTTCCGTCACATTTGACAATTCGGAAGAGGAGGGCAGACTTGTTACGGCTGAGGACTATGACGAGATAACCGTAACGCGCAGGTACTACCGCGCGGGCGAGAGCGAATATTTCATAAACCGAAAGCCGGTGCGCCTGCGCGATATTCATGAGCTGTTTCTCAATACGGGACTCGGCAAGGGCGGATATTCCATCATCGGTCAGGGCAAGATAGCGGAGATAATCTCGCGCAAAAACGATGAACGCCGCGCTGTCTTTGAGGAAGCGGCGGGCATTGCGAAATATAAATTTCAGAAGCAGGAAGCCATGCGCAATCTCGAGGGGACAAACGAAAACCTGACGAGACTCGAGGATATCACGGGAGAGCTGAGTGCGCGCATAGGTCCGCTCGAGAGGGAATCGGCAAAGGCGAAGAAATATCTCGAGATTTACGAGAGAAAAAAGGGGATAGACATAGCGCTCTCCCTCTATGATATAGACGCGGCGAAGAAGCGCTCGGCGGATGTTTCCGAGAAGCTGGCGATAGCAAAGCGGAATCTCGAGGCGGCGGAGGAAAAGCTTGCCGATGCCGAGGCGAGAGAAAGCACGCTTGCCGAGAAGCAGAGCGGAAACAGAATAGAAGCCGAGAGATTCACACAGGAGATAACGGCGCAGAAAGAAAAACTGCACGAAAAGGAATCCGCGGCACTCGTCTGCGAGAGCGAAAACGCGCATTTTGCCGAATCGGAGAAAAACGCGCGCGCAAAGCTTGCCGAGAGCGAAGCCGAGAGGGCTAACACCGAAAAGGAGCTTGAAGCGAAGCGCGAAGCGCTCGAAGAGGCACGGCGAAAGAAAGCAGAGAAGAAAGAGGAAGCCGACAAGGCGGAAGCGGAGATAGCCGAATACCGCGAGGCGCTCGCCCGCGCCGACGACGATGTAAACGACGCGGCAAAGAAGAAAGCCGAGCTGGATAAGCGTACCGTCGAAGCGAAGCTGCGTGCTTCCGAGCTTGAGGCGAGAGCCGAGAGCGACGAAAAGAAATACGAGGCTCTGCGCGAGAGCGCGGAAAAACACGAGGCGGATATAGCGCTCTATTCGGGGCGCATGGAAAAGGCGGAGAGCAAGATCGCCGCTTATTCAGGAAAAGAAGCGCAGGAGAGGGCAGAGCTTGAAAAAGCCGAAAAGAAGAAAGCGGAGGCTGAGAGCAGACGCGCCGAGCTGGAAAAGAAGAAAAACGAGTATTTTCTCGAGGCTTCTCAGAGAAAGCACAAGGTGCAGAATCTCGTGCGCATGGAGGAGCTGCTCGAGGGCTTTTCCCGTGCGGTACGCTTTATAGTAAACGAATATTCGCAAGGGAAGATAACCGGAAAAGACGGCGGAAAGATAACGCTTTACGGTCCGCTCTCACAGCTGATATCTACAGACGAAAAATATTCCGTCGCGCTCGAGACTGCATTCGGTCAGAGCCTGCAGAATATAGTGGCAAAGG
>ERZ835980.350-NODE-350-length-64983-cov-6.087312_pt1 | contig 64983 bp, 70 predicted proteins | sample MGYA00519943_ERZ835980 | MGnify/ENA primary metagenome ERZ835980 (study PRJEB31850, sample SAMEA3708791) | human gut metagenome | biome: human gut; feature: human-associated habitat; material: faeces | place: China | collected 2014 ... | reverse complement strand
TTGTTTACGCTCTTTAGAGTGCAATCTTTTCGCCGTCGAAAAGTTGGAGAATAGAGTTGCACGTGGCAATGGATAATTACTTTCCGCCCAAAACAAGCAAAAATAAGCAAAATTCTCTACGTCACAGAATATTTACAATTAAATTCCTAAAACCTATTGCAAAAACATAACATATATGGTACACTAATCAAGCTTGATGTGCGATGAAGCGGGAGGTTGCGGTCAAAAGACCGGTAATTTCCGTGGAGTATGTCCGATAAACGGGCGACAGCAAATATAACCGCGTCTCAAAAAGGGTTTTTGCGTTCGTTTGCTCCTTCAAGCGGGAGCTGTGCGGCGAATGCAGACTTTGACTCTCCGAAAAAGAACGGTTTACAATCTTTGCTCTTTCACAGTAAAGGAACGAGCGGCAGTTATTGCCGAAACGCCTTGTGTGTGCCGTCGTGTGCGGTTGCAAAGCTTTGAACGCTGCCCGAAGTCATTTCGGTTTACCCCCGATTTGACAGCGGGTTTTTAATTCGGGAAGACATTGAAACACCCGGTCGCGTGTACAATATTTACTGTGCCGCATTTAAAAAACTCTTCCGTTTATATAATATAAGCACGAAAGAGACGGAGGACAAAAATTTTAAAGGAGGCAGAAAAAATGGCATCTAAGGAGAAAATCAGAATCAGACTCAAGGCTTACGATCATACCCTTATCGACCAGGCGGCTGAAAAGATCGTAGAAGCGGCAAAGAGAAACGGCGCAAAGGTGTCCGGTCCCATACCGCTCCCGACCGATAAGGAAATCGTTACCATTCTCCGCGCTGTTCATAAGTATAAGGACAGCCGCGAACAGTTTGAGTTCAGAACTCATAAGAGACTTATCGATATCCTCAAGCCCTCTCAGAAGGCAATAGAGGCTCTCGTAGATCTCGAACTTCCCGCAGGCGTCGAATCCGAAATAATCACATTCTGATTCGTGCGGTAAAAACGCAATACATTCCGCAAAGCGGCATACACCCGTCTGACGCAGAACGGAATATATTAAATAGCTTTTGTCCGTCTATACCGCGGATAAAGGCAAGGCAAAAAATCCAGTCATGTTGACCGTGTCGGACGGACGGTGTAAAAGCTTTCCGGTTTCGATAATTCCAAAACGGCCAACCAATAACTAAGGAGGAAAAAACATGAAGAAAGGTATAATCGGCAAGAAACTCGGCATGACTCAGATCTTTGACGAAGTCGGAAACGTTATTCCGGTAACCGTCATCGAAGCAGGTCCCTGCGTTGTCACTCAGAAGAAAACCGTTGAAAACGACGGATACAGCGCAGTGCAGCTCGGCTTTGAAAACATTGAGGAAAGAAAACTCACAAAGCCGATGAAAGGTCATCTGGCAAAGTCCGGAACCTTAAAGAAGCACCTCAAGGAATTCAGACTTGATGATGCTGAAAACTTCAATGTCGGCGACGAAATCAAAGCTGACACCTTCGCACAGGGTGAATGTGTGGACGTAACCGGTCTTACAAAAGGTCACGGATATACCGGCGCGATCAAGCGTTGGAATCATCATCGCCTGAGAATGACTCACGGTACAGGTCCCGTACATCGCCAGGTGGGTTCAATGGGAGCTTGTTCTACTCCTTCGAGAGTATATAAGAACAAGAAGATGGCCGGTCAGTACGGTCACGAACAGGTTACCATGCTGAACCTCGATGTAGTAAAAATTGACGTTGAGAAGAACATTATCGCCGTAAAGGGTGCCGTTCCCGGACCTAAGGGCGGAATCGTGTTCCTGCGCTCAACAGTAAAGTAAGCGAAGGAGGAGTTTAAATGCCAAACGTAGCAGTATTTGATATGGCAGGCAACAAGCAGGGCGATATGGAGCTTAAAGCCGAGGTTTTCGGCTGCGAGATTAATAAACCCGTCCTCCACAGCGTTGTCAGAGCATATCTCTTAAATCAGAGACAGGGCACCCAGAGCACCAAGACTCGCTCCGAGGTTTCCGGCGGCGGTATCAAGCCGTGGAGACAGAAGGGTACAGGCCGTGCAAGACAGGGTTCGACCCGTTCACCTCAGTGGACACACGGCGGCGTGGCACTCGGCCCGAAGCCCCGTTCATGGAAGGTAAGCATTAATAAGAAGGTAAAGAGAATCGCAATGCAGTCCGCACTCAGCGCGAAAGTTGCAGAGAATGAACTCGTTGTTGTTGATTCCATAGCAACCGGCGAATATAAGACAAAGAAGATCACCGCAATGCTTAAGGCTCTCGGAGCTGAAAAGAAGGCGCTCATTGTTCTTCCTAACGTCGATAAGTTCGTCGTAGAATCGGCTTCCAATATCCAGGGCGTTAAAACAGCAACTCCCGGAACTCTCAACGTGTACGATATACTCAAGTATGATATGTTCATCGTTGCTAAGGACGCCGTTTCAATAATCGAGGAGGTATACGCGTAATGAAAAATATGCATGACGTAATCGTCCGTCCGATTATCACTGAAGACAGCATGGCAAGACTTGCCGATAAGAAGTACACCTTCGAAGTTGCGGCAGGCGCAAATAAGATCGAAATTAAAAAGGCCGTTGAGGAGATTTTCAAGGTAGAAGTTCTCAAGGTCAACACCATCAGCGTAAAGTCCAAGAACAAGAGAGTCGGCTACCACCTCGGTAAGACCTCCGAATGGAAAAAGGCAATCGTTACTCTTAAGTCCGATTCCAAGACCATCGAGTTCTTCGACAGCATGATGTAATCAGACCAAACAGAGTTTTCAACACGGCAGACCGTAAGATAAAAACTTCGCGGTAAGCCGGGAAATGGAGTAATTATGGCAGTAAAGACATTTAAACCTACTACTCCGGCAAGACGACAGATGACAGTTCCGAGCTTCGAGGAAATTACCAAGAAGACTCCGGAAAGAAGCCTCGTTACGGTTCTTAAGAAACACGCCGGACGTAATAACACAGGTAAGATAACCGTCCGTCATCAGGGCGGCGGCAACAGGATCAAGTACAGAATCATAGATTTCAAGAAGAACATTGTCAACGTACCCGCAAAGGTGCTTGCAATCGAATACGATCCTAACAGAACAGCTTATATCGCACTTCTTCAGTACGAGACAGGCGAAAAGACATACAGCATAGCACCCGTAGGCCTTAAGGTCGGCGATACCGTTATCAACGGCGAAAACGCAGATATAAAGCCCGGTAACGTGCTTTGCATCAAGGACATTCCCGTAGGTACGCTTATCCACAATATCGAGATATATCCCGGTAAGGGCGCACAGCTCGTAAGAAGCGCAGGAACCTGTGCACAGCTTATGGCTAAGGAAAACGGCGTAGCTCAGATAAGACTTCCTTCGGGCGAAGTAAGAATAATCCGTCTCGACTGCAAGGCGACTATCGGTCAGGTAGGCAACCTTGAGCACGAGAACATCAATATCGGTAAGGCCGGTAAAAAGAGACACATGGGTATCCGTCCTACCGTCCGCGGTTCTGTCATGAACCCCTGCGATCACCCGCACGGCGGTGGTGAAGGTAGAGCGCCTGTCGGCCGTCCTTCTCCTGTAACTCCTTGGGGTAAGCCTGCAATGGGTTATAAGACACGTAATAAGAAGAACCGTACAAACAAGTTCATCGTAAAGAGAAGAAACGATAAGTAATTTCGTTTGAAACTCAGATGGACAAGTAAGGAGGAATAAGTTTGAGCAGAAGCATTAAGAAGGGACCTTTCGTCGAAGCTAAACTCTACAAGAGAATAAGCGAAATGAACGAAAAAGGCGAAAAGAGAGTCCTCAAGACCTGGTCAAGAGCTTCGACAATATTCCCTGAGTTCGTGGGACATACAATCGCCGTTCATGACGGAAGAAAGCACGTGCCGGTATATGTAACCGAAGATATGGTCGGACATAAGCTCGGTGAGTTCGCTCCCACAAGAACCTTTAAGGGACACGCAGGCTCCAAGACAACCAACAGCTAATTAAGTACACGAAAGAACGCATGAATATACAGAGGTAAAACCTCTCACATTCGGTGCGAAAGGAGGCAATACTCAAGGTGGAAGCAAAAGCATATTTGAAGGACCTGAGAATTTCTCCCCGCAAGGTGAAGATAGTTCTCGACCTTATCAGAAATAAAGACGTTGCTACCGCAGCAGGTATACTTGCAAACACCCCTAAGGCAGCAAGCGAACCCGTTGCAAAGCTTCTCAAGTCGGCAGTTGCCAACGCGGAAAATAACTTCAGCATGGATACTTCCAAGCTCTACGTTTCCGAGTGTTTCGTAACTCCCGCAAGAACAGCAAAGAGAATACAGCCCAGAGCACAGGGAAGAGCATTCAGAATACTCAAGAGAAGCTCTCATATAACCCTTGCCGTTGCTGAAAAGGAATAATAAATCCTTAAAGGGCAAAACAAAAACATTTTTTCGGCGTTGATTATAACGCAAAAACCAACAAAGGAGGCTTATTACGGAGTATGGGTCAGAAAGTTAATCCGCACGGTCTGCGTGTAGGCGTAATTAAAGACTGGGATTCCAGATGGTTCGTAAAAGACGAAGTATTCGGAGATACTCTTGTAGCAGACTACAAGCTCAGAAACTGGCTTAAGAAGAAGCTGCAGGGTGCCGGCGTTCCCAAGATAGAAATCGAACGCGAAGGCAAAAGAATAAAGGTGTTTATCCACTGCGCAAAGCCCGGTATAATAATCGGAAAGCAGGGCGCGGAAATAGATAAGCTTAAGGGCGAAATCGAAGCATTCACAGGTATGCCCTGTGCAGTAAATGTAGTAGAAGTAAAGCAGCCCGATCTCAACGCACAGCTCGTTGCAGAATCGATAGCGGCACAGCTCGAAAGAAGAATCGCATTCAGAAGAGCAATGAAGGGCGCAATCGGAAGAACAATGAAGCTCGGCGCAAAGGGTATAAAGGTTCAGCTTTCCGGACGTCTTAACGGCGCTGAAATCGCAAGAACCGAACACTATCATGAGGGTACTATACCGCTTCAGACACTCAGAGCCGATATAGATTACGGATTCTGGGAAGCAAACACCACCTACGGTAAGGTAGGCGTAAAGGTTTGGATTTACAGAGGCGAGGTCCTTGCAAACGCTGCAAAAAGACAGCAGAAGAAGGCACCCTCCAAGGCTGAAGGGGGAGAAAGATAACCATGTTGATGCCAAAGAGAGTTAAGTACAGAAGAGTACAGAGAGGCAGAATGACCGGTAAGGCTACCAGAGGAAACACGGTTTCTAACGGCGAATTCGGTCTTCAGGCAGTCGAACCCGCTTGGATCACAAGCAACCAGATAGAAGCAGCCCGTATCGCCATGACAAGATATATCAAGCGTGGCGGACAGGTTTGGATAAAAATATTCCCCGACAAGCCGGTTACCGAAAAACCCGCTGAAACCCGAATGGGTTCCGGTAAAGGTTCGCCCGAATATTGGGTAGCTGTTGTAAAGCCCGGCAGAGTAATGTTTGAAATGGGCGGCGTAACAGAGGAACAGGCAAGAGAGGCTATGCGTCTTGCTTCGCACAAACTGCCTATCAAGTGCAAGTTCGTTAAAAAAGAAGCAGACGGAATGGAGGCATAAGCAATGAAAATAACAGAAATAAGAGAGAGAACCTCCGAACAGCTTACCGAACTCCTCAAGGAGCAGAAGGCAGAACTCTTTAATCTGCGTTTCCAGCATGCGATCCATCAGCTCGATAATCCGCAGAAGATCGTTGAAACCAAGAAGAACATCGCAAAGATCCTTACTGTTCTCACTGAAAAACAGGCGTAAGCGGGAAAGGAGTTTTAAACAATGGAAAGAAACCTCAGAAAAACCAGAGTCGGCATCGTGTCCAGCGATAAAATGGACAAGACAATAGTCGTTTCCATTAAGGACAGCGTTAAGCACCCGCTTTATAAAAAGGTCATCAAGAGAACAGTTAAGTTCAAGGCTCATGACGAGAACAACGAGTGCAATATCGGAGATAAGGTTGAAATCATGGAGACCAGACCTCTCTCCAAGGACAAGAGATGGCGCCTTGTAAGAATAATCGAAAAGGCAAAATAAGATATTGTATCTATAAGGTCGATACAATCTACTAAGGAGGACACTAAACATGATACAACAGCAGACGTTCATGAAAGTAGCCGATAACACCGGCGCTAAGGAACTCATGTGCATACGTGTGCTCGGCGGTACAGGCAGAAGATATGCCCGTATCGGTGACGTTGTGGTATGTGCCGTTAAAAAGGCAACACCCGGCGGCGTTGTTAAGAAGGGCGAAGTAGTTAAGGCAGTCGTTGTCAGAACAGTACAGAGCCTCAGACGCGCAGACGGAAGTTATATCAGATTCGATGAAAATGCGGCTGTTATAATAAATGCAGATAAAAACCCCAAAGGTACACGTATTTTTGGTCCGGTAGCAAGAGAACTCCGTGAGAAGGAATATCTCAAGATTCTCTCGCTTGCACCTGAAGTACTTTAAGGGAGGATATGAAAATGGCTCAGACTAAATATCAGAAGAAGCTCGCAGTGCGCAAGGGCGACACCGTAGTCATCAACTCCGGCGACGACAAGGGCAAAAAGGGCAAGGTTCTCGAAGTTTCTCCCGGAGAAGGCAAGATAATTGTCGAGGGTATAAACACCGTAACCAAGCACGTAAAACCCAGACGTCAGGGCGAAGAAGGCGGTCTTGTAAAGACCGAAGGCGCGTTCTATGCAAGCAAGGCGAACGTATACTGCGCAAAGTGCGATAAGGGCGTAAGAGTCGGCTACAAGACACTTGAAGACGGCAAGAAAGTCCGCGTTTGCACAAAGTGCGGAGAAATTCTTTAATTTGTGAGGGAGGAAACAGAAAATGGCAGCAAGACTTAAAGAAACATATAAAAATGAAGTCGCTCCCGCACTCATGAAGAAATTCGAGTATAAAAGCCCGATGCAGATCCCGAAACTCGAAAAGGTTGTTCTGAACATCGGCGCGGGCGACGCTAAAGATAACGCAAAGGTTATCGACAATATAATCGCAGACCTCGAAACCATCACCGGTCAGAAGGCAGTACCTACTTTCGCAAGAAAGTCCGTCGCAAACTTCAAGATCCGTCAGGGCATGAAGATAGGCGCAAAGGTAACGCTCAGAAGCGACAAGATGTATGAGTTTGTAGACAGACTCTTCAACCTCGCTCTTCCCCGTGTGCGTGACTTCAAGGGTATCAACCCCGATTCCTTCGACGGCAGAGGCAACTACTCCCTCGGTCTTAAGGAACAGCTCATATTCCCTGAAATCGAGTACGATAAAATCGAAAAGATCAGAGGTATGGACATAGTATTCGTAACCACAGCAAACGATGACGAACAGGCAAGAGAGCTTCTCAGACTTCTCGGCGCCCCGTTCGCTAAATAAGAGGGGTAGGTAGTAAGAATGGCAAAGAAGTCAATGATATTAAAGCAGCAGAAGACACAGAAGTTTTCTACTCGCGAATATAACAGATGTAAAATTTGCGGACGCCCCCATGCTTATATGAGAAAGTACGGTATCTGCCGTATCTGCTTCAGAGAACTCGCGTATAAGGGCGAGATCCCGGGAGTTAAAAAGGCAAGCTGGTAATCACAATCTCATTTAAATTAACAAGGAGGTCAATAATAATGCAGATAACAGATGTTATAGCAGATATGCTTACGCGTATTCGTAATGCAAATTCTTCAAAGCACGCAACTGTTGATGTCCCCGCTTCCGGCGTTAAAAAGGCAATCGCCGATATACTCGTTGAAGAGGGCTATATAAGCTCCTACGAGATAGTGGACAACGGTTCCCAGGGAATCATCAGAATAACGCTCAAGTACGGCGCAAACAAGTCCAAGGTCATTCAGGGTCTCAGACGCGTTTCAAAGCCCGGACTCAGAATATATACGAGCTGTGAGGATATGCCCAAGGTCATGAAGGGCCTCGGCATAGCAATCATCTCAACATCAAAGGGCATCATGACCGACAAGCAGGCTAAGAAGCTTCATGTCGGCGGAGAAGTTCTCGCATTCGTCTGGTAAGACGATACGAATTGACTCTGTAAGGCAAAAAACGCATACAGAGAAAGAAAATCGTAATTAACGCAAAGGAGAAACATTATGTCAAGAATAGGTAGACAGCCTGTTACTGTTCCTGCCGGCGTTGAAGTAAAAATCGACGAGGGCAACTGCGTGACTGTCAAGGGCCCTAAGGGTACGCTTACTCAGACTTTCAGTCCCGATATGACAATAAAGCTTGATAACGGCGCACTTACCGTAGAACGTCACAGCGAAGACAAGCAGTACAGAGCACTCCACGGTTTAACTCGCTCGCTCCTTCATAACATGGTCGAGGGTGTAACCAACGGATATCAGAAGACACTTGAGGTTAACGGCGTAGGTTACCGTGCAGCCAAAGAGGGCAAGACTCTCGTGCTTACCATCGGTTACTCGCATCTCGTAAAGATCGACGAAGAACCCGGTATCACATTTGAAGTACCCGACGCAAACAAGGTCGTAATAAGCGGCATTGACAAGCAGAAGGTCGGAGCAGTCGCAGCGGTAATCAGAAGCAAGAGACCGCCCGAACCCTATCACGGCAAGGGCATCAAATATGCTGATGAACACATCAGACGTAAGTCCGGTAAGGCCGGTAAGTAATAAAGAAGGGAGTGCAGATAAATGGTTACAAGAAAAGACAGTAACATTCAGCGTAAAAAGAGACACACAAGAGTACGTGCAAAGATCAGCGGAACTGCATCCCGTCCTCGTCTGTGCGTATATCGTTCACTCAGCAATATCTATGCACAGATAATAGACGATACCTGCGGAAAGACTCTTGCAAGCGCATCTTCCAACGAAAAGGATTTCGCAATTTACGGCGGAAACAAGGAAGCTGCTAAAAAGGTCGGCGAAGCTATTGCAAAGCGCGCAGCTGAAAAGGGTATTACCGAAGTCGTATTCGACAGAGGCGGATATATTTTCCACGGACGCGTAAAAGAGCTTGCTGAAGGCGCGCGTGAAGGCGGATTAAAATTCTAAGGAGGGTTAACATGGCTAGAAATATAGACCCTGCAACACTCGGCGAACTTACCGAAACAGTTGTTGAAACCAGAAGAGTTTCAAAGACCGTTAAGGGCGGACGTATCATGAGATTTGCCGCAGTTGTAGTAGTTGGAGACCAGAACGGTCATGTTGGCTACGGTATCGGTAAATCTGCCGAAGTACCCGAAGCCATCAGAAAAGCGATCGAGGACGCAAAGAAAAACATCATAGAGGTATCCTTGAAGAATACATCTATTCCTCATGATATTATAGGCGAGTTCGGTGCGGCAAGAGTTCTCTTGAAGCCCGCCGCAGAAGGTACCGGTATAATCGCCGGCGGTACGGTTCGTGCCGTTGTCGAAGCAGCCGGAATCAAGAATATCAGAGCAAAGTGCTTGCGCAGCAATAATAAGATAAATGTTGTTAAGGCAACATTTGAAGGTCTCAGAGCCATCAGAAGCGCTGAAGAAGTAGCTAAGATGCGCGGCAAGACCGTAGAAGAAATCAGAGGCTAAGGAGGAAGATTGCAATGTCAAAGGTAAAGATTACTCTCACTAAAAGCCTGATCGGACGTAAGTCAAATCAGATTGCAACCGCCAACTCCCTTGGTTTACGTAAGATCAACGACACCACAGTACAGGAAGCTAACGCAGTAACCGAAGGAAAGATCCGCGTTATCAGCCACTTGGTAACCGTTGAACAGGAGGGCTGATTATGAAACTTCATGAATTGACACCCGCTGCAGGTTCTTCCAAGAAGGCTTGGAGAAAAGGCCGCGGACCCGGTTCCGGTAACGGTAAGACAGCCGGCCGCGGACATAAAGGTCAGAACGCGCGCACAGGCGGCGGCGTAAGACCCGGATTTGAAGGCGGTCAGATACCGCTTTACAGAAGACTCCCCAAGAGAGGCTTCACAAATGACATCTTCAAGAAGGAATACGCTGTAATCAACGTAGACGCACTTGACAGATTCAACGACGGCGATACCGTATCTATCGAAACTCTTATCGAACAGGGAATCGTAAAGAAAGAGCTTTGCGGTCTTAAGGTTCTCGGAAGAGGCGAAATAACCAAAAAGCTTACCGTTAAAGCGACAATATTCTCCGCAAGCGCAAAGGAGAAAATCGAAGCCGCAGGCGGAAAGGCTGAGGTGATCTGAAGTGCTGCAGACAATTAAGAACGCATGGAAGATCACTGATCTCAGAAAAAAGATGCTCTTCACGATTCTTATCGTGGTGCTTTACAGACTTGGCTCGGTAATCCCCGTTCCTTTTATAAACTCCGCAATGCTCCAGACAGCATTCGGCGAAACCCAGAGCCTGTTTGCATACTTCAATATCCTCTCGGGTGACGCGTTCTCAAGAGCCACGCTGTTCGCACTCTCAATTTCACCGTATATTACCGCATCCATAGTTATCCAGCTTCTCACCATCGCAATTCCGTCACTCGAAAGAATGTCCAAAGAGGGCGAGGCAGGCAGAAAGAAGCTCACACAGATAACAAGATACGCAACCGTAGCTCTTGCACTTATAACAAGTATCGGCTACTACACCTACCTCAGATCCTATCAGATGCTTACCGCAGGCGCATACACCGCATTCCATGCAGTCGTAATAATCTCTTGCTACTGCGCAGGCGCCGCAATAATCATGTGGCTCGCTGAAAAGATCAATGAGAAGGGCGTCGGAAACGGTATCTCAATCATACTTTTTGCAAATATAGTTGCCAGCCTTCCCAATATGCTCTATGCGGCATTCGTAAGAGCCGGCACTAACGGAACTCTCGGCATACTCATTCCCGTAATCACGGCAGTAATTCTCGTTGCAATGGTAATCTTCATTGTATACGTTACAAATGCCGAGCGCAGACTTCCCGTCCAGTACGCAAAGCGTCAGGTCGGCAGAAGAATGTACGGCGGTCAGAGCACTTACCTTCCCATGAAGCTCAATATGTCCGGCGTTATGCCGATAATCTTTGCAAGCTCAATCGCGGCTATCCCCACGACTCTTGCTCTGATTATCAAACCGAGATCCGGTTCCATATGGGATCACATCGTAAGATTCTTCTCTTCGACTTCGTGGTTCTACATGATAATCTACTTCCTGCTTATCATCGGATTCTCGTACTTCTACCTTGCAATTTCCTTTAATCCTATCGAGATTGCAAACAATCTCAAGAATAACGGCGGCTTTATCCCCGGTATTCGTCCCGGTAAGCCTACTACCGATTATATTTCAAAGATTCTTTCGAGAGTAACTCTCATCGGCGCAATCTTCCTCGGTCTCGTAGCTACACTTCCGCTTATCATAGGTATGATAAACACTAACCTTTCCGGCCTTGCATTCGGAGGTTCGTCGCTTCTCATTCTCGTAAGCGTTGCACTTGAAACCGTTAAGGAAATCGAAGCTCAGATGACCATGCGTCATTATAAAGGCTTCTTGGAATAAACCGACGCACGAAAGGAATAAGAATGAATATAATCTTTTTGGGCGCACCCGGCGCAGGAAAAGGAACCCAGGCTGAAATAGTCAGCAAAAAGCTTAATATACCGACAATCTCTACCGGTAACATCATAAGAGCCGCTATAAAAGGCGGCACCGAGATGGGCAAAGCCGCAAAGAGCTATATAGATAACGGTGCGCTTGTGCCGGACGAGGTTGTTATAGGTATTATAAAGGACAGACTTGCTGAGGACGACTGCAAAAACGGATTTATACTCGACGGTTTTCCGCGTACAATCCCGCAGGCAGAGGCTCTCGACAAGATGGGTGTTAAGATCGACGCCGTTGTAGAAATTGACGTGCCGGACGAGGAAATCGTCACCCGTATGGGCGGCAGACGCGTTTGCTTGAAGTGCGGTGCGACATATCACACAAAATATAATCCCCCGAAAACCGAAAATGTTTGCGATAACTGCAGCGAGGCACTCACGATCCGTAAGGACGACGATCCCGCAGTAGTAAAGAGCAGACTTGAGGTTTATCATAAGGAAACCGAACCGTTGAAGAGTTTTTACGGTGCAAAGGGACTTGTCAAGACCGTAGTCGGTCAGGAAAAGCTCGATGATACCACGGCTCTTACACTCGCGGCACTCGGTATTTAAGCAGTCGAGGACTGATATTAATGATCAAACTTAAAAATAACGCAGAGCTTGAACTTATGCGTAAGGCAGGAGAGATCACAGCCGGCGCTCTTATGACAGCCGAAGGGTTGATTAAACCCGGCGTGACCTTGAAACACATAGATTCGGAAATCCGCCGCTTTATAGAAAGCCATAACTGTACTCCGTCTTTTCTCGGGTACAGCGGATTCCCGGCAAGTGCCTGCATAAGCATTAACGAACAGGTAATTCACGGAATTCCCGGTGAAAGACGTCTCGAAGAAGGAGATATCGTAAAGGTCGATGTCGGTGCGGTCTATAAAGGCTATAACGGCGACGCCGCAAGAACCTTCTTCTGCGGAAAAGTAAGCGACGAGGCAGTGAAACTCGAAAAGATAACACGAGAAAGTTTCTTCGAAGGAATCAAAAACGCGCGTCCCGGAAACCGCATAGGAGATATTTCGCACGCAGTTGAGGAATATGTGGTATCAAACGGTTTTTCCGTCGTAAAGAGCTTCGTCGGCCACGGCGTCGGCGCAGAACTTCACGAAGATCCCGAAGTTCCCAATTTCGGCAGAGCCGGCAGAGGTCCGAGAATATACGAGGGTATGACGATCGCAGTCGAACCTATGGTAAACGCCGGAACCGAAGAGGTCGAGGTGCAGAGCAACGGCTGGACTGTGGTAACGATCGACGGAAAACTTTCGGCACACTATGAAAATACAATAGCAGTGACCGAAAACGGTACCGAAATACTCACGCTTTATTAAGCAAGCTGCAAATAATGTTAAGTGGAGGAAAATGTTTTGTCAAAGGACGACGTTATCGAATTTGAGGGCGTTGTAACGGAGGCTCTTCCGAACGCAACGTTTCTTGTAAAGCTGCCTAACGATCATGTGGTAACGGCACATATCTCCGGCAAGCTGAGAATGAATTTTATAAGAATTCTGCCCGGAGATAAAGTTACGGTAGAGGTTTCAAGCTACGACTTGACCAAGGGCAGGATCACTTGGCGGGCAAAGTAATAAAATATTTTGTTATGGTGCTCTCCCAATTAACAGGAGGATTTCAAAATGAAAGTTAAACCTTCGGTAAAGAAAATATGCGAAAAGTGCAAGATAATCAAGAGACACGGCGTCGTAATGGTTATCTGCGAAAATCCGAAGCATAAGCAAAGACAGGGCTAAGCCCAAAGTTGCGTCATCAGACGAGAAAACGAGGTGTAAATAAATGGCACGTATTGCAGGTGTTGACCTTCCGAGAGAAAAGAGAGTCGAATACGGACTCACCTATATCTACGGTATCGGTTTAACAAGCTCAAAAGAAATACTTGCAAAAACAGGTATCAATCCCGATACAAGAGTTAAGGACCTTACAGAGGACGACGTTGCTAAGCTCCGTGAAGCAATCGAGCACGGCTACACTGTTGAAGGCGACCTTCGCAGAAATATCGCAATGAACATTAAGCGTCTTATCGAAATCGACGCTTACAGAGGACAGAGACATCGCAAGGGACTCCCCGTTCGCGGACAGAGAACCAAGACCAATGCGAGAACCCGCAAGGGACCGGCTAAGACCATAGCCAACAAGAAGAAGTAATTGAGAAAGGAGTGACGATCAAAACATGGCAACTACAAAGAAAACCGTAAGCAAAAAGCGCCGTGAACGCAAGAATATAGATAAGGGCTGTGCTCATATCCGTTCGTCGTTCAATAACACCATCGTTACAATTTCAGATACAAACGGCAACGCAATTTCGTGGGCTTCCGCAGGCGAAATGGGCTTCAAAGGCTCAAGAAAGTCAACTCCGTTTGCTGCACAGACCGCGGCAGAAACCGCTGCAAAGGCTGCAATGGAACACGGACTCAAGACTGTTGAAGTATTCGTAAAGGGACCCGGACAGGGACGTGAATCCGCAATCCGCGCACTTCAGACAGCAGGTCTTGAAATAGTATCCATCAAAGACGTAACACCTATTCCGCACAACGGATGCCGTCCTCCCAAGAGAAGACGCGTCTGATCAGGATTTATAAAAGGCTTGACGCGATTACTAAAAAATATATACACCGCGCCGCACAGCCTTAAAATTTATTCAAGGAGGATAAAACAATGGCAAAATATACAGGCCCGGCTTGCAGACAGTGCCGCAGAGAAGGCGTAAAGCTGTTTGGCAAGGGCGAACGCTGCTATACCGATAAGTGCGCGCTCAACAGACGTACCGGTGTTCCCGGTCAGCATGGAGCAGCCCGCAAGAAGATCGGCGAATACGGCAAGCAGCTTCGTGAAAAGCAGAAGGCAAAGAGATATTACGGTATCCCCGAAAAGCAGTTCAGAACATACTTCAAGAAGGCAGATAAGAAGGAAGGCATGACAGGCGAAAACCTGCTCACCCTCATCGAGCGCAGACTTGACAATGTAGTGTTCAGAATGGGCATGGGTGAAAGCCGCAGAGATGCAAGACAGCTCGTCGTTCACGGACATTTTCTCGTAAACGGCAAGAAAGCAGACATTCCCTCGATAATCCTTAAAGAGGGCGACGTTGTTTCCGTTAAGGAGACCAGCAAGAAGTCCGCTAAGTTCAAGTCCCTTGTAGAAAATATCGACAACAGAACCGCTCCCGCATGGATCGAAGTCGATAAGGAGAACCTCACAGCAAAGGTTGTAGCTCTTCCCAAGAGAGAAGACATCGAATTTCCGTTTGAGGAACATCTCATCGTCGAGTTGTACTCCAAGTAATCCTGCCGAAAAAATACCGGCATAGGGTATAATTAACAAGGGAGGTTTTGGCAATGATCGAAATAGAAAGACCGAATATCACCACAGTCGAACTTAAATCCGACGGCTCTTACGGAAAGTTCTGCATAGAGCCTCTGGAAAGAGGATATGGCACAACACTCGGCAACTCCTTGCGCAGAGTTCTTCTCAGCTCGCTTCCCGGCGTTGCTGCGACCCGCGTAAAGATTGACGGCGTGTTACACGAAATCTCCACTATTCCCGGCGTTAAAGAAGACGTTCCCGAAATAATCCTCAACATTAAATCAGTTACCGCAAAGCTTTACACTGACGGCCCCAAAACCGTTTTCCTCGAGGCTAACCAAGAGGGCGAGGTAACTGCCGGCGACATCAAGTGCGATGCCGATATAGAGATCCTCAACAAGGATCAGCATATCTGCTACCTTGAAGACGGCGGAGTGCTCAGAATGGAAATAACCTTCGAGCACGGCAGAGGATACGTTTCCGGCGAGAAGAACAAGCTTGCCATGCAGGAACAGATAATCGGCGTAATCTGCGTTGATTCAATCTATACACCTGTATATAACGTAAACTATAAGGTTGAGAACACACGTGTCGGCAACGTGACCGATTACGACAAGCTGACTCTCGAAGTTCTCACCGACGGAACAATATCAGCCAAAGAGGCCATATCTCTGGCTGCCAAGATTCTCAATGAGCACCTCAGTCTGTTTATAGATTTGTCGGACGACGCCAAGAAGGCGGAAATTATGGTTGACCGTCAGGAAACCATAAAGGAAAAGGTTCTGGAGATGACTATTGAGGAGCTTGACATGTCTGTGCGATCCTTCAACTGCTTGAAGCGTGCGGGCATTGACACGGTAGAAGACCTGGTGAACAAGACAGAAGACGACATGATCAAGGTAAGAAACCTTGGTAAGAAGTCGCTTGAGGAAGTTATCCAGAAGCTTCACTCACTCGGTTTGTCTTTAAAGAAAGACGAAGACTGATTTTCGCACAATGTGCGTACTACTCAAGAAGGAGGAATTAAACGATGCCCGGAACAAGAAAGCTCGGACGTACTACCGACATAAGAATGTCCATGCTCAGAGGACTTGTAACATATCTGCTTGAAAACGGCAGACTTGAAACTACTGTTTACAGAGCAAAGGAAGTTCGTTCGCTTACCGATAAAATGATAACTCTCGGCAAGAAGAATACTCTTGCTTCAAAGAGACAGGCTCTTGCATTTATTACAAAGGAAGAGGTTGTAGTTAAGCTCTTTAACGAGATAGCTCCCTCCTACGCAGACAGAAACGGCGGCTACACAAGAGTCCTCAAGATAGGACCCAGACGCGGTGACGGTGCCGAAATGGCAATCATCGAACTGGTTAAGTAATCACCGGTTTTTATTCTGAATAAGAGCAATTTTCCGCCGTGGACTTAGATGTCTGCGGCGGGATTTTTTTTTGCCTGCTTTGGCGGAAGCGGGTTACTTTCTTCAAAGTGCAACTCTAATCTCGAACTTTTCGACGGCGAAAAGATTGCACTCTAAAGAGCGTAAACAAAAGCCGTTCGCGACTCAAACGCCGCCGCGAAAGCGTGGCTACCACTCTAAAGAGTGTAAATGCCTGACGCAACTAACTACGCCTCCGAAACCTCAAAAATCCTCATTTTGCACTATCCACAAAACTGTGTTGCAAAATCGCCGCGCGACAGGCGCGCGGATATGGGGTTCTGTACACAGTAAAACTATTTTCAACAAAAATGTTACTTTTAATATATGCAAGCAGTCAACAGGACTTACTTTTCCAACCATCTTGCCTATGGCAAGATGACTTTGCTGAAATATAGTTTTATGTTTGGTTGGTGCGAAGCAATATCACTTTCCAAAGCAACCCTTAGCACATAGTTTACTTACGCACCTGCATATATCCGAGTTCGCAGTCTTGCTGTTTGACTGCGAACGGTATAAGCTGGCGGCACAGAGTATTCCATAATTCTTTTCTAAATTAAGGGCTATCATTTTCTTTGTAGCTTTCTTTTAAAAAAAGAAAGCGCGTACCCCATCGCGTACCCCATTGCGTATTTTACGCCTATCCTCACGTTCTTTTTGTATAAAATCATAAATCTTTTGAACACAAATCAAATCACTTGTATAACTTTTATAAATGGCTTGTAAATTAAAGGTAAAACACGTTGACAAATAAAAACTAAACTATATAATATATTAAGGAAAAAGCATATAGGCTTTTTAAGACTTTTGAAGGCAGCGGCAGTTACAGAGCCGCTTAATTTTTTGAAAAAGGATAATGTTTATGCAAAAAACATTGAACAAAAAAATAGTTTTGCTGCTTGTATTTGCGGCGGCTGCGGCGATTTTGCTTACAATTTTCCGCACATATCTTCTCATAAACTGCGTTGAACCCGACACCGGTTTTTACATGGTCGGCACATCAGCCGGAAAGTACTTCAATATAGGAGTCGGGGTGCTTTCGGCGATACTTTTGGCAGGAGCCGTAATGCTTGCAAAGACAAAAGCTCCGTCCGAACTTAAATCCGAAAGCACAATGGTGGTTTTTGCGTCATCGCTGTGCGGATTTCTCTTTGCAACTGTATTCCTTTACGGTCTGTATACCATTATATCCGGCAGTATGGGCGACACATCTTCGACAACACTGAAAAATATGTTCTCGGCGCAAAATGCGTTTTTGTGGATTGAAATACTGCTTTGTATTCCCTGTATGTTCAATTTCTTCTGCATATGTTCAAAAGAACGCCGCGACAGAAACGCGCTTCAAACGGTTCTTTCGCTGTCGCCCGCGGTTTTCTTCGCCGTAAGAACCGTGCAGACTTTTACTAACGTAAAATCTCAGATAAATGTCTCTCAGCGCTCACTCACACTCATTCTTCTCTGCGCCGCAATGCTCTTTTTTGTATGTGAAACAAGATTTATTATACCCGGATATGTTTCCGAAAATCCCAAGAAGAACGACACAGCCCTCAGCCTTTCAAAATACTTTGTAACCGGCGTGTTTACGTTCGCGTTTACCCTCTTTACGGTGCTGCCGTATCTCGCCGTTTCCGCGTTTTGGGTATATGAGGCAAATTTCCTTATCATGGACGTGCTTGACGCCTGCGTAGGTCTTTACGCACTTACAAGAATGATTTCGGTTGCAAGATGTAACTGATTATTTGAACTGAATATTAATTTTTCCCGGTTCGAGCTTGTGCTCGCACCGGGTTTTCTTTTGCTGTTTGATGCATTTTTTGTGTCAAAATACTGTGATCAGACCCTGTGTTTTGGAATATTCTACAAATTGCAGACACATTTCGGCTCTCTTCTGTCATTGTATACAGTTAGGTTTATTATATCAAACTGTTGTGCCTTGACACTTTCAAAGCACAATATGTTGTGTCAAAATGCTGTTTTGCTATTGACAAGATTCTGCCCGTGTGATAAAATAATTGCTGTTAAGACACAAATCGACATCGCGGAGGTACAGTAAATGGAATTTAAACAGTGGGACGGCTTTGAACGCGGAGACTGGTGCGACGGAATAGACGTCAGAAACTTTATACAGAAGAATTACACGCCCTATACCGGAGATGAGAGCTTTTTGTCCGTGGCAACACAGCGCACACAAAAGGTAAACTCAGAGTTTAAGGAGATGCTTAAAAAGGAGCAGCAAAACGGCGGAGTTCTGGATATAGATACCGAAACAGTTTCGGGAATCAACGCATATAAGCCGGGTTATCTCGATAAGGAAAACGATATTATCGTCGGACTTCAGACCGACGCGCCTTTGAAGAGAGGCATAAATCCTTTCGGCGGTATGAGAATGGCAAGAGAGGCTTGCAAGGCATACGGCAGAGAGGTCTCGCCTGAGATTGAGAAAATGTTCAGATACCGTACCACGCATAACGACGGAGTTTTCAGCGCATATACCGACGAGATGAAAGCCGCACGACACTGCGCGCTTCTCACCGGACTTCCCGACGCATACGGCAGAGGAAGAATAATCGGAGATTACAGACGCGTTGCGCTTTACGGCGTGGATAAGCTTATAGAGTTCAAAAAAGCGGATAAGGCGCTTTACGGCAAGCGCGATATGACCGAAAGCAATATCCGTACACTCGAAGAACTCAGTTTTCAGATAAAGGCGCTGAATGAGCTTAAAGAAATGGCAGCCGGATACGGATATGATATTTCACTACCGGCACAGAGCGCTAAAGAGGCAGTTCAGTGGACATATTTCGGCTATCTTGCCGCAAATAAGGATCAGAACGGCGCGGCGATGTCGTTCGGCAGAACAAGCACATTCTTTGACATTTATATAGAACGCGACCTGGCGGCAGGCGTCATTACCGAAACCGAAGCGCAAGAGCTTATGGACGACCTTGTGCTCAAGCTCAGAGCCGCACGTCACCTCAGAACGCCCGAATATAACGAGCTTTTCGGCGGAGATCCTATGTGGATAACCGAGAGCATAGGCGGAACCGGCGACGATAACCGCACGCTTGTAACCAAGAATTCTTACAGAATACTTAATACTCTGCGCACACTCGGTCCCGCACCCGAACCCAACCTTACCGTGCTCTGGAGCTGTCATCTTCCCGAAAGCTTTAAGCGTTTCTGTGCAAGACTTTCCATTGAAACCGATGCGATACAGTACGAAAACGACGATCTTATGCGCAATTTCTTCGGCGACGATTATGCAATAGCCTGCTGCGTTTCCGCAATGAAAGTCGGAAAGCAGATGCAGTTCTTCGGCGCGCGTACAAACCTTGCAAAACTGTTGCTGCTCGCAATCAACGGCGGAACGGATAATGTGTTCGGTACAAAGATAGGCCCGCAGATGCCTGTAATTGAGGGAGATGTGCTTGATTTCGACGAGGTAATGTCGAGATACCGCATATACCTTGAATGGCTGTGCAGACTGTACGTAAATACAATGAATACAATTCATTTCATGCATGATAAGTACGCGTATGAAAAGATACAGCTTGCGCTGCATGATACGGACGTAAAGCGCCTTATGGCGTTCGGAGTGGCAGGATTTTCGGTAGCAGCCGATTCGCTGTCTGCAATAAAGTACGCGAAAGTAAAACCGGTCAGAAACGACGAGGGACTTATCGTTGACTTCGTGACCGAGGGCGATTTTCCCAAGTTCGGCAATGATGATGACAGAGTTGACAGTATCGCGCATGACTTGCTGCATGATGTAAGACTTGAGCTTAAAAAGACGCCTGCTTACAGGAACGCCGTTCATACGCTTTCCGTGCTTACAATAACTTCAAATGTTATGTATGGTAAAAAGACAGGCTCAACGCCCGACGGAAGAAAAGCCGGCGAACCTTTCGCACCCGGCGCAAACCCCATGCATAACCGTGAGATCAACGGCGCACTCGCCTCTCTTAATTCCGTTTCCAAACTTTCTTATATGGACGCACGCGACGGTATTTCAAATACTTTCTCTATCGTCCCCGATGCACTGGGTAAAACCGAGGAGGAACGCGTGGATAACCTCGTTTCTGTCCTTCAGGGATATTTCCTTAATAACGCTCATCACCTTAATGTTAATGTTCTTAACCGCGAAACCCTCATTAAGGCTTATGAAAACCCCGAAGAATATCCTAACCTTACTATCAGAGTTTCCGGCTATGCCGTTAATTTCTGTAAACTCTCTCGCGAACAGCAAAGAGAAGTTATCTCCCGCACTTTCCATCAGTCCATGTAAGGGGTACGCGAAAGGGTACGCGCTTTCTTTTTAAAAAGAAAGCTGCAAAGAAAACGTGACACGAGGAGTACGCGCTTTTCTGAAGAAAAGCTGCAAAAGACTTTAATAGCCCTTAATTAAGAATAAAGCTGTTGGCAATCCCCTGCCGCCAGCCTGTACCGTCCGCAGTCGAACAGCAAGACTGCGGACTAAGATTTAAATATGGGTGCCGAAGCAAGCTATGGAGATTTAGTACAAAGGGATATTTTGGAAAGTAAAATTGTTATGCAACAATAAAGCAGCACTAAAATTTCACATTGCACAGACGAAACACAAAACTAAAATTCAGCAAAGTCATCTTGCCGTAGGCAAGCTGGGTAGAAAAACAAGTCCTGTTGACTGCATGACTATATAAAAAATAACCCCAAATTTCCCAAAAATCCGCAAAAGAGTGAGGAGGAAAGCCTGTGTATGGAAATATCCATTCGTTTCAGAGCCTCGGAACGGTAGACGGGCCGGGCGTGCGCTCAGTCGTGTTCTTTCAGGGCTGCCCTTTGCGCTGTGCCTGCTGCCATAATCCCGATACGTGGAAACTCTCCGAGGGCACACGGTGTACGGTAGAACAGCTCAGAGAAAAAATCAATCGCTTTAAATTGTATTACGGAGAAAAGGGCGGAGTAACCCTGTCGGGCGGAGAAGTTCTGCTGCAAAGCGAATTTGCTGCACAGCTGCTTGCAGCGCTTAAATCCGACGGAATAAATACCTGTATAGATACAAGCGGCTGTATACTTGATGAAAACGTAAAAAAGCTGCTTGACGTTACGGATCTTGTGCTGCTCGATGTAAAGTATACCGACGCCGATAAGCATAAAAAATATACCGGCTGGGAACTCGATAAGGTATATGAGTTTCTACGGTATTGTAATGAAATAAACAAAGCGTTGTGGATACGCCATGTGGTAATTCCGGGTATAAGCGATGATGAAAAAAGCATAAAAGAACTGTATGCGCTCAAACTTGAATATCCCTGTATACAAAAGTTCGAGCTGCTGCCGTTCAGAAAGCTGTGTATAGAAAAGTATAAAGCTCTAGGAATACCTTTCCCGCTTGAAAATGTGCCCGAAGCCGATAAAGACGCCGTGCAGCACCTTGAAAACGTCGGTAAAGCGTATCTTGAAAGTAAAAAAGTATAAAATTTAAGCCCGGTACAAGGTTAAATTTCCCTGCGCCGGGCTTCTTTTGCAATTTTAAATGACTTTTATCAGTCAAAAAGCTTTAATGTTTCTCCGGGAGCAACCGTAAATTCCGTGATATTCAAACCTGCGGTAGCTGCCGCGAAGTAAACCGGAACGGCTGACGGATTGTAGACAGTCTTTGCGTCAAATGAGAATATAAGACGCTTGTAAGCCTGAACATAGTCGTAAATTTCAATGTTTGTAGCATACCAGACAGTGTCCTTGTGTCCCGAAACGGCTGCCGCAACTTTTTCTGCGTGTTCCCAGCTGTTAAGCTCCTCGCCTGCGTCAAATTCGTATGCGTGTCCCCAAAGATAGAACATCTGCGGTCTTGTGTAGCGGTCGTTGTTGTTTAAGAATTTGTCGATAAGCTCAAAGATCTTTGCATCTCTGTGATGACAGGTAGGATTGAGAGTGAGCCAGTTTTCGGGAATTCCGAAAGCGTGTGTCGAAATCGTTGTACGCGAGAAAGCAATTCCGCAGTTCTTTAATATTTCGACTACCTGATTGCTGAATGTGCCGTAGGGATAAGCCATGCCGCGTACAATGTGGCCGAACATTTTTTCAAGATTTTCGCGGTCTTTTGCAACCTCGTAAGTTGCCTGCGGCGCGGAAAGCTGTTCGAGAAACGGGTGGGTGAGCGCATGGAGAGCAACCTCGTGACCGACATATGTTTCTTTCATTTCCTTAAGCGACATTCTGCCGTTGGGTAAATTCTCGTCCTTTTCGTCGCCCATCATTCCGGTGTTTACATTGAATGTGCATTTAAGTCCGTACTTGTTAAAGATTGCGGCAAGCCTTTTGTCCTGTCTTACGCCGTCGTCGTAACTGAGAGTAAAGGCTTTCTGACGTCCGCCGGGAAATCTCATATAGATATGCATGATTTTTTTCTCCTTTTTCTGCACAAAGAATTGGTATAAAAACAGTATATCACAAAACGCGGACTTGTCAATAAAAATTAATGCCGTTCGTCAAAATTTGAGTATACCTCGCAGAACCGTGCCGCAAATGCGGGAGGCTCGCCGCCTGCATATAAATGCGACAGATCGCCGAAACCGCTGCATCTGAAATGAGCAATGCCATGTTCGCGTTCCTCCGTTGCAAGAGTTGTGACCGATGACGGCAGCGCGACAAAACCCTGCCAGAACGTTACGGGCGTCGAATAAAGCAAGTGCGACAGCAGCACACATTCAACCCCGAAATGGCAGAACAGAGCAATGGTGTCCGTACATTCCTTTTCAACACGGAAAATGTTTTTGTCGTGAATGTAGCCGTATCTTGCAAGAAGTTCGTCAAGACCACGGCAGACCTCGTCGTATTTTTCCTTTACGTCGCCGCTTGTATAAAGCTCGGTGTCAAGCCACTTGCTCCTGTCGTAGTAATCGTTTTCACCGTATAGTGACGAGGGAAGCCTGTCCCATGCTCCGCGCTTTTCGCCGGTTTTCGGATCGGTAATGCGTCCGTCAAACTCTCTCAGCCAGTCGCATATTTCGGCAGTGCGTCCGAGAGCATTGAGCGTTGGCGCGGCAGTGTCCTTTGCACGCCCCAAAGGAGAACAGTAAAAATCGCGTATGTCAAGCTTTGTGAGGCGGTCTTTAAGTAACTGCGCCTCGTGTTTGCCCTTTTCGGTGAGCGAATCTATCGAATAGTCCGGATCTCCGTGTCTGATTATAAGTATCTTCATTGCATTGCCTCCAAATGTGTTCTGTGTACATTTTATCATGTAAGCGACGTCTTTTCAAGGCGTGTAAAAATGATTTACGTTAATATTACATTCTTGTTGAAATAAAGGCATATTTGTGTTAGAATTTAACAGAGGTGGGTATTGATGAATTATATATATAAATATAAAACGCCGGACGGATTTTCCGATATGATAATGAACAGCGACGGGGAATATCTCACAGCACTTTGTTTTGAAGGCTCGCGCGATATTTCAAAGCTGTGCTTTGACGGACAGGAAACAGGACTTCCGATATTTGAAAAGACGGCAAAGTGGCTCGACGCATATTTTTCGGGAAAAGTGCCGGATTTTACGCCGCAATACAGAGTGCCGGGAATAACTCCGTTCAGAGAATGCGTGTATGATATTATGAAAGATATTCCGTACGGCAAGACCGTGACTTACGGATATATTGCTTCGCTCATTGCCGCGGAAAAGGGAATCGGGCGAATGTCGTCACAGGCAGTCGGCGGCGCGGTAGGCTCAAACCCGATATGTATAATCATACCGTGCCATAGGGTTGTCGGAACGGATAAGAGCCTTACGGGATACGGCGGAGGAATAGCCAATAAATATGAACTGCTTAAACTCGAAGGGCATGATATGACGGAGTTTACGGTTCCGAAAAGAGGTACTGCGCTGTGATTGAAAGATGTTCGTGGTGCAATATGAAAAATCCGCTGTACATTGAATATCATGACAGCGAATGGGGCGTTTTGTGTACCGACGACAGAAAGCTTTTTGAAATGCTTGTGCTTGAGGGCTTTCAGGCAGGACTGTCGTGGGAATGTGTTCTCAATAAGAGAAAAGCTTTTGAGAGGGCTTTTGACGGGTTCGACGCCGAAAAGGTTGCAAAGTACGGCGAGGATAAGATTGCAGAGCTTATGCAGAATGATGGTATTATAAGAAATAAGCTGAAGATCCGCGCGAGTGTATCAAATGCCGCAGCGTTTATAAACATAAGCCGCGAATTCGGATCGTTTTACGAATATCTGTGTACGTTTTCGGGCAAAAACACGGTCTATGAGTGCGGCAGGGCAAATTCTCCTCTTTCGGACGCAATTTCAAAAGATCTCAAAAAACGCGGAGTGAAATTTGTCGGAACTACCGTGATCTATTCGTTTCTGCAAGCCGTCGGCATAATAAATTCTCACGAAAAACAGTGCTTTAAATACGCCGTAACAAAGGCGCGTATAAAATAATCGGAGCAGCCGTAAAACGGCTGCTTTTTCGCGCTTATTTTGGCTGTCTGCCGCTTCTGCAGCTGTCAGAAACAATGTATTTCGGACGTCCTTTTATCTCCTCGTAAATCCTTGCAACGTAATAGCCGATTATTCCGAGACTTATCATCATAATGCTGCCTATGAATATTGTGATTATGATGACCGTTGTAATGCCTTCAAGCGCGCGTCCCTGAATTTTGTCTATAAGCGCCCATACGCCGAAGATAAGAGAGATGGTAAGCATTATAACTCCGAGAAACGTGACTACCTGCATGGGAGCCGCGGAATATGCGCAGATGTTGGATACCGCATACTTTATAAGGCTTGCCGTGCTCCATTTTGACGTTCCCTGTTCACGTTCCTTGACGTCAAATTCCACCGACGTCTTTTTGAAACCCACCCAAAAAGATATTGCACGGAAAAATCCGCGTCTTTCGGGAATTTTGTTCAGAATGTCGATTACCTTTCTGTCAAGCAGCTTGAAGTCCGAGGCGTTCGACATATCAAAGCCGACAAGTCTGCTTATTACCGAATAGAATACTTTTGCGAAAAGTCCGTGAATCGCGCTTTCTTTGCCGCGGCTTTTCTTTATTCCCTCGACGATCTCATATCCGTCCTGCCAGAGCCTGTACATTTCCACTATTTTTTCCGGCGGATGCTGTAAGTCGCAGTCCATTACCACCGCACAGTCGCCGCGCGACGCCGCAAGTCCTGCGGATATTGCCGCCTCTTTTCCGAAGTTTCTCGAAAAGTGCAGACCGCATATGTTTCCGTGAGTTTTTGCAAGGTCTGATATTTTTTTGTATGTCAGATCCTTTGAGCCGTCGTCCACAAAGATTATTTCAAAGTCTATGTCCGCACCGAGCAGTATTTCCGATACGGTTCTGTACGTGTTTTCGATAAGAGTTTCTTCGTTGAAAGACGGTATTATAACTGACAGCATTTGTGTTTTCCAGCTCCTTTTTGGTTCCAGGTTTTATTGCGGAAAGATTTGCTTTTCAAGCAGCTCCTCCAGAGCCGACGCGGACATGGGACGGTAGTAGTAAAATCCCTGAAACATGTCGCAGCCGGCGTCTGCCGCTATGCGTTCCTGCTCTTCGGTTTCTATGCCTTCGCAGATTATGGTAAGACCGAGATCTTTTGCGGTCTTTACAAAGTTGTTGAATATCACAAGACCCGTTTCGGTGCTTGCGTTGCCGATTATGGTGCGGTCGATTTTTACAATGTCTATCGGGAAATGCTGAAGATCGTCAAAGGAGGTGTAACCGCTGCCGAAATCGTCGAGCAGAACGTTAAAGCCCTGACTTCTCAGCTTTTTGAGGTTTGTGACTATGAGCCGCTTTTCATTTTCGGTTATTTCGCGGTTTTCAAGCACTTCAACGGACAAATTTGAGCTTTTGAGAGCGTATCTGTTTGTTATGTCGGCTATTTTCTCGGCAAATTCTTCGTCACACAGGGTCTTGCGCGAAAAGTTTACGGTGTAGCTGTATTTTCCGCGCTGCGGAAGATTATTTGAAATCCACTTGCAGTTTTTTTCAAAGATGTAGTAGTCGAATTTTCCCGAAAGGCCGACAGAGCCGAGTGCGGAAATGAATTTTCCGGGAGATACTATTCCGCTGTCCTCGGAGTTGAGCCTTGAAAGAACCTCCGCGCCTATGACCTTTTTGGTCTTGGCGTCTACTACCGGCTGATATTCGAGAAAGAAACGGTTGTTGTCTATTTCGTTTTCAATGTTGTTTTCTATTTTTATTTTGTTTTCAAGGCTTTTTCCGTCTGTGCTGTTCCACTTTGCGTAGTTTAGATTTTCGTTTTCCGCCATGGTGCAGGCTTGCTTTGCGCGGTTTATTGCCTCGTCAAAGCCTATTTTCGACGACGCGCAGGAATAGCAGCCTAAGCGTATGTCAACGACGTTGAGCGCGTTGTGACCGAGTAAACACTGATTTATCTCGGATATGCATTTTTCCGCAGCTTTTTCCGCTATTTCCGTGCTTGTTTTGCTTACGGCAACAAAATTTTTCTTGTCGTAATATGCAATCATGCAGTTTTCGGACTCGGCAAAGTTTTTGAGAAGTATAGGCTTTATGTCCGAGAATATTTTCAGAGCCTTTGCGTCGGAATACAGACTGCGCGCGTTTTCGAGAGAAATGTTTATGTAGATCATGTTTCTCAGAACGCCGAGCTTTCCGCACCTGACAAAGAAACTTTCAAGACTTCCGATTGATGAAAAGTCTGCCGATACGTCCGCCTGCGCAGCCTTGAAACCCCTTGAGGCAAAATATACGGCTGCCGAAAGCAGAATTATAAATATAAGTACAAATACAGTGACCGTTAGAGTTAAATGCATTGCGAATCTCCTTTTTCGCGGGCAGTTTATTTTGAAAACGACGGGAATTCGCCGCTTCCGCCCGATTTTGAGTAACCTATGCTCTGTGCTGCTGTTATGCACTTTTTTCCGTCAAGCCTTGCGCGCTTTTTTCTTTTGCAAAGCTCCGAAGCGCAGAACAGAGTGCCCAGATACAATATGCCCTTTAAAATATCGCCTTTCGGCATACCGCATCTCTTGTATTCAGCAAGTATTTCGAGAGCGGCATATTTAATGTCGGAATCTCTTAAAGATTTTGTTTTTGAATTGCATGACCTTACAAAATCGAAGAAACTGCGGAATTTGTCTATATCGGGCTGTTCGCGAAAGTAAATTCCGCTTATGTAGAACTTTTCCAAATCATTTGTCATGGGTTCAAGCAGCGCCGAAAAGTATTTCCGCTGTATTTCGAGAACCTCGGTGTGCTGGCGCGAGAGGGTTGTATGAGTTATCTGCTTTTCGTGCAGACGGTAGATAAGTAAATATTCGTCCTGTATTTTTATTTTGTAACCCAGAGCCGCCGCTCTTGTCCAGAGTTCAAGATCTTCCGTGCAGGTGCGCGTTGTGTCGTACAGCAGTTTTTTCATGACCTCGCTCTTTGCGATAACTCCCGGGTGCAGAACGGGGTTGGTTACAAGTAACAGCGCACGAACCGAATCCGTATCGCACTTTCCTCCGCCTCCTCCCGAACGTACTTTCCCGTCCTTTAAGGTCATGTACCGCGGAGAGGATATGTCCGCGTCGGGGTTGCGTTCCATAAAGTCATACTGCTTTGAAAGCCTGTCGGGAAGGCAGATGTCGTCGGCGTCCATGCGCGCCGCGTATTTTCCGCATGAGTCAAGCAGAGCTTTATTCAGCGACGACGGAAGTTTTAAGTTCTTCTCATTGTTGAGCACCTTTATTCTGCCGTCTTTTTTTGCGTATTCTTCGAGAATGTTCCTTGTCGAATCCGTCGAGCAGTCGTTTACCGCAATAAGCTCCCAGTCGGGAAAATCCTGAGCCAGAATGCTGTCAAGCGTTTCGGATAGGTATTCTTCTCCGTTGTATACGCTCATTATCAGAGATATTAATGGTGTATTGTTCAAGGTGTTCACTCTTTTCTTCCCGAAATGTTTTTGATTATTCTGCAAAGGTACAGAAACGCAAACGCCGTGTGAAAAAGCCCGTTTTTTATAAGAAATACCGAAATGCGGCTCTTTTTGGTGACAAGCTTGAATCTCGCCTTTTTGATTTCGTCTTTGAGCGGACTTTGCATGACAAGACGTTTAATTTGCGAGCATGAGCCGAAATATTTTCTTTCCGCGGCGTCGGCTGTTATTGCAAAGCACATGAAAAGCGCGTAGCGCGAGATCTGTTCGGGAAAATCGACGGGCAGAGGGTCTTTCATGTTTTTCAGCTCGTCCACGACGCGGCACAGCTTTTTTATCTGATCTGTTTCAAAGCTTGTCGTCATGGAATCCGAACGGATATTGTATATGTAAAACGCCTTTTTGCTCATGTAGACACTTTGCGCGCGCATAAAACAGGGTATGACCGTGCATATGTCCTCGCCCATGGTTACGGCGTCGTTTACGGCAAGCTGCGGTTTTTCGAGAACGGTTCGTTTTATTGCCTTGCCGCTGAGAAAGTAGAACAGATGGTGCATATTTTCATCAAGCAAAAGCTTGGGAAACAGCTCTTTTTCGGTCTGCTCTCCGTTATAGAGTTTTTCGGGGACAATATCCTCTCTTATGCTCCTGCGATCGCCGTTTGTGCGGTATATGTATGAAAAACAGATAATGTCTGCGCCGCTTTTCTGCACAATGCCGTACACCGTCTGAAGCGCGTCGGGCGCAATCTCGTCGTCTCCGTCGAGATTTAAGACGTATTCTCCGGACGCTGCTTTGATCCCTGCTTTTCTCGCGCTGACAAGACCTCCGTTTTGCTTGTGTATGACCTTTATGCGGCTGTCTTTTTCTGCATATACGTCGCATATATCGGGACAGCCGTCGGGAGAACCGTCGTCGACTAAGATAAGCTCAAAATCCGCAAAGCTTTGCGACAGCACGCTTTCGATACAGCCCCTTATGTACTTTTCAACCTTGTAAATCGGTACTACAACCGAGATGAACATTGCAAATTCTCCTTGTTTTGCGCAAAATTTTATCCTGCGCGCATACACGCCGCAGTTTTTTGAAGAAGATAAAGCCTGTGCTTTATGAGAAAGGCGAATACGGCTTGCTTTTTCGGAAGCCTGTACCACGGATAAGTTTTCAGCGAAGATGATATTATTTCCGACGTGCATATCTTTTTCAGATTTGCCCTCGTTTTTCGGTACGGTATTTTGTTCTGAACGCCGTACATTATTTCCTGAGAGCATAAAACCCTGCCGTATGCCTGAGAGAGCCTGTCGAGATATATCTTGTACTCGTCTTTAGGTATTTTTGCGCTCAGCCTGTTTTCGAGCTCACTCATAAATCTTTCAAACAGCAAAAGTCTTTTTGCGTCGTATGCTTTCGATACCGAATCGCCGTTTCTGCAATATCTGTAAAACGCGCCGGGAATACCGACGGCTTTGGATATGTGCGATGCAAAATCCACCGTAAACAGCGTGTCCTCCGACATTATTTCGCGTTCCGACATGAATTTTATGCCGTATTTTTCGATTACGCCGCGTCTGTAAAGGTTTTTCCATATACCCGTGCCGTATCTGCTGTCAAGCGTTTCGTGCGGCAGCGAGCCGGATATGCCGAGAATCAGGTCTTTTATATTTTCTTTTGTTTCAAACAGCGTGTCTTTTTCAAAGTAAAGGTTTTCCGAATATTCTCCGTCTTTTTCAAAGATGTTTCCGCCGACCACGGCAAAACCCGACATAACAAGCTCCGCACCGTATTTTTCCGCCGCGCCGTACAGCGTCTCAAACATATTTTCCGCAGCATAATCGTCGGAATCCGCAAAGCCTATGTATTTTCCGCGCGCCGTTTCAAGTCCGAGGTTTCGTGAAAGTCCGGCACCGCTGTTTTTTTTGTGTATGACTTTTATACGGCTGTCTTTTTTTGCATATTCGTCGCACATATCGCCGCTGCCGTCGGGTGAGCCGTCGTCAACGAGGATTATTTCAATATCGCGCAGCGTCTGCGACATGAGAGAGTTTACGCAGCGGTCGAGATATTTTTCCGCACGGTATACCGGGACTATAATGCTTACGGCAGGGACTGAGGTCTGTTTTGTCATTTTGCCCTCCGTATAAGCTCGCCGTATTTTTGAGTCAGAATATTTGTATATTGTTCTGCCGACATAATTTCGTCTTTGCGCGATATGCAGTTTTGTTTAATTTTTTCGTATTGCTCATTGTTTCCCATAAGCTCCCTTACGGCGTCCGCGAGCGCTTTTGGATTCGCCTCTTTTGCGAGTATACCGGTAACGCCGTCATCGACAAGCTCAGCCATTCCGCCGTAGTTCATGGTAATTACAGGCACTCCCATCGAATGAGCCTCAAGTATCGACAGCGGACAGTTTTCAAAGCATACCGACGGCGCTATAAGCGCTTTCGCCCCGGCAACGGTATTTGAAAGTTCGTCTTTCGTAAGAAACCCCGTAAGCTTTATATTTTCTATGCCGCGCAGCTTTTCTTCGTCCGGACCGCTTCCGGCAGCGTAAAACCTGTATTCCGGCAGCAGCTTTGCTGTCTCTGCCAAGAGCGAAATGCCCTTTTCTTCGGAAAAACGTCCGACGAAAATAATGTACGGTTGGTCTGCCTTTAAAGGTTCTTTCGGCTCTGTCACGGTAATGAAGTTGTGCAGAGTGCATACTTTTCCGTCAAAGCGCTTGTCGGCGCAAAGCAGCTTGTTTTCGAGAAAACGGCTCGGGCATATGTAGAGATCGGGCAAGCCGTATGTTCCGAGGGATGTGTAAAGCCGCGATTCGATAATTCCGATAAGGCTCTTTACGGCAGAGGAATGAATACACTTATATTTAAGACAGCCGAACTTGTTTCTGCCGACGCAGATAGTGCAGGGGCGGTTTTGTCTGAAGTTGTACAAAAGGTGGTTCGGGCATATCATCTGATAGTCGTGTACAGTCTGTACAAGGGGAATGTTTTTCTTTTTTACGGCGTATATGATCGACGGCGTGAGCTGGAAGTTTATGTTGTTCATATGAACAACGTCGGGTTTAAAGCAGTCTATGACGCGGCTTATCTTTTTGTACGCCTCTGACGAATAAATAATCTTGAAAGGATAGAGAAAACGCGAAAGCTTACCCGAATGAAAATCCATGTTCTGCGTATAAAGCCCGGCAGAGTTTCCGACGGTGTTTTTTTCGTCGTACATACCGAAATATTCTACCGTATGCCCGGAGTTTTCGAGCTGCTGCCCGAGTTTTAACATATAGCTTTCCGCACCGCCTCTGGGATACAGAAACTTATTTACCATTAAAATTCTCATAATAACCTGCCGCCGTTTTGAATTTTGTTCTGTTCGGAAACATATCCGAATATTTTAATTTCGGTGTCCCTTACCTTTTCGTCAAAGTCCTGTCCCATCATGAGTATCGCAAGCACAAGCGTGAGCAGAGGGTAGTTCATGGTGTTGTCGGTAAGAGAGACTACAATAAGATACAGCATTAAGCAGAACGCCGTAATTGCATTGTCGGTTCTTCCGTGAGAGCCGAAATAGCGCACTCTTAAAACCGTCATTGACGTAAGCCAGATAAGGTATCCGAAAAAGCCGAGGTCAATGAAATATTGCAGAAAATCGTTGTGAACCGCGGCAACGCCTATGTGCATCGAGGAGTTGAGCTGAAAGGTCAGAAAGCCTATGCCGTTTCCCGGAAAGTCGGGCGAAAACTCGTAAAACTTGTCCACCGCACTGTAAATTACCGAACGTCCGTTGGTATCGACGCCCGCCTTTTCGAAATATTCAAACGCGCCGAGCTTTATTGCCGCAATGTACGCTGTGAGCAAGAATATGAGAAACGCCGATAAAAACGTCAGTATGTGCATTGTCTTTCTTTCGCTTAAACGCGCCGCAAGCTTTAAAAGCACGCCGAAGAAAAGAGAAATTGCAATGGCAATTATGCCTATACGCTTGAAAGCCGCGACAAAGCAGAATCCCGTCAGAATGAACAGCACAAAGAATACGGCATTTTTCTGCGGCTTGAGTATCATGTATATAAGGTACGCGCCGAGACAAAACGCAAGCTCGTGTATTTCAGCCTGAACTATGACCTCTCCCGTGTTTCCCGCAAATGTAACTATAAGCGTTATAAGTTCGGAGATGAATGTGCCTATTCCGTTCTGCAAAATAATGGTCAAGATCATCACAAGGTTCGACGCGAGGATCGCAATAAGGTTGTACCATATGCCTTTTTCGCCGAATATGTACAGAAACGCGCCTGCGGCAAGCGCAAACGACAGCATATTCATGTATACTATCGAGCTTGAAAGTCCTCTTGAGATTACCGATACGTCAACCTGCTTTGCAAACCATATGAAAAGCGACACGACTATCGTCACAAACATAGGAACGCTGTAAACAAGAGCGGATTTTGCCGCCGTCACTCCGCGCGCTATGTTTGGCTTGTAAAGAAAGCTTATAACGGCGCTGCCCGCTATTATGAGGGCAAACACATGGCGGTATGTGACGAAAAGCCCGACGTTGAGATCCTGCGTTATAAAGTAGTACATCAAAAACGCCGCAGCAAGAAAGTATAACGTCACCGCAGTCTTTTTCACTCTGTTTTCCATATGTTTGCCCTCCTTTCTTTAACTTGCCGAACGGTTTTTACAATGGTTTAAATATCGGTTTCGCGCGGCTCGCATACGTATTCTTTTTTGTTTTGTATTGCTTTGGCAAACAGCTTTCTTGCCGTCTGATGCTCCTTGAATGTTTCGGCAATGCCTATCTTGTATTCTATTTTAAGTTCGGGATATTCTTCTCTGCCTTCAAGTCTTAGTTTGAACAGATTTATAATATCTTCAACGGTGATGTAATCCGAACCCGAAACAAGGATTATAAAGCTGCCGTTGCCGTTGTAGATGAATACGGCGTCGGTGCGTCCGAAGGTCTCCTTTAAGAAACGCGTGAACAGCTTTATTATTTCGTCGCCCGTCTGGTGTGAATATTCGGTGTTTATCGAAACAAGGTTGGATATGTCAACCGTGCAGTAGACCGTGCCGTCATCAAGCAGCTTTTTGTCCATGGACTTCAAGTATCTGTCAAAGTATGCGCGGTTGTAAAGACCCGTCATGTGGTCGGTGTAGAATACGTAGCTTATAATGTCGCCTATTCTGCCGAGTATTACGGCGCTGCCGCAGCAGAGAACGACGAGGAATATAAAGGCGATAGCCGTGTAGAGGTTTACGTTTACGCTCTCTTTTACCGATGAGGACGAAAGAACCGAGATATAGCTTGCGCCGAGATATTCGTTGTATTCGTCGTTGGTTTTCATGGTGAGATCGTAAAGTTCGTTAAGGTTGTCTGTAAGCGCGTTTATTTCGTCGTCAACCTCTTGCTTTATTGCGGCATAATTCTTGTTGTTAAGCTCGGTACAGGTTTTGTCGGAGTGTGCGCACTGTGCGTCGGTGCAGGCGCCCGTGCAGGAAGCAAAGGTATTTATGACATAGTTGCAGTAAGCCGAGTCGATAATGGCGTGTTCTTTTGCTTCGTTGTGATCCCTCCAACTGTAAATAAGCTCATCGTACGTTACCGTCTGGTCGCCAGAGATTATTATGTTGCCGTTTTCGTCAACAAGATCGCGGTCATGGAGATTGTCGAGAATGTACTCGTAGGTTATGTTGGTGTTTCCCGACTCGCGCATTTTTTCGACGTAGGTGTCTATGACGTTTACAATGTCGTTTACTATGCTTATTTCCTTGGAATCGGAAATGTTGTTGTTGTCGATGCGGGTACGGTAGTCCGAAACGAGAACCGGCTTGTTGTTTGTAATCTGATATTTGTATACCTTCGCAAAAAGCGCGGAAACGTTTACGGAGCGCAGATAGCTAAAATTTTCCGCAAGGTCGCTGAACGAAACGCCGGTGCTTGTAGCTCTGTAATAGGCGTTTTTGTTTATTATCTGATAGAGGGTCTGGAGTGTGTTGTCTATACCCGTGTCTATAAGCTCAAGCTTTTCTATGTAGTCGTAGTTTCCGTCGTCGATTTTTTCTATGGTGTTGTTGACGGGTGCGGCGTTTACGTATTTCTGGCTGAATTCCGAGAAGTAGACGTCAAGCGTTTCGTCAATCATATTTCTTGCAAACTGCGCGCCCTCGCTGTTGGTTGCGGCAAAGGATACAATGTATGTGCTCGGCTCGTATATGTATTCTTCGCCTTCGTCAAGCTTTGCCTCTTTTTGGGCAACCTTGTCGGCGTCGGGAATCGGAGTTATGCTTATTCTCGAAATAAGGCTGTCTACCGAGTATATTCCCGTAAGTCCCATGCGTTCGGCGACCTTTGACATTACGGCGGAGGACTTTATGTCGTTTACGTTGAGCTTTTCGCCGGTCGGAGCAAGTCCTTTTTCAGCCTGTTCGTCATTGTAGTGAATTACTTCGGACGCAATATAGTTGTCTGAGCGCTTGAGGTTGAGATGTATCGCATATGTCGCGGCAACGCAGAAAACAAGTATAAGCGGCAAAAGCTTTTTTATGTATCTGAATATTGAAAAACTTTTCATTTTCCGCCCTCCTTTAAGCGTTCTTTGTCTGCTTTGCAAATTCGCGCGACACCGCGTAAACCGTTACGGAAATATATGCGATAAATGCAAATATTACAGCCTTTTTCATTTCACTTATAATCGACGGACCGTAAATGCTCACAGCAACGCACTGGTTCATCTTGTGATACGCATATTCGTGTCCTGCGGCAATAGCTTCTTCGGAAAACGCCGTAAGACTTTCGTCAATGGACTCGATAAGCGGATCTGCAAGCCTGTGCGACGAAGAATTTCCGGACGCCGCGTTCATCTTGTCAATTATGAGGTTGTTGTCCATTATTTCTTTCTGATTTGATGCGACTCTGCTGCTGTAATCCGCAGCCATTACGGAAAGCTCGTCAATTCCGACCTTTGTGCGTCCCATGTAATACTTTCCGGACTTGTCCCATGTCGGAACAAGCACGATTCTCGTCATGTCGGGCGCGTACATATTTATCGCCTGATTGCACAGAGAATATGAAACCGCGTTTTTGCGGCGGTCAAAGTCCGTGTTGGTGTTGCGGTATTTCAGTCTGCCGATGTAGGCGGACTTGTCGCGCGCAATGCCGTACTGGAGAATGAGTGACTTTAAATTTTCCTCGATCTGCGTGTTTTTGAATTGATATACTTTGCCGGCAATGGAACCGAAAGTTGTTCCCGAACTTGTCACAAAGCCCGAAGCCTCGGCGTCCATGCCGTAAAGATAGTTGAGTATCTCGGCGCATTCCTTGTCGAAGTATGAAACCGTGTCCATATATTCAAGCTTTGAAAAGTCGGGCTTTTTTTCGCCGGAATACAGCTTTGTGTTGTCGGTGTACTTTTCTATGTAGTATTCCTTGTAGGCGCAGGCAACCATTTTTATAACATTGTCGGCGTCGAGATGGCGCGTGTCCTTTGACGCGTAGTAGTACACGACAAATTCCGTCGAAATGTGATATGTGGATTCGTCGCGCACATCGCCCTGAACAAGAGGAGCGACCGAAAGGCACTTTTTCAAGTCGTTTACGGTGACGTTTTCAAACGCGCCGTTCTTTATTGCCTTTTGTATTACCTCGTCGCAGATTATATCAGCCATATTGTAGCGCGTGCCGTTTGAATTTTTAGCATTGGAAGCCTCGGAGTAATTGAGTGTGATGACGGCTCTTGCCGACTTTTTCTCGTTAAGGTGATTGAATACCGCAAACGTGCCCGAAAGTATAATTACTGCGGCAAGAATTCCGGCGCCGAAATATTTTGATCCCTTTAAAAATTCGATAAGCGCACTTTTTGTCACGCGGCGCGAACGCAGATATAACGAAACAAGTCCGATAACAAGCATTGCCGCGCACAGAACAAGCGGAAGCCTTCGTAAGATTGAAATGTACATTTTTTATATTCCTTTGCGAATTAAAATTTGTTTATATCGATAATCACAAGTTCGGGCTGATTGTTTATACGGTAGAAGTTGTTGTTTTCAAGTCCGGCGCTTACTATAAGCGGACTTCCGGCAACCTCGTATCTTCCGTAAACGTAATACCCTTTTCTTTCGGGAAGCAATCCTCCCTCGTGCGTATACAGCGGACCGAGAACCGGTATTCTTGTAGCGCCGCCGTGCGTGTGTCCGCATACCATGAGATCTCCCCATGAATAAGGCGGAGTGAAGGTTTCAAATATAAACGGCTCGTGAATTGCCATAATTTTGAGATTTTCGGGATTGTCGTAAATGTAGCTTTGGTATGAAGGATCGGAATATGTCCAGAAAGCCGACGGATTTGACGTAAGAACGCCGTATATATCTACCGCGGTGTTTCCGACGGTCTGAGTGACGCTTTCATTCTTGAGAACCGTAACGCCGGCTTCTTCAAGCTGTAATTCAAATTCGTCCGTATATTCCGTCAGCTTTGACGGATCTCTGTTTTCGTCGTCAAACCCGAATTTTTCGTCAAGCTCGGTCTGCGTCAGAGGAACGTCGTAGAAAAGCTCGTCCTCGTTGTTGCCGTATACGTAATATGTCGGCGCGGTTTCGGCAAGATGTTTGCAAAGGCTGATTGTGCGTTCTCTTGTGTCGTCCGACGCGTCGATGCAGTCGCCGGTCAAGATAATTATGTCGGGAGAAAGCTTTTCGACGCGCGAAGAAAGCTTTTCGTTGTCCTTTCCGTAAAGACTGTCGTGCAGGTCGGAGATCTGTATTACGCGTATTTTGTTGTTGGCTTTAAGACTGCTGACGCTGTAAAAAGTTTCGGTGAAATTTCTGTTTAATATGTAGTTCTGCGCGACAAGCGCAACCGCAAGCGTAATGCCAAGGAATATAAGGCTGAGAAAGAACCATTTTGCGGCATTCAGATTTTTCTTTCGCTTTGCGGCGTCGGGAGACGCGGTTTTGTGCTTTCGTTTGTGCACCTCAAGCTTTTTGGAGTATCCCGCAATGCTGCATATCTGAATCCAGACAAATTCCTTGTAGTTTTCTTCAAAATCCTTTAATGAGTCGCTGCCGTAATATCCGATAACGATCTTGCTTCTGCTTATGCTCTCGAATACGAAATTGTCTATCCACTTGTCGTAAACTTCTTTCGGAAGCACTTGCTTTAAGTGCTGCTTTATGCGTTCGGCAACGTCGTCGAGGTCTGCGCCGATAAGATTTTCGTCCGTATATGTGTTCATGTGTTTTTTATATCCTTTCCGCTGTTTTTGAGAATATCGCGGTATATGTTAAGCGTTTGTTCTGCGGTTTTGTCCCAGCTGTATTTTGAGAAAATGTACGGTGCCGCGTCTTTTCGCAGACCCTGTGCTTTTTCGCTGTTCTGACATAAGTATTTTAACTTTTGCGCAAGATCTTCGGTATTGCCTTTTTCAAAATAAAGCGCTTTATCGCCGGCAACCGACGTGTTTTCCGGAATATCCGAACAGAGGACTGCGTTTCCGTAGGCAAATGCTTCGAGTAAGCTTAAAGACATTCCTTCAAGGTCGGACGGCAGACACACGGCGTATGCGTTGCTGTAAAGCTCGTCGAGAACCTCGCCCGTGACAAATCCCGTGAATATAATGTCGGGATTGTTCTTTGCTTTGTCCTTTATCAAGGCAACGTAGTCGTCGGTATCGCTCGTATCTCCGGCGATTACAAGCTTTTTGCCCGTATGTGCCTTTATAAAGGCGTCGATAAGATAATGAATGCCTTTTTCCGCAGTAAGACGCGATATAACGCATATGTAATCATGTTTGTGCAGACCGTAAAGGCTTGTTATTCTGTCTGCCTCTCTTATAACCGGCTTTTCGGTTCCGTTGTGGATAATTACGGTCTTTCTCGAATAGGTCTTTTCAAAATATTCCTTTGCGCTTTCGCTCAGCACTATTACCTCGTCCGCGTATTTTACAAGGTTTCTCTCGCCGTATTTTATGTATTTCGACGCAAAGCCGCTGCCCCATTTTTCTCTCTGCCAGTCAAGACCGTGAACCGTTGCGACGCAGCGTTTTCGGAAAAGTTTGGGAATCCATATCGCCGCGCACGGCCCTTCGGCGTGAAAGTGAACTATGTCGTAATTTCCGAAAGCCGCACGGACAGCCGCCGTATATGACGCAAGCATTGCCGCAATACCTCGGAACTTTAATGTCGGAGCGCTTTTTAATTTTACACCCATAAATTTTTTGTCTTTGATCTCGGACGCGTATCTGCTTTCGGGCTTGTCCGACGAACGGTTGTAGCAGGTGACGTCCGCACCCAGTTTTACAAGACGCGGACACAGGCTTGTCAGAGCTTTTTCTATTCCGCCTTTTCCCGACGGTATTGCCTTGTGGCCTATCATTGCGACTTTCATGTTTTCTCTCCGTTTTTATGTGCTGTAATCCGTCCCGCACGGATTTATTTAAGTATTTCCTGTTTTATAATAAGATTTTTAAGCGTTGCATACTCGGTTTTTCTGCCGGGCGAATGGTAAAATTTGTTGAAGCTTTGTTTTTTGGTGTCGAACAGCTCCTCGTCTTTTTCAATATATCCGGGGTGAAAGAGCAGCTCGGCGTCGCGCCCCGTCTTTTCGCACAGTTTTAAATAGTGCGGAAGAATTTTGTTCACCCTGTACTCGTCCATGTTTCCGGAAAAGAGTATTCCCATAAACAGCGCGGAATTTATGTTTGATTTTTTCAGCGCACGCTTGTTTATAAGCCCGAAGAATTTAAGAAGAAACTGCTTTACTGTATTTATTAAACTGTAAGTTTTGTAAAGAGAGAGTTCTTTTATGTAAGGAAGAACAGGTTCCGTAGGAATACGTATGTATTTTACATCGTACCCGTTGTCCTTTATAACGCGCATAAGAATCTTGAAGATCAGCGGAATCATGTGCGTGTGCTGATGACTGTCTATCTCAAGTGGCTTTCCGGGCGCTATTTCGGTGCTCCAGCGCGTAAGCTGCGCGGATATTTCTGTATATATCTGCCTTTCAAGCTCTTTTCTTTCGGGAGATAATGACAGCGCCAGAAGTCCGATAAACGAATATCTGAAATATCCTCTTTTGTCTGTTATCAGACTGACGTTTTCGGCGGGTGAAACAGGCTTTCCTTCAACTAAATTTATGTGCGCGCTGAGAGAGGCGTTTATATACTTTATGCGTTCCTTGATGTCGGAAAGCGAGGTGTTGGGGAAAATGCTTATTCTGTTCAGAACGCCGTTTTTTACACATTCTTCAATGCGTCCGCAGCTTTTTTCAGTCATTCCGTAGTCGTCGGCGCAGATGTAGACCATTAAAGTTCACTCTCCGTTCCGAGTTTTATTACTATAACGCCGTCAATCACTTCGACCGAGGTTTTTCCGGGCCATAGCTCCATGTTTTTGACAAGCGGTCTTTCCGAAAGCTCTTTCTTTCTCTTGCCGTAAAGGAAAGTATAGTTTGTTCCGCAGTAATCGTTCAGCGCGCTGCAAAGAACGCTTTGTCCCACTGTCTCGTCGTCTGCTCTTAAAATATATCCGTCGGTCGTGCCGGTCATGTCCGGCGGAAGATCGTCGCTGTACGGTTTGCTGTCGTATAGAGAACCGATCACGAGTATTTCGGAGCAGTCCTTTGCGCCGGGAGTCTGGTCTATTCTGTCGGCAATGCGCACAAGCGTGCCGTAGGATTTTTCATATGAGAGCTGAAGCTTGTGGTAGCTTACGTTTGCTATTATTATGTGGTCGAACACAAGCACAGCGAAAAGGACAAACACCGTCCAGTTTTTCAAAGCTTTAATTCTGTCCGGCGCAAAGTCCATTCTTTCGTAGAGTATTATCAGCAGGACGTAGAATATACAGTATCCCATTTTCATGAGATTGTGATAGTCGATATTCGAATTTATAAAGGACAGAAGTCCCGAACCTATCGGCAAAAGACATACGTATAATATGAGAAGAAGAGTTTTTGCGATATTTACGAAAATTTTGCGCTTGATTACACTTATGAGCCAGAATGCTGCGGTGAGCGTGAAGATAATGCCGTTCAGCACCGAAAAAACGCTTATGCCCCGTGTAAAATCGAAGAAATAGTCAAAAAATGTGTGAAACGTTATGTAAAGCGAACTTTTTAAATCGAGATTGAGAAAAGAGGCGGTGCTGTTAAGTCCCTGATAGTCCAAGAGAGTGGTGTGCGTGATTTTTAAGAGCAGTTCGAGGATAATGTAGTACGCCGCCATGGAAATAATACCGCAGACAAGGTATTTCGATGTGCGGAATGTCAATTGCTTTGCGCTTTCTTGCGAGAAAACCGTTTTGTCTATGAGAAAAACAAGTATAAGCATTACCGTTACGGTTATGTACGCCTGATAGATTGCACACGAGAGCGTGAGAAATACACAGCCCGTAACATATTTCGGTTTTTCGCGCGTAAACATCATTGCCGCAAGACATGCGAACAGAAATGAGAGTGCATATCCGTCCGCAACGTAGTTGTAGAGAAGAACCGAAGTAACCGTCGGGAACGTAATTGTCACGGCGCCGATAAGAGCCGCGGTCATTTTCCGTTTTACGCCGAACATCGAGCATATGCAGGCAGCTCCCGCGGCGTGAAGAATGACCGCAAGCATACCGGTTACAAACGGCAGGTCATAGAACGAGCTGAACGCGCATGAAATGCCGAGAAACCAGCGTCCCAAAGGCAGCATATTCTGTGCGTCGTATCTGAAAACCAGCGAATCCCAGTTGGGAATCCAGTTTACGATCTTGTAGAAGTGCGCGGCAAATCCGAATATGAGTGCCGATATAAAACAGACTTTCTGCTGCGGCGTTATTTTTGAACAGATATTCTTTAAAGTCTTTTCGGGCATATATTTACCACTCCAGCCATTTGAGTTTGTGCAGGAATTTTCCGTACAGCTTTTCGTACATTCTGACGCCGATAATGCGCTTTACGAATTTTGTCCGTTTTGCGGCGGCGGAGGTCCATGACGCGCAGTACCTGTGTATGGAATAGGTGTTTTGCGTAATGTGAATTCTTCCCGTCGTGTAGTCCATCGGACAGAGATAGTCGCGCGGCAGGAAGGTCATATCCATAAAGGTCTGCGAGGTTTTCTGCGTGTCCATGCCGAGACGCTGAAGCGTCGACGTGTTTCTGTCGGGGCAGGGAGTTAAGTCATAAGTGCCGTCAGGTTTTAAGAAGTGCGCGTTTTCGTAGTCTTTCATCATTTCGCGTACTACCGCGTTTCCCTTTTCCGCGCCGAATCCGAGACCTGTCGCGACGATGCCCTTTTCGTCAAAGCCCATAAATCCGCCAAGCTCTGTAAGCGAGTCTAACGGTTTTATAATTTCAACGTCGGTGTCGAGATAAATTCCGCCGTTTTCGTATACTGTCTTTAACCTTATGTAGTCGCTTACAAACGCCCACTTTTTTGCCTCGAACGCCTCTTTTACGTAATCGCACGAATCAAAATCGCAGTTTGTTTCGTCCCAGCGTACTATTTTGTAACCGGGACAGTATTTTTCCCAGCTTTTGATGCACTTTTTCGCAAGAGACGGAAGTTCATTTCCTCCGAACCAGCAATAATGTATTACCTTTGGTATACTCATGATCTTTCCCTCGCTCTGCACATTCCGATAAAGGTTGAAAACGCTTTGCGCTGTACCAAGAAGTTTGCGGCAATGTAAAGTCCCGAAATCCATAACGAATGTATAATTCCGTTAAGCACAAGCTTTCCGAATGACATACCCGAGAACGAATCCACATACATAAGCGCCATGACGGCTGCGAATACCGCGCCGTTTGCAATAAGCAGCCTGTACGTCTGCCCGACGCGTCTGCCGAGCACCTTTTTGTTTGCGTAGTATATCATAACGCCTCCGCGGTAGATAAGCGCCGTTATTGTTCCGGCAATGGCTCCGCAGATTCCGAATTTAATTATCGCAAGCACAGATACCGCAATGTTCAATGTCATTTCGATGACAGCGTGAGAACGCGTCTCCTTAAACATTCCCGAAAATTCGAGCACGTGGTTCGACGGCAGCTTTACGCAGCAGAGAATGTTCATTACCGAAAATAAGAACAGCAGCGTCGGATTTGTGTAGTCCGCGTCGTCTATGCCGCTTGTATATATCTGTATCAGCGGAAGAAGAAATACTGCCATAAGCGTGTATATTATAAACGAGCACATTATAAAGAGCGTTTCGTAGCAGCGGTAATAACTGTCAAACTTTTTCTTATCGGAATGGAACATCTGACCGAGAGCAAAACCGAAACCCGAAACAAGGTTTGTTATAAATGTCTGCACCTGCGAGAAAAAGATGTTGTATATCGTATAAATGCTTACGGTCTTGAAACCGCACATAAACGAGAGCAGTATAATGTCGGTGTTGTTGAACACCATTGCCGAGATCTGATGTACAAGCACCGATTTTTTCTGCGATATTGCCGCAAAGTCGGGCTTTGCTTTAAGATCCAGCCACTTGTAGTGCCTTTTTGCATAGGTATAAAGATATGTAAGCTGAATAAGCGCGAGTATGCAGTATACAAGCTGAATTAGTATGAGGCTGTCGGTGAGTAAAAGCACAAGCACCTTGCCAATGTTTGAAAAGAGCTGGAGCAGGGTTTCGGAATTGTTTATTATGTACTTTCTTCCGTCAACCTCCATGAGTATTCTGTACTTTGCCTGAATAAAGTAGCTGAAAAGAGAGGGAAGCGCGTTGAGAATGACTATTGTAAATACAACGGCGCTGTTTATTCCCGTCGGCACGGCAAACGAATATACCGCGGCGATTATCAGAACGACGGCGGCATATACAAGTCCCGTCTTGAAATAATAGCGGCTTGTCGCGCTCAGTATCGACGAGGCTTTTTCGCGGTCGTTTTCGGCTATCGGCTTGTAGAGCGCCTGTGTTGTCGCAAGTCCGACTCCGGCTTCAAGCAGACACATATATGCGAATATCTGCTTTATCGTCGAAAGCACGCCGTTTACGGCAGAACCGAAGTTTTCGAGATACAGTCTCGGCAGAATAAAGCTTATCGCAATGAGAACGACCTGATATATAATTCCCGAAACAAGATTTTTTCTGATTTTCTGCTTGTTCTGTCCCATGTTACGCCCGTGCCTCCTTTCGCCGTTGTCGAAAAGTCAGTGTAAAAATAAAAAAGACCGCAATAATTGAGTTAACAATCGTTGCGGCCGGTCAATCATAGCAATGTCCGCCTTAGACACCAAGCTTTGTGTCCCTGTTTTTCAACAGGTTTACCTAATATTCAGTATTTTACCAATTACAGAAATTATATCATACGGCAGCAAGTTTGTCAATGATAAAAGCGTGAAAATAATACCTTTTTTATTAATGCCGTTTGTGCAAAATTGTTATACGGGGTTCTGAATGTAGCCTTCCGCGGCATTTTCGCGGCTTATAATTTTCGCGGGATTGCCTATGACAATCGAATGATCGGGAACGTCAAAGTTTACATATGAAAGCGGAGCTATCAGCACGTCTTTTCCTATATGCACGTTTCCGACGATAACGGCGTTTGTACCTATCCAGCATTCTCCGTCGAATACCGGTACGCCGATACGTTTTCCGCGGTTTTCCGCACCTATCGTAACGCCCGTCGCTATATTTATGTTCTTGCCGAGCTTTGCGTCGGGGTGTATTATGACTCTGCCGCTGTGACCTATGTAAAAGCCTTCTCCTATCTGCGTGCGCGCAGGTATCTGTATCTGCGTTTTGAAGGACAGTCTTTTGAGCTTCAGCGTGAGCAGCATTTTGAGCGGAGCGAAACCGCAGCACTGCGCCTTTCTCATAAGAGAAATGTATTTCATTTCCGGAGAACGGAAAAGTCTTTTGTAAAACGGCTCTCCGGCGTTTCCGTAGTATCTGTATAAATCTTTTTTGAAAACGCCGTTCATTGCGCAAGACCTCCGTCAGACTGCTTTTTTTCGAGAAATACTTTTCTTGTTATAAAGTTGTATATCGGAACGATGACCATTGCCGCAAACTTTACGGCGAGATAGTAAAATGAGAATTTTTCCGTGCCGAGCCACATTATAAACTGGTTTATGCATAATCCGCCGACACTTAAAAGCACAAATACCGTAAATTCTTTCAATTTGCTCTGTCCTTTGCTTTTGAATACAAACTTCATGCTTAAAATGTAGTTTGCAATTACGGAAACGCAAAAGGAAATGCCCGACGAAATAAGTACGTCCGCGCCGAATACCTCTGTAAAAAGCACCAGCACTCCGACGTCGATTGCCGCGGCGATAACGCCGACAAATCCGAATTTTACAAGCTGAATTATAAGTTGCTTTAATTTCATGGTTTCACCTGCTTTTTGCTTTTTATCCGATGTTTTTGCCGTAAATATTAAAATCCGCTGTTTAAGCGGATAAAAGACAAGATAAATAACGGAGATTCAAAGCGGTTCCGAACGTCCGCGGATACAACCGCGCGGCAACGCCGCACATCACAGACGAAACATATATATCACGGATAAGCAAAAGCCGAGCCGAATCGCTTTTGTTTGGTGCGCCCGAAGGGACTTGAACCCCCACGTCAAAGACACCAGATCCTAAGTCTGGCGCGTCTGCCAATTCCGCCACGGGCGCAGATTGAGTTAAAAGCTGAAATTTAAAAATTGCAGGCGTGATTTACACGCTGAAATGATTTTGGTACCGGGGCATCTGCTGCTTGCAATATGTGATGGCTTCTTTAGAAATGTCAGTTGCCATTAACGGAAAACCATGTTCCAATACTGTTTTGGAATCTCTGCCTTCTCCGCATCCGATTTCCGGCATTCGGTGTTGTCGATTGATTTTATACCTGTCGATCACTTCCGTCACGATAGGCGTACTTACATTGCTTGACCAACTAACGCCGTTTGCGTGAGCAGTTTTGTAGCGTTTCTCATATGCGGATCCCTTTTCATTATGTATCTGCTGCCTCTGACCGTCTCCACAATAACGAAACCAAGCCTTTCGTAGAGCGAAACAGCTTTTCCATTCTTGATGAAAACATATAATGTGACAGGCTCGTTCACTGAACGACAGCACTTTTCGATGATGGCACTTCCAATTCCGTGATTCTGAAATTGCGGAAAAATATACAAATCGTCAAGCTCGTATTCGCCATTTTCATTTTTGAAAAAATGGTAATATCCGGCTTTCTGTCCCTCTGCATAGACTGCGGTATATTCGTCGATAGTGGTTTCTAACTTTTGGCGAACCCACCTCAGAACTCTTTCGTAATCAATGCACTCAATGTTTTCATAATCGTCAATTAGCTGCCTACATAGCAGATATAAACGCTCAATGTCAGAACTTGTAGCTCTTTCGTAGGTTATTCTCATACCCTCCTCCATTATAGCTATAATTTCTAAGTTCTATGAGGTCTAATCCAAAGGCTTGTACTCAGTCACCGACCTGAGATACTCCTCCGGGTCGCCGTTCAGAATGAGGTCGGCATACGCCGGCGGGTTGTTGTAGATCAGATAGTCAAACTCCGACCTTTCGTACCAATTGTCGGCGACTTCATTCTCCACGGCGGTGCAGTCAATAGCGATCATGCTGCCGTCGCTGAACTTTAGCTCCACATAGCCACTGTCCATATTGAACGCACAAGTGAGTAACTTTTTCATATGCCAAACCTACAATCATATTTCTTGTGCGTACACACATTATAGCACAACGATGTGGCGCTTTTCAATAGCCTTTCCGAAATTTATCACATTAAAGTGTAACTTTTCTGTAAGCAAAAGCAATTTCTGCAGTGGCTAACATACTCCGCATCGAATCGCCCGCCTATCGACTTTGTGGTTTTGTGTGAATTTTTCCGCAATCGCAAATATGCCCACCACCCGGCGAACGAGGCTTACTATGCCGTAATTCGTAATTTTTGATGGATTACTGTCTTACGAGCATTCTGCTTTGTCAACGGCTTTTTTTCCGAATATTTAATTGCAGAAAACTATTGACAAACTTTGTCGAATGTGATATAATTCCCCACAGTAAAATTAATCTTTAAACTTTGTACAGAGATGCAGGTAAGGTTAGTCATAGCGGATTTGATAGAGAACGGCGCATTTTAACGAAATGTATTTATGCCGTGCTGTTTTTTGTCAGAATAAGTATGTGTTTTCGAGCCTGCGCGGACTTTGTTTTTCGCACAGCTCTTTTTTTGTGCCGAAAGGAAGATGGCGTTTGAAGTATAAAGCTGAAATAATGGACGAAAGCGCCGTTATGCGCGCACTTAAACGCGTATCGCACGAGATACTCGAAAAAAACGGCGGCTGCGGGGAAATCTGCATTGTCGGAATTAAAAGACGCGGAGTTTCAGTCGCAAATATCATTGCGGATAACATCGAACAGATAGAGGGTACAAGACCGCCGGTAGGCGAGCTTGACATAAAGCTTTACCGCGACGATCTTTCAAAAATGGCAGACGATCCCGTGGTATCGGACAAACAGTCGCTGTTTGACGTGACGGATAAGACTGTCGTGCTGGCTGACGATGTTATATATACGGGCAGAACCGTGAGAGCGGCGCTTGACGCCGTTATGAAATTCGGCAGACCGGCAAAAATACAGCTTGCCGTGCTTGTTGACAGAGGGCACAGAGAGCTTCCGATAAAGGGCGACTTTGTGGGAAAGAACGTTCCGACGTCAAAGCAGGAAAGAGTGGCGGTCAAGATACCGCCGTTTGAGAGCGAAACTTCGGTTGAGCTTTACGAATAAAGGTAATACGTTCTCACCTTGTGGGACGAATTATAAAAAACAATCTTCGGAGGAATTTCAAAAATGAAATTGATCTACGGCATCAAGGACAAACCCAAATTCGGACAGAATCTTGTGTTTGCGATCCAGCAGCTCCTTGCAATCATGACCGCAACCCTCGTAGTACCGGTTATCACAGGCAACGGTATGCAGCCGGCGGCGGCTCTCTTCGGCGCAGGTGCGGGAACTCTCGTATATGTGCTCTTCACAAAGGCAAGCAGCCCCGTATTCTTAGGCTCATCTTTTGCATTCTTGGGCTCAATGGCAGCGGCATTCGCAGGTGCGGCAACGGTTGAAGTCGGATACCTCGGACTTATACTCGGTGCGATATTCGCAGGTCTTGTATATGTCGCAATAGCAATAGTCGTAAAGATAGTCGGAGTAGGCTGGGTAAACAAGCTTATGCCGGCAGTCGTAATAGGACCGACGGTTTCCATAATCGGTCTTTCACTCGCAGGAAACGCAGTCGGCGACCTTGTAAAGGGTAATGTTGCGGCAGCTGACGGAAATCCTGCGGCAGCGCCTCTTGCATGCGTCGTATGCGGAATTATCACGCTTGTCGTAGTAGCTCTCTGCTCGACTTTCGGCAAAAAGACCGCGAGAATGATTCCGTTCATCATAGGTATACTCGTAGGCTATGCGGTAGCCGGCGTTATGACAATAATCGGCTTTGCAGCAGGCATTGACGCTCTCAAGATTCTCAACATCGAGCCTTTCAGAGCGCTTGTTGCGGACGGTGTAACTCTCAGCACCTTTATTACAATTCCTAAGTTTACATTCCTCACCGCACTCGGCGGATTTAAGGAAATCACCGGTTCTTATATCGGCACGATAGCCGTTGCATATGTTCCGGTTGCATTCGTTGTATTCGCAGAGCATATAGCAGACCATAAGAACATTTCTTCCATCATCGAAAAAGACCTCCTTGAAGATCCCGGACTTTCGAGAACACTTCTCGGCGACGGTGTCGGTTCAATGGTTGGCGCTATCTTCGGTGGCTGCCCCAACACCACATACGGCGAATCGGTAGGCTGCGTTGCAATCAGCGGCTGCGCGTCTGTTTCGACAATAATACTTACCGCAATCTGCGCGATAGTAGTTGCGTTCGTAGCTCCTTTCGTAGCGTTTGTAAACTCGATTCCGTCCTGCGTAATGGGCGGCGTGTGCATGGCGCTTTACGGATTTATCGCAGTCAGCGGTCTTAAGATGGTACAGGAAGTTGACCTCAACGAGAACAGAAACCTCTTCGTTGTTTCGACTATCCTTATAGCAGGTATCGGCGGACTCACGCTCACATTCGGCAAAGTAACCATTACCTCCATTGCAGCAGCACTTATTCTCGGTATAATCGTAAATATCGTTCTTGCTCCCGCAGATAAGAAAAAAGACTGATTTAAGGTCTGATTAATTTAAAATGTAAGCCCGGTGATTGATTTCGCCGGGTTTTGTTTTTGTCCGAACGCAAAACGGGAACTTTTGCCCTTATTTTTCGTCTTTACAGATGTAAGATAAAACATATGCAATTTCAGAAACAGACGAAAGGACAGAAAAATGAAAAGAGTAGTTTTTATATTGCTTGCGGCACTTCTGGTGTTTACGACGGCGTATTCAGCAGACGGCATAGAAAAGCATGAATATTCGCTTACGATAAACGGACAGAATATTGAACTTTCAGATCTGCCCGTTCCGATATATGAAAAAGACGGCAGCGTTATGGTGCCGCTTCGCAAAATCGGCGAGGCTCTCGGTTATAAGGCTGACTGGGACGAAAAGACGGGAGATATAATAATCGACGATGAGTATATTCAGAAAGCCGTACTTCATGACGGTTCGGAAAATGTTGAGTTCATAGGCAGACTCAAAGTTATAAATATGAGCCGCGAAATACAAAATTCCGTCCCGACCGAAATACACGGCGGATGCACGTATGTGGCTCTTGAATTTTTCAGGGAATTTTTCAACGACGCGTCCTGTGACGGCACAAATATAAATGTCGAACCGAGTAAATGCTGTATTGACTGAAAACTGCTTGCAATATGCGGTGCATGGCGTATAAATGACGGCGAAACAGAATAAAAATATAACCGACTTCAAAGTAAAAATTACAGCGAAGCCGGTTTTTGTTTAGAGTTTTAATTAAGATTTGCTTTATGGCTTATTCCTTAGTCTTTACGTCAAGTCCGAGTTCATCAAGCGTCTTGTCATCGACGGGCGCCGGGCACATTGTCATAAGCTCCGTCGCGTTCTGAACTTTCGGGAATGCTATAACGTCACGCAGACTGTCAGCGCCCAAAAGCTGCATTACAAGTCTGTCAAGACCTATGCCCATGCCGCCGTGAGGAGGCGCGCCGTACTTGAACGCCGTGGTGAGGAAACCGAACTTTTCGGCAATCTCGTCGTCGGTAAGTCCGAGGAGAGTAAAGATTCTGTTCTGAAGTTCGGGATTTGTTATACGTATTGAACCGCTGGAAAGCTCGATTCCGTTGAGAACGAGGTCGTATGCCTTGGCTCTGACTTTCGCCTTGTCTGTTTCGAGATATTCAAGACACTCGTCAAGCGGAGCTGTAAACGGGTGGTGCATCGCGAGCCACTCTCCGGATTCTTCGTCGTATTCAAAGAACGGAAATTCCGTGATCCAGAGCAGATTGTAGCCTTTTTTCTCAATTCCGAGACGCTGCGAAACTTCAATTCTGAGAGTGCCGAGCTGAGTGAGAACTTTAGATGTATTTGTGTCTGCGATAATGAGAATAACGTCGCCGGTCTTTGCGTCGGCTTTCTTTGCAATGGCAGCCATTTCGTCGTCGGTCATGAACTTTGCAAAGGAGCTTGCAATTCCGTCGTCGGTGTATCTTATCCATGCAAGACCTTTTCCGCCGATACCCTTTACGTGTTCGGTAAGCTTGTCAAGTTCTTTTCTGGTAAGCGATTTTACTGCGTTTTCGGCTTTTATTGCCCTTACGCTGCCGCCTCCGGATACGGCGCCCGAGAATACCGAGAAACCGCACTTTTCGGCAATGTCGCTGAGGTCGAAGATTTCCATGCCGTATCTTGTGTCGGGCTTGTCGCTGCCGTAGCGTTCCATAGCCTCTTTGTAGGTAAGGCGCGGAATGGGAGTTACAAGGTCGATTCCGAGAATTTCCTTGAATATGCGCTTCATAAAGCCCTCGCCCATTGCAAGTACGTCCTCCATCTCGACAAAGGACATTTCAAGGTCTATCTGAGTAAATTCGGGCTGTCTGTCGGCTCTGAGATCCTCGTCGCGGAAGCATCTTGCTATCTGCATATATCTGTCAAAGCCGGCAACCATCGAAAGCTGCTTGTAAAGCTGTGGAGACTGCGGCAGGGCATAGAACGAACCTTTGTGAACGCGGCTGGGAACGAGATAGTCGCGCGCGCCTTCGGGCGTGCTCTTTATGAGCATAGGCGTTTCTATTTCGATAAAGCCGTTTTCGTCAAAGTAGTCGCGTGTTATCTTTGTTATCTTGTGGCGCAGAAGAATGTTGCTCATAAGGTCGGGACGGCGCAGATCAAGGTATCTGTACTTTAATCTGAGTTCCTCGTTTGAACGGCAGTTTTCAACTATTTCAAAGGGAGGAGTCTGGCTCTCGCCGAGAATTTTAAGCTCGGTTACATATATTTCGACGTGACCTGTCGGTATGGTTTCGTTTTTGCTTGAACGTTCGCGCACAACGCCGGTTGCGGCAAGTACGTATTCGCTCTTTGCGCTCTTTGCCTTTTCCATGAGAGCCTTGTCAGAGTTTTCGTCAAGTGCAAGCTGAACTATGCCTGTTCTGTCGCGCAGGTCTATAAAGCAAAGCGTTCCGAGGTCTCTCGATTTCTGAACCCAGCCCATTACCGTAACTGTCTTTCCGATGTGTCCGTCACGGACGTTTCCGCAGTAGTCCGTGCGTTTGGTATTTCCTAAAAATTCTGCCATGATGGAAGATTCCTTTCGTTTAAGGTTTATATTTTTCCGCAATTATTATTTACCGAGATCAAGAATTGTTTTTTCGGCGTCTGCAAGGTCTATCTCAACCGAACGCTCCTTGTTGGTCATGTTTTTGAGCGTTGCTTTTCCTGTTTCAAGCTCGTTGTCGCCGAGAGCAAGCACAAATGCCGCACCCTTTTTGTCGGCATATTTCATCTGAGCCTTCATGCTTCTCGAAACAACGTCGCATTCGGCGTATATTCCGTCCGCGCGCAGTTTTTCGCAGAGGTCAAACGCGTATAAAGCCGCCTTTTCGCCCATTGACGCGATGTATACAAACGGTTTTTTTACCGTCGCAAGCTCAAGTTCGCCCTTTGCGGCTTTTGCGCGCAGCGCGAGTATTATTCTCGTAAGTCCCATGCCGAAGCCTATTCCGCAGAGCTTCGGACCCGAAAGCTCTTCCACAAGTCCGTCGTATCTTCCTCCGCCGCATATTGTGCTCTGTGCGCCTATGTCGTCTGATATAAATTCAAATACCGTCTTTACGTAGTAGTCAAGTCCGCGCACGATCTTCGGGTTTACTTCGTACTTTATACCGAGAGAATCAAGCGCACCCTTTAATGTTTCAAAGTGGTTTTTGCAGTCAGGGCAGAGATGGTCTACGGTCTTGGGAGCGCCGGACGCGATCTCAGAGCATATCGGGCTTTTGCAGTCGAGTATGCGCAGAGGATTTGTCTTTAAACGTTCCTTGCAGGTCGGGCAAAGCTCGTCCTTTCTCGACGTGAAATATTCCACAAGAGCCTTGTGATAATCGGGACGGCAGTTTTTGCAGCCGATTGAATTTATGTGGAGCGACGCGCCTATACCGAGCTTTTTGATAACTCCGTCGGCAAGGGATATAACGCTTGCGTCCGCAAGTGCGCTTTCAGCACCGAACATTTCAACGCCGAACTGATAAAACTCTCTCGAACGTCCTGCCTGAGGTTTTTCGTATCTGAAGAACGGGCCGAGATAGTAGAGTTTGAGCGGCATAGGCTCGTTGTAAAGGCTGTTTTCGATAAGGCTTCTTACAACTCCCGACGTACCTTCGGGACGCAGACAAAGCTCTGTTCCGTCGCGCTCGGAAAGGGTGAACATTTCCTTCTGAACTATGTCGGTAGTGCCGCCGACGCCCCTCTTGTAAAGAGAGGAAAGCTCAAAGGTCGGTATTCTGATTTCGTTAAAGCCGTAAGAATCGGCAGCGTCTCTGATAACGCTCTCGACACTGTGCCAGACCGCGGTTTCTTCGGGCAGTATGTCAAGCGTGCCCTTTGGTTTTTGTATTGTCATTTTAAAGACTCCTTAGAGTTTTGTTGATTAGCTTTTGAAGTTTAATAAGTAGTCCGCAAAGTCGTATACGGTTTTTTGCTGACCGTAGGACAGCTTTTCGTACATACTCTGAATGTCAAGCGACTTGTGATTTTTGCGCGCGGTATTTTGCTCCGAACGGCTTTTTTCGTCAATGCCCGCCGCAAAGAGAAAATCTTCAAGCTCGATACCGCCCGCCGCGTTTTCCGCAAGCTTTCCCATAAGCTTTATACCCGGCGCGTTTTCCTGACCGCACATCTCAAGCTTGTGAAGCTGGACGTAGCTTATTTTGCAATCCTTTGCGAACTGTCGCACCGTTCTGTCGCCGCGTGCCTTTTCCAAAATGAGCGCGAATATTTTCTTGTTGAACTTTCTTTTCTGCGCAGCCACTTATATCAAACCTCTGCAATAAAGTATTACATACTATTTTATCACACAGTAAAACTATTTTCAAGCAAATTTTTAAATTTACGGTTATTTTTATAAAACACGCACACCCGACTATGCCGCGGTATGTAAATTTCGCCTAAAATTCACCCGAATGTCATACGCCCGAAACAAGAATGTACTAAAATATAGGTGTAAAACCGAAAACAAACCTAAGTTTGCAGTGAGGATAAATATAAATGAACAAAGATTTTTCGCAGAATGATCAGAACGGACTTTCTTCCGAACTTGAAACAATACCCAATATAACAAACGAACTTGTAACGTCGGACGAGATATTCACGTCGGCGATAATTCAGCATTCAAAGCAGATTCTTGAGTCAATGGTGGACTATAAGGAACTTATAATGATGTACACCTGCGCTCTCAAAGAAGTCAAAACAAAATTCGAGGTCCTGAACACCGAATTTAACGTAAGATACTCGAGAAACCCGATAAATTTTATCAATACCAGAATAAAGCGCACGTCGAGCATACTTGAAAAGCTCGGCAGAAAAGGACTCGAATTCAATATAGACAATATAGAAAATTCCATAAACGATATTGCCGGCATACGCGTAATATGTTCGTATGAGGACGATATATATTTTCTTGCCGACGCTCTTACAAGCCAGGACGACATAAAGCTTGTGCAGATGAAGGATTACATAAAGAATCCCAAGGGAAACGGCTATCGCAGCCTGCACCTTATAGTGAGCGTTCCGGTGTTCTTTTCAAAGCAGACAAGAGAAATGAAAGTCGAGGTTCAGATACGCACGATAGCGATGGATTTCTGGGCAAGCCTTGAACATCAGTTAAAGTATAAAAAGGACGTCGAAAACGAAGAGGAGATCGTAAAACAGTTAAAGGTATGCGCCGATACCATTCATTCGACGGACGAAAAGATGCTGGCGGTAAGAAAGATGATAGAAAAGGACGGCAATGCCGCAGACGACGGCGACTTTTTCGATAAACTCAGGAAAATAGATATATCCGTCGAGTAAATTCAAAGCCATGATAATACAAAAATGCCCGGAACTGATAATGTTTCAGAACCGGGCTGTATTTATGCGTTTTTATTCGTTTCAGTCAAGCTTTGCGAAAAGCTCGGAGCTTTGAGAAATGAACTTTGAAAGCTCATCGGGCTCAAGCGGACGCTGTGCGACGAGTGCAAGCATATAGGCCTGCGTTGCAAGCGACTTTGAAAGCTCATCGGGAGTTTCTTCCGAGGTTATCTTGTCCGCAATTTTTCCGATAAGCGGATTTGAAAGGTTGAGCACAAGCGTTTCTTCAACCGGCATGGAGCCCATTCCGCCGCCGTACATCTTCATCATGTCCGAAAAACGTCTTGACTGTTCGGAAAGGTTCAGAACTGCGGGAACCGTGGAATCCTTTAAGTGATCGCAGGAAATTTTGAGTCCGTCGCCCTTGCCGAGAGTTTCCTTGAAGAAATCGCACAGTTTCTTTGACTGTTCTTCGTCGGTTTGCTTGTCCGAATCCTTTAATATGTCGGCAACGCCGGAATCCACGCGGACAAACTTTATATCCTTGTACTTGTCGTCGCTCTTAAGCTCGCTTTCGGCGAACGAAACAAACTGAACGTCGATAAGCTTGTCGAATTCCACTACCGGAACGCCCTGGGAAGCGAACATACTTACGTATTTCGACTGTCTCTGCTTGTCGTCGGTGTAGTAAACGGTGTTGTCGTAATGCTCGTTTGCGGCGTATTCGGCAAGCGTCATGAACTTTCCTTCGGTAGTCTTGTAGAGTATTACGTCCTTGACTTTGGAGAAAAACTTGTTGTCGCGTATTCCCGCATATTCGACGAACGGCTTTACGTCGTCCCAGAAACTTTCATACTTTTCGCGATCGGTGTTGAACAGCGAATTCAACTTGTCGCTGACTTTCTTTACAATGTGCGCGCTTATTTTTGCGACGTATCCGTTTGACTGAAGATAACTTCTCGAAACGTTGAGCGGAAGTTCCGGACAGTCGAGAACGCCTTTCAAGAGGAACATATACTCGGGGATTACTTCCTTGATGTTGTCCGCAACGAATACCTGATTGTAGTACAGCTTTACCTGACCCTCATAGCTGCCGTATTCGTTGGAAAGTTTCGGAAAATAGAGTATGCCCTTGAAGTTGAGCGGATAGTCGGCACTTATGTGTATCCAGAAAAGCGGCTCTTTGTAGTCGTGGAATACCTTGCGGTAAAATTCCTTGTACTCCTCGTCCGTACACTCGGACGGCTTTTTGAGCCAGAGCGGAGTCGTGTCGTTTACGGGCTTGGGTTCGGACTTTTCCTTGGGTTCTTCGCCCTCCTTGACCTCCTCTTTCTTTTCGGGGAGCACGGTGTAGTATATTTCAACCGGCATAAACGAGCAGAACTTTTCGATTATCTCGCGTATCTTGCTTTCCGACGCATATTCCTTTTCGTCGTCGTTTATATAGAGGATAATATCTGTTCCGCGCTGCATTTTGTCGCAGGGACGCATTTCGTATGAGCCGTCCTCATTGCCTGTCCACCATACTGCGGCATCGTCTTTGCGGTAGGACTTTGATTTTATCTCAACCTTGTCCGCAATCATGAACGCCGAATAAAATCCGAGACCGAAGTGACCGATTATGCCTTTTCCGGCGTCCTCGGACTCGCCCTCATACTTCTGAATAAAGTCGAGCGCGCCCGATAGAGCTATCTGATTGATGTACTTGTCTATCTCCTCTTGGTTCATGCCTATGCCGTTGTCGGAGAATGTGAGCGTGCCGAGTTCGGTGTCAAGCGTTACGTCAATTCTGTACGGCTTTCCGTCGGATTCAGCCTCGCCGAGGCTTACAAGTCTTTTATGCTTGGTAACGGCGTCGCAGCCGTTGGATATAAGCTCGCGGACGAATATATCCTTGTCGGAATACAGCCATTTCTTTATTACGGGAAATATGTTCTGAGTTTCGACGGATATGCCGCCTTTTTTAATGTTTTCTTCCATATATATTACTTCCTTTCGGTTATTTACTGCGTATTATAATTATAGTCACGGTTGCTTACACAAATTTTAAACAAATGTAAATATTATAGCATAACGCAGGTATTTTATTGTACACTTTTGAGTGAAACTGTATATGAGTATAAAAACAGGCTGCCAAACTGCGGTTATGTTCAAAACCGTAATAAGACAGCCGGTATTTGTTTTGCTTTAAAGATTATTCCGCGTCGGTCGCAATAACGTCGGAGTTTTCGGACTCTGTGCTGCTGTCGGCGTTTTCGCCGTCTGCTGCCGTTTCATCTCCCGTTTCGGTTGCGGTAGCGTAAGTTTCGTATTTAAGACCGTATGACTGCGCGTCATTTACGGCTGTGCTGACGTCTGCAAGGTGAAGTACAGCGTCGCTGCCTACGAGCGCCTTTTCGTCTATGGATTCAAGCGCCGCAGAGAAAGTCAGGTTTGACGCCGGGCAGTCGAGGAAAGCATAGTATGCAACATGCTTTACGTTTTCGTCAAATGTTGCGTCGGAGCGTCCGTTGTACTTTAAGAGTATTCCGTCGCCCACAATAACGCTTGTGTCGTTCAGCGACGCATACCACGGGCACGCCGTGAAGTAGTCGGAGAATGCCATGTCGCCTATCGAATTTACGTTTTTGCCGAAAGTCACGTCCGCAAGCTTTTCGCAGTTGAAGAAAGCTCTTGTTCCGATTGACGTAAGTGTGTCGGGCATTGTTACCTTTTCGAGCGCCGAGCAGTTCTGGAACGCACCCGTGCCTATGGTTTCAACGCCTTCGGGAATTACAGCCGAGGTGATCTTTTCATTGCCCATGAACGCGCCGCCGTCGATTGCCGTAACGGAATAAACCGCGCCGTCATCGGGACTTGTAACCTCTGACGGAATTTCGATTTCGGTGTTCTCACCGGTATATCCGGTTATTTTTGCCGAGCCGCCGGAAATTTTGAATTCAAAATCAATGGGCTCGACGTTGATTTCGGTTATAACCTCTTCGGGCTTTGTGTTATTTGTGTCGTCGGTCTTTTTATCGTCCTGTTTCTTTGAGCAGGCGGACATCAGCAGGACAGCCGCAAGCGCAAGTGCGGATACAGATGCGAGATACTTTTTCATGACAGTGCTCCTTTATACATACGTATAATATTATAATGATACGAGTATAGCACAAGTGAGCAAAAATTTCAACAGTAAATTAAAATTTTTGGTAAAATTTACATTTAGGAAATTATGCGCCGCGCTTTTGTATCGTATTTGTTATTCTTCGGGCTGGAAAAACTCTATCTGCTCGCCGTCGGGACCCTCCACAAATGACAGGTCTACGGGAAGAATGGGGTCGGACGGAATATCGACGTGTTTCGGCGCGGTGTTGGGCTTTGCGCCGTACTCGAGCGCGCGTTCAAATGCGGCGCGGGTGTCTTTTACTTTGAGCGCAAGGTGGAAGAAAGAACCGGCGTCGTCGCAGGCATGAAGATTTTTCGCACCGTCGGAGAAAACTTCAAAATATGTGCCGTTTCCCATGTCGATGAGCGCTATTTTCTTGCCCGCACCCGAAATCCATGTTCTGTAAAGCGAAAATCCCAGTCCTTTGGTGTAAAATTCGAGCGATTTGTTGAAATCCGAAACCGAGAGCGCAACGTGGTGGAACGATACTTCGGGAAGAACTTTGTTTGACATAATAATACCTCCGTAAATGCGGCGATACGCGTAAAATACAAGATGTACGCCGTAAGTTTGTCCGCGGCACTATATATAAATATGAAGACAGCCGCAGAAATATAATAGCACATAAGGCACGTTTTGTCAATTTTAAGTTTAAATTGTCGGAGTTTTGGAAGTTTTATATACAAAAGGCTTTTTTAACAAATATGCTTGACAAAAATTGAACGCTGTGGTATCATTTGTATATAAAAATGAAGAACTGACAGCAAATTTATAAACATATTTTTATCAAATGCGCATTTTTCGGGAGGTGCAGAGTATGAAAAAGATCATCTATGTGCTGACCGCGGCTGTTCTGATGTGTGCGGCGCTCTGCTTTTCGGCGTTTGCCGCGGATTCGGACAATGCGGAGATGACCGTAAGGTTCGACTGTTCGGAAACGGACTCAAACGGCGTGTTTACTATGAAAATATCGTTTGAAAACGTCCGTTTTATGACCTATCAGTTCGCGGTAAGATACGATACCGAGGCTGTCGAGGCGTATAGCGCAGAAAGCAAAACGGCTGCGAAAGAATTTTCGGATTTCGCAAAGAGAATAAAACATTCCGGACTTAATTCGATAGGCGAACTTCTCGACGCGGAAAACGGATTTTTCGACTTTACCGGCTTTGTGCTTGCAAATGCGTCAACCGACGAAACATCGGGTTTTACAATGGACGGCGCACAGGCTGTGACGGATAAAGATTTTGTTCTTTATGAAATGACATTCAGAAAAAAGTCGGATAAAGATCCGGGTTTTGAAATTGCATTTGCGGACGGAAACGGCGTTCATTACGATATGTTTCCCGAAGGCGCCGCGATTTTCGGCGGTCCCGATAAACCGTATGCCGCAAAAGCCGTTTTTACATATGATAATAAGGAAAAGACGACAGAGTTTGATTCCGTAAAATATTCGTCGGGCGCGGCTCCCACAAAGTCGCAGAGACTTAAAAACACGCTTTATATGCAAAGCGAAAACTATGCTTGTGCCGCAGACGGAGCGCTCCGCGTGATCGACGCGTCGGATAAGACATTTGCTCCCGAATTAAAGGACGGTGCGCTTTGTGTCCCGCTAAGATTCGTGTGCGAATATTTCGGATTAAAGACCGAATGGGACGCCGACAGGCGCTGTGCCGTTGTAAGCGGCGAAAACGGAAAGTTTGAAATATATCCCGACAGCGGCAAAGTGCTGTACGGAGAGCAGCAGCTCGATTCGGCAAAGCCGTATATCAATAAAGACAGAGTTTTCGTAGACTTCAGTACCGCGGCAAAGATCGCAGATGTAAACACGTATGCGGGAAATGCAGGCGAGGTCGTATTCGCAAAGGGCGAAGAATGGAAACCGGAACGTTACGCGGAAAAACAGGCGCTTAACGATATGAAATTCGTGATATCGCCTCTTATAAAGATATTCGCGTAACAAATTGATTTTGTAAGCAAAAAACATAACATATTATTAAGGAGAAAAAACTATGAAAGCAAAATTTCTGAGAATGGCACTGTGTGCGCTTGCTTTTGCGGCGGTTCTCTGCGGCGGAGCATTTGCAGCCGAAACCTACAATCAGGACGCATCGGGCGCGTACACCGTTGACTACACGGGAAAAGCAGGCGGGTATTACGCCATTCTCGTTGTGGACGGCATTTATGAAGACGGTAAGATGCCGACGATAACCGAGGATTCCATAATTTACATTTCGCAGGAAACTGCAGATGCTGAAGGCAAGGTTTCGTTTGCTGATTTCAAGACCAAGAATGACCATAACGGTACGGTCTATATCGGCGGCAGCGACCTTGACAGCGCAGTTCTTCTCGGATATGTAAAAGCTCCCCTGACCGGTTCAAAGGTAAGCGGTTCGGTAACGTCGGACTCCGGTTCGCCCGTTGAATCAAACGTTACTCTTACAAGCACGACCGATTCTTCAAAGACCTTTACCGTACCCACAACAGACGGCGCATATGAGATCACCGTTCCCAACGATACATATAAGTTCGTTGTTACCAAAAAGGCTCACCTTTCTTATACTAAGAATGAGCTTGCGGTAAGCGAAAATGTGGTTAAGGATGTTGAACTTAAGGGCGGAGATGTAACGCTTGATGATACTATAAACATAAGAGATATTACTGCTTTGATTGCAGTTTATAATACAGATGATGCAACAGCAGATGTTAACGGAAGCGGAACAGTTGATATCCGTGACCTTACTGTTCTTCTTGGCAACTACGGAAAAACAGCGATTGCTGAATGAGTATTTTGGAGGATTTTATAATGAAGAAATCATTTAGATTTTTACTTGTGGCAATTTTTACAGCTTGCTTGCTTGCTATGAGTGCGCTTGCAGTTTCTGTCGAATATCGAGCAGAAGCTGTTTCCGGCGTTGACAATGCATTTGATATGTATGTTAATGTCAAGTCTGAAAATCCTGTCGCTTCTTTCGCGACAAGAATTATTTATAACAATGAAATTTTGCAGCCTGCCGATTATGAATATAATGTGGCAGATGTCGAGGCAGATCCTGATGCTCCTATTGCATATGTTGAAACAAAGTCTGGACGCACAAATATCGTTTATCAAAAAGCTGAACATTCTTGGAAAGTAGACGGCAATAAGACAACTCTTAAAATGGATTGTTTTTCCGTTGAGTCAAGCAAATTCAATTATGCGGATCTTGACATTTTGTTCGTTTCATTTGTTTTTGCAGAGGGAAAAACAAAGACTGATTTAAAAGCCGGAGATTTTGTTATTGATATGGCATATGTTGGTTGTCTTGAGGGTGACGGATCGAAAGAGTATGCTTACAACTTTGAGGGTGTTGAAACTCCCCTCACTTTCACCAACAACGTAGTACCTTCCACCACAGCAAAGATAACCGTACCTGCCGGTTCGTCCGTAGTATTCCAGGACTACACCCAGGCAGCATACGAGGCTGAAACCGAAGTTGACGTTGACATCACAACCGACGGCTTTGTAGTAGTAAATACCGGCTATACCGCACAGACAGTATATCAGGTGGCTAACGGCAGCATTGCTAAGGTAGGCAACTTTGATGACGGTCTTCTCGGTTCCGCAAATACCGATATCAGAGCTGACAGCAAGTATCAGGGTATCAGATTCCATTCGTTCATTACCGACATTGCAAGAACCGAAGCAGATGACAATAAGATCGTTGAATACGGCTATGTTGTTACCGCAGAAAGCAAGAAAAATGCTCTTCCCGCAAACTATGAGCTTAATATGAGCATGGTTGACGCAGGTAAGGCGTTCAAGGGCGTTGCATTCGACGCGAAAACCAATATCGTGTTCAAGAAGAACGATGATAATACCGAGTTTACCGGACTTGTTGTAGGTATCCCCATGACTAAGGACGGACTTAATACCGTTATCGCCGCAAGACCTTACTATAAGACTCAGAGCGGTAAGTATGTGTATGGTAAGATGACAAGAAAGACCGTTGCCGAGACCGCAAAGGCTATCAAGGCCGAGGGCGGCGAAACCTATAACAATAATAAGGATTATATCGATAAGATACTCAGTACGGTTGCCGAGGACTTCACCGAAATAAGCATAGACGTTTCCGAACTCTACGCAGAATAATCCGAAACTGCGGAAATATCCGCAAGTAAAATAAAAATAGTTAAGCTGCGTGCCGGTGTGTGCAAAATATGCTCCGGCACGTTGTTTTGGGTTTTGATACGCTTGGGAAATGCCGTAATACACGGCAAAAATGCCGCATTTTGCACGATTTTCATGAAATTTATAAAAGTTTCATAATATACTTGTAAATTTGTTGTATTTTTATATTTACAATTTCCGAATTAAGTGTTATTATATATCCATACCATTGTATAATGCTATAAATTTTCAGGAGGAAACATAAGAATGTCCAGAAAAAAGATTTCAATGGACGGAAATACCGCCGCGGCGCACGTTGCATACGCCTTTACGGAGGTTTCCGCTATTTACCCTATCACTCCTTCAAGCCCTATGGCGGAAGTGACTGATACCTGGTCCGCTACCGATAAGAATATCTTCGGCGAACCTGCAAGAAATATCTTTGGCGAACGCGTCAAGATAATGGAAATGGAGTCCGAGGCAGGCGCTGCCGGTGCAGTACACGGCTCTCTCGCTTCAGGCGCTCTCACAACTACTTATACAGCATCTCAGGGCTTGCTTCTCATGATCCCGAATATGTATAAGATCGCCGGTGAGCTTCTTCCTAACGTAATTCACGTTTCGGCTCGCTGCGTTGCATCTCATGCACTTAATATTTTCGGCGACCATTCCGATATTTACGCTTGCCGTCAGACCGGCTACGCAATGCTCGCAGAGTCCAACCCTCAGGAAATCATGGACCTCGCAGCCGTTGCACATCTTTCCACCATCAAGGGCAGAGTTCCGTTCATCAACTTCTTCGACGGTTTCAGAACTTCTCATGAAATTCAGAAGATTGAAGCATGGGACTACGCAGACCTTAAAGAAATGGTTGATATGGACGCGATAAAGGCGTTCAGAGAACGTTCTCTCAATCCCGAAAAGCCCGCGCTCAGAGGCTCGGCTGAAAACGGCGATATATTCTTCCAGCACAGAGAAGCCTGCAACAAGTACTATCAGGCACTTCCGGCTATCGTTGAAGAATATATGGATAAGGTCAATAAGAAGATCGGTACCGATTATAAACTCTTTAACTACTACGGCGCACCCGACGCTGACAGAGTTATAATCGCTATGGGTTCCATATGCGACGTAGCTGAAGAAGTTATCGACTACATGAACGCACACGGCGAAAAGGTTGGTCTTGTCAAGGTTCGTCTTTACAGACCTTTCGTATCCGAAAAGCTCATCGAAGCTATTCCGAAGACCGCAAAGAAGATTGCCGTTCTTGACAGAACAAAGGAACCCGGCTCTCAGGGCGAACCGCTTTATCTCGATGTTGTTACCGCGCTTGCAACTCACGGCGTTAATGTTAAGGTTGTCGGCGGAAGATACGGCCTCGGTTCAAAGGATACTCCCCCGGCAAGCATCTTCGCAGTATATGAAAACCTCAAGGCGGACGAGCCTAAGAACAGCTTTACTATCGGCATAGTAGATGATGTAACTCATCTCTCTCTCGAAGAAAAGCCCGCCCCCGATACCGCTCCCGAAGGCACAATAAGCTGCAAGTTCTGGGGACTCGGCGGAGACGGTACTGTCGGTGCAAACAAGAACTCCATCAAGATCATCGGCGACCATACCGATAAGTTCATTCAGGCATACTTCCAGTATGACTCCAAGAAGACCGGCGGCGTTACCATTTCTCACCTGAGATTCGGCGATAAGCCCATTAAGTCCTCTTACTATATCACAAAGGCAGACTTTGTTGCCTGTCATAACCCCTCTTATATCCTCAAGGGCTATAAGATTGTAAACGACGTAAAGCCCGGCGGTAAGTTCCTTCTTAACTGTCAGTGGAATGCGCAAGAGCTTGATAAGCACCTTCCCAACGCCGTAAAGAACTACATAGCAAATAACAACATCGAGTTCTATACCGTAAACGCTATCGATAAGGCGGCAGAGATCGGTATGGGCAAGAGAACAAATACAATTCTTCAGTCCGCATTCTTTGCACTTGCAAACATCATGCCTATCGATAAGGCTGTTGAGTACATGAAGTACATGGCGAAGAAGTCGTACCTCAAAAAGGGCGAAGCGGTAGTTGAAATGAACTATAAGGCAATCGACGCCGGCGTTGACGCTATCGTTAAGATAGATGTTCCCGAAAGCTGGAAGTCGCTTGATCCTGCAAGAGTTGAGCCTGAGATCACAGGAAAGAGACCGGAACTTGTTAAGTTCGTTAAGAACGTAGTTGTTCCCGTTGACGATATGCTCGGCGATACTCTTCCCGTTTCCGCATTCTCCGATTACGTAGACGGTACATTCCCGCAGGGTGCTGCCGCATACGAAAAGAGAGGCGTTGCGGTCAACGTTCCCGAATGGATTCCCGAAAACTGCGTACAGTGTAATAACTGTGCATATGTATGTCCTCATGCAACAATCCGTCCGTTCGCTATGGATGAGAAGGAAGTTGCGGCAGCTCCCGAACAGACCAAGTTCACCGCTAAGATGATAGGCAAGGGCTGCGAAGGATATAAGTTCACAATGGCAATTTCGCCTCTTGACTGTATGGGCTGCGGCGTCTGCGTAGACGTTTGCCCGACAAAGCCCGAAAAGAGAGCTTTGAAGATGGTTCCTCAGGAATCTCAGCTCCCGCAGCAGGAAGTATTCAACTATGCCGTTGCAAATGTAACCAAGAAAGATGTTCCGTTTGCGGATACCTCTGTAAAGGGCAGCCAGTTCAACCAGCCGCTGCTTGAATTCTCGGGTTCGTGCGCAGGCTGTGCCGAAACTTCTTATGCAAGACTTATCACTCAGCTCTTCGGCGAGAGAATGTATATATCCAATGCAACCGGTTGTTCGTCAATTTGGGGCGGCAGCGCACCTGCAACTCCTTACACCGTAAACCGCGACAGCGGCAAGGGTCCGGCTTGGGCAAACTCGCTGTTTGAGGATAATGCAGAGCATGGTCTCGGTATGTACCTCGGTCAGAAGACCATAAGAGAAAGACTTATGGGTAAGATTGAAGAAATGATGGCTTCCGATAAGGCTTCCGACGCATTCAAGGCTGCTGCAAAGGCATATCTTGATACCAAGGACGACGGCAAGGCAAATCAGACTGCAACCGACGCGCTCATTCTCGAACTCGGCAAGGCAGCAGCAGAAGGCTGTCCTACCGCTAAGGAAGTGCTTGCAGAAAAGCAGTACCTCTCCAAGAAGTCCATATGGATCTTCGGCGGCGACGGCTGGGCATACGATATCGGCTTCGGCGGTCTTGACCACGTAATCGCATCCGGCGAAGATGTAAACATCATGGTATTCGATACCGAAGTTTACTCCAATACCGGCGGACAGGCATCAAAGGCTTCCAATATGGGACAGGTTGCACAGTTCGCAGCAGCAGGTAAGGCAATCGGCAAGAAAGATCTTGCTCAGATCGCTATGTCCTACGGCTATGTATATGTTGCACAGATCGCTATGGGCGCAGATATGAACCAGACAATCAAGGCTATGGCTGAGGCTGAGGCATATCACGGTCCGTCAATCATCATCGGCTATGCACCTTGTGAAATGCACGGTGTTAAGGGCGGTATGACTAACTGCCAGGCTGAAATGAGAAAGGCAGTTGCCGCAGGTTACTGGCAGATGTTCCGTTACAATCCTGCTCTTAAGGCAGAGGGTAAGAATCCTTTCACTCTCGATTCTAAGGAGCCGACTGCTTCTTATATCGACTTCATTAAGAGCGAAACACGTTACAGCCGACTTGCTCAGGCATTCCCCGAAAGAGCAGAAGAACTCTTTAATAAGGCTGCTGAACGCGCTAAGGAAAAGTACGACAGACTTATTAAGCTCAGCTCTCTCTATGAATAATAAATATTTGCTTACAGCATAATTTTTCCGCACGGCGTTAAGCCGTGCGGTTTTTATTTAGTAAACGCGTTTTAGAGGGAACGCGCTTTAGGGGTACGCTCCTTAGTGGTACGCGCCTTAGTGGTACGCGCTTTCTTTTTAAAAAGAAAGCTGCAAAGAAAACAGTAGCCCTTAATT
>ERZ835980.345-NODE-345-length-65392-cov-5.041799_pt1 | contig 65392 bp, 55 predicted proteins | sample MGYA00519943_ERZ835980 | MGnify/ENA primary metagenome ERZ835980 (study PRJEB31850, sample SAMEA3708791) | human gut metagenome | biome: human gut; feature: human-associated habitat; material: faeces | place: China | collected 2014 ... | reverse complement strand
TGTGCGAGAGCTACACCGATGCAAAACAGGCGGGAACCGCCGACTGTGCGTGCGAATCATGCGCCTGCGACGATGCTGAGATCGAATGCAGTGCCGAAAAGTGCCGACACAACGAACACGGCTACTGTGAAGCAAGCAGCATCAACATGGGCTGCTCAAGCTCTTGCTGCGCCTCCGAAACAAAGTGCGAAACCTTTGAGGAATAAGGCACTTTAACAAAGTAAAAAGCGAAGTTTTGAATGCTCTGCGCGCTCACAAACGTGCAGGGCAGATTTTTATATATATGTACAAAACTATTATTGTTGCAAAATTTCAAAGAATGTGATACAATATTTTCCGGAGTGTGATGTATATGCTTAACAGGCCTGACGAAATACGTGCGTTTACAATGCTTGCAATATCTTACATAGGCGAACCGGTTCAGGCCGGTGCTTTGCAGTCGGCCGTGCTTTCGGCAGGGCTTTTTGACGTCACGGACTACATTGCCGCATATCACAGCCTTGTGCGCGACGGTCTGATAGAGACAAGCCGCGACGGCAAAAACGAGATCTGCGTTCTTACGCAGAAAGCACATTCCATACTTCCCGAACTCGGCGGATTCATTCCCGAAAGCATACTCGACGAGGCGCTGAGAAACGCATGGCGCTACTACGAATCACTTTCAGCCGGAGTTGAATACAAAACGGTGCTTTGCGACGAAAAAGACGGCGTTTCAACGCTTAAAACAGGCGTATACGTTAATTCAAAGCCGTTATGCGAGGTAACATTGAACTTTGAAACCAGAGCCGAGGCCCTGCGCGCAAAAACAAACTGCGAAACACGTCCGCAGGCTGTGACAAACGCTGTTATAGCGGCTATTACAGGCGACGTAAACTACATGATATAAGTAAAAAAGAGGTAAGTCCGTTTAATGGAAAAAATCAAGCTCTCCGACGTAATAGTGGTTGAGGGCAAATACGACAAGATAAAACTTTCGTCCTTTGTGGACGCGGTAATACTGACAACAGGCGGTTTCGGAGTATTCAACAGCCGCGAAAAATCGGCGCTTATAAAAAAGCTTTCCGAAAAGAAGAAGATTATCATTCTGACGGACAGCGACGGTGCAGGATTTGTCATACGGAACAAGATCAAAAACATTATCGGTGACAACAGCCGCATTATAAACCTTTACATACCGCAGATATCCGGCAAAGAACAGCGCAAGAACAAAGCGTCCAAAGAAGGCACTCTCGGCGTCGAAGGAATGGAGACCGAAACTCTCAAAAAGCTTTTTTCCGACGCCGGTCTGTTAAGCAAATGCGATGACAGGACAAAGCATACATACACAAAATCCGAAATCTACGCACTCGGACTGTCCGGCAAAAGCGACAGTGCCGCAAAACGCGCCGAAATCCTAAAGCGTCACGCCTTACCCGACGACATGAGCGCAAACGCATTTTTAGACGCCGTAAACATACTCGGGATTGACCTTGATTCAGAAACAAAATAAAGAAAAAAGCACGTCCGAATCAAAAAGACACTCGGCGTGCTTATTATTATACTTATTTTTCAGTTATCGGAATCGGACAGCAGTGTAAATTTATTCCTTGAATACAGTATCAATCCGTCTTTACGCATTTTTGAAAGCTCCGCTGAAAGCGCGCTGCGGTCAACGTTAAGATAATCCGCAAGCTGCTGACGGTCAAATTCTATTTCAAAATGCGCGTTTCCCGAAATTTTCGCCTGTTCCGAAAGATAGGTCAGCAAACGCGCGCGAATCGTTCTCGGAGAGGTACTCAGAATTTTTCTTGACAGTGCGAGGTTTTTTCCTGACGACGCATAAATCAGATTTTTAAGGAATGACAGCGCAAGATGCGTATTCCCGCAGTTACAGTCAAATATCTTCTTTCCGTCAAGAAACATGACCTCGGTACTTCCGAAAGCCACGGCGTTTACCATAAGCGCGCTGCCCTTTGAAAAAGCGTAAGCCTCGGCAAAAACCTGTCCCGGCAGGGTATTTCCGAGTATTGTCTTATTACCCCAGAAATCGCAGTTCTCTATTCTTACGCAGCCCGACAGCACAAGTCCGAATTTTGTTACGGCGTTTCCCTCTCTCATTACGGTTTCGCCGTCCTCATATATACGCGTATATGCGCCCATACGCTCCGTAAGCTGCTTTACGCACTTAGGTTCAATTCCGGTAAACAGCGGACTTTTTTTCAAAATTTCATCAGTATTCACGGTTCACTCTCCAAAAAAAATCAATCCTCAATAAAGTTTCAGAGGATTCTGCGCAAAAAACGCCGAACCCTCCGTTATTTTTTATGATTAAAATTACATACGGCTTATTTTGCAAGCGCTCTGTAAAGGAACGTTACAATCTGTCCTCTGTCGCAAACTCTCTTGGGCGAGAATTTATACTCGGACGTGCCCTGAGTTATTCCTTTTTCAACCGCCCAGCATACGGCTTTCTGCTCATCGCTGCCGTCCTCTTCAACGTCCGTAAACCATGTTTCGTAACTTGTATCGGGTTTGCCGGCGTTCTTATAGAGGTAAGTCACGGTCATGGAACGCGTACAGGGAGTATTGGGTGCGAACTCCACTCCGGTTATGATTTTATTTTTAAATGCCCAGAGCGCCGCGTCATAGTAATAATCCGACGCGCTTACGTCTCTGAAAGGATTTGAAACATCGGTCTTTGGTGCGCCGACAGCTCTCCAGAGGAAAGTAATAATCTGCGCTTTTGTGCAGGAATTCTTAGGCGAAAAAGTAGTTGCGGAGGTACCGGTAGTAACATTATTATCAACCGCCCACTTTACGGCCTCTTCATAATAATCTCCCGGTTTTACGTCTGAAAATCCGGTCGTGCTCTTCTGTGTATTATCCTGTAAGGAATTCTTTATTTTCAGAGTCACGGTAAACGATGAATTCAGCTTTAAAGTATATCCGCCGTCCGACGGTTTAAGATAGTTTATATCTATCGGCATATACGAAACCAAACCGTCCGGATTATTGAATATAAGGTACTCCTTCTGCATAGCTTCTTCATCTTCAAATTCGAGAGTTCCGTTACTCGAAACGGCGCTGTTTATAGGCTTTCCGGACGCCGCAAACATCTGAACGGCTGTGCTGTCCTCACCGGTCTCATACGAGCCCACGCCGATATATGTATAAGCGGTTTTAAGGATATTTGCACGGTGTCCGGGGCTTTCCATCCATGATGTCATCGCCCTTGCGGTATCGAGAGTCCTTGTCTTTGAGGGGCAATGATATATATTTTCTCCGGCGGTCGAGTATGAAAAATTCTTAATCGCGGTAAAGCAGCTCGAACCGTTGGGACGTGTATGCGAAAAGCTCTCGGCAATTTCTTTTGCACGCGTATCGCACGCGTCCTGCAGCGCACCCGGCATTGCAAGGCATATTTCACCTTCGTTAAAGCGTTCAATATTTACTCTTCTTAAAATATCCCACTCTTCTTCATTGAGTGAAATCTGATCCTTGGGAACCTTACGCACAAGCATAGGTATTTTCTCATGGTATCTTACTTCTCTTGTTTCGCTCTTATATGTTGCGACAAGATAGCCTATAATCTCGCCCTCTGCCTCAAATGTTGCGTCTTTCTTATAAAAACCGTCTTTCCAGTACGCAGTAGATCCGTTCTTGGCTGCGGCAAGAGCAACTTTGAGCATATCCTCTTTTGTCGTTTTATTGGTAAGCGTCATTGCGTCTACCGCAACGCTCATCTCATGCAGGTCCTCGGTGAGCATTTTATCGTCGCCCTCGATAATACGTTCAATGGGACTTCCCGTACCCATTACGAAATACTCGCCGTCACAGCTTAAAATAAAGCTGATATACAGCTTTCCTTCACTCTCCTTTGTAGCCTTACGTATACTGAAAGAGCCTTCCTTTACGGTTACGGTAACGCGGCTGTCTTTACGAAGTCCGGCTATTGCCGCGGCGAGCGCCTCTTCCTCGGTAGTATCATTGGCAGCGGCAAACCGCGCCATTGTGGCATCTATCGATCTTTGCGCGGTCGCTATCTGCTTTTGTGTATCTGCGTTAGCATAAACCGTGCCGTAACCGGTGTATGTAAATTCCGGAATGCATATGACCGATACCGCAAACATTACTGCAAGAACAGCAGTTACAATTCTTTTCATGGTTTTCTCCCTTGCAACATTTATTTTTTATCATATACATTTTACACCCGCAAATATTTTTTGTCAACACATCGGACACAGCTTGTACAAAAAGCATTTATTTGGAGCCGCGTCAATTATTTCTTTGTGCGTATTTTATAAACGGTTCCGTCGGAATTCTCATTTACAAGACTTATATACTTTTCTCCGACATACGGTTCAAAATCAAAGCTTTGACGCGCAATAAGCCGTTTTCTGTACTCGGTATCGCCGAACTGGCGTGTTGTCATATCTATAAAGGGCATCATGGAAATATCGAATCCGTATATACGCCACACCTTACGGCTGAAATAATCCATGCCGTTTTTTGTTTCGCCGCTGCGGATATAAATATCTGCTATCATTGCAAGAGTCGGCAAGTCGCCCATTCCCGTAAACGTCATATTCTTCTGCATCTTCCAGCACAGCGTTCTGTTTTTGCAATAATATGACAATGCAAAAATATCTCTTTCGTCCTCTGCGATCACTTCAGGCGGAAGCTGGTTGAGAAGATCCGCCGCCCTTGCCGGGTCATGATTGCAAAGTGCGTAAATATACGGTTTATAATATCTGAGTTCCGACTTTTTACCGTATTCCTCATGATATGCGTCGTCAAGCATATACACGGCGTCCTCATATCTCCTGTTTCCGATATATGACAGCGCACAGTTATATTTTGCCGCAAAGCTATGCTCGCGTTTATCGGCGGCTTTAAACTTTTTGACGGCTCTCTCAAATTCGCCCTGCTTATAGTATGCGCATCCGAATCCAAGATCGTTTCTGTACGACCTCGAAAGCTTTCTCGCCTTTTCGAGATAATTCATCCCGTGCCGCAGCGCGCTTATACGCTTTCCGTTTTTACTGTACACCCCTTTATCCACATAAAACATTCCGAGGTTTGTGAGAGTGTCATGATTCGGACTCTTGGCAACTTCGTATCTCAGCACTTCCTGAAGTTCGGCATAATCCGAAATTTCACGCACGCACTTTACGTCTTTACTTATCTGCACATTTTGTCTGTTTTCCTCACACATTTTCAGACTCTCCTGTCCAATCGGTATTTTTAGAACAAGACATTCTCTTGCCCTGTCATGTCCTCAACTTTCTACACCTAAAGTATAGCATTGCAGATCATACTTTTGACGCATTTGGCACAACTGACACAAATAATGGCACATCTTACACAATTTCGAGGAAAATGTAAAACGTACTTGACATTTACATTCATATATGCTAATATATCGGTGTAAAGTATGCTTTACATAATTTGGGAGGTGAAATTTTGGAAAACAAAATACGCGAATACAGAAAAAAATTCGGAATTACGCAGGAAGAGCTCGCCAATGATCTCGGAGTGACGAGGCAGACTATAATTTCGCTGGAAAACGGGAAATACTGTGCGTCGCTGTTGCTCGCGCACAAGGCTGCAAAGAGATTCGGAACCACTATTGAAGAATTATTTATTTTTGAGGAGTGAAACTTATGAGCTACGAAAAGAAATTAAAGTTAAGAACATTACTGCAAGCAATATGGGCGCTTACGGGAATTGCAATGATTGCGCTGTGCGTCACGGGAGCTGTAATGGACGAACAGGCGGCATATTTCGGCGCTGCTTTATGTGCGGCGAGCCTTATCGGAGTAATCAAGAAGATACGCATTTTAAGAAATCCCGATTTACTCAAGCAAAGCGGCATAGAGGAAAACGACGAGCGCAACATCTCATTAATGCTGAAAGCAAAAAATTCTGCGGCAAGTCTTTCGGCAAGCGCAGCGTTTTTAGCAATCATTTATTTTATGATCTCCGGAAACTCACAGATTGCGGAAACAATTGCGATGTGTGTTTGCGCATATGTGGTTTTTTACGTTATTTCGTATTACTTTTTTGCGAAAAGGTCTTGAACGTATTGGGGTGTTGCTTGGTTTGAGCGGAAACGGGAAATTTTCTTCAAAGTGCAACTTTATACTGACGCTTTTCTACGGAGAAAAGCTGAAAGATGTTTTGCGTTTGGCTGACTTTAGATTATTTTGGACGAAAAACGGATTATCCACTTCTAACTATCGTCGGTAAAACTTTTCTGTACCTCCGAAATCCTCTATCTTCGCTCACAGATGCTCCGCACTGCCCGATGGGGTTGGTATCTAAGTAAAATTTGTTTACCTCAGTTTTAACTCTTATGCCATGCCTCGCCGCTGTCTGCGTAAACTTCATTTTGGGTGCGAAAGTATTAATTTTATGTATAAAAAACTCTGTGCGAAGTTAAATACAACGCACAGAGTTATCTTTGTTATTAACTTACCCTTTGTATTTGGCTGCCATAGCTTGCTTTGGCATCTGCTCAGATTTGAGTCAGCCGCCTGCGTTTTGGCGGCTGACGGTACAAGCCGGAGGCAGAAAGTTGCCAACTGCTTTATTTTTATTTAAGGGCTATTAAAGTCTTTTGCAGCTTTTCTTCAGAAAAGCGCGTTTCCCCGTTTTCTTTGCAGCTTTCTTTTCAAAAAGAAAGCGCGTACTCTTCAGCGCGTTCCCATTCGCGTACTCCTTCGTATTCTTACTTTACGCCTTCCCAGTCTTTAAGAAAACGTTCGATACCGGCGTCTGTAAGAGGATGAGAGATCATACGTACGATAACGCCATAAGGAATAGTAGCGATATTTGCGCCTGCGAGAGCCGCGTCAACGACATCTTCGGGACTTCTTATACTTGCGGCGATAATTTCACAGGAAATATCGTGGAGTTTAAATATCTTTGAAATATTTTCGATAAGCTTATTACCGTCGGAAGATATATCATTAAGTCTGCCGACAAAGGGGCTGACATACGACGCGCCGGCACGTGCTGCGAGAAGTGCCTGAGACGGGCTGAATATAAGAGTTACATTTGTACGTATACCCTTTTTAGAGAGCACCGACACGGCTTTCAGACCTTCGGAGGTCATGGGTATCTTTATTACAATATTTTTATGTATTTCTGAAAGTTCAAGCGCCTCCTTTATCATATTTTCCGAGTCAAGGCTGATGACTTCGGCGCTTATCGGTCCGTCAACGATAGAAGTAATTTCCTTTACGACTTCCTTGAACACCCTGCCCTCTTTCGCTATAAGCGACGGGTTGGTAGTTACTCCGCAGATAACTCCGAGGTCGTTCGCCTTTCTTATTTCATCTGTATTTGCGGTATCCACAAAAAGTTTCATTGTAATTTATTCTCCTTGTTCAATAGTTATTATTCTCAAAAAATCTCTTTTCGCACGCGGCGCAAAGATAGTGATAAACCGGAAGATGCAGTTCCTGAACCTTAAAGGTTTCGGTTTCCGGCACGTGTATTACTGTATAGGCAGTTTCGTCAAGCAAATTTTTCTTTTTTCCGGTAAGACCTATGACTTTCATTCCGCAAGCCTTTGCCACCTTTGCGGCATTTACCACGTTTGCGGAATTTCCGGAAGTTGTAATTCCTATTAGCACGTCGCCGCGCTTTGCATATCCGTAGACCTGCTGCGCGTACACCATATCGGCTTTTACGTCGTTTGCAAATGCCGAAATAAGTCCCGCGTGGGCAGTCAGCGAAATTGCCGGAAGCGCGCCCTGAAGATTATCGGCAAGATATTCTCCGTCGGAATATACGGCAAGTTTTGTGCGCATGGCGTCCGGTATTTTTCGCTTTGAAAGAAAGCCTTTCATGAGTTCTCCGACTATATGATCGCTGTCGGCGCAGCTTCCGCCGTTCCCGCAGACAAGCAGTTTTCCGCCGTTTTCAAAACATTCCGTCAGTATATCCCGTGCCGAAATTATACTGTCCTTACATTCATACAGCTTTTGATATCTTTCTATTAGTTCTTCAAGCATTTTTATCCTTACTCCTTTCACAGCAGTCAAGTGCGAGTGCGAGAGCCGCAGCGTCTCCGATAGAATTTCCGAGCTTTGCCTTTACGACTTCAAGCACTTCCAATGACGCACTCAGCGCCTCTTTTTTCATTTCTTCGTACATTGATTTTTCAAGCAGCTCCGCGCTTCTTTCAAATATGCTTCCTATTACTATGCGGTCGGGATTGAGTATATCCGCAAGAACCGCGATTCCGCGTCCGAGCATACGTCCTGCCGTTTCATAGACCTCGATTGCCGTTTTATCGCCTTTTTCCGCAGCGTCGGCTATGGTCTTTGCGTTGATCTCAGAAAGTTCCGACAGATCCTTGCAGTACATCGGCTTTTCGCCTCTCTGCAAAGCTTCGCACGCCTTGATTTTGCCGTACATGGCAATTCCTCTGCCGCTTGCAAAGCCCTCAAAAGAGCCTTGCTTTCCGTAACCGGTCGGTCCGAAGTTTTCCATTCTTATATGCCCTATTTCTCCGGCGTTTCCGTTTGTGCCGTTATAGAGCTTTCCGTCAAGTATAAGCCCTGCACCCATGCCTGTCCCGAAGGTCAGAAAAACCATGTTGCGGCTACCGATACCGGCTCCGAACTTAAATTCGGCAAGTGCGCAGGCATTTGCGTCGTTGCACAGGTATGCCGGAAGTCCGAGCTGCTTATTTATAATCTTCACTATCTCTATATTATCCCAGCCGGGAAGATTGGGCGGAGAAAGTATAACGCCGGTTTCGGAATTCAGCGGCCCTCCGCAGCTTATTCCCACTGCAGCCGAATCATGTGCGAGCTTTTTTGCCGCGGACAGTATATTATCAAGCGTATCGTTTACGTTTGTCGTCGGAAACTTAACCTTTTCGTGAACCTGTCCGTCCTCATTCCCTCTTACGACGGCGCATTTTGTACCTCCTATGTCTATTCCGAGAAGTTCCATGCGGTCATACCTCCGTTTTTGCTTTTTCAGTTTAATTCTATTATGTTATGGACGGCGTTTCTTTGCTTTTTTTGGCATATGTGTTGCATTTTTTTAGATTATGGGATATAATCTCACTATCGGAGGAACGGAAAATGATAAAGCATTACACAAAGCTCCAGAAAGTTCCCGAAATCGGAATATCGGTGTTAGAAAAGACAATATACGGCGAATATCCTACGCACTGGCACGACTTTACCGAAATGGAATTTATACTTTCCGGCGGCGGTAAATACATCATTGACGGAAAGCAGCACGAAATACGCGAAAATATGCTTTTTTTTATGACGCCCGTAAATTTCCACAGCGTCAAAGTATCGCGCGGCGGGGCAAGAATAGTCAACATCAAATTTTCGGAAAGTTTATGCGACGGCAGCACTCTTTTTTCTCTCATTGCAAAAAACAAAGAAAACGCAGTGATTTTTCCGCAAAGCGACGCCATGTTTATAAGGGCATTGCTCCAACAGATGAAAGACGCCTGTTTAAAGGAAAACGAAGAATATCTCAAAGCCACTCTCGGCGTGCTGTTGCTAAAGACCGCACAAAACGTTTCGGCTGTCACGGACGGTTCGCTTTCTTACGCGCAGACGGCAATGCTCTACGTTCTCGAAAATTTCCGTTCGGACATAACCCTTTCTTCAGCCGCAAAGCACATAGGCTTGTCCGTATCATATCTCAGCAAAGTATTTGCGGACGAAAACGGTATTACTTTCAAAAAATATCTTGACGGCATAAGATTTGACTATGCAAAAAAACTGCTTGCATATTCCGATATGAGCGTTTCCGAAATCTGTGCCGAAAGCGGTTTCGACGACTACGCAAACTTTATGCGCGCCTTTAAACAGAATTTCGGAATGTCGCCCGGAAACTACCGCAGCATTTACCGCGGTACTGCTCAAAAAACAATATAAAACACAAAGGTGCAAGGCTTATCCTTTTGCGGACACAGCCTCACACCCTTTTTCACTTTTGCCGCGAAGTGCCGGTTTACTTTACGTTCCCGGTCCTACGCGACATTGCATTTAAGCGTTGCCGCTCAGTTTCCCGAACAGCGGCAGCACTTATTTCCGGTATTGGACGAACCCACGTTTGTGCAGCAGGACGTCGGACATTCCTTACACTGTTCTCCGCCGGCTATGCCGCTTGAAACCGCGCCGCAGCTCGGAGGATAGAAATCACAGGTCGGGAAATTCATGGTCTTGAACAGCTTGCAGGGATCTGTTGTCGAATCGGAAAGAACGGAGCTTTCTCTTTCGGGTACGCAGAATTCGGCGCTGTCGAGAAGTATGGAAACAGGTCTTTCCATTCTTGTAAGAGTAAACAGTCCGAGCGTTACATACAGCGATTTTACGCCGCACTCGTCGCTTACGGGCTTACAGCCGCAGCTGTTGCATATGCATTCGGGTATCTGTTCGCAGCAGCAGCAGGTACAGCCGTACTTATACGTTTTTTCAACAGCCTTTACCGCAAGGCATATGGGCGTTGCAACTTCAAGCACAACTTTGGGCATATTTGAAACCGCCTGTGTAAGTCCGGAATCCGGCACTCCGCCGCAGATAGAACCGTTGGCTGCCTCGGACGTGAACACGCTGACGTTTCCTTCGCTGCCGTACATTATTGTCTGCTTATCGTAAACGGCTATACCGCAGAACTCTCTTGCTCTGCCCGATACGCACGCTTCAAAGCATATGCGGAAATAGTATCTTATGTCTACCGCATAATAGCCGCGGTTAAAAGCGACGTCATGTACCGAAATGTTTGCCCAGAGAACTTCCGCGCTTGTGCATCTTATGGTAGTTGCGTTATCCACTATGTCCTGTCCTTCGTTATCGAGATATACTCTTAAATCCTCTATACATTCCTTATCTTTTGCGGAATCGTATATCTTATCGACATCTATGCAAGTGGACTTGTCTCTGCAGCAGCCCGTCGATGTTCCGAGAACATTTGACGCTGTCTGGCAATTTTTATCTGTCATAAGCTAAAAAACCTCCTTTGGATTAAAGGCTCTTATGACCTTGGAGCCTTTGCTGTATATTATGCCGCGATGAGGTTTTTTGTGCCGTGCGCAATATGCGCCTGCGACGCAAATAAAATTTTTTAAGGCTTTTTTGTTAAAACTTCTTGTAAAAGGCGCAATGTTGTTGTATAATAATATGAATAACTTTATTTGGTTAGGAGAAAAAATCATGGCACAAGTCAGAGCATTCGGTGCGCTGAGGTACACGGACAAAGGCAAAACCGCGCTTAACGTATGCCCTCCGTATGACATTATCAGCGAAGAACAGAGACTCGGTTACATTTCCGAAAGTCCCGAAAACATAATAAGGCTTGAAAAGCCCGTCGGTGACAACGCTTACGCGAAAGCGCGCGAAACATATCTCGGCTGGCTTAAAAGCGGCGTTATAGCCTGCGACGAAAAGCCCGGCATTTACGTCTACGAGGAAGAATTCGAAGCATACGGCAAAACAAAAAAGCTCCGCGGAATTTTCACGCGGGTAAAGCTTGAGGAGTTTTCAAAAGGCGTGGTGCTTCCGCACGAAGAAACGCTTTCCAAGGCAAAGCAGGACAGATTTGAGCTTATGTGCGCGACGGGCTGCAATTTCAGTCCCATTTATTCAATGTACAGCGACGAAAACCGTGTTATAAGCTCACGCGTAATGCAGTGCAGCGCAGGAAAGCCCGAAATTGAATTTACGGCGGAGGACGGAGTTATACAGCGTCTGTGGAAGATAGAAAACCGCGAAGATATAGCTTTTCTCGAAAAGGCTTTTGAGGATAAAAAGCTCTTTATCGCGGACGGTCATCACAGATACGAAACGGCGCTGCGTTACAGAGACAAGCTCATTTCCGACGGTGTTATAAAAGACGAAAACCACCCGGCAAACTACTGCATGATGATGCTTATAGACATGGAAAACGACGGTCTTGTGGTATTCCCCACTCACAGAATAGTAAGGGGTCTGGAAAACTACGACGAAACGGCGCTGCTTGACAAAATATCGGCGTACTTTGACGTAACGGGCATCGAGCAGAACGAAATTCAGTCGGTTCTCGGCGAAAATGACTCAGAAAAGGTCTTTGTCATGTGCTCAAAGGACAAGATTTTCTACAAGCTGACCATGAAGGACGGCGCGCAGCAAAAGGTTGCGGAAATGAATCCCGGAAAGACCGCCGCTTACACATCTCTTGACGTGACGGTGCTGCACTCGCTGATACTTGAGAACATTCTCGGCATTGACAAGCAAAACATGGCAAATCAGATAAACTTAAACTACACGCGCGACATTTCAGAGGCTATCGACCTTGTAAACTGCTCGCATGATGTAAACTGCGCTTTTCTGATTCGTCCGACGCTCATTTCACAGATAAAGGACGCGGCTCTTGCAGGAGAAAAAATGCCGCAGAAGTCCACATATTTCTATCCGAAACTCATAACGGGGCTTGTTATGAACCAGATACTTGACCCCGATACCATTTAACATAAAGTTTAAACCGAAAGGAAACAAACAAATGTCTATTGAACTCGAAAAGAACTATGATCCTCATTCAAGCGAGGAAAAAATATACGAAAAGTGGGAAAGTACCGGAAGCTTCAAGCCCTCCGGCGACAGGACAAAGCCGACCTACACCATAGTTATTCCTCCGCCTAACGTAACGGGACAGCTCCACATGGGACACGCTCTCGACGACACCTTACAGGACATTCTCATAAGATACAAGAGGATGAAAGGTTTTGACACGCTCTGGGTTCCGGGCACCGACCATGCCGGAATTGCAACTCAGATCAAAGTTGAGGAAAATCTCAGAAAAGAAGAAGGTCTTACAAGATACGATCTCGGCAGAGAAAAGTTTTTGGAACGCGTCTGGGACTGGAAAAACAAATACGGTTCGAGAATCATTACACAGCTTAAAAAGATAGGCTGCTCCTGCGACTGGTCAAGACTCCGCTTTACCATGGACGAAGGCTGTTCGGAGGCAGTAAAAGAGGTCTTCGTTTCGCTTTACGACAAAGGTCTTATTTACAGAGGTCACAGAATAGCAAACTGGTGTCCGCACTGCAAGACGGCTCTTTCCGACGCCGAGGTTGAAAATCCCGAACAGCAGGGCAATTACTGGCACATTAAATATTATGTAAAGGACAGCGACGAATACGTTATTGTCGCAACCACGCGTCCCGAAACATTATTCGGCGATACAGCCGTTGCGGTAAACCCCGACGACGAAAGATACAAGCACCTTGTAGGCAAAAAAGTCGTTGTTCCGTTTGTCAACCGCGAAATTCCGATAATAACCGACGAATACGCCGACATGGAAAAAGGCACGGGCTGTGTTAAGATAACTCCCGCGCACGACCCCAACGACTTCCTTGTAGGTCAGAGACACGATCTCGAACAGATAAACGTAATGAACGACGACGCAACTCTCAACGAGGTCGCGGGCAAGTTTGAAGGTCTTGACAGATACGAGGCGAGAAAACAGGTTGTAAAAGAGCTTGAAGAAATGGGAGTTCTCGTAAAGGTTGAGCCGACGGTTCACAATGTAGGCACATGCTACCGCTGCGGAACAACGGTTGAGCCGCTCATCTCTGATCAGTGGTTCGTAAAGATGGAGCCTCTTGCAAAACCGGCTATCGACGTTGTAAGAAGCGGAAAGATAAAGTTCATTCCCGAAAATCAGTCCAAAAAATACTTCAACTGGATGGAAAACATTCACGACTGGTGCATTTCCCGTCAGCTTTGGTGGGGTCACAGAATTCCTGCGTTCTACTGCGACAAGTGCGGCAAAATGATAGTTTCCAAGAAAGACGAAAAGATTTGTCCCGACTGCGGCGCTCCGCTTCGTCAGGAGGAGGACGTTCTCGATACATGGTTCTCGTCGGCGCTCTGGCCGTTCTCTACTCTCGGCTGGCCCGAAATCACAGAGGACTACAAGAGATACTATCCTACATCTACCCTCGTTACAGGCTACGACATTATCACGTTCTGGGTTTCGAGAATGATCTTCTCGGGACTTGAACACACAGGAAAAGCTCCGTTTGAAAACGTCCTCATTCACGGTCTTGTAAGAGACGAACAGGGACGCAAGATGTCTAAATCTCTCGGAAACGGCATTGATCCGCTTGAAGTTATCGAAAAGTACGGTGCCGACGCGCTCAGATTTACCCTTGTTACGGGAAATGCACCCGGAAACGATATGCGTTTCTCTTACACAAAGATGGACAATTCGAGAAACTTTGCAAACAAAATCTGGAACGCCGCGCGTTTTGTTCTCATGAACCTTGACGACGGAGCAAAGCCCTGCATTCCCGAAAATCTTGCAATCGAGGACAAATGGATACTCACGCACTACAACAATGCTGTTAAGGAAATAACAGTCAATCTCGACAAGTTTGAGCTTGGCGTTGCGGCTGCAAAGTTGCTTGAATTTATCTGGGACGTATACTGCGACTGGTACATTGAAGTCGTAAAACCCAGACTCTTTGAAAAAGGCACGCAATCCTGCAAAGACGCACAGAGCGTTCTTCTCTACGTACTCACGGGTATATTGAAGCTGCTGCACCCGTTTATGCCCTTTATCTCGGAAGAAATATGGTCTCACCTCAACATTTCAGACGGTCTTCTCATCTCGCAAAGCTATCCCGAATATGATGAAAAGCTCGACTTCGGCGCAGAATGCAAGAGCATGGACAGAGTTATCGACGCAATACGCGCCGTAAGAAACACAAGAACCCAGATGAACGTACCGCCGTCAAGAAAGGCTAAGCTCTACGTCATCTCGGAGTACACGGATTCTTTCAACGGAAATACCGGCAAATTCTTTGAAAAGCTTGCAAGCGCGTCGGGACTTGAAGTTGTTGACAGCTACGACGCGGACGGTGCGGTAAGCATTGTTTCGGACGGTGCAAAGATCTTTATTCCCATGGCTGAAATGCTTGACATGGAAAAAGAAAAAGCGCGTCTTGAAAAGGAAAAGCAGACAGCGCTTGCCGAAATAGAAAGAGTAAACAAAAAGCTCTCCAACGCTTCATTCGTTGACAAGGCTCCTGCTGCCGTCGTTGACGGCGAAAAGGCTAAGCTTGCAAAATACACCGAAATGCTTGCCAATGTCGAAGATATGTTAAAGGCTCTCGACAAGTAATTTACAAGATTGTACCGCATTACGGGGGATGACAAAATACCCCGTATTTTTATTGAACGGGGAATATTATGAACATCAAGACTTTCTGTATGGGCGTGTGCGCGACAAACTGCTACATTGCCGACGACGGCTGCGGAAACTGCGCCGTTTTTGATCCCTGCGACATGGGCGATAGCGTATACAGGTACACAAAGTTGCAAAACCTGGAAATATGTGCTGTTATCATCACTCACGCGCATTTTGACCACATATTCGGTCTTACGGACTTGATAAACGCCGCAAAAGCCGATGGATTAGATATACCTGTATACATTCACGAGCTTGACGCGGCTGCAATGTCCGACGTTTCGGCTAATCTTTCGGGTACGCTGTTTAAAAGTCCGTATTCATATAACGGAAAGCTGAAAACACTCAAGGACGGCGACACTGTAACAGTCGGAAAACTTTGTTTTAAGGTAATGCACACACCCGGTCACACGCCGGGAAGTTCCTGCTTTGCGGAGGAGCACGAACGCGTCATATTCACGGGCGACACGATGTTTGCCGGCAGCTGCGGCAGAACGGATTTTGACGGCGGAAGTCCGTCGGACATGAAAAACTCGCTTTCGTCGCTTGCCGCGCTTTGCGGAAACTATGAAATATACCCCGGTCACGGTCAGAAAACAGAGCTTGATGAACAACGCGCGCACAATCCATATATGTCATGAAAAAAGCAAGAACTTACATCGGCGATGTTGTTATTAACATCTTAATTTTTGCTTTTTGCATTGCCTTTTCTATGATTTTACGCTATAATTACGCTAAGATAAGCACCGTCACGGTAACGCTTGACGGAAAAGCCGCAAAAACTCTTGATCTGTCGCAGAACTCGTCCTACTCCCCCGACGGCGGTCACACGACGGTTACGGTAAAGGACGGAAAAGCGTATATTTCGGATTCTGACTGCCCCGACGGTCTTTGTCTTTTGATGAATCCCGTCACAAAGGACGGCGGCAGCGTTATATGTCTGCCGAACAGGGTTGCGGTAGTGTCGGAAAAATCAAATAACGGCGGAGGTGCGGACTATGCGGCAGGATAACAAAAAAGCGCTCCAAGTTATGCTTGACGCCGCGTTATTTACTGCTTTTGCGGCAATAATATCTATTATTGAAAGTTTTATATTTCCGACGGGACTGTTTCTGCCGGGAGTTAAGCTCGGACTTTCAAACATTGCAACGGCTGCCGCGTTTTATCTTTCAGGCACCGTGTGCGCGTTTTTCACGGCATTCTTACGTCCGCTGTTTATCTTTGTTTTTACAGGGAATGCCTTTTCGCTTTGCCTTTCGATGTGCGGATCGCTGTTATCTTTCGCAAGCCTTATTATATCAAAGCCGCTTTACGGTAAACGCATATCATTTATCGGCGTATCGGCGCTCAGCGCGCTTTTTCACAGCATAGGTCAGTCGATAGCCGGCGGTATTCTGACATCGGGTACTGCATTCGCTTTATACTTCCCGTTATTTGCTGCGGCAAGCGTTATAAGCGGAGACATTTGCGGCGTTGTCATGAATACTGTTCTGCCGAGACTGTCTGCGGCTTTCGGACGGACAAAGGGCACGGAGAAAGCTCTATGAAAAAAATTATAAATTCGATTCTCGCATTTTCTGCGGCGTTAATAATTTTACTGTCCGGCTGTCAGAGTTCCGCGAAATACATTTACACGCAGTTTTTTTCAATGGACACGGTAATTGAACTTCAGTCCGACTCGGATAGCGGCACGGACGAGGTTGAAAAGTACACGTCGGAGCTTGAAAAAAACATATCGGCTAACATCGCCGACAGTGAAATTTCAAAGCTCAACGCTACCGGATATGCTTCCCTCTCGCCAGAAATTTACTCTATGCTTGAAAAAGCCGCATACGTTTCGGACATAACCGACGGTGCGTTTGACTTATGTTCGGGCGCATTGGTAAAACTCTGGAACATTACCTCGGAAAATCCGAAAATTCCGTCCGATGAGGACATTAAAAACGCGCTGAAAAGCTGCGGTGCGGAAAATCTGACTTTGCATGACGGAAAAGCCGAGTTAAAAAATAAAAGCGCTGTCGATCCGGGAGGATTTGCAAAAGGCTATGCCGCGCAAAAGTGCATTGAAATACTGAAAAACAACGGCGTAAAAAACGCTATGATAAGTTTCGGCGGAAACGTGGCAGTGACGGGTTCTTCCGAGAACAACGCAAAAGATGGCAAAAACGGCTGGAACATCGGAATAAAAAATCCCGACGACACGTCAGGCATTATCGGATACACAAGACTGTGCGATAAGGTTATTGCGGTATCGGGCGACTATGAAAGATATTTTGAAAAGGACGGCGTAAGATACCACCACATATTTGACACAAAAACCGGGTATCCTGCGGACAGTTCCTTACGCAGCGCTGCGGTCATCTGTGACGACGGTCTTTATGCAGACGCTTTTTCTACCGCGCTTTTTGTAATGGGGCCGCGAAAGGCTTTGGAATTCTACAACAAAAAACTTATCGGCTTTGAGGCGGTTCTTATCTGCGGTGACGGCACTGTCTACATTACCGACGGTCTGTACGGCGATTTTATACCCGACGGCAATGCCGTAAACTCCGACGGCAGGCACTACGTATTCAAACCTCTTTCAGGTATTAATTCTTAGATTTTTACCGAAAGACTAACTGTTAAAAGTCAAGATGTAAGATGTAAAATTAAAAAATTATCTGAATAAAAACAAGCATAGCAAACATATCTCAATGAGGAAGCCTTGAAAAAACATCAGGAAACAAATTAGGCAACAAGCATATATGGTAAACGAAATTTTTCTTTTGCAAAAATCAGTCGCACAAGTTTCTTTGCTGCGCGAGATATAGCAACACTGTAATGCTTGCCCTTAGAACGTTTTTTAGCGAGATATGCGGCAAATTTACCACCATATATGCAAACATATTTAGTCGCGTTGTAAAGGGCAAACAGCAGATATTCTGAGCCGCGCTTTTCCATGTGCGCATAGCAGCTTGTGAGTTGTCCTGATTGGTATGTAGATAGTGACATTCCGGCAAAAGCAAATATCTTCTCCGGCGTTTCAAATTTGGAAAGATGCCGAATGCATCTCTCATCCATGTTTTAAATGTAAAATAAATTTGAACGGAAACGGAATACCCGTCTCTCTTCCCGAAAATTCGGGAGTAATAATAAAGCTTAACAAATTAATATAAGAGGTAAAATGTGATGGAAATCAAATTGATTGCTATGGATTTGGATGGTACACTGACACAGCATAAAAGCCACATGAATGCTGCTAACAGAAAAACGCTGGAAGCATTGGCTAAGCAATATAAGCTGTTGATGGTTGGAGCAGGTCAGGTTGAGAGAATCTTCAAACAGATGGAAAGATTTCCGATAGACATAATAGGAAACTACGGGCTTCAATACGGAGAGTATTGCAGTGAAACAGGCGAAATCAAAATAATACGGGATATGAAATGCAGCTGTGACAGTGAGAATATAGAACGCAAGGTGACAGAGCTGAGGGAAAGATTCGGATATACTGAATTTTACGGCGACAACGTTGAATATCACCCGTCCGGGTGCGTGACAATTCCGTTGCTCGGAACCGCTGCAGCGAAGGAAAAAAAGCTCGCATTTGACCCCGACCGAACTAAACGGAGAAAAATATACAGGGATGTGTGTGAAACATTCCCGGAATACAGTGTGTTTGTCGGCGGATCGTCGAGCTTTGATATGGCGCCTAAGCCTTACAACAAATATTACGCACTTGACAGTTATTGCAGTGAAAAAGGATATTTACACGGTGAAGTTGTGTATATAGGTGATGACTATGGCATGGGCGGAAACGATGAATCCGTATACCAATCTGATTTCAATTATTTGAAAATAGATAACTTTGAGGACTTCCCAGAAATTGTGGGATCGTTGCTGAGATATTCACACTCATCAATATAAAGGAGATTCAAAGCATGAAAAAACTCTTTACCGTACTTCTTGCGGCAATTCTTATTTTCTCTTTCTGCTCCTGCAAAAAATCCGACGGCGGCATTACGGGGGATCTGCGTGAGGACATTTCAGACGCTGAAGTAAAAAACAATGATGTTCAAAACCAAGATGAGAGCGTCAATACTCCCAATGAGGAACAAAAAAAAGAAACAGAAAATACAGACGAACAAAACACAGTTCTGGGATTCATTCAGTCGTATGACGCGGTAATTTTCGACGGCGAGGACGCAACAAAAGCCACAGCCGACGCATTTATAAAAGCCCTTAAAGAAGCCGACGCCGACACTTTAAGTGAATTATGCGGCGGCAAGCCGGAGCTTTATTCTTTCCTTAAAGATACCGAAATAGGCGCAACAAATGCCGTTCGCTTTACGTTTGCGGACGATAAGACTGACGAGGAAGAAACTAAAAACAACCGCATTGCACTTTGCAAATACGCTTCATTTTACGCGCTTTCCATGGACATATCGAAAATGCCGGAAAACGACACTTTAATGCAGGGAAACGGAATTTATCTTCTCAAAATCGAGACGGATAACGGAATGGGCTGCCCGATAACCATGTTCTGCAGCTCCGACAAGGTTTCGTATGACGACTTTTTCATACCGCAGCAGCCCGACAATTACGACAAATTCATAAGCGAATTTTCCGCGTCGTACTGCAAGGATCAGCTTACCGTCGGCAAAAACGATCCGTCTGCGCTTGATCTGTCAAAGGACGTTCACTTCATAACGCACATAATGGCGTATTTCACGAACGAATACCCTCCCTACTCTTTTGACGAGATAAACAGCTTTATTTCAAAAGTTTTTTCGGGCAATCCCGGACTTAAAAACGGCGACATTTACACATGGGCACTTACCGCAGGCGATGATTTCCCCGACCAACCGAGCCGCACCGACAAAATTCTCGGCTGTTCATACGCGCACGGCGCTACTACCCTTATTCACAAAATCACGGACATTCGTAAGGACGGAACAAGCGCCGTCTACACCGTAGAGTACTACGGCGACTATGCCGGTCTTATCGTCGGAGATATTTACGAGTACTACTTTGACGAACAGGACGGCATACCCGTACTTTCGGGCATTGCGCTTGTAAAGGACAGCGGAATCGAAACGGCTGCCATATCGTTCTGACATTTTCGTAATATAAAAAAACAAACCGCGGAGAAAGACAAAAATCTTCGCGGCAATTTTTTGCTTATTTTAAAAAATTTCAGACGGTGTCTGTCCTTTCCTTCCGGAATTTTCCCGGCGACATTCCCTTATGCTTGCCGAACTGCTTTATAAAATAACTCAGATCATTATATCCGCAGTCAAGCGCTATCTGCGTTACGGGTTCGTCGGTATTGAGCAAGAGTTTTGCGGCTTTGGATATGCGGTACACGTTGAGATATTCGACAGGCGTATGTCCCGTCATACTCTTGAAATATGCGCAGAAATACTTGGGCGACATTCCGCAGACATTTGCCATATCCGTAAGATTTATCTGTCGCGAATAATTCTGTCTTATGTATTCGAGTGTGCGTTTGAGCTTTACCGAATCTTTATTCTGTGCGACGGAGTCTGTGTTTGTCCGATTTACAAGCCCGAGACGCAGAAAAGTGCAGTAAAAATTATATATTGCGCTTACCGTTTCCATTTTCACATACGGCAGCCGTCCCGACGCGCCGCTTTCCAATGCGCCGAACACCGCGTTTATTGCCTCAAGCGCGCGCTTATCCTCAGGCACTTCGCAAAAGCTTATTTGCCCCGATTTTATTTCATTTACAAACGACTGCACGCTCTGCTGCGGAGTTGCAAATCCCAACGGATCAAACACGGCGCAACTGTATTCGCAGTTTTTTTCGGGTATTGCGCCGTGAAGCGTATCGCTGTTTACCACCGCGGATTTTCCGCTTTCAAGAAAGTATGTTTTTCTGCCGAGCGTAAGAAAAAGATTTCCCTTTGTTACGCGTATAAGTTCTATTTCTTTATGCCAGTGATGCACCATCTCATATTTGGGCGAAAAAGGATAAAGACTATAAAGTTCTATCGGAAAATCCTGCGTTCCGTGCTGCTTAATCTCATTAAAACCCATTTTCTCACCATGCATCTGAATATTGTTATATTTTTTGTTATTATAACACAAGCAACCATTTAAAATCAAGTATATTATTATAGTAACAGCAAAATATAATTTTTCGGAGGTAAATATAAATGGCACAGTCAAGACTTATCGGAAATTATCCCGTCATTGGCATAAGACCTACCATTGACGGCAGACGCGGTGCTTTGAAAGTACGCGAATCACTTGAAGAACAGACAATGAACATGGCAAAGAGCGCGGCAAAACTCATAAGCGAAAATCTTTGCTATACAAACGGCGAGCCTGTAAAGGTCATTATTGCCGACACAACCATAGGACGCGTTGCGGAGGCTGCTGCATGCGCGCAGAAATTCAAGGACAACGGCGTTGACATAACGCTTACGGTCACTCCCTGCTGGTGCTACGGTTCGGAAACAATGGACATGGATCCTATGACGATAAAAGCGGTTTGGGGCTTTAACGGCACCGAACGACCAGGTGCGGTTTATCTTGCAAGCGTTCTTGCGTCTCACGCGCAGAAAGGACTTCCGGCTTTCGGAATTTACGGTCACGACGTACAGGAAGCTGACTCAACCGAAATTCCCGCTGACGTAAAGGAAAAGATTTTACGTTTTGCAAAGGCAGCAGTCGCGGCTGCGACCATGAGAGGAAAATCGTATCTCCAGATTGGCTCTGTCACCATGGGCATTGCAGGCTCAATAGTTAATCCCGACTTCTTTGAAGAATATCTCGGAATGAGAGTGGAATCCGTCGACGAGGTTGAGATAATACGCCGAATGACAGAGGGAATATATGACAAGGCAGAGTATCGGAAAGCTCTCAAATGGGTAAAGGAAAACTGCAAAGAGGGATTTGACAAAAATCCTTACGAAGTGCGCGAAAGCGACAAGAAAAAGGAAGAGTCCTGGGAATTCATCGTAAAGATGATGTGCATTATAAAAGACCTTTACAACGGCAACAGCAACCTGCCCGACGGCTATCTTGAAGAGTCTGTCGGTCACAACGCCATTGCCGGCGGTTTTCAGGGACAGAGACAGTGGACGGACTTTTATCCCAACTGCGACTTTCCCGAAGCGCTGCTCAATTCCTCTTTCGACTGGAACGGAGCGCGCGAATCCTACATTCTCGCAACCGAAAACGACTCTCTCAACGGCGTTTGTATGCTGTTTTCAAAGTTACTTACGAACACGGCTCAGATATTTGCGGACGTTAGAACATATTGGAGTGAGGACGCCGTAAAGAAAGCCACGGGTTATTCTATCGAGGGCAAGGCAAAGGACGCCGGAGGATTTATTCACCTCATCAACTCAGGTGCTGCCTGCCTTGATGCCTGCGGTGAAGTCAAGGACAAGGACGGGAACGGCATTATCAAGCCGTTCTGGGAAATGACCGATGCCGACATCAAAGCCTGCACGGACGCGACGGTATGGTGTGCTGCCGACAAGGGCTATTTCAGAGGCGGCGGATTCTCCTCGAGATTCCTTACAAGAGCCGAAATGCCTGTTACAATGTTAAGACTTAATCTTGTAAAAGGTTTAGGTCCCGTTATGCAGATAGCCGAGGGCTGGACCATAAATCTGCCCGACGAGGTTTCGGACATTCTCTGGAAACGCACCGACTACACATGGCCCTGCACATGGTTTGCTCCGAGAATGACCGGAAAAGGCGCGTTTGCAACCGCTTACGACGTTATGAACAACTGGGGCGCAAATCACGGCGCCATAAGTTACGCTCACATAGGCGCGGACGTTATCACGCTTTGCTCAATGCTGAGAATACCCGTTTGTATGCATAACGTACCCGAAGAAAAGATCTTCCGTCCGTCAAGCTGGAACGCTTTCGGCATGGACAAGGAAGGACAGGATTACAGAGCCTGCAGCGCTTACGGCCCGATGTACAGAAACATTAGATAAACGGTTATACTTACAGCAAAACTGCCGCCCTTTCCGGGCGGCAGAAATTTTATTGCGCACCTTTTAACAGGTGCTTTTTTTATTTTTTTGCGCACAGAATTTATGTGTTCTGCGGCACACGGCACATTTATTTTCCTGACTTTTTTATATGCTCTTTAAAAATGATATTGATATACTGAGAAAGCGATCTGTCGTCATACTCTGCTTCCTCGCGGAGCTTTTCAAGAATATCTCCGTCAATGGTTATGCTTATCTTCTCTTTTAACGGTTTCATACTTTTCACCACCGATATTATTATACGCAAAAATCGGAACAGCTCTTGACAAGTAGTATAAAGTATGATTAATCTTAACAGTTGCAAAGGAGCAAAAGAGTTTATGTTCTTCAGCCGCGGCGGAGTAAAATGCACTATCACCGAAAAAACACGTTCCGGACATCAAAGCCGCGAATTTTCCCGTTCAGCAGAAAGAAAGAACAATACGGTTTTATTTTTATCCTGTATGGCGGCAAACTATATTCCGGTCTGCATTGTATCAATACTTGTAATATCGACAGCTTTTTTAGCATTTTTACTCTATTTCAAGCAGGCTGTTGAGCGTCACATACCCTTGCGGATTTCTGCGCATGAGATCCCATATAAAACCGCCCGCAAGGTCATATTCCTCTATAAGCGCGCACTTTGCGGCATAACTTCTCGCATCCTCAAACCAGACGACGTGCGCTCTTGAAAATTCATCGGTATAGTAAAAGTACGGCGCCATATTCTCCTCGTCAAACTCTATCTCGGCTCCGTACCTTATCGCAAGCTCTATTGCGGTTTCGGTTGACAGCGACGGTGCGTCACTCTCACCCTGAACAAAAGGCAAAGTCCAGTCATAGCCGTAATTTGATATGCCGAGTATTAGCTTTTCCGACGGTATTCTGCTAAGAGCATAATCTATCACACGTCTTACAGACGGCACAGGCGCGATCGGCAGCGGAGGCCCGAAACGGTACCCCCATTCATACGTCATGAGAAACACATAGTCGGCAGCCTCGCCGAGGCCTGCATAATCAACGCCCTCATAAAGCGTACCGGTCTGCGTATCGGAGATTTTCGGCGGCACGGCGACGACGCATATATATCCGTTATTATTCATCTCACGTGTGAGCTGAGAAATGAAATTTGTATAATTATCCCTATCAGCCGCGGGCAGATATTCAAAATCAACATCAACGCCGTAATATCCCTTTTGTATCACGTTATTCAGTACACTATTCACAAGATTCTGCGTGCTCTGCGGATCATTTAGCACGGCATCTGCAAGACTGCTGCTGAAATTTCCGTACTGTGTGAGCGTTGAAAGGTGCATAAGCGGCTTTACATCATACCGGTATGCCGTATCTATCAGCCGTTCGTCATCGGGCGCTATAAGCTCTCCGCTCTTGGTAAAACCATAGGTAAATGGCATGAGATACGTCATATAGCTTATTACGGTATCAAGCAGGCTTTGCGAAATAAAGTCATAGGCATATCCTCCGAGAAAACACGGTATTTTCACATTTTCAAGATAGTTTATCACAACCTGTGCTCCCTGCGGCACATTAGCTGCTCCGCCGAGAAATATATTATTGCGGTAAAGCATTTTTGCGCTGATACCGTTGTTTTGAGCGACGCTCTGAGCGCTCTGCTCATTTTGTAAGGTGTACGTCCTATCGGGGAAAAGTACGGTTATGCTCTGCCCCACCGCAAGCGCACCGTCTTCGCCTACTCCGTTATCATACGACAGCTTTTGAGCCGAAACGCCGAATCTTCTCGCTATGGAATATATGGTATCTCCCGGCTGTACAACGTATATTTCCATAAAAACCAAACTCCTTTTTCAGTCAATATTATTCGGAAAAAGGGCGGAAAATTCCGAAAAAGTAAACAAATACAAGCCGTTATGCATATAATACATCACATTCATTTTACAAGAGGTGTTGGTATATGCTGTTTTGCGGCGACATATTTTCAAATCTGTTATTTCTGTTTCTCAGGCTCTCTCCCACTGCAAGCTTTCCGCCGCCGTTAAGCGCCGCAGAGGAACGCGAATATTTCAAAAAGTGCCGCGACGGCGACATGGAGGCACGCAACGTACTGATTGAGCGCAATCTTCGGCTTGTTGCGCACATTGCAAAAAAATACTATTCACAGAACTGCGACAGCGACGATCTTATTTCAATCGGCACGATAGGACTTATAAAGGCTATCGACTCTTTTGACACCTCCAACGGCGCGAGGTTTGCGACATATGCCGGGAAGTGTCTGCAAAACGAAATTCTCATGCATTTCCGTTCGCAGAAAAAACTTGCGAGCGAAACCTCACTTTCGGACACGGTTGAAAACGACAAGGACGGAAATCCGCTGACGTACATGGACATTATAAGCGTTGACGACGACATTGCCGACAAAATTCACCTGAAAATATACACCGAAAAGCTTTTACAAGGTATTGAAACGGTGCTTACGCCGCGCGAAAAGCAGATAATCGTCATGCGGTACGGTCTCGGATTTTCAAAACCCATTACACAGCGTGAAGTCGCGCAGAAGCTTGACATTTCGCGTTCTTACGTATCACGCATAGAAAAATGTGCGCTCGAAAAATTACGCGGAGTATTTGAATGATTATTTTGCAAAAAAATGCGGATTTTGTGGAACTTTTACGAAAAAGTTTCGTCTATAATAGCAAACGGAGGTGTTTTAATGAAAAAATATATTATTTTCTCGTTATTACTCTTGGGACTATACACATTTTCCGCTTGCTATCCCATTGCACCGCTGTCAGAAACAGATGAAAATCAAAATACTTCGAAATTTAACATAGAAAACACCGACACAGACGGCGAAAGTAATTCCGAACAAAACGAAAAGTCCGAAAACGAAGGTTCGGACAGCACAGAAGAACAGCAAACGCCCATGGCGGTACGCATTGACGGCGTGCTTTACACCACGGACGGTGAAATAAGCGATATGCCGCGCTGCGGAGTTATGGACGGATACATCGACTCATGTGTTGACAAAAACTCTTTACCTGACAAAGACAATCAGTCTAATTTCGGCGACGATCTCGGTTTCCAGTACGGCCCCGACGGCACAATTCATGTACTTATCGACGGAAATTGGGTGGTATTCCGTAATGTGCGGAACGATGATAACAGCAATGACGGGCAAAAGGCAGATGTCATAATGTTCGACGGCAAAGCATATGAGAAAACCTCGCTTTCGGCAAGCACTCTCGAATGGCTTGAAAACTACAACAGTCTGACGCACAGCGAACAGCAGCTTATTGAGTACATTCCCGAGGATCTTATTTTCTGACAGACCGCGCGGCCGATCAAATAAAGCCGATCTTAGAATATGGGACACCGCATATACAACAACTCTCCTGTCTATGCAAAAAAGCCCCATATACAAAGATAACCGGACGGTATCAAAACCGTCCGGCGTTTTTTATTTCCCGATCTTATTTAAAGATATCGGTTACGTCGATTATGACGTCATTTTCTCCGCTTGCGCTCATAATGTCCTCTTTTGACATTGCAGCAACTTCAAGTTCGGGAATTACATATTCTTTTTTCATTTGCATTTACCTCATTATCAGTCTGCAACATAAAGCGCTGCGTACTTATCGACAAGCTCTTTCTGTGCGTCTGTAAGCTGATTGTAAGCTTCTTGGTTATCCTTATAGCTCTTGCAGATCTTTGTAAGGCTTGTGGTTACGGTATTGCCGTAGAGTGTTTCATTTCCCATATCCGCATAAGTTCTGATGGTGAACTTATCGTTTACGTGTTCTTCGGGAATTCCTACGATTGCTGCGGCTATCTTAATAAGACCGTCGCCCACGCTGTAATGATATTCGGTTCCGTCGTTCTTATTGTATGCATCTCTCGAAACATATTTTACTTCGGACTCAAATGTAAGCTCGTTATTTCCGAGAAGCTCGGTTCTGGCTACGAGATATCCGTAAGATACAAGATTCGCATTGCTCTTGATTTCTTCGCCTACGCTCGAAAGAAGTCTGATACCGTTGGGAGCGGTTCTTACGGAAGCTGTGCTTTCGTCTTCAAGAGTGAGCATAGGAGTCCAAACTGCATTGAGAGTTTTATCGCCTGCCGTGCCGAATGTTACGGTCTCGCCGGGCTTATAAACCTTTTCGCCGTCTGTCCAGCCTGCAAATGCAAAGCCGTTCTTGGTAAATGCTGTATCTTCGGGAAGAACGGTATTTACGTCCTTTGCAAAGTATCTTGTTGCCGGTGCAGTACCTGCCGCGTCTGTTCCGAGGTCAAAGTTAAGTTTGAACATTTCCTTCATGGTAATGTTATTGAACATGAAGTCAAAGCCGACCGTTACGGCATTTTTGCAAGCCTCGTCATAGAATATCTGACCGGGTTCCCATACAAAGTATGTCATAAGATTGGAATCTTCTGCGCTCTTGAGTATATACGTATATGTCTGATACTGATCGTTGAGAGAGCATACTCTTTTTTCGTTATTTACGCCGGGAGTATACGCCTTTACGTCATCGACAATACTGCTCTGATCCCATGCTTTCGGGAAATGTATAAATATCTTGGGCTTATTCTCAGGGTTTGAAGAAAGCTTGAATTCGGAAACCGTATCTACGCCGTCTTTTGTCGTCTTCTTATAGAGCGTAAGATCCTTGATCTTATTCCAGGAAGCATAAGTTTCGTCTGTATACTTTGCAGTGAAGGAGAAGTAATAATACTTAGGATTCTCAGCTGTGCCCTTTTCGTAGTCGATAAGGTTATTCCAGCTAAGTCCCTTAAAGGTATTCTGCGGCATTTCCTTACCGGTTCCGAGTGTGAGAACGCCGTTTCTGATCTTAGAGAAGAAAGAATTGTCACCAAGACGGATCATAGAGTCGGTATCTACACCGAGGTCGCCGTTAGGAACAAGGTTTTCACCGTCGGTTGCAAAGTCATTCGACATCTTTATTGAATAATTAGGTGTGATATAGCCCTTGCCGTCAGCAGTAAATCCGGATACGGAATTTGAAGTAAAGGGCATACCTTTGAGAGTGTTGCAGGTTGTCCATTTATCGTGATACTTATTGATACCGAACACTGCAGTCTTGGTATCTTCGTCATATGAGTTAAAATAGAGATTGCTCCAGTTTACGGATTTTAAGAATTCTTCGCCGCCTGTAAAGCTGTCGGGAAGCTTTGCGGTGATCTTTCTTGTTCTGTAATCAACGTTTGTCGCACCGTTTGCGGGTGTAAATACCATATCCGTAAGGTCATAAGTTTCGGTAGGAGTCTTTGAATAGAGCTTAATGTAGTCAACGTACAGAGCTTCATTTTCAAAGTAGTCGTTGAGAAGGTCGAAACGGAACATTGTTACGGTATTGCCTTTAAAGGTGCTGTTTGCCGGGAAATAGTAGAGATAATCGTGATACTCGCCGTCGCGCGCTACGTTTATCTTGATGCTGTTAGCTTCTCCGAGACCTACGGTATCGGTGGTGTAATAAATCTGAAGCTTTGTTTCGTCGGAGTCAGCCTGAGTTACTCTGTCATAGTAAGGTGTATCAAATCTTGCTCTGATAAGAATAGCATTTACGTTTGAAACAGGGAACTTCGGATTGAACGAGAAGTTCGGGTCGCGCATCTTCTTGACAGTGTTGCCGCCGTCGTCTTTGATTGTAATGCCGTCCTTTCCCGTATAATTTGCGGTATTGGGATCGTAGTAAAGCTTAAGAGCCGAACCGTTAACGGCGTCGGAATCCTTTTCTATCTTGGTTGTAAGTACGGACTTTGTCCACGAAGTGAACGTTTCGCCGATAAAGAACGGACGGGTTGTCATATCGTATGAATACATATCAACAGGATAACCGAGATCGCTTGCTACGCCGTCTTTAAGATAAATCTTGAAGCTTTCGATTCTTATTTCTTCTCCCTCAAAGAGTTCGTTGGTCGGGTCAACACGCATAGCGGTAAAATCGCCGGACCATTTAGCGCTGTCCGAAAAATCAAACACATAGTCATGTGATTTGCCGTCAAACTTGAACTGGAGTTTCTTCTGATTTGAACCGGAGAGACCGTTTGTGGTGTTGTATTTTCCGCCGGCTGCGGTTGTCATGAAGAATATCTGCAGCGCATTCATATCATTGTCCCTGTTGTTTACGGTGCCGTTTACACGCTCTTCATAAGGAGAAGTTGCGGTAGCGGTAACAACAACGCTCTTGATATTTTCTGTCGGGATCATGGGAACATACATATTGAAGATCGGATCGTTTGCGGAATAGTATGTACCCTTTACTCCGTCCTTGGTAAGGTCAAATTTATGTTCGCCCTTGTCGCTGCCCTCAGAGGTCTTTGTAAAAGTAAGAACCATATCTTTGCCGTCAAAGCCGAAGTCTACATTACCGATATTTGCCCAAGCGCTACCCATAACGTCGGGTTTTCTAGACATATCGAAATTGAAGAACTCAGCCTCTTTGCCGTAGTCGTCATATGCAACGATACTGTCGATGTAAATCTCCTCGCCCTCATACAGGTAGTTGGGAAGGTCGATACGGAGATCTGTAAGTTCGCCGCTCCAGAGTGCAAGTCCGGAAAGGTCGAATGCATAGTCATGATATTCGCCGTCGAATACAAGATTCTGCATAGTCGAACTGCCTTCGGCTATACCGCCCTTGGTAGTCTTGATATATACCTTGAGCGCGCTTGTGTCACCCTCGTTAAGAGCGCCGTTTACACGTTCTGCATACGGAGAAACAGCCTTTACGCGAAATACTATCTTGTTGATAACACTTGTAGGAATTGAAGGAACCGCAAGCCAGAAGTTAGGATCGTTGATACCCTTGCGTTCGGCAGCCGTGCCTTGGACGGTAAGCTCCTTGGTAACGCTCTTGTCCGAAACATCGGGAGTAACTTTAAGTTCGCCGTTTTCAAAGGATTTTGAAATCTTTCCGACATTAGCAGCCCAGTTGCTGAAAGTACCGGGATCTTGGCTCATGTCGTAGTTAAGGAACGTATCGGGTGTGCCGTATTCCTCATACAAATTTGTGGTGTCCACGACAGTTTCTTTTTCTTCATCAAGAAGCTGTGCGTTTTCGGTAACTTCACCGGCATTTTCAACAGTTTCCGCCGTGGGTGCGGCAAGAGCCGTTGTCTGTGCAAGCATAAGTGCTGCGAGGATAACGCTGAAAAATCTCTTCATGTTTTTACACTCTCCTTTTGTTAAATATAGTTTTATTGAAGGATTTTTACGCTAAAAGTATTTTCTGACGCTGATACCGACACAATTCCGACACAGAGTTGTACAAATTTGTCGTATTTTTGTTTTATTTTGCTGCTTTTTGGCAAGCAGACGTCTAAACGCAAAAATACCTGCCGTGCAGAGTTCCGAAAATTCAAAACTTTTCCGTACAGCATCGCGTCAATCATTACAATATAATTATAGTTTGTTTTAGCACAAAAATCAATGAATAAATTGTTACAAAGTGCATTTTCGGCAAATCTGAACAAATACAAAGCCGCAAATTGTAGATTATAACAAAATTATACTTACACCACATTGACATTTAAACTATATTTGCGCATTTCACAGGAGATTTTTACATTTTTTCGTCGATTTCGTGATTATAACAATGTTGCTGTTTGTATAACATTATTGCTATCGCTTAATTGTTTGTTAATAAAGTAAAAAAGGGCAGTTTACTGCCCGTCACGGTTATCAATTTGAATTCAACTGTCAGAAAAGTTCCTCGGCGTCAATGATAACATCGTGCTCGCCGCTGGCATTGAGAATATCCTCGTCAGAAACAAAAATTTCGATTTTGAATTCGGGTTCTGCGTACTTTTTATTCATTATATTTAACCTCACCAAAATAATGTTTTGTATTGCGTCAATATACGCAGGATAACCGTCATTTGCATTTTCGTCTTTTACAACTAAAGTTCCGAACATTGTCAGGGATTCGCTGACTTTTCCGGCTTTGATTTCGTTCGCAACTCCTTCGGGCTGAGATGACATATCAAGGCTGAAATTCGGGAAAGGATATCCGTAATCCTCCGCATTGAGTTCCGCACCCGTCTGCACCTCGCTTACGGTTTCCTGTGCGGTTTCGGCAACCTCGGCTTCCGGTGCTGCAAAGGCTGTCATTTGTACAAGCATCATGCCTGCAAGCAGTATGCTTATCACAAAAGCATTTTTGAGTGACAAAATCGTGTCGCCGACGTTTTCCGCATACATTATTGACACTTTAATACATATATGATATAATGTCGAAAATACGAAAAACGAGGGAGATTGAATGAAAATAACATTTCTCGGCACAAGCCACGGATATCCCGAAAAAGGCAGAGTCGTATCCTGCACAATGGTGGAAACAGGCGGCAAAATTTACATAATCGACGCAGGTTCCGCAGTTGACGAACACTTAGTGGAACAGGACGCAGACTTTTCCGCAGTACGCGCGGTCTTCATCACACATATGCACTCAGATCATGTTAACGGGCTCTTATCGCTGCACGAAGAATTTCTGAGTTACCGTTACAATGATCAGACCGTCTGCTATCTTCCCGAGGACGACGCCTTGGACGGTTATCTGGCATTTGCAAAAACCATACATCTGGATCCCGAAGAAATATGCAAAACCGTTGACTTCAGAGTAACAAAAGAGGGTATCTGCTACCGGGACGAAAATATAAAAGTGCGCGCAATTCCGACAATGCATATTATGCACGGGCAGTATCCGGCATTTGCTTACGAAATACTTGCGGAGAACAAAAACGTACTGTTTACCGGCGATATGGACATTGGATTTCCCGAATACGAACAGGTTGTCGGCACGCAAAAGCACGACCTTGTAATATGCGAAATGGCGCACGCGGATCTAAAGGACATAAAGGAAAAGCTCAAAAAGACAAACACATCAAAAATGCTGTTAAACCACTACCATTATCCGAGGCTGCAAGGTTTTGAACAGATCTTCAAGGAATTCCCGTTCGACATTCAGCTCTCAACCGACGGACTCGCACTCTACCTGTAAAATGAAATAAAAACAAAAAGAAAAGCTAAGCGTAAAGATAGGCAGATCCTTTGCACTTAGCTTATTTTTATATATTTTTGTCGTTTATTATCAGTCTATCGGATAAAGATCGGGCAGCATACTGTGTCTGAAAAGCAGTATCGCGTCGTCTATATCGAACTTGCCGTCCTTATTGAAATCGGTATTTCCCGCATATTCTATCGGGTAAAGATCGGGCAGCATACTGTGTCTGAAAAGCAGTATTGCGTCGTCTATATCGACGCTGCCGTTCCCATCAATATCTCCTGCCGTATATGTGCCTTGCGCAAACACAAACGTGCCGAGGCTGTCGGTTTCAAACACGTATTTTTCATGCGTATATCTGTTTTCCAAGGCTTTGAGCGTGCCGTCGGAGCCTAGTCTGTACACGGACATATTCTCTGAAAATCCGTCGGGAACATCTGTGCCTATAATGAGTTTTCCGTCGGGCGAAAGGCTCTGTCCGAGCGCACTCTCGAGTGAAACGTCAAGTACGGAAACTTTTTTGCCGTCAAGCTGCGCTTTCAGAGATTCGGGAAGTGTATCGCCGTCATTTGCGTCGGTTTTCAGCTTTGCCGCAAGCGTGTTTTCCGAGTCTGACGTCACAAGAGCAACGTTATTTTCGGAATCTTTCAACGTAAAGTAAACCGCCGCGGTTTTGGGTACATCTCCGGAAATTCCGGAAAGAGCAAACTTTTCGGGAGTCGAATCATAGTAAAACTCTTTGAGCGGAGCATTCTTAAATGCATAGATAGATATTTCTCTGAGGTTTCCCGAAACTCTTATTTTTTCAAGACCGCTGTCCTGAAAAGCCTGATTATAAATCGCCTGTACGCTGTCGGGCAGGTATATTTCGGTAAGAGACTTACAATCCCTAAAAGCAAGCGTGCCAATCATCTCGGTTTTCTCACCCAGTTCTGCTTTTTCAAGCTTTTCGCAGCCTAAAAAGCAGAAAGCCGGAACTGTATATTCAGATCCCTTTATAATTACGCTTTTTAATTTTTTACAATAGCTGAACGCGGATTCGCCGATATAAGAAACGCTTTCGGGAATGACCGCCTCGGTAAGCGCGGTATAGCTGAAAGCAGCTTTTCCTATGCCGGTAACATTTCCGAATGTGACCTCGGAAAGATTTGTGCAGTTGAGAAAAGCATTATCTTCGATGCTCAAAAAAGACTCAGGGAAATCAACCCTTGTAAGTCCCGTACATTCCGAAAATGCGTCTGACCATATTTGCTCGGTACTTTCCGGAATCTTCACTCCTTCAAGCGTTTCAAGACGCGAAAAAGCACCTTCGCCGATATATTTCACGCCGTCCGGTATTTCAAATACACCCTTATAGGTCGGTATTACAAGCGCGAGCGTTTCGCGGTCTTTGGTATATACCGCGTTTTTATCGTAAACATAATTTTCGTTTGCCGGATCAACCTTAAAATTTTTAAGCAGCGTATCGCCGGCAAATGCATTTCCGGCAAGATTATGCGTTGTTTTAGGTATATTTGCGCTTGTCAGAGACGTACACCCTGCAAACACCGAAGCTCCTATCTTTCCGACATTCTGCGGCAGAGATATGCTCTTAAGCGAAGTACAGTCTTCAAACGCACTTGCTTCGACGGTGCGGAGTTCCGTATTAAAGTTTACGGAGGACAGCGATTTACACTGCGCAAAGGCAGACTCTCCGACTGTGTCAAGTCCCGACGGCATCGTCAGACTTTTCAGACTCTCACACTGATAAAACGCATTGTTTGAAATTTTATATACATGCTTATGTAATGCAACGCTCTGCAATGATTTGCAATATGCGAAAGCACCGTCAGGAATTATGTCGATTTCCGGCGGTATTGTAACGTTCTTTAAGCTTTCACAGCCGTAAAACGCCTCGTCTCCGAGTTCAATAAGCGTTTGGGGAAGATTGATTTCCTTTAACGACTTACACATATAAAAAGCACTGCCGCCGATAACGCTCACGGTTTCGGGAATCGTTGCCGTCACAAGCGCCTCACAATTTCTGAAAGCGCCCGAACCTATATAGCGCAATCCCGTTTTCATATCAGCAGACGTCAGTTTTCCGCATTCCAAAAACGATTTCTCGCCTATCGTTCTTATACTGTTCGGGAAGTTGACTCTTTCAAGATTCGTACAATTATTAAAAGCATTTATGCCTATACTCTTTATTCCGTCCGGCAAAGTTACTTTTTTTATATTATCGCGGTAATTCTTCCACGGAACTTTATTATCCATCACCCAATCGGTCATGTATCCCTTGCCGGTCGCTTTTATATCTGCTGTCGCGTACACCGCAAGGTTACCGTATTTATCCAAAGACCAGCCGAGTTCTTTTCCGCAGGTTCCCGACGCAACGACAAGCTCGCCGTCTGAAAGAATTCCGCCGACAGGCACAAATACGTCTTCCGAAAGTTCGGCATCTTCCGAAACTTCTTCACTGAAAACCGCATCGGGAGTATTTGCCGACACAGACGTATTCATTGCAAAAACCACCGTCTGTGCAAAACAAAGCGCAAAAAGCAGATGTCTGAATTTTGAAGTCATTTTTATATCCTTCCTCTTTTGATATTTACGTTTTTATCATTATAAATATATCACTGTTTTACCGCAATGTCAACGTTTCGGACGGATTATAAACATTTTTTCAAGCGTATGACTTCTGATAAACAAACACAGCAGAATATGTCACTCATTTTGCATAAAATCACATAATAGTGTTTGACTTTTGGCGCTTTCGGTGATATACTGTTATATAACATCAAAAAAGTCCTTCCGAAGAAGGACTGAATATGCGTATTCCGAGCGCGCAGGCTTACTTATTCTTCTGCTGATTTTTTGCGCCCTGAGGTTCGGACTTTGAATCCTTATAATCGGAGGGCTGAGTCTGCGACTGAGGCTGCTGATTCTGCGCCTTATCGGTTCCGTGCTGTTTCTGCTTATTCTTTGACATAAAAGTCACTCCTTTTTTGTTTTGTACAAGTATTATTTCCGTTTTTTCGGCTTTTATGCAATTTTTTCTTGAGAGGAAAACGACAATGAAAATCTATCCGTTAAAGTTAAAACCCGTAACAAAGCAAATACTCTGGGGAGGAACATATCTCTGTGAAAATTTCGGCATAGGCGAAAAAGGTCAGAGCATTGCCGAAGCATGGGTCATGACCGACCGTCCCGACGGCTGCAACACAATAGACAACGGCGACTACCGCGGAATGACGCTTGACGAGTACATAAATCAAGCATCAAAAGCCGCTGTTATCGGCAAGGACACGGATTTTCCGCTGCTTATAAAGCTTATCGACGCAAACGACCGTCTTTCTGTCCAGGTTCACCCCGACGACGAATATGCCGCAGCAAACGGACTCGACGCGGGAAAAACAGAAATGTGGTACATTGTAGACGCTAAGCCCGGCGCTAAGCTTGTTTACGGATTAAAGGACAAAAAAGTTCCGTCTCTCGACGAGCTTGAAAGCAGAAGCGCGGACGGTTCTCTCGGAGAAATCCTGAACTACGCCGAAGTTCACAAGGGCGACTGTTTCTACATTCCGGCAGGCATGGTTCATGCAATAGGTTCAGGAATAGTAATTGCGGAAATACAGCAAAATTCCAACACCACCTACCGTCTGTACGACTATGACAGAGTCGGCAAGGACGGCAAAAAGCGAGAACTTCACATAAAGCAGGCGTCCGAGGTGATCAATACGGAATTTCCCGAAAAATTCGTGACAAACCGCGTTGAGGAAGATTCCGATGTCTGCCGCGTCACAACGCTTTGCGACTGCTCATTCTTCGGCGTTGAAAAATATAATCTTAAAACTTCTTCAAGCGTATCTTTCTGCCGCGAAAATATGCTGAACATTCTCTGTCTTTCGGGAAAAGGCTACATAAAATATCTTGACGAGAAATTCCCTCTCGAAAAAAGTTCGTCTTATCTCATTCCCGCAAGCATAGAAAAATTCTCGGTCTGCGCACTTGACGATGAGCTTGAATTCCTGGTTTCATACGCCAAATAATACGGCGTTTTTGATTTTTTTTACTTATTTTTACATAAAAACGGCACGGTTTACACCGTGCCTTGAATTTTGCTGCGAATTATTTTTAAAGACGCAAACTACTTTATAAACATCGCGTCGCCGATGTTTACGGTATATAAGAAAATTACCAATCGGAAATCTTTTATACTATAAACATCGCATCCCCAAAGCTGAAGAAACGGTATTTGTTCTCCACCGCACACTTATAAGCCGCGAGGATATTTTCACGTCCGGCAAGAGCCGAAACAAGCATTACAAGCGTGCTTTCGGGAAGATGAAAGTTTGTTATAAGGCAGTCAAGGACTTTGAATTTATATCCGGGATATATGAAAATCTCGGTATTGCGGCTGCCTGCGTGAACAATTCCGTTATCGTCCGCAGCGGATTCAACGGTTCTGCACGACGTCGTTCCGACACACACCACGCGTCCGCCGTTTTTCTTTACCTCGTTTATTCTGCGCGCGCTTTCTTCGCTCACGGTATAAAACTCCGAGTGCATTTTATGCTCGGTTATTATATCCTCTTTTACGGGTCTGAACGTGCCGAGTCCGACATGGAGCGTGACGTATATTATCTCAACGCCCATGTTCTCTATGCGTTCCAACAGTTCTTTCGTAAAGTGAAGTCCGGCAGTAGGCGCCGCACTTGAACCCTCATATTTTGCATAAACCGTCTGATAACGGTCTTTTGCGCTTTCTCGGCTGTGAATATAAGGCGGCAGCGGCATTTCACCTACTTCGTCAAGTATGGAATAAAACTCGCCCTCATAGGAGAATTCTATCATTCTGTTTCCGTCGTCAAGAACTTTTGTTACGGTCGCCTCAAGCTTATCCGAAAAATGAAGTTTTGTGCCTTCGGTCACTTTTTTCCCGGGGTGGACAATGCACTCCCATGTTTTTTCGTCATGGCGTTTCAGAAGCAGTATTTCTATATGCGTGTCCCCGAGTTTATCCGTGAGTTTTCCGGTTTCGTCCTTGATATAGCGCTTTGCAAAGAGGCGCGCGGGTATTACCTTTGAATTATTGAGCACAAGCGCGTCGCCCGGTTTAAGATAGTCGACGATATCGTGAAAATATCTGTGTTCGATATTTCCCGTGTTCTTATCCAAAACCATAAGCCTTGACATATCGCGTTTCTGCGCCGGGGCCTGCGCGATAAGCTCTTCGGGAAGTTCATAATAATAATCGGATTTTTTAAGCGTTATATTTTCTTTTTCCATTTTAAATTCCAATCTCCCTTGACGCGTCTATTATAACGGTAAGCTTTTTATCGGGCGTGACTATAAGCACGTTATCGAGTTCGGCACCGTGATCTTTGTCCTCGAATTTCCATTTTCTGCCGCCGTACAGCGTCATTCGCGGTTTTCTGGGCGTTCTTATATGCCGCACTTTTATTATGCCGCAAAGCATACGTATTTCAACGTAATCGACGCCCTCTTCGAGTATACCGAATCCCGTCTGTGTGCAAAAAAAGCTCTTGAACACGCCTTGCTCGTCGGCATACGCCATATCCGGTTCAAAGCACACGCTTTTGTCATACATATTATACGAAAAGCCCGACGTTATGCAAAGTCCCGCATATCCGTCAAAATCAAAGTTTACGCTGCGGTATTCTTCGGGAAGTTCTCCGAGTGAGCCGAAATGCGAAAGCAATGCGTATATTTCGTGCGGCAGCGCTCTTTTTTCATTTACAAATATTTCTCTTGCCTTTTCGTACATCTCTTTATAGCGCGCTTTACGCGTTCTGTCCTTCACGGCGCACGCCATTTTATATCCTGTGTAAAGGCAAAGCACATACAGTCCGAAATTTTCGCTGTTTTCGGGCACCTCTTTAGCGTCAATGCACTTTGAAACATAAAACCATATTTCAATAAGCGCCTCGGAATCTCCGTCGGCAAGAAATGTATTATACGCACGCAAAACCGCCGCAAGTCTTGTGCTTTCGGAAACATTCCTATTCCTGCTCTGCCTTAACGAAAACATCATAAGGCTCTTATCGAGTTCGGGGAACATTGCCGAAACCGACATATTCCGCAGCAGCTGTCTGAGTGCGTCAAAGTCCTCGGGACACGGCTCAAAACTGCCGTCCGAAAAGCGGCAGTACGGAAGTTTACACAAGTTTTCAAGCTCATTTTCAAGACTGCCTTTCAGATCTTTGGAAATTGTCAAGCCGCTAAGCGCTTTTTCAAGGCACAGCCCCGAATTTTTAAGTCTTTCGCCGTGTTTAAAGCAATATGCAGCACATTCGGACGAGCTTTCAAAATACTGTGCGTAATAATTCTTTCTGCCGTCTTTAAAATCCGGAAAATACCACGCAGCGGCAAATTTTACGGTGCATTTCTTTTTTGCGCCGAGTTTAACGTGTGAAAACAGCGTATTATGTTTGCCGAACGTTATATCCTTTACGTCCGAGCTTATGCAGATGTTTCCGCAAAATTCAGTGAAAGAATATTCAGAGAACGCGCTGTCCGTAGCTTTATCGCAGCCCACCTTACTTTCTTTCTCCGAAAGTTTCCCCGATAGTTCAAGATGCACCGTGACGTCAAGCTCACGCTCTGATATATTTTCAAGCTCTATTTCAAAAAGTGCTGCCGGAATTTCCGAATCCGCAGCGTTAAGAGGCACAAACGGCGCAAGGCAAGCAAGCTTTGCTTTTACGGGAAAGCCGCTGTCCGTACATTCCGTATATGCAAACGGAAAGCTTTTACATGTGTTTATCTTTTCGTAGCAGGGAAAGCCTGTATCAAATGCTGCGGTGCTTCCCACGGTTCTGCCTGACGTGCCGAGTGTTTCGGACGAACATTCTATGCAGAACAGACCGAAAAAATCGCCGTGCGGCGCGTATGCGCTATCGGGCGCGAGCTTATACTCTCCGAGTGTTCCGTCGGCATTCACCGTTACGTATCCCGCCGAAATTCCTCCGGCAGGGAAAAATCCGCCTGTTTTATTATATTCGTTTATGTACAATGCGTTTTCCCTCCCTTTTCGGCAATTAAATATATTTTACATCAATCGGGCGCGTTTGTCAATGTATGCACCCTACAAAAAAGCACTGCGTCGCATGCGTGTGACTTGACATTTTTTCAAAATACGGGTATCATTAATATAAAGTAAATTTAACACTCACGAAAGAAAACCAAATGACTTACAAATACACCTGCTGCAAAGCCGACAACGGTAAAACGGTAAAGCAGATAATTGCCGAAAACTTTTCGGTAACTTCACGAAGCCTGTCAAAGCTTAAATTTTCGGGCGGAATAGCCTTGAACGGTCAAACCGTCACCGTAAGGCACGAGGTTTACGACGGCGACATTCTGACGCTTACCTTTACCGACATAAACAGTTCCCAGATAAAGCCTGAAAACATTTCACTTGACATTATTTTTGAAAACAGCGACATTCTCGCCGTAAACAAACCGTCCGCAATGCCGACGCACCCGTCTGCGGGGCATTATTCCGGAACGCTTGCCAATGCCGTTATGTTCCGTTACCGCGGCGTACCCTTTACTTTTCGTCCCGTAACGCGGCTTGACGGGGACACGACGGGAATTGTTCTCATAGCCAAAAATGCGCCTGTCTGCGCAAAGCTGTCGGAGCTTCTGGCAAACGGAAATCTGCAAAAACAGTATCTTGCAATCTGCGAAAACGTACCCGAACCGAAATCTGGGTCAATCGACGCGGCAATATCGCGCGAACCCGGCAGCCGCATAAAGCGCCGTGTTTCACCCGACGGCAAAAGCGCAGTCACGTTTTACGAAACGCTGAAAGTTCTCGGCGGCGGCAAATATTCTCTTATACGCTGCTTTCCCAAAACCGGGAGAACCCACCAGATAAGACTTCATATGTCGCACATAGGCTGTCCGCTATACGGCGATTTTCTCTACGGCACGCAAAACTCAGACACTGAAAGAGCGCTGTTACACTGCGAAAAGCTGAGTTTTTCACTTGACGGCAAAAATGTCACGGAAATAGTTGCTCCCATGCCGCAGGACTTTAAGGATTTTATCTCAAAGCACGAATAAAAAATACGTCCGATACATCTTTTAATCAAGCTCTGTACCGGACGCTTTTATTTACTTATTCGGTTTTATGCGTCTTCTTCCGTAACTACCACGTTATCCACCATATATGACAGTGAAATGTCGCCTACGGGATCGGCGTATATCGAAAAGTCATGTCCGTCGGGACCGTCGATCTGTTTCGGAATATGAACCGACTCTACATGAACCCACTCAGAGGTATTCGCCTTGAACGTCTTTATTGTATGCTCGAAATTATTCGTTGCAGACTCATCAAAGTATCTTAAGTTGCAGGCGAAACTGCCCTCCGATGTTCCGTTTCCGGCGGTATCCCCGACAAGCTTTACATCAAACGATACGGTATACTTCTTGCCGAGCTTATAAGTCACGGACTGTCTGAAGTATGTCCAGTTCTTTCCGGGATTACCTGTTACGAGATATACATGGTTGCTTTCGTTTCCCGGTTCGGGAATTATTGTTACCTTACCGTTTACGGAGTAGAATGCAACATTTGAGGTATCCTCTGCGTCACCGTTGATTATCGAAAATTCCGTTTCCATGAGTTCAGACTCGTCAACACCGGCTGCCGTTATAAACTTCATATAATCAACTTCCATATATCCCGACGCATTGAACGGGTCAAAACGAAGTCCGTTTATGGTATTCTTCCAGGTTTCAAGCTGTGTGAGGTCTACGGTATATGTTTCCCAGTCCTGTCCGCTGTCGCGCGATTTAAGTTCAACCTTGATTGATTTTGCCTCATTCCACGACGCGTCGGCATTTGTTGTAAAGTAGACCGAGATCTTCTGATTGCCCTCTTTGGGCGTATAATACTTATATCTTACCTTTATCTCAAACTCCTTATACTTGGAGCTGTTGAGAGCAAGCGCGCCTTTATAGTACATACTCGGATCATAGTTTGTATCGTCCAGAACCGTCATTGTCATAGTTCCGTTTTTGGTAAACAGAGCCATATAGTCCGACGACCAATTTTCGGAATCGTATCCGTCAAAGTTCCACACGCCGGGAACGGGTTTTGCCGTTTCTTCGGCAGGCGTATACTGCGGAGTCTTTACATACGCATTGCCGTCTTTTTCGGTATACCCATATCCGAGTTCGGCGCACAGCGTCTTAAAGGAAAGCATCGGCAGACCGTCTTTTGTATAGAGCCTATATCCGAGATCTTTCTCTTTTCCGTCAGCCTTATACTTATCGGAACCTACGGTATATCCGACGGTATGTCCGTTTGCCTCTATCTTAAGTGTGCCGTTTTCCTTTCTCCACGTGCAGAAAGAATTAAGCGCGAATATCTGTCCCTTTGCGGGATCAAAGGCATAGAGGTAATTTCCGGAATTTATATCGTTCGGTATCTCGCTCGAAACGTCGGTATCGTTTACAAAGAGTTTTGAGTTGACGCCGCTCTTGAATTTAAGCACTTCAAAGGATTTTACCGTGAAATCAATCGACGGCTTATTGCCGGGATCTATTCGGATACGTCTGAGCTTGCCGCTGAAATTATCGTCTCTGATTCTTATCATATACGTTTTAAGCTCATCGGAATCGGAAATGATATTGAATGACTTTTTCTGATTCCAGTCGGTATCTCCGTTTACGGTATAGAATATTTCAAGCTTGAGTCCTTTAGGCACTTTCGCGGTGACTTTTATAAACGCAGCGTCTGCAATATCCGCATTTACGACGTTCTTGGTATAAACAACAGGGTCATTGCTATCGGAAGCCGAACGTGCGCTTACGCCGTTTTCGGAACTCAGCGTCGAGCTGTCAATACCGGCAAACGCGGAATTGTCGGGCGTAAAATCATACTTGAAGATACTTTCAATATCGGTTTCCTTTACTCCCGCATTTTCATACCAGAACCAGCCGTCGTTTCTGAGCAGTCTTGCATACTGCGGATAAAGTCTGTTTATACGCTTTGCCTGTGCCTCTGTCGGAACGGCGTCGTTATGCGTTTTTTCAAGGTTTGTATAGGTACCTCTTACTACATCGAGGTAGCCGAAGCCGTTAAGCCCGCAAGGCGCTATATATGTTCCCTCTCCGAATTCGTTCCATGTCGAGAGCATTACGAGTCTGTCGTTCCATGCGCCCTTTTCGGCAGGATACTTCTTGAAGTAGTCGTCAACGACCCACTTATTTATTGTTTCGTAATCCGAAACCGTCATATTGCCGTTTCTTATACCGTACCACGGCATACAGTCAAATCCGACGGAAACGGTGGGTATGGAATACACGTTTTTATTTTCCGCGCCGTCAAGCATTCCTTTTTGGTTTGCCTCGACGGTCTTACCCGAAGTATTCCAATGGTAGGCGTAATCCGCGTCTACTCCGCATGCGGCAAGCATTGCGGTATCGGCATTGTCTTTATCGGAAATTATAACAACTCCGTCAAAACCGTATGACTTTGCGGTTTCATCGAGAAAATCAAGCTGCGCTCTCGCGTTCTGCGCACTTCCGAAATACTTGCTTGTTCCGAGTTTTCCCGCGCCGAACACGAAGAGAAGTATTTTATTGTCAAGCTTTACGTATCTGTCATCAAGGAAGTAATTTTCAAACCAGTACGGCACTATCTTTGTGCGGAAAGTATCGGCGTTGAAATTATTGCCGTTGCTTGCCTCCCATATTATGGCATAGTCCATATAGTCGCTGTATTTTGCGTACATATAGCCGTTATGCAAAGCCGCCGACATGCTCGGTTCTTTTACGGGTGCGTTATAGGTATCGGAGAACCAGCAGAAAGCCTGAAAATCTATACCGTGTTCTGTCATGAACTTTATTTCCCAGTCGGAAACTTCTGGATTTCCCTCATCGTAATATCCCAGAACGGGACGCGGTTCATCATAAGGCGTAATACAAGCCCAGCCGTAATGATCGCCGTTTCTCCATAGCGAGCAGACGTTCACGCCTACGGCATAATCGTCATAATTTGCGCGTGCAGTCGGTTCGGGCACATAATCGTCATGCTCAACAAGCTCAAACACGTTCATGTTATCGAATTTTGCGGTATTGTTTGCTGTCTTTACCTCAAAAGCGTCTATGCTGCCCGATGCGCTCAGCGGAACATTTGCAATTACTCGTCCGTTAAGGTATATATCGGCTGTGCCGTTATCGGTATCGGCTGCAATTCTCAGTCTGTACCACATATTCTTTGTGAAAGTATATACCTCCTTGCCGTTTGCGCGGAACTTTCCGTCTTTGGAATCAAAAACAACAGCCGTTTTGCCGGAGGAAAGCAGCGAGTACGAAAATTCTCCGCCGTCGGGCAGAATAAAGTATGTTTCTGCGGCAACTTTTCCGTTTGCACCGTCAAAGCTCTTGCGTGCGGACGAGTTATTCGCGAGTACAAGCTCATTTGACGAATTTACTCCCTCCGAAACCGTCCAGCCGTATACTTCAGACGCACCGAAATGCGTAAAGTCCTCATATACTTTATAATTTACCGGCATTACGACAGAGCCTGCCGTAACCGTTCCGACGCACTTTTCGTCGGTTGCGTATCTGTAATTGAGTACATTATCCGAAAGCAGAGGATATTCGCCGAGATATTCGTCATTTATATATGTACGGCTTACACCCTCGTCAAGGCAGATATATATACGGAATCTGAACTTCTTTGCGGATATGCCGTCGATTGCGTTTTCGGAAATTGCCGTATACTTTCCGTCCTTGCCGAGAATCTTCCAAGCATTTCCGTCTGTCTGTATACGGTATGTGATGTTTCCGTCCTCATCGCGAAATTCAAGGTATGTTCCGTTTGAATCGAGAACGTACACCGTTTCAAGCACAATAGTCCCGGTATCGGTACGGTTGAACTCTCGTATCATAGCCGTTCCATATTCGGTGCTTATGTCTTTGAGTTCTCCGTAAGAACCGTCAATGCTCGTTCTTGCAGGGCCGCCGCGGTTATCAAACACCCAGCCCGAGGCTATTCCCTCTTTACCGCTTGTATATGTCATGTTTCTGCAGAGCAGATATGCGTCGTCTGAAACATTTTCTTTGAGAGTCTTTTTAAGCCTGCTTTCGGGAAGTGCCGCACGGTTTATTACCGCCGCATACTCGGCTCTTGTGATAGTATTGTCGGGATAAAATGTTCCGTATTCATCGGAGCCCATTACAACGCCGGCTCTGTAGAGCGAAAGCAGCTTTTGGTAGACAGGCGACGACGCGGAAACGTCGGGTATCTTCTTTACGTCGTTTACGGGTAAGAAAAAGTCTTCGGGCAGTGCGTTATACATTATTTCGGCAGCTTCGCTGCGCTTTGCGTTTCTTGTATAACCGTCAAAAGAATTTTCTGAAATTATTCCCTTTGATATTGCGTACTCCGTATACGGCGCATACCAATCCTTGGCATCGGACGCAGGTATTGTTTCCCCGTTATTTACGGCGTACAATCTCGCCGCAACAGCGACTGCCTGCGCAACGGTCACATTTCCGGACGGCGAAAACTTACCGTCTCCCGTTCCGTTCATAAATCCGAGTTCGTATGCTCCTTTTACCTCAGGCGCATACCATGCTCCGGCATCAACGTCGGAAAACATACCGTCGGCATAATTATGAGTCTTTGAAAACTGTGCATACGACGAAACGCTCATGGCGGCAGATGCCAATACTGCGCCCGCCGCAAGCAAAGCACGTTTCATTCTCATCATAATGCATTCTCCTTTTCATTTACGAAAAATTGTGATATTTTTTAAGCCTTCCAGCCTGCCGCAAAATCACCGTGCGATTATTTATTTTACGTGAGTATTTTATCAGAAAAGCTGCCGCAATTCAATAGAAATCCGCACATTTTGTCAATCTGCACAACAATTAACGTCATTTTGCACAACAGAAATCACCGCATTCCGCTTTTCACGGGACACGGTGAAGAAACATAATGCCGTCATGTGATAAATTATGATATTAATTTACGCTAAATCTTCGCGGCACGCCGACGACAATTCGTGACATCGGCAAGTTTTTTCTAAAACTACGGTTTTCTCATCATTATCTCTATATACCGCCGTACTTATAGTCCTCGCAAAGTTTCGCAAATTTCTTTTCCGTCACAAGCTCGTTTGTCAGAAATTTTCCGTCGGCAAACAGCGTAAACGTCGTAACGGCACAGGGCGCGTTTTTTGCCTTTTGCAGGCTGTCGGTATGAAAAACGTTCATCGGCACGCCGACACTCTGAGCGATATCGCGGTATATCGGCACATATTTTGCCGTAAACGGACACTGATTTGTATAATACACCGTAAGTCCGGCGCTTTGGCACTTAGGTTCTTTCGCGTTCGGCAAAAAGCAGACATTTGTTTCATTATCTTCAAAATCAAGTTTCAGAAGTTCAAAATAAGGCTGAGCCTTATCGCACACCTCAAAACCCTTATGCAAAAGGAATTTTTTATCCGCAAGAAACGGTCTTTTCTTATCCGACGATATGATGCAAAGTCCCTTTTTTCCCTTTTGTTTACTGTCGCGCGCACACTCTTCAAGCAGAATATCCGCGTTTCCGTGTCCCCTGAACTGTCCCGACACCCAAAGGCAGTCTATATACATATATCCGTCCGCCTGTACGGGAACCCACGCGAATTGCGCCGGGATATACTCTATAAAGCACTTTCCGCGGACATTTCCTTTGAGAAAAACAAGCCCGTCGTCAAGCCTGTCTTTAAGCCACGCCTTTTTTGACATTACCTGAACATCTTTGTTATTTGATATTGCGCAGCATATATGTTCGTTTTCAACGTTTTCCTTTGTCAGTCTTACAAGCTCCATTGAATAATCCTCACTTATTTTTATTTATATAGATACTGTAACCAAACATCTTTTCGGAGGTCTCCTTATCGAGTCCCATAATAAGATTTACGGTTTTTCTGAGCTCTTCCGTAGAATCATCGACCCAGTCGGCGTCCTCGTGCAGAATTATGCTGCCGACGCCGTGCGAAAGAAATACTGCCGTAAGAGGTATCGGCATTACGGGCTTTGCGCCGAACGGCACTATCGCCTGTATTATTCTTTCGATATACGGCTCAATTACGGTAAGGGTTCTCTCACGTATTGCCCAGCGCACGGTTCTGTGCATATTTGCTTCATACTTTTTGCGGAAAATACGCACCTGCTTTTTTACATATACGAAAAATCTAAGCAGCGGCTGATAAGGATCCGTCTGCGCCTCGCGCGCTATTTTTTCAAACTCCGCTTTATACGGTTCAAAAAAATTTTCGAACACATCGGAAAACAGCGCGTCCTTTGATTCATAATAATAGTAAAAAAGCCCTATTTCTCCGCCGACCTCTCTCATTATTGCGCGGACGCTCGTGCCCTCATAGCCTTTTTCAAAAAACATCTTTGACGCGACTTCCACTATCTTATTTTTTGTTCCGCCGTCATACATCGGCTTTCTTGCCATATCTTAATCCCTCTTTATTACTGAACATTGATTAATAATACTATACCACACATACGGTTTTATGTCAAGACTGTTTGAGGTGCGCTGAAAAATTGCGCAAAAAAACAGCCGCGTTACGGTACAGAGCCGTTACGCAGCCGAAAATCTTAAATTTTACGATTTTTACTTTACGATATAGTCCTTAAGCTGTTCGAGAAGCTCGTCGCAGTTATCGGAATGTATGGTCATTTCGATAGGATTGAGCAAATCGAGGCTGAAAATACCCATTATCGACTTTGCATCGACAACGTATCTGCCGCTTTTGAGATCAACCTCTCCGTCGAAGCGGCTGACTATATTTACAAAATTCCTTACTTCCTCTATTGCGGAAAGTCTGATGTTTACTACCTTCATGTCTGTCCCTCCGTATTATTTATTTTTTACCATTATAATCCGTTTTCTCCGAATTGTCAACACCTCTGTGCAAATGTTTACTTATAATAAACACGGGCCGCATTTCAAAACTGAATATTTGCGTTTTTCGGCATCATAAATCATCACATTTTCGGGTGCGGCGTTTGGATTTTTCATCACACTTTCTTTTTTTGCTTTTTGTATCACAAATAATCTCTTGACACCATTATTTCCGCAAACTATAATGAGATTGTCAAATGTTACACATAGTTTTCATACAGTTTATAGTTTTTTGTAACTTGGGTACTATAATATTCTCAAAATATCATATTGTAGGTATTTTTTTATTCATTCGGCAAATCATTTTAGAATAAGAGGGATATTTATGACTAAGGATTTTAAGAGAATAGGTGTACTCACCTCCGGCGGAGACGCTCCCGGAATGAACGCTGCGGTAAGAAGTATCGTAAGAAGCGCGCTTTCCAAAGGCATTGAAGTCATGGGCATTTACTGCGGCTACAAAGGACTTCTCGAAAACAACATGAAATTGCTCGGTGCAAGAGACGTTTCAAACATAATCAACCACGGCGGCACAATGCTCTATTCCGACAGATGTCTTGAATTCAAGACTCCCGAGGGACTTGCAAAGGCTGTTGACACCTGCGAAAAGAACGGCATTGACGGTATCGTTACCATCGGCGGCGACGGAACTTTCAGAGGTGCTACCGACCTTTCCAGACTCGGTATTCCCTGTATCGGCGTTCCCGGAACCATCGACAACGATATTTCCGCAACCGACTACACCGTAGGCTACGATACAGCAAAGAACACGGTTATCGAAATGGTTGACAGACTCAGAGACACCTGCGAATCTCATGCAAGATGCAACGTCGTTGAGGTTATGGGCAGAAGCGCCGGATACATCGCCATTGACTGCGGAATCGCGGTAGGCGCGTCCGGAATCGCAATTCCCGAAATTCCTTTTGACAAGGAAAAGCTCATGGCTGACATGATAAAACATTCTCATGAGGGCAAGCGCAATTTCATAGTTATGGTTTCCGAGGGTATGGGTAAGAACTTTTCGGAGGAGCTTACTGCCGAAATCGAAGAAAAGACCGGCATTGAAACAAGACTTGCACGTCTTGCACACGTTCAGAGAGGCGGAAGCCCGTCCTGCGAGGACAGACTTATTGCAACCCAGATGGGCGCGAAAGCCGTCGATCTTCTTCTCGAAGGCAAGTACAATCTTGTTGTCTGCTACAACAAGGGCAAGATCTGCGTTGAGGAAATGGAATATGCGTTCCAGCTCGACAGAATCGTAAAGAACAAGGCTACCAAGGAAGAGCTTGACGCTCTCGACCCGTCCGAAAAGAACGATATGCTTGCAAGAGCATTTGAAAAGAAAGCTCATTTCGAGTATCTCTACCATCTGGCTGAAACTATCTCCATTTGACAATTTTATCCGCCGGAATACCTTCCGGTGAACGAAAGGATTGTCACAATGAAAGCCAAATCTCTGTTAGCCCTTATTCTTGTCGGAGCAGCTTTGATTTCGTCAGGCTGCAAAAAGGCTCAAAAGGACAGCGCGTCGACCGACGGTAATGTTTCGTCCGATACAGACGAATACACAAAAGATCTTGCGGCTGCCGACTACGACGGCTACAATTTCCGCATTCTTATCCGTCCCGGCAAAACCTCAGACCAGTATCTTGAAGAAAAGACGGGCGACGTTGTTGACGACGCGGTATACACAAGGAACAAGCTCGTCGAATCAATGTACAACATCACGATCTCGGCAACCGAATCTTCGGACAGCGGTTCAGAGACCGACGCGCTCAACTCCATTCTTGCAGGCGACGACGCTTACGACGCAATTTTTCCTCATTCAAGAGCCGCTTTTTCCTATGCGACTCAGGGCGCGGTTGAAAACTTCAACGACATAAAGTCAATACACCTCGACAAGCCCTGGTGGTCAAAAGATATAGTTGACAGTGCAAACATAAACGGATATCTGTATGTGCTTGACGGAGATATTTCTCTTCACAGACTTTCATACGCCATGTGTATGTACTTCAACAAGAGAATTTTTGACGAACTCGGTCTGTCCTACCCTTACGACATGGTTAAGAACGGAACATGGACGTTCGACGAATTTCAGAAACTTGTCAAAAAGGGCGCCAAAGACCTTAACGGCGACGGTGTTATTACGCCTGAGGACGATCAGCTCGGTTTTTACACGCAGGAGTGGCAGTCGCCCATTTCCATTCTCTATACGGGCGGACAGAGAATATACTCAAAAGACGACGAAGGTATTCCGGTTCTTACGCTGAACACTTCAAAGACTGTCGATATTTTTGACAAGTACTTTGATCTTATGGACACGGACGCAACCTTCTTACACTTCACAAACAAGCCGACAAATTACAACGGCACCGACGTATTCACAACAGGACGTGCAATGTTTGCCGACGGCGGTCTCGGAAACGCCAAAAGTTTCCGTAATATGGACGACAATTTCGGTATTCTTCCTCTTCCCAAATTCACAGAGGACGATAATTATGCAACTGTCGTAAACGGTCATGCCCATCTGCTTGTAATGCCCATAACAACTTCCGATCCCGAAAGAACCGGATCTATTATCGAAGCTCTCTGCGCAATAGGTTCACGCGACGTTGTACCTGCGTTCTACAATGTTTCGCTAAAAACAAAGTACAGCCGCGATACCGAATCGGAAGAAATGATAGACATTATCAGAGACAGTATTATTTACGATATAGGATATGTTTCCGGCGGCACGTTCCAGTCCATCGGACGCGACCTTGCAAGATCCACGACTCACGATTTCTCCTCCACATATGCGGCAAGCGAGTCGGTTGCTTTGAGCAAACTCAAAGATTTCAACAAGGCATACGGTCACATTGAATAATAATTCGGAAATACTTTAATCAAAAATAATCCCCGGAAACAATGTACAAAAAAGTACCGTTTTCGGGGTTTTGTTATGCTGAAAATTATTACGTCTACGAAAACTCGCCGTACTTTTTCGGGGATACGCCGTTCTTTTTCTTAAAACAGCGGCTGAAATAGTTGGCGTCGTCAAATCCCAAGATTTCGGATATTTCGGAAACGGTATAGCTGCCCGACAGCAGCATATCCTTAGCTCTTAACATACGGACGTCAAGCTGATATTCAAGCATTGGCATACCGTACTTTTCCTTAAAACTGCGGCGCAGGTGCGTCACGCTCATTCCGCAGACCGCGGCTATTTCGGCTGCGGTTATTTTTTTATCCGTCCGCTCATCTATATATGCCTTTGCGACGGCAAGTTTTGCCGAGTTTTTGGAAAGCGTTCTGTCACGCGAAATATCGCAGAAATAGTCCGCAAGCAATTCATACAGCGCGGATTTTGCGTTCATGAGATACCCTTGCTGCTTTTTATCCCAGACAGAGCATATATGCGAAAACAGTCTTTTATATTTTGCGGCGTCGCAGTTTTCACAGCGCAGCACGCACATTCCCGGTTTATCATCAGGATATGGAAACTCAGCCTCAAAATTTACGGTATAGTGCATAAAAGAGCCGTCTTTTGCAGACACCGTATATTTCAGGCTTTCGGGAAGATAGACAATATCGCCGGTATCTATATTAAGCATGCCGTCCTGTGTCTGATACTCGGCTTTTCCCGAAATGCTCATGACAAGACCCGAAATGCGCCTGCCGCTTACGTATCTTCTGTCCGTCTTTCCCGACTGATACATACACTCATGCGCAAGCACCATGTTTTTTACATACACGTCAAAGTCGGCTCTTAACATATTCTCACCTCTTTTGAAATTGTACACCGAATATGCGGATGTGTCAATACATATTCGGTCGTTTTGTGCTGTTTTTGAGCGTTTGGTGCATTTACCGAATGACGATTCGGCGTTATTATAATATCGAAAAGAACAATATCCGAAAGGAGCGTATTATAATGGCAGCAAAGCCAAAGATCGGACTTGTCGGAATGGGACATTTTATTTACTGGCCGCAGTTCGACGGATTAAAACAGGAATTGATGCAGAAAACAGAGCGTTTCAAGAAATACTTCAGCGACGAGATTGAAATATTCGACGGAGGATTTGCAGACGACTACGACACCGCCATACAAGCCTTAAAACGCTGCAAGGCGCAGGATCCTGACGCGCTGTTCATAGTCATGACGACTTACATAACCTCGCAGACGGTTTTCCCGTTTGCAAAGTATCTCGGCGACGTACCGCAGTTTCTCATAGCACTTCAGCCGCTTGACAGGCTCGATTACAGCAAGACAACAACTTATATGCAGCTTGTAAACGACGATATATGTTCAATGCCCGAATTTGCCGGCGTTTACGAAAGACTCGGCGCTCATATGCCATACTTTCTGGTATGTGCCGAAAGTCAGGAGCAAACAATTAGACGCCGCGTAGAGCTTTACGAAAAAGCAATCTGTGCAAAATCCGCATTCAAGTACGCAAAGTTCGGCTACCTCGGTCACACCTACGACGGAATGTACGACATGAACACCGATCCGACAGCCTTTTCAAGAACCTTCGGCGCACATGTAAAAATGCTCGAAATGTGCGAACTGAAAGAATACTGCGACGGTGCTTCCGACGCCGAAATAAAGGTGCGCATTGACGAGATCAAGACCAAGTTCCAGATCATGGAGCCGTCTAACGATCCGCTTACGGATTACGTTCACGACGAAGATTTAGAGCTTGCCGCAAGAACCTCGGTTGCGCTCGACAAGCTTGTACAGAACAACGGTCTTTCGGCGCTTGCGTACTTCTACAAGGGCGAGCACGGCAACGAATATGAAAAGATTGCGTCAAATCTCATAATCGGAAACACGCTGCTGACAAGCCGCGGAATACCTCTTGCCGGAGAGGCGGATCTCAAGACCGCAGCGGCAATGCTCATAATGAACAGGGTCGGAGGCGGCGGCTCCTTTGCGGAGCTTCACCCGTTTGACATCTACGACGACGTTGTGCTAATAGGTCACGACGGTCCTCACAACATCAACATCAGCAGCAAAAAGCCCGTACTGAGAAAGCTCAAAAAATTCCACGGCAAACCCGGCAGCGGCGTATCCGTAGAATTCAGCATAAAGAACGGCCCCGTAACGCTCCTCTCCTGCTCTCTCGACAGAAACGAACAGTTTAAGTTCATCTGTACAAAGGGCGAAAGTATGCCGGGTGAAATCCCTCAGACAGGAAACACAAACACCAAGTGCAAGTTTGAAAATCATTCATGCACGGAATTCGTTGAAAACTGGTGCAAAGCAGGTCCTACGCATCATCTCGCCCTCGGAACCGGTGACAAGACAGAGGAAATAAAGCTTGCGGCAGACCTTATCGGCGTAAACTTTACAAACCCTCTCGCGTAAACACAGCGCAATATCCTTTTCTCTCTCCTTACCCGGTATGCTTTAAGTATGCCGGGTTTCTGTTTATGCGCAAAAAAAATCTGTCGGAAAAGACCGACAGAAAGTAAAAATATGGTGGGCGATAAGGAACTCGAATCCCTGACAACTCGCACGTCAAGCGAGTGCTCTACCAACTGAGCTAATCGCCCGTATTTTACGGAAGTACTGATATTTTACCACATTTTTGCGCTTATGTCAATACCAAAAGAGCATTTTTTCGGGAAAGCGCTCAAAGAAAAGTCCGGCACGCTCATATTCTGCGCACCGGGCTGTTGTTTTTAAGTATTGTATTTACAGTCTTGACGAAAGCAGAGTCATTGCAAGCTTAAAATAAACCGTAAGCGACACTGCATCGACAACCGTAGTTATCATGGGCGCTGCAACGACGGCAGGGTCGAGATGAAGTTTCTGAACCAGCACCGGCAGCACCGCGCCGAGGCTCTTTGCGAGCAATATGGTAAACACCATAGCCACTGCGACCGTAAAGCCTACGAGTATTCTGTCGGGATCATTTGTGAAAAGCACTATGCGCAGGAAATTGACTGCCGCGAAGATAGTACCCACTATCACCGCAACCCTTATCTCTTTCCAAAGAATTTTAAACACATCATGCGGCTTTAAATCTCCGGTCGTAAGTCCGCGTATAACCGTTGTAGTTGCCTGAGAACCGGAGTTTCCGCCGGTATCCGTAAGCATTGGCATAAAGGTTACAAGCAGCGGTATTGCGGCTATTGCCGCCTCGAATTTTCCCAATATCGCGCCGTTTATCATTCCCGCTATCATAAGTATGAAAAGCCACGGAAGTCTTGCTTTGACTATCGTCATGATATTTGTTTTGAGGTACGGCGTTTCGATATGCTGCATAGCAGCCATCTGTTCCATATCCTTTGTGGCTTCTTCCTCGATGACGTCCACGATATCGTCTACGGTAATTATTCCGACAAGGCGGTTCTCACTGTCAACAACGGGCATTGACACAAGGTCGTATTTGCTGAAAAGCTTTGCGGCTTCTTCTTTATTTTCGCTTGTCGTTACCTTTACTACGTTTACGTCCATAAGCTCGTCGATCTTCACAGAATCGTCGCGGCATTTGAGTATGTCGCAAAGCTCGATCACGCCTTCAAGCACTCTGCCCGGACTTATAACATAGCAGGTATATATTGTTTCTTTCTCACTTCCGACGCGGCGTATATACTCGATAGCCTCGCCTACCGTCATGCTGCTTTTGAGGTCTGTAAACTCGCTGGTCATAATACTGCCGACAGAATCGTCGGAGTAATTCAGAAACCTGTTAAGCTCGCTTCTTGTATCGTTCGCGGCGTTTTTAAGTACACGCTTTACAACCGTCGCCGGCAGTTCTTCAAGCATATCGACAGCGTCGTCCACGCTGAGCTCCTCTATAATCCGTCGTATCTCCTCGTCGGTTACGGAGGTAATGAATTTTTCCTGTACATCAGGTTCAAAATAGCTGAAAACATCTGCGGCAAGCTCTTTCGGCAGTGTTCTGAAAACAGGCAGCGCCTTTGAAATGTCAAGTCCGCTGAGATATTCGGCTATATCCGCCTCCTGCATTTCTTCAGCAAGAGGTCTTATCGCACGGTAGTTTTTTGCTTCGACAAGAGCGTCCATCTGCTCCTTGAAGCTCTCGTAATTCTTATCCATTTTTTCTTTCCTCCTAAAGAAATTTTATGAAGGAAAAGTCAAAACGGCATAAAGATACCGCCATTCGGATCTTTTATCCTATGCGGCGGCGGAAAAATCTGTATTTATAGCGTCAAAACAGCACTTATTTGCAAATTTTAACGCACAAAAACTCCGGGAAGCCTCTCAAGTTTACTTCCCAATCCGCCGGATATGCAGTTACGACTTCGCCCGGGTGTATCCACTTGAGTTTGCCCCCTTTTTTAAAAAATTATTTTATGTATACAGTATACCACTTGCGCGCCGGTTTGTCAACAAGCAGACATGACGAATTTTGCGTTTGAAAACTAACAATATTTTTGCCGATTGTATAATTATTTTGACATAAAGCGCGGTACTTATTGACTTTTATTTATTTAAATGCTAAACTTACAAAAACAGAAATTTCCGACACTGTATATCAAATGAGGTAAACTATGCTCTACAAGAAAAATTCCGCTGCTGAGCTTGACGACAAGCTTTTCAGAAAACCTACAAGCGAATACCGCGCCGCGCCTTTCTGGTCATGGAACTGCGTTCTTGAAAAAGACGTGCTCTTACATCAGATTGACGTACTCGAACAGATGGGATTCGGCGGATTCCATATGCACTCGCGCGCAGGTATGGCAACCGAATATTTAAGCGATGAATTTATGTCGCTTATACGTGCGTGCTGCGACAAGGCAACGCAAAAAAATATGCTCGCGTGGCTCTACGACGAGGACAGATGGCCGTCAGGCTTTGCGGGAGGATATGTCACAAAAGACAAGCGTTTCCGTCAGAGATTTATTGTGCTCACAAACTCAAAGCGTGAGGACGCGCTTGACAAACAAACGGCTTACATCGAGGGAAAAACGTATTTTGTCGCGGCGTTTGACATAAAGTTTAACGACAAATACGAGCTTGAAAGCTACCGCCGCATTGGAGAAAACGACAGCGCCGAACATTCAAAATTCTACGTATACTCGGAGGCTGCAAAAGACACGCCGCGTTTCAATCTTCAGACCTACTCCGACACGCTCTCGAAAGAGGCTGTGCAGAAATTCATTGACATAACTCACGAACGCTACAAGGAATGCGTCGGAGATTATTTCGGAAAATCCGTACCTGCGATATTTACCGACGAGCCGCAGTTTGCGCGCAAAGAAGTTCTCGGATTCGCAGACCGTTTCAAAGAGGTAAGACTGCCGTGGACAATCGACTTTGACGACACTTTCAAAGAGTGCTGCGGCGATTACATAACCGATTTTCTTCCCGAACTCTACTGGGAAAAGCCGAACGGCGAGATTTCGGTTCACAGATACCGCTATCACGACCATCTCTGCAACAGATTTGCCCAAAGCTATGTAGACACCATAGGAAAATGGTGCGAAAACAACGGCATTGCACTCACGGGACACCTTATGGAGGAGGACTCACTGTTCTCGCAGACAAGCGCAGTAGGCGACGCAATGCGTTCGTACCGCTCATTTGAAATTCCCGGAATTGATATGCTGTGCGACGCTACAAACTATCTCACCGCAAAGCAGGCTCAGTCCGCAGTCCACCAGTTCGGCAGAGAGGGACTTGTTTCCGAATTGTACGGCGTTACTAACTGGGACTTTGACTTCCGCGGTCACAAATTCCAGGGTGACTGGCAGGCGGCCCTCGGCGTAACCATACGTGTTCCGCACTTATCATGGGTTTCCATGAAAGGCTCGGCAAAACGCGACTATCCCGCTTCCATAAACGAGCAGTCACCGTGGTACAAGGACTACGGATACGTTGAAGATCACTTTGCAAGGCTCAACACTGCGCTCACACGCGGAAAACCCGACGTTGATATAGGCATTATCCACCCGATAGAATCGTACTGGCTGCACTGGGGTCCTGCGGAGAGCACGGCAAACGTCAGAAATCAGCTTGAGCGTTCTTTCGGCAATATCGTTGACTGGATGTTATTCGGTTTCCACGACTTTGACCTCATATGCGAGGCACTGCTGCCGTCTCAGGTAAAGAACATATCCGACACTCTTGAAGTCGGCTGCATGAAATACAAGACCGTCATTGTTCCGGGCTGCGAGACGCTGCGTTCCACAACGCTTGACATACTCGAAAAATACTCGGCTGCCGGCGGAAAGCTCATCTTTATAGGCGAGTGCCCGAAATACACCGACGCAAAGGCAAGCAGCCGCGCAAAGGCGCTTTACGAAAAATCCGCCGTCATTTCGTTCGACAAAGCAAAGCTCGACGAAATTCTCGAATCCGACCGCAAGGTAAGTTTAAAGAATCCCGACGGCAGCCATTCGTCCGAATACCTTTACAATCTTCGCCGCGACGCAAATTGCAGCTGGTTATTTATTGCACGCGGTAGAAAGACTGTTGACAAGGACAGTCCCGACAAAAACGTACTTGTGCGCCGCGACCTTACAATTACATTAAACGGCAGTTTCCGTCCCGTAGTCTACGACACGCTTTCCGGAGAGATTAAAGAAACGCCGTTTACAAGACGCGAAGGCAAAACCGTTATAAAACACACGTTCTTCAATCACGACAGCCTGCTTTTAAAGCTTATTCCGGAATCGGGTGATATTGATTTTAACATTCCTGCCGAAAATCACGGAAAAGTCACAAGCCGTGAGGCTGTACGCGGCTGCGTTGAATACAGCCTTGAGGAGCCTAACGTACTTCTTCTCGACTACGCTCAGATCTCTGTTGACGGTTCGCCTTTTGACGGCAGCGACGAGATCTTACGCGCAAGCCGTTACTGCTACGGCAGGGTATTTGCAGACCGTCCGTTCTACGCCGACGCACAGCCGTGGGTTATCCCAAACGAAAAGGCAGAACACTTTATCGGCGTAAGATTCAGGTTTGACAGCGAGATCGAATGCAAAAACGTACTTCTCGCCTTTGAAGAGGCGTGCGAAATTGATTTCAACGGCAAAAAAGCCGACATGACGCCCTGCGGAACTTATGTTGACCATTCTATAAAGACTGTAAGACTGCCCGACATCATAAAGGGCGAAAACGTGCTTACCGTGACCGTTCCGTTCACGCCGAGATGCGGTCTTGAGGCTATGTATCTGCTCGGAGATTTCGGTGTAAAGCTTAAAGGCACAAAAGCCTCTATAACAAGCCGTGAAAAGGATATAGGATTTTCTTCGATCACAAACCAAGGACTTCCCTTCTACGGCGGAAACATAACCTACAAGGTAAAAGTCGACACTCCCGACTGCGACTTATGCGTTCATGCGAGCAGATACGCCGGTGCGCTTGTCAGGGTTGCTTTTGACGGCAGAGACTGCGGCAAGATCGTCTATGCTCCGTACAAGCTTGACATAAAGAACGTAAAGAGCGGAAAGCACGAGATTGAATTTACCGTCTGCGGCAACCGTTACAACACATTCGGCGCACTTCACGACTGTTCCCACAGCCGTTGGGCAGGTTCAAATATGTGGAGCGAACGCGACGAAAACTGGTGCTACGAATACTGCGTAAAAGATACGGGTCTTCTTGCATCGCCCGTTATCGAAATTATAGAAAAATAAAAAGTCCCGTTTTCACGGGCACACAAAACCGGGTACGATATTACTTCGCACCCGGCAATTTTTTAATATAACTTTTTACACTTCGTAAACCGCATATCCCCAGTCGGAGAGTTCGAGTTTTCCGTTTTCGCCGAGCTTTGCGCCCTTTGAAATAATGCACGGCGAGCATTCGGGGAGTTTTGTTTCCACGCATTTAGGTTCTTTACTCAGATTGAACACGCAATAAAGGTGCTGTTCGCCACATTTGCGGCGAAATTCAAGCACATCTGTGCAGTCCCCGAATTCTACGTTTCCGAGTGCGACCGCAGGCAGTTCATGACGAAGAGAAATGAGCTTTGTAATAACTTCTCTTCTGCGTTTTGCGGCGTCGGAATCCTTATTTGCCCAATCCACCGTCATATCGCCCTTTGAATTATGGAAACGGTTATAGAAAATACTGTGCGGATGTGTGTCGGCTATCTCGTTTCCGTTATATACAAAGAATATACCTCTGATAAAGGCATTGAGTGCAAATGCCGCCTCAACTCCGTCATGTCCGGGGTATGCATCGCATCTTGTATCTCCGCTGTCATTCGCGTAGTCATGGTTATCAAGGTCGCGCAGTACAAGGCAGTCGCCGAACTTTTGCTCCCTATGCCTATATTCATTTACAAGCTCAGAAACGGGAATTTCCGCGCGTATTACCTGCTTTAACTTTGCAGCCCAGAAAAATCCGTAATATATATCGAAACCGCTGTGTTTCATAGGCATGCCTTCGTTAAGAAAAACAGCGTCGGGATTTATCTTGCGGCAGCGTTTGAAGCCCTCATACCAGAAGTCCGGCGGACACAAATCTCCGACATCGCACCTGAACCCGTCAACGTGAAATTCATTCATAAAGTACTCCATGTTCGAGTAAAGATATTCGCGAAGATTCGGATTTTCATAATTGAGCTGCGGAAATTTCCACTCGCCGACAAGAGCGTTGCCGTCTTTTCCGCGTCTTATAAAATCCGGGTGCTCCTTAATAAACGCGGCGTTCGGTCCGCAATGGTAGTACACAAGGTCAAATAAGATTTTCATGCCGAGCTTATGGACGGAATTTACAAAATCGTGCAGATCCTCTTTTGTGCCGTACTCCGGATCCACTCCGAAATAGTCGCTTATTCTGTAAGGGTTTTTCGGGTTTTCAAGTCCGCAGTTTTTCTGACGTTCGCTCCAGAAGAATTTATCATCTCCGTCGTCCTCCGTCATAAAAGGACAGAGATACACAATATCGACGCCGAGCTGTTTGATTTCGGGCAGATGTTTTTCAGCCGCCTTCAATGTTCCCTCATTTGTAAACGTCCGAAGGAATATCTGATACACGGTCGAACTTAATATGCGTTTTATATCCATAAAAACAACCTCCGATATTTATTTTGATAAGTCTATTTTAAACCGCACATAAGCATATGTAAACCCGTATTACGGCATAAAATATCCGAATTTCGGAACTTGCATTTTTATGTGCCGTGTGTTAAAATGGTGTCGGTAAGGAGGGTTATTATGTTATCGCATTCCGACCTTATAATAAACGTGCTCGACGTCATACGCTTTCGCAGGGGTGTGGTGTCGTATTCCACAAAAAAACGTCCGTTTCACGTACTGAGCCGCAGAATACACGGCAATTCCGAAATTTACAAAGACAAACAGACATATTATGCCGACGAAAACAAGGTGCTTTACATTCCGTCGGGCACAGACTATTCGCAAAAGAGCGGTTGTGAAGAGGAAATAATCGCAGTTCATTTTGAAATACTGAATTTCGGAACCGACCGCATACAAGCATCGGATTTTCCGGACAGCTCAATTACGGAAGATTTTTCGCGTCTGCACGAATCATGGAGCGCAAAACGTCCGGGGTACAGGTATCTGTGCAACGCCGCTTTTTACGAAATACTTGCAAAGCTTTGCTCTTCATCGGAAAACAATTCGGGCAAAGACATGATTTTAGCGTCGCTTGAATACATTGACAAAAACTTTGAAAAAGAAATTACTATCCCGTATCTTGCAAAGCTCTGCGGAGTAAGCGAGAGCTATTACAGGCGCATTTTTTCAAAATGCATGGGTATTTCTCCGCTGAAATACATAAACCGCCGCCGTGTAGCCTATGCAAAGCCGCTTATACTTTCGGACAGATATTCAATGAGCGAAGTTTCCGCAATGTGCGGCTTTTCGGAACAGAAATATATGTACGACGTCTTTAAAAAGGAAACCGGTCTTAGTCCGTCGGAGTACAGAAAAGCGGGATTGGGATAAAAAATCCGACTCGGTGCAAAAAGCAGAGAGCCGGAAATCAATATTCAGGTTGTCTTATTCAGTTGCCGAGATTATCCCGGTCAATATCATCATATCTGACATAGCCGCTCTTTTCCGCAGCGTCAATTTTCTCTTTTTCGTCAGGTGTGACATTTGTATAGTCCGGATCCCATGCAAGAACCGGTTTTTTTATAAACTCATAAGCAAAAACTTTGTCCGATTCCGGAAGTACATCCATAAGACGTGCTGCCTCTCGCGTTATATCAGACATAAAATCGCCCCCTTATTTATAAACGCTGCTGTCAACACCGCATAAAACAATATCGGTTTTATTACAGCATCTTACCGATAAGTTCCGAATTATCAAGCGGAGAAAGGTATGCCGGAGGCACGTCGAACACGCTCTTGCAGCCGGTATTTCCCTCTTTATTCATTCTGAAAGCCGCTCTTGCATATGCGACAAGCACGCTTGAGGTAAATTCGGGGTTTGAATCGAGCTTTAAGCTGTATTCTATAACGTGCTTATTCTCGCCGTTAAGTCCGGTCTTGCCGCTTCTTATCACAAATCCTCCGTGGGGTATTCCGCTGTGGTTCTTCTTTAATTCTTCCTCGGATATAAAGTGAACCGTCGTATCATAATCGGCAAAATAGTTGGGCATTGTCTTTATCTCATTTTCGATTCTTGCCTTATCCGCACCGTCCTCGGCTACAACAAAGCATTCGCGGGTATGCTTTTCACGCGTTGTAAGCACGGGGTTTTTACCGCTCCTTACGGCGTCGAGCGCGCTCTGAACGGGTATTGTATACTGTCTTGCGTCTTTTACGCCCTCAATTCTTCTTATCGCGTCGGAATGTCCCTGGCTTACGCCCTTTCCCCAGAAAGTATAGTCCGCGCCGTCGGGAAGTATGCACGAGGCATAAAGACGGTTGAGCGAAAACATACCGGGATCCCAGCCGACCGAAATAATTGCAGTTGTTCCTGCGTTTTTCGCGGCTTTATCGACGTTTGCAAAGTGTTCGGGTATTTTTGCGTGCGTATCAAAGCTGTCTATTACGTTGAAATACGACGCAAGAGCAGGCGTCTGTACGGGGAGATCCGTTGCGCTTCCTCCGCAGATTATAACGACGTCTATATTATCCTTATGTTCTTCTATGGTGTCGATCGAAAACACCTTTGCCCCGGTAAGAGTCTTTACGGTTTTGGGATCTCTTCTCGTAAACACTCCGTAAAGCTCGGTATCCGGATTTTGTTTTATTGCACATTCCACTCCTCTGCCGAGGTTTCCGTAGCCTGCTACGGCAATTCTTATACTCATAACAATTTTCTCCCGATATTAAGATTTTTTATACGCATATTTTAACACACGGCGGTTGTTTTTTCAACCGTTATGTTTTTTCCAAAAATCATTTATTATATTTCCGAGCTGTTCGGTATCGTTAACAATTTTATATCCGTACCACGAGCCGGGAAAATTTCTTCTGTGCGACATTTTCATGTATCTGTCGTCCGCAAGCACGATAAAGCCGACGTCGGACTGCGAACGTATAACTCTTCCGCCCGACTGGAACACATGGTTAAGCCCCGTATACGTATACGCATAGTTAAAGCCCTGATACTCGCCGAGAGCTTTATCGAAATGTTCCTTTAACAGATCGCGTTCAAAGGATATACCCGGCATTCCCGTGCCGATTATTACGGCTCCCGACAGTCTGTCGCCCGCAAGATCCACGCCCTCGGAGAACATTCCTCCGCAAAGCGCGAAAACTATAAGCGTTTCTTTCGGATCGGGCTTAAACAGATTCAGAAACTCCCTCTTTTGTTCGGGAGTCATATTCGGAGTCTGCATTTCGCAGCGAAGTTGCGGATATTCGGCGCAAAACTCGTCAAAACAAGTCTGCATATAATTATAAGACGGGAAAAACACCATGTAATTTCCGATTTTGCCACCGCAGGCTTTATAAACAATATCGCATACGTTTTCAAGGCTGTTCTGCCTGTCTCGAAATCTTGTCGAAAGATTTTTATATATACAGCAAAGCTGATTTTCAGGAGGAAACGGCGACGGTATATCTATACATTCGTCGTCTTGGGTATGTCCGAGCATTCTCAGATAATACGAAAACGGAGAGAGCGTTGCCGAAAAGAAAACCGTCGAGCGCACCTTTGAGCAGGCAAGCCGTATAAGCTCGGACGGATCGGTACAAACGAGATTATACACGCAGTCGTTACCCTCTCTGTGGATATACTCGGTATACGCTTCGGGCAGGGATTTTGCAAGATTATACATATCACAGAAAAACGAAAGTTCAAAATACAGCTCAAGCGTCGCTTTTTTTACGTCGGCGTTTCCCTCTTCGCCGAGAAAGTCCGCATAAGCTTCGCAAAATCTCGTTACCACCGACGCTTTTTCATCGCCGAGAAAGCTTTTCAGGTCGGTTTTATCCGTTGCAAACAGATCTATTCTGTAATTTTCAAAAACCTCGATACATTTCTTCAGTCTGCCTTTAAGTTTCCGAAAACCGTCAAAGTGTTTTGAAAAAGATTTGAGAAACAGCACCGACAGTCTTGCCGTATACATCTCCCTTGCTCTCTCGGCAAGGTTATGCGCCTCATCGCAAAGCACGGCGTAATCGTTTTCTTCTTCAAAGTAGCGTATGAGGTGCGCGGTAGGATCGAAAAAGTAGTTATAATCGCCTATTACAACGTCACAGAATTCCGACGCATCGAGCTGGAGTTCAAACGGGCACACGCGGTGAGCTTTGGCGCACTCGGTTATAACATTTCCGTCTATCAGCACTTCGCACGGCAGCGCCGCAATAGAGTACAGCGCCTCGTTTACCCCGTCGTAATGACCGGCGCAGTATTTACAGTCCTCGGGTATGCAGCTTTTTTCAAAAGGACAGAGCTTTTCCTTTGACGTAAGCGCTATTGTTTTGGCTTTCAGTCCGTCTTTTGCCATGGTTCCCATGCAGTCGAGAGCCGCCTTTGCGGCAACAGTCTTTGCGCTGAGATAAAAAAGCTTTTTGCCATGTTCTTCGCCGAGAGCTTTAAGTGCAGGAAACAGCGTAGACACGGTTTTGCCTATTCCGGTAGGAGCCTGTGCGAAAAGCCGTTTTGCGTCGCGCACGCATCTGTAAACCTTTGCGGCAAGCTCGCGCTGTCCTGGCCGGTAAGCCGAAAACGGAAATTTCATCTCAGCGCACGACGGCAAAAAGGCCTGTCTGTGTTCATAGACAAGCTTTATCCATTTATGATATTCCGAAAGAGTTTTGCGAAACCACTCGCAAAGAGCCGTAAAGGTAAATTCCTTTTCAAAAGTCTCGGTACTGTCGCCCGAATAATTATAGAACGAAAGGCGCAGAGTTACAAAATTAAGGCTGTTTTCGAGGCAGTACATATATCCGTACATCATAACCTGTGCGCTGTACGACGGAAAGCTGTCCCACGAAAGTTCGGCTGCGTTTTTATACGTTGTCTTGAACTCGTCTATTATGCTTGCGTCGCCCGACGGTTTTATACCGTCTGCCTGTCCCGAAATCACATATGTAAAATCTTGATATTCTTCGGTTACGGAGAGTTTTCTTTCGGTCTGATATGAGCCGTCCTCCGACTGACGCTTGCTTTGCAGTCTGCGGTGAATTTCCGCGCCCTTTAACATTGCCTTATTTGAAAGCTGTGCGCCGTCCGACGAAAGGCTGCCGCTTCTGAACAGAAAATCCGTTATTTCTCTTACGGACACTTTAACGGTCTTTCCGCTGCCGTCATAGTTTATGTTCAAGCGCTCACCTTCCGTCTTTGCAAAAATCAAAAATATGTTCGCTTATTATTTTACCACCCGAAAGTGTTTTTGTAAAGCGTCATATTAAAGTTTGCGGACGGCGCACGTATAAAATTATTTAATTTTTAACATTACAGCAGCTTTTGCAGCTGTTTTACATCCACATCTCTGACATTTTCATCATTTTTGACAGCGATTGCAGCCGCTGCGCCCGAGGCCTCTCCTATTGCCATACATATAGGCATTGCGCGGTAACTCGAATGTGCTATATGGCTGCCTGATATATTTCTTCCCGAAAGCACAAGTCCGTCAATATTCACCGGAACAAGGCAGCCGAAAGGAATGGTATATCCGTTCTTCTGTGTAAAATACTTCTGAACGCCTGTCTTATCAAGTCCGGGGCCGGTTATATTATGCACGTCAAGATCAAAATGAGCGTCGCGCACTGCCCAATCGTCATGCTGCACGGCATTGAGTATATCCTCTTTATGCAGAGTTTTAACGCCCTTGAAACGTCTTGTTTCGCGCACTCCTATAAGCGACGCGGAGCTGAGAAGATAGCAGTTTTCATATCCGGGGACATATTCGCGCAAGAATGCGATGATAGACGGTATCTGAAGTCTGCACGTAACCTCCGCCTTTGTAAGGTCTTTCGCGTCGGTACCGTCTACGTCTATGCAGTTTGTCATATTGCAGGTGACAACTCCGGGAAGCGTAGAACGGTAAAGCAGAACGTGTCCCGCGGGCGCTTGGAGCTTTTGTCTTGCAAGCGCCTGAAGTTCACCCTTAGGCGTTTCATAAGTGCTTTCAAAGCTGCCGAGAAATACCGCGTGCTCGATGTCTACTCCGCCGACCTTGAACATAAGCGTTGCAGGCTGCATTTTCCCGTCGGACACACGTCCCTTTTCAAACGGAACTCCTGCGCTTGCCGCAATATCTCCGTCTCCGCTTGCGTCTACTGTAACTTTCGCGCTTATAAATCCGCGTCCGCTCTTATTCTGAACCAAAACGCCCTTTACCTTGCCGTTTTCGGTTACGGCGCCGCACGCAAAGGTATAGAAAAGCATTTCAACTCCTGCTTCCAAAAGCTTTTCGGTATAGACGCACTTCAATATTTCGGGATCTATCGCCTGTTTCCACCCGAGAGACGGAAAAGGTTTTCTTTCATTACATTCGGACAGGATTTCATTATAGATATTGCTGTGCGAGCTTCCCGTCCAATGGCTCATCATTCCGATAGTCGAAATTCCTCCGGGCGAGCCGCCCTGTTCGACAAGCAGTGTTTTTGCGCCGCATCTTGCGGCTTTGAGCGCCGCTCCCATACCGGCAGGGCCCGAGCCTATCACCAGTACATCTGTTTCGGCTATTACCGGGATCTGCTGTTCCGGCACTGTTATATACTTCATATTCTTACCTCCGTTACTGTGCTCTGTTTCGCACTTGACTTTAATCAAAGTATAAGCTATAATTAAAATCAATCCTTAAAATTCATGTTTCAAAACTTAGAAATTCTGCACGAGGTGATTTTTACGGTTGAAAATATCAAAAACTATCTCGATTTTCTGATAAACGAGAAAAATCTGTACGTCACTCTCCACGGAGCCGGCATAAACAAAA